>Ga0078972_1011019_pt1 | contig 16459 bp, 13 predicted proteins | sample YelNatPaOPGAMG01_FD_67568 | JGI IMG/M metagenome (GOLD analysis project Ga0078972, IMG submission 67568) | Hot spring thermophilic microbial communities from Obsidian Pool, Yellowstone National Park, USA - OP-RAMG-01 (SPADES assembly) (version 2) | ecosystem: Environmental > Aquatic > Thermal...
TCCCGTGGAACTCACGGTACTAGGTTCGGTGTAGGTCAGGCATGGACCCGAACGGTTTTACCCGGCGGGGGTTTCGCCGCCGGAACCGGCCGAACCGTTCCGTTGTTAAAGAGCGAACCGATTATCGTATACCATATCAGACGCTACTTGTCAAGATTTGGGTCAACTATTCGCAACCCTCTTTGGCCCTTCCGCAGCCCAGAGCGGATAACCGGCCCTCCCCACTTCGCCATCGCTACCCGGCCGCCGGGCATCCTGCCGCCTTGCCCGGCCTGGCTCCGAACCTATCCCCGTCCCAAGGCCTCCGCCTGGAGGCTACGACATCGCTGTTTCCCCGGCCGTCCTCTACCCCCTCTGGCTATCGGCTGCCCAACGGCCTGGGAATCAGCCGCGCGCGGCTTCTTGTGCGTCGGCCGCATGCCCGGGTTCGGCTGCGTCTGCCGGCCGCCACCTCATCAGATAGTGAGTTTCGGTTTCGCCAACTATGGCAAATCCCAGTCGCTCGTAAAGGCGTCGCGCCGGGTTGACTTTAAGAACAGATAGTTCGACGGGAACCCTCCGCGCATTCGCTTCGTCTAGCAAGGCTCGTATCAGCCTCGTTCCGATGCCTCGATTCTGATAATCCGGTGCGATTTCAATCGCCGCGAGAAAGATGCGGCCCTCGCTCCGCTCGACGGTTATGCATCCGATGGGGACTCCGTTGAACTCGACGATTTCACGTGTGGTTGGATCGAAGTGCTCCCGAAAAAATTGGGACTGCCAGGCTTCATCCCAGCCCCATGTCTTCTCGACATACCGCCGCATGGTGGCACGGTGCAGCCACCATAGGAAGTCATAGTCCTTTTGCGTCGCGGGGCGAAGCGAAAGTTGGGTCAACTTTTGAAATGCAGCCAGGCGGCTCGTGCCTCAGCCGTCGCGAAGCGGTCGGCTGGAAGTGTTCGTACGGGCCGCCCCCGCCGGGAAAGATGTAGCAGAGCGGCACGGCGCAGGTCAGGCACTACGCGGCTTTTCAACAAGATTCCCGGTCACATACTGATGCAGGATGTTCGCAATAAATGCTTGATATGACATCCCTGTGGCCGCTGCCCTCTCGCGGATGGCCTGGATGTCTTCTTGCGGCAGAGCAACGCCGACCAATCCTACGGCCTCAAGAGCAGCCACAGCATGGGCTTGATATTGGCGTAATCGCTCGTGCAACATGTTCGATTGTACAGACTCCGTTGGGTAACTCCGTCGGGTAAGTTGATTATAGCATAAAAGGGTCAAGATGTCAAACTTCGGCAGGACGCAGGAGACTGTGCCGGTTTCGCAGGTCGGCCAGGTTTCCACCACGAGGCAGGTGCAGGTTTCAAACCCGCACCCAAAACTGAAGCAGACACGTTTTCCAGGCGGCGTTTGACCTCGGGGCGAGGCTGTGGTATAGTAAAACCGGCCGGCAACTTACCAACCGACTTCTCCGGCGGAGGCGCCCGAAGCCCGGATGCCAGGGCCGAACGGGGGAAACCGGTGCAAGTCCGGTGCTGTCCCGCAACTGTGAGGGGTTCTTGCCCCAAGCCAGGTCGCCCACCTCCGCCGTCTCTCCTGAACCCTCGCGGAAAGGGGGGCGGAGAGCCAGACGTACGGGTATGACGGGACGTACAGGCCGTGCGTCCCGGCCCGCTTTCCCCGCCGGGAGGCGGGGTTCTTTTTTGCCGGACGAACGGAAACATGCGGAACGGTCTCGTAGACAACGGTAGAAAACCGGCTCTTCCCGGCCACCCCGGAGCCTGGTTGCTCTGGGCCCTGGCTGCGGCTCTGCCGGCCCTGACCACCCGCAATCCGGCCTACCTTCTCCTCCTTCTCCTGGCCGTGGCGGTGGTCTATGAGGCCCTGCCCGATCGAAACGATGGGCGGGCCGGCTGGGGCTTTTTCTGGAAAACGGCCCTTTTCCTCTGGCTCCTGACCATCCCTCTGAACGCCCTGACCGCCCATTACGGCCAGACCGTGCTCTTTGTCCTGCCGGAGGCCCTCCCGGTCGTCGGCGGGCCGGTTACCCTGGAGGCCGCGGCCTACGGCTTCCTGAGCGGTCTGGGCTGGCTGGCCGTGTTCGCCGTCTTTGCCACCCTGAACCGGGCGGTGGAGGCCTATCGGCTGCTGCGCTCCGTCCCGCCCCTCCTCTTCCAGACCGGGGTGGTGGCCTCGATCGCCCTTTCCTTCATCCCCCAGGCCGGCCAGGCCCTCCGGGAAATCCGCGAGGCCCAGGCGGTCCGGGGGCATCGCCGGCGCGGCCTGCGCGACCTCCCGCCCCTCTTCCTGCCCCTGCTCACCACCGCGCTGGAACGTTCCCTTCAACTGGCCGAGTCGATGGAGGCGCGGGGCTTCGGAAACGCTCCGCTGCGCCATCCGGCCTGGCAGCGTTGGGGACAGCGGCTGGCCGTCCTTTCGCTCCTGGTTTTGCTCTCCGGCCTCCTCTGGCGCGGCTTTCAGGGGGACCACCCGGGGGGCTTTGTCCTGATCCTCCTGGGGCTGGCCGGCCTGCTCCTGGCCCTGGCCTTGCAGAGCCGGGCCATCGGGCGAACCCGCTACGCTCCTCCGCCCCGCTCCCCGTCCGACGGTGCCCTGGCCCTGTCCGCCGGGCTGGGCGCGGCGGCCTACCTGGCCCTGCTCTTTTTCTTCCCCCAGGCCCTGGCCTATACCCCCTACCCCCGCCTGGACTGGCCGACCTTTCAGCCGGCCCTGGGCCTCTACTTCCTCCTTCTGGCCCTGCCGGCCGTCCTTTCCGGGAGGAGGCGATGATTCGTCTGGAACGGGTCTCCTATGCCTACCCCGACGATGCGGGCCGGGCGCTTCCTCCCCATCCTGCCCTGGTCGAAGTGGATCTGGAGGTCGAGGAGGGAGAGTTTCTGCTCCTGGCCGGCCCCTCCGGCTCCGGGAAATCCACCCTCCTGCGCTGCCTGAACGGGCTGGTCCCCCATTTCTACGGCGGCACTTTTTCTGGAAAGGTCTCCGTCCTGGGCCAGGACCCGGTGGCCTGGGGGCCGGGCCGCATGAGCCGGCTGGTGGGGATGGTCTTTCAGAACCCCGAGGCCCAGTGCGTCGCCCCCACGGTGGAGGAGGAACTGGCCTTTGCCATGGAAAACCACGGCTTCCCCGAAGCCCTCATGCGCCAGCGTATCGAAGAGGTGATGGACTGGCTGGGCATCTCCCACCTGCGCGGCCGCCGCCTGGAGACCCTCTCCGGAGGGGAGCGCCAGCGGGTGGCCATCGGAGCGGTGCTCACCCTGCGTCCCCGCCTCCTGCTCCTCGATGAGCCGACTTCCCAACTGGACCCCCGGGGGGCGGAGGAAATCCTGGATGTCCTGGAAGGCCTGAGGGAGACGCTGGGGTTGACGATCGTTCTGGCCGAGCATCGCCTGGAACGGGTGGTGGGCCGGGCCGACCGCATCCTCTATCTGCCGGGAGATGGCCGGCCTCCCCTCCTGGGTCGGCCACATGAGGTCCTGCGGAAGATGCCCTGGGTGCCGCCGGTCGTGGCCCTGGGACGGGCCCTGGGCTGGGAACCGCTGCCGCTCACCGTGGACGAGGCCCGGCGCTTTGTCCGACCCGGCGGCGCTCGGGGACGGAGGCCGGGGGAAGCCGCTTTTCCGGCCTCCCGGCCGGTCATCCGGGTGACGGGCCTCTCCTTCTCCTACAACGGCCGGCCGGCCCTGCGCAACGTCCACCTGGAGGTCTTCCCCGGCGAGATTCTGGCCCTGATGGGGGCCAACGGGGCCGGCAAGACGACCCTCCTCAAGCACCTGGTCGGCCTGCTACGGCCGCAGGAGGGGCAGGTGGAGGTCTGCGGGCTGGATACGCGCCGGGCGCCGCTGGAACGCCTGATCGCCCACGTCGGCTACGTCCCCCAGAACCCGGACATGCTCCTCTTTGCCGATACCGTGGCCCAGGAGATGGATTTTACCCTGCGCCAGCACGGCCGGCCGGCCGGAAGTTACGGCGAGTTGCCGGACCTCCTGGGCCTGCGGGAGCACCTGGGGCGCTACCCCCGGGACCTGAGCGTGGGCGAACGCCAGCGGGTGGCCCTGGCGGCGATTCTGGTGGCCGGGCCGGAGGTCATTCTGCTGGATGAGCCGACCCGGGGGCTGGACTATGCCCAGAAGGAGGCCCTGGAGCGCTTCCTCCTGGGCCAGAAGCAGGCCGGCCGGACGGTCGTCCTGGCCACCCACGATGTGGAACTGGTCGCCCGTTGCGCCGACCGGGCGGTGGTTCTGGAGGCCGGGGAGGTGCGCTCCGAAGGGCCGGTGCGGGAGGTGATGGCCGAGCGGGTGGACCTGGCCTCCCAGGTTCAACGCCTCTACCGGGACCCCGCCTGGATCACGGTCGAAGACGTGCTGAACGGTTCGGGGGTGGATTCCCTATGCGCTCGAAGGCGGCCCTGACTTCCTGGATCGTGGCCCTGGCCAGCCTGGCCGGAGTGGCGGCCTTCCTCTACCCCTTTTTCCTGGCCGGGCCCGGCCCGGCCGGGGAGGGCTTCCAGGCCCATGCCGCCGATGCGCCGTTGGTGACGACGGTCTGTCTTCTGGGCATCTTGGCCGGGTTGGAGGCGCAGGGGCTGGGCTCCAAGCAGGTGGCCCTCCTGGGGATCCTGGCCGCCGTCGGGGCCGTGTTACGGCTCTTCTCCGGCTACGCCTTCTCGGCCGTCTTCTTCCTGCCGATTCTCTGCGGCTATGTCTTCGGCCCCACCTTCGGCTTCCTCCTGGGGGCGCTGACCCTGCTCGTCTCAGCCCTGCTCACCAGCGGCGTCGGCCCCTGGCTGCCCTACCAGATGCTCAGCGTCGGCTGGCTGGGGATGCTGGCCGGCTGGCTGCCGGATATGCGCCGCTGGCGTTATGGGGAAATCGTCGCCCTGGCCGCCTTTTCCCTCCTGCTGGGCCTGGTCTTTGGGGCGGTGATGAACCTGTGGTTCTGGCCTTTTCTGGGCCTGGGGGAAAGTTCGGATATCCTCTGGCAGCCGGGGCTTCCCTGGACGGAGACGCTGGTCCGCTACGCCCGCTTCTACCTGCTCACCTCGCTGGGCTGGGACCTGGTGCGAGGGGTGGGCAACGCCCTGCTCGTCCTCCTCCTCGGCCGGCCGGTCCTGCGCCTGCTCCGACGCTTTTCCCGGCGCTTTGCCTTCCAACTGCGCCCGTAGTCGGGGCAGCCCTTCCGCCCGCCCGTCCTTCATCCTGCTTGACTTTGCCAGACAATCGTGGTATACTACGCCCAGGATAAGCCGGTGTAGCCACAAAGGAGGAAACGATGGAGAAGAAAAAACTCGGATGGTACGCCTCTGGAAAAGAGCGCGTGCCGGGCCGGCTGCTTGTCTACGCCTTTATCTCCCTGGCCGCGGTCCTGTTCGCTGTCGTTACCCTCGCCCTTTTTGGCCTGAGCGGGGATATTGGAAGGGCCCTTTTGTGGGGGCTGGTTGCAGCCGTAATCGCTCTGGCGGCCGGCCTGATCATCTGGTTGATCTACACCCGGCTGATCGTGAAGAAGTAGGTGCAGACGGCTATCCGGCGCCGGAAGGCGTCGGACGTCTTTTACGGCCCCTCCACCCAAATCGGGTTGCTGTACAGCCAGGGCCGGCCGAAGCGCCGGACCTCGACCCGGTAGGCCCCGGAGGCGGCGGCTGTTCGGCGAATTTTCCCCCAACCATAGGCCCATAGACGGCCGTTGTGGAACAGGCGAATCTGTCCCCAGCGGGGGGAGTGCACCGTGAGGGAAACTTCCCCGCCCGGGGGCACTTTTTCGCCTGGAATCCAGACCCGGCCCCCCCGTTCGGCCAGAAAACGAAAGCCCTGGGCTTCCCCCAGCGTGCGGAGGGCCAGGAAGGAAGAACCTCGCGCCAGCCCTCCGGCGACCTGCCGGGCGGCCTCGCGTCCGTCGGGGGAAATTTCCTCCCGCAGGAGCAGATAGTTGGTGAGGGTGCCGAACATCCGGCGGTAGGGGTAGACCACCAGAGGAAAGCGTCCCAGGAGGGTATAACGGGTGGCATGGACGTCCAGTCCCCCCACCGCAGAGACGTGCTCCCCGGAAGCCAGCAAGTCGTCCCACCAGGCCAGCGTTCGCCGGGTGGGGCCGTGGATATAGAGCATGGGGAGGGCGTAGCGCAGGAGGCGGTTGCCTTCGGTCAGCCCCTCGGTCCATTCGGAGATCAGGTTCCAGATTTCGATGCCGTCAAAGCCGCGCAGGGTCCAGTCGTCCCAGGGGAGGGGAGGCTTGAAATAGGCGCCGAGGCGTTCGTCGGGATGCAGGACAAAGCCATAGCCGCCGGCCGAGCGCACGGCGGCGATGAAGTCGGCCGGCGACAGGCCGGACGGGAGGACTTCTTCCAGCCCCAGCACCAGGTAATGGTTGTGCTCCGGGGTGATCTCGTAGCCGATGACCACCAGGACGTCGTCGTACCAGCCGGCCTCCCCGGCCTCCAGGCCGGCCAGGGTATCGTGGTCGGAGATGACCACCCAGCGCAACCCGGCCTGCCGGGCGGCGGCGGCGATTTCGGGGATGGTGCCGCTGCCGTCGGAGTGGGTGGAGTGGATATGGAAGGCGCCGGGGTACTCATACAGCGGCATCGTCTTCTTCCCGGCCGAAGAGGAAGCGGAAGAGGGCCGGCGCCACCAGGGTGCACCATACGCCCACCAGGGCATAAAGGCCCAAGGTGGGCAGTTCGGCCAGAAAGAGGCTCCAGAAAGAGGCCATCTCCGCAGGGACGGCCCCCCTGACCCAACTTTCGGCCGGAGCGGCGGGCAGGAGCATCCTCCCGCCCAGGAGGAGCAGGAGCGCTCCGGCCAGCCCGATCACCACCTTGAGGGCCTGCTGCCAGAAGGGCAGGCGGACGCGAAAGCGGATGTAGTGGCGTTCCACGACGTACCCCAGGATGGCGCCGCAGAGCGCCCCCATGCTGACGGCGACATAATGGGCAGGGAAAAGCAGGTAAAAGGCCGGGGGCAGGAGGCCGAAGAGGAGCGTCGCCGGAAAACGGGCCTGTACCGGCATGCCGGCCAGGAGACGCAAGATGACATAGCCGAACCACAGGATGAGCAGGCCGAAGGCCAGCCCCCCCAGGATGTCCAGAGGCCAGTGCAGGCCCAGATAGAGCCGGGAGAAGGCGATCAGGAGCACGACCAGCGGCACAAAGACGGTCAGCCAGCGTTTGCGGAAGGCGATGGCCAGATACCCCCAGAAGACGACGGCGTCCTGAACGTGGCCGCTGGGGAAGGAAAAGCCCCCGGCCGTCTCGGTGAAACGCGGCTGTTGAGAGGCCGGCAGAAGGGAGCGGAGAAGTTCGATGGGGCGCTCCACAGCGGTGATTTCCTTGAGCACCTCGTGCAGGTAGACCGAGGAGAGGAGCAGGACGAAGAGGCGCATCGTACCGGCCACGTCCACGCACCAGTAGAAAAAGGCCAGCGCGGCCAGGTAAAAGTAGTTGGAGCCCAGTTGGGTGATGCCGCCCATGACCGTATCCAGCCAGGGCGCGGCGTGCTGGCGCAGCCAGAGCAGGATATCCAGTCCGTTCATCTTCGCCTCCGGGAGTACAGGTCCATCCTCACGGAACACCGCTGGCCGCTATATTTCCACGTTGTTCGGAAGGCCTTTCCCTCAAAACGTCCGGACTCTCAGGCAGGATTGGCGCTGTCCGAGCCTTTCTGGGAGGCGAACTCTTTGAAGCGATACCCCACCCCGCGCTCGGTCAGGATGTACTGGGGATGGGATGGGTCCTCCTCGATCTTCTGGCGCAGGTAGGTGATGTAGAGCCGCACATACTGCGTTTCGTCGCGGTATTCCGGCCCCCACACCTTGGAGAGGAGCATCTCATGGGTCATCACCCAGCCGGCGTTCTGGACCAGGTGGTAGAGCAGGCGAAACTCGGTCGGCCGCAGTTTGACCACCTTGCCCCGGACGATGACCTCCCGTTTGGCCAGGTCGATCGTCAGGTTCTCGTCCACGACGATGCGCTGACCGCCGGCCAATATAGGGGATTCGGCCCGCCGCAGCACGGCCTTGATGCGGGCCAGGAGTTCGCGCGGCGAAAAGGGCTTGGGGATGTAATCGTCTGCCCCCAGTTCCAGCCCGCGAATCAGGTCCGGCTCGTCCCCCCGCACGGTGACCATGATGACCGGGACGGCCGAGACCCGGCGGATTTCCCGCAGCGTCTCAAAGCCGTCCATCTCCGGCATCATCACGTCCAGGAGGACCAGGTCGGGCAGGTCCTCCCGCAGCCGCTTCAGCGCCTCCTGGCCGTTGCCGGCCGTGGAGACCCGATAGCCCTCCAGTTCCAGGTTCATCCGGATGAACTCGACCATCCGTGGCTCGTCGTCCACGACCAGGATGAGTTTCCCTTTAGGAGAAAATTTTTCCATCGGATCACCCTCTTCCTTGGGCATAGGGCAGGGAGAAGAAGAAAGTGGCCCCCTGGCCGGGGCGGCTGCGCACCCAGATTTCCCCGCCGTGGGCCTCGACGATGGCCTTGCAGAGGTAAAGCCCCAGGCCGGCCCCGGCCGTCGTCCGCGAAAGGCGGTTGTCCACCCGATAGAAACGTTCGAAAATGTGCTCCTGCTCCGCCTCCGGGATGCCCACGCCCTCGTCGGCCACATAGACCACCGCCCGCTCGTTCTCGGCCCAGCCGCCCACCCGAATCGTCCCGCCCCGGGGCGAATATTTGATGGCGTTGGAAAGGAGGTTAGAGAGGACCATCCGGATGCGCTCGAAATCGGCCCAGACCGGGGGAAAGTTCTCCGGGAACTCGACCACGAAGGTATGTTTGTCCGTCTGGGGGCGGAACTCGTCCACCACTTTGCGGGCCAGGGCGGCGATGTCCAGCGGCGAAGGGGTGAGGCGCAGACCGCCGGCCTGGATGCGCGAGGCCTCCAGGAGGTTGCTGATAAGGCGGTCCAGACGGTCGCTCTCCTCCTCGATGACCTGAAGCCCCTGCGAGAGGGTCCGGGCATCCCAGCGGGCGTCCTCCCGACGCAGCGTGCCGGCATAGCCCTTGATGATGGCCACCGGCGTCTTGAGTTCGTGGGAGATGATGGAGATGAAGGTGGATTTGGCCTCCTCGGCCTCCTTCTGGCGGGTGATGTCGCGGACGTTGGCGATGGCCTCCAGGAGCCGGCCGTCTTCCCCCCGCACTACAGAGTAGGTGATGCCCAGGTGGAGGCGCCGGCCGTCCGGGGTAAGGTAGACCCCTTCCACGTAGGGGCGGGGGTTGTCCGGCTGATGCTCCAGGGGGCAACAGCCCACGCAGAGGGGCGTCCCCTGGGGAGTGGTCAGGCGCAGGATTTCGGCACAGGTGCGTCCCAGGATTTCGGAGCGGGGCCGGCCCAGCATCTGCTCCAAGGCCCGGTTGGCCGTCCCGATGCGCCAGCGGCTGTCCAGAATCATCACCCCGTCGGCGCTGTTTTCGATGACCGCGTCCAGGTGGCGCTTCTCGGCCAGCAGACGCTGGTACAGGCGGGCGTTGTGTACGGCGATGGCCGCCTGGTCGGCAAAGGCGGCGAGCACCTGCCGGTCGTTGTAGGTGAAGGGAGGGCCGGAACCGGAGCGGAAGACGTAGATGACCCCCATCGGCTCGCCCCCGACCAGGAGCGGCAGGGCGACCACCTGGCGCAGGCGCACCCCCAGGAGCGAAGAGGCGATGCGCAGGGCCAGGGTCAGGTCGGGACTGACCCAACTGCCCTCCTCGACCAGCCGCTCCAGGAAGTCGCCGCTCAGGAGAGGGGCGAAGAGTTCCAGGAGGTCCTCCTCCAGGCCGTAGTAGGCATAGACCTGGAGGTCGGGGCGGCCCTCGTCCCGCAGGGCGATCAGGCCGGCCTCGGCCTCCAGGATTTCCACCGACTCCTCGATGACCAGGCGCAGGAGTTCCCCCAGGTCCAGGCGCGAGGTCATGGCCCGGGCGATGCGCAACAGGTATTCGCGCTGACGCAGACGGTAGTCGCCGATCGGCGCAAGCACGGCAGGCACCTCCTGGTCAGCCCTATTCTACATCATCCGGGGTGGGGGTGCAACAGGGATCAGGGCGCAGGGATCAGGGATCAGGGCGCAGGGATCAGGGCTCAGGGTGCAGGGGTCAGGGCACAGGGGTCAGGGATCAGGGCGCAGGGGTCAGGGATCAGGGCGCAGGGGTCAGGGATCAGGGCGCAGGGGTCAGGGATCAGGGCGCAGGGGTCAGGGATCAGGGCGCAGGACGGGGGGACTCCCCTCACGGTCTACGCCGACTCCTTCATGAAGAAACACGGAACACGCAACACGCATCACGCATCACGCAACACGCATCCCGTAGCACGGGGACTTACAACCCCAACCCATGGGCCACCTGGTAGACGACCACCCCCGCCGTCAGCGAGACGGCCAGAAGCAGGGCCATCCCCAGCAGGGCCCACCTCCAGCCGCTCTCCTGGCGCATGGCGGCGAAGGTGGCGGCGCAGGGGATAAAGAGCATCGTCGTCACCAGGAAGGCCAGCCCGCCGGCCGGACTGATCGTAGCGGTCAGCATTTCCGCCAGCCCCCCCTCGCCGCTTCCGTAGAGCACGCCCAGGGTGGCTACGGCGTTCTCCTTGGCCACGAAACTGGTCAGGAGGGCCACCACCATCCGCCAGTCCAGGCCCATCAGCGCCCCCAGCGGAGCCAGTCCTCGCCCCAGCCATCCCAGGAGACTCTCCTCGATCCGGCCGCCGGGGAGATGGGCCAGGGCCCATACGGCCACCGAGACGGCCAGGATAACCGTGCCGGCCTTGCGGACGAAGGCTCCCAGTCGCTGCCAGACGGCCAGGCCGATCGTCCGGGCGTTGGGCAGGTGGTAGAGGGGCAGTTCCAGGATGAAGGGGGAGCGTTCGCCCCGGAAGAGGGCACGGTGGAGCACCACGCCCAGCAGGGCCAGCACCAGGAGGGAAAAAAGCACCAGCCCCCAGGAGGCCCACAGGGCATAGGGGCCGAAGAAGGCCGGCGCCAGCACGGCCAGGACGGCCAGACGCGCCGTGCAGGGCACCAGGGGGGTCAGAAGGATGGTGAGCAGACGGGCCCGATGTTCCTCGATGATGCGCGTGCCCATCACCGCCGGCACGTTACAGCCAAAGCCCAGGATGAGGGGCAGACAACTCTTGCCGTGCAATCCCAGGGGGTGCATGAAGCGGTCCATCACGTAGGCAGCCCGGGCCATATAGCCGATGTCCTCCAGAAAGGACATGCTGGCAAAGAAGATGACCAGGATGGGGAGGAAGGTCAGCATCGTCCCCACGCCGCCGATGAGGCCGTCCACCACCAGGCCGGAAAGCCAGCCCGGCGCTCCGGAGAGGAGCCGGCCGGCCCCATCGGCCAGCCCCTGGACGACCACGTCCTCCAGCCAGGCCTGCAACGGTGTGCCGACGGCATAGGTCAGCCCAAAGACCAGTCCCAGCACCCCGGCCAGGAGGAGGAGTCCTCCCCAGGGGTGGGTGGCCAGCCGGTCCAACCGTTCGGTCAGGGTCACCCGGCCGGCCCGTGGCCGAAAGACGGCGGCGCGAACCATCCGCTCGATCCAGTCGTAACGTCCGCCGGCCACGGCCAGGACGGCGTCCTCGTGGCGGCGCAGGATTTCTTCCACCCTGCTCCAGACTTCCTCCGGCAGGTGTTCCCTGGCCAGGGCGGTGATCTCCTTATCCCCTTCCAGCATTTTGAGGGCGGCCCAGTCGGCCGGATAGGGGGCGGGGAGGTGCCCTTCGACGAGTTGCCGGAGTTCTTCCAGGACGGCCCGATGGTCCTCCCGCACTTCCGGCCGGCGGGGCTGGTAGGGCACCTCGCCCCGCAGCAGGGCCACCACCCGTTGCACCAGTTCCCGCACGCCCTGGTTGCGGCTGGCCACCATCGGCACCACCGGAAGGCCCAGCGCCGCCTCCAGAAGGGAGGTGTCCACCTGGAGGCCTTCCTGCCTAGCCACGTCCAGCATGTTCAACCCCAGGACCAGGGGAACCGGCAGGGCCAGGAGTTCGGCCAGCAGGTAGAGGTTGCGTTCCAGGTTGGCCGCGTCTACGATGACGACCACGGCATCGGGCCGCTCGTGGAGGATGAAATCGCGGGCGATCTGTTCTTCCGGGGAGTTGGCGGTGAGGCTGTAGGTGCCGGGCAGGTCCACCAGGCGGATGGCCAGGCCGTCGTAGTGGAGCAGGCCGGTCTTCTGTTCAACCGTCTTGCCCGGCCAGTTGCCGACGTGTTGGGAGAGGCCGGTGAGCAGGTTAAAGACGGTGGACTTGCCCACGTTGGGCTGGCCGGCCAGGGCCACGGTGATCGTCCCGGTTGTGGGCGGACATTCGGGCCGGCCGGGGGTATCGCAGGCGCAAAGGCTAACGGCTCTCCGGGCCACCGCCATCCTCCTCCCGTTGCACCAGCACCTTCTGTCCCTCTCCGCGCCCCAGGGCGATGCGGGTGCCGCGCACCAGGACGATCATCGGCCCCCGGCCAAAGTTCTGCACCATCGTCACCGTGGCCCCCGGGGTAAAGCCCAGGGCGACCATCCGGCTGACAAAGCCGCGCCCCCCTTCCAGGGAGCGCACCACCCCCTTTTCCCGGGGGAGAAGGGCGCTCAACGCCACCAGGCGGCTCATCGCTCCTCCATCGGCCGGGCATGGCCGGCGGTATCGTTATCCTAATCTCGATTGTTAGTATATACTAACACCCCGAATCTGTCAAATCGGCTTGGGGGAAGGAAGGGGGGACGGGGGAGCGGAACGTTCGGATGGTCGGCGGGACTCAGGGTTCGGCATGCAACTTTTCGCGCAGGGCCAGCACTTCGCGTCGCAGGCGGGCATCCACTTCGATGCTCTGGGCCACCTTCTCGTAGCCGTAGAGCACGGTGGTGTGGTCCCGGCCTCCCAGTTCCCGGCCGATCTCGGCCAGGGGGAGGCCGAGTTCCTCGCGAATGAGGTACATGGCGATCTGGCGGGGGACGGCCACTTCCTGGCTGCGGTTCTTGCCCCGCAGGTCTTCCGGGTGAACCCCGTAGTGGCGGGCCACCGCCTCGATCACCTGGGCCGGGGTGAGTTCCTGGCGGTGGGGGCGGAAAAAGACCTCGGCCAGAGCCTCCTGAGCCAGCGACACCGTCAGCGGCAGGCCGTTCAGTTCGGCGTAGGCCAGCAATCGGTTGAGGCAGCCGACCAGTTCACGGATGTTGCGTTGCACCCGCTGGGCCAGGAATTCCACCACCTCATCCGGCAGGGAAATGCCCTTCTCCTCGGCCCGCGTGCGCAGGATGGCCACGCGGGTTTCCAGGTCCGGCGGCTGGATATCCACGATCAGGCCGCCCTCGAAGCGGGAGCGCAGCCGTTCCTCCAGGGTCAGGATGGCTTTGGGGGGGCGGTCGCTGGTGAGGACGATCTGCTTGTAGGCGGCGTGCAGGGTGTTGAAGGTATGGAAGAACTCTTCCTGGGTGCTTTCCTTGCCGGCGATGAACTGGATGTCGTCGATGAGGAGGATGTCGTTATGGCGGTAGCGACGGCGAAAGTCCTCCGTCTCCTGGCGGCGGATGGCGTTGATGAGTTCGTTGGTGAAGGTCTCCGAGGAGACATAAAGAACGCGGAGTTCCGGGTTGCGCTGCAGGGCATAGTGGCCGACGGCGTGGAGGAGGTGGGTTTTGCCCAGGCCGACGCCGCCGTAGATGAAGAGGGGGTTATAGGCGTGGGCCGGCCGTTCGGCGACGGCCATGGCGGCGGCGTGGGCCATGCGGTTGCTGCTGCCCACGACGAAGGTGGAGAAGGTATAGTCCGGGTTCAGGCCGCCGGGGAGCGGCATGGGCAGGGGGATTCCCGCCGCCGGGGCTTTTTTCTCCGTTTCCGTCTTGGCGGCGCTTCCGGCCGGCCGCCGCCGGGGGGAGGTCTCCCCGCCGGAGGCGCCGTTGCCGGTCACCACCACCCGCACCTGCACCGTATAGCCCAGGACGCTCTCCAGAGCCCGGCGAATCAGATTGCCTGCCCGTCGCTCCAGCCATTGCCGGGCGAAGGAGTTGGGCGTGCCCACGACCACCAGGCCATCCTCAAAGGCCACGATCGAGGTGCCCTGGAACCAGGTCTCGAAATCGGAACGGGAGAGGCGGAGTTGGAGATCGCCCAAAACCGCCTGCCAGACCTGCCGCGCGTTCAAAGTAACCTCCTGAAAGGGTGGGCGTTTTCCGGCCTGGCCAAGCCGTATGCGTTGCTATCATAGCACTTTCCCTCCCTTCTTGCAAGGGGATTTAGACCCTTTTGTATAACAATTTTTTATACTGAATCGGCCTTTCATGCGCAATTTTTTATACAAACCGGCCCGTCGGCGTCCCTTTTGTGGAAAAGTCTTCCCCCCGAGAGGGGGAAATGTGGACGGGACGAACGGCGTCCTGGGCGCACCAGGATGGGCCAAAAGGTTGCCCGGATTTGTGCCCCTGGATCTTCAGGGCCGGGAGAGTTTTCCCGAAGGGTGGGGAGGCTTTGGGGAATGTCTGTGGATAACCGGCCTATTCCTGGGGATGTTCCCGTTCCAGGTCCCGGTAAACGGCCAGGTAGCGGGCGATGCGTTCTTCTTCCTTCTCCTCCTCTCGCTGGCGGGCCTGTTGCTGGCGGCGGTAGATCTCCCGTTGCACCTCCTCCGGGCGGGGCACCCGGCCGAAGGTGAAATCCTCTGCCCCGGCCGTCTGGATGCGCACGTCCCCAAAGTTCAGAATCCAGGCCAGTATGCCCGGCTTGCGAAAGGAAATGTTTTGGATGCGGCTGAGTTCGCCCGTGCGGCGCTCTTCGCCGAAGAGTCCCCAGGGGGTACGGTAGATATCCAGCAACTGGGTTTCCGTCAGGGTGTAAATATCGCCCATCCAGACCTGATAGCGCCAGATGATCACGAAGAGGAACACGAGGATGAAAGCAGCAGGGATGGAATACACCCAGCCGGGGGCGGCGAACCGGGGCAGGAAGAAGAAACTGGCCAGGGCCAGGGCCAGAAGCAGGATGGGCACGAGCAGGCGCCGGAGGAGGAAAAACCAGTGCTTGTGCCAGGTGATGTTCTTTCCTTCGATGAGGGGGTTGGGGGGGAGGAGGTACCAGCGTCGCCTGGGGGGAGGTGGGGGCGGCGGGGGCGGCGGCGTCTCCTCCCCGTACAGATGGCGGCGCAGAATCTGCTCCATGTGTTGCCGGGAGATTTCGGCCCGAAGTTCTTCCAGGCGGGCCATGATGTCCTGCTGGGCCTTCTCCGGGTGTGGAATCGGGCCGAAGGAAATGTCCATCTGCCGGGCGGCGGTCTCGATGAGGAGATGGCCGTAGTGCAACAGGGAGGCCAGGAGGCCCTTGCTGGTGGAGCGCACGTTCTGCACGTTGCTCAGCAGCGCCTCGCGCACGGCGTAGGAAAGGAGGAGGGTCTGCTCGATGTAGAGGAGGCGTCGGTCGGTCATGATCAGGGCGTCGTTGCGCCAGTCGGCGTAGCCGTAGTACCAGAGCAGGGAGATGCTCACCAGGTAGAGGCAGACGACCAGGAGGAGAGGCAGGTTGATTCCCCGGGAAGCGTTGTTCACCAGCCAGGAGAGAAAGATGGCCACCGGCAGGAGGAGGAGCAGAAACAGGGTGCTCCGGCGGACCAGGACGATCCAGTGGCGAGTATAAAGGTTCAGGAGGGCTTCGCCGGGTTCCAACTGGAGGCCGAAGCGTTGCTGGATGCTTTGGAGGGTGGGGGTGCTGGTCATCCCTCTTCTCCTTCCGCCCAGACCGCCGCCGGGAGGAGCGCCACCCGGGCCGGCCGGCCGGCCCGGTCCACCTCCACGGCCACCACGTCGATGCGCCAGGAGACGTCTTCCAGGCCGTGGGCCTGCAAATAGGCCTCCGCCAGACGGAGCAGCCGCCGTTGCTTGGCCGGCGTCACCGACTCCTCGGCGCTGCCGCAGGTAGGAGCAGTTCGCGAACCGTCCGTACCCGGGCTGCGCCGGCAGCGCACCTCGATAAAGACCCAGTCGCCGCCCTGCCGTCCCACCAGGTCGAGTTCCCCCTGTCGGCAACGCCAGTTGCGCTCCACGATCTCATAGCCCTGCCGGCGCAGAAAGGCCTCGGCCACTGCCTCGCCGAAATGTCCCAGCCGGCGACGCCCCGCCCCTCCGGCGGGGGAATCCGCCTCCCGATGGTCTCCTGACCGGCCGGCCATGGTGATCCTCCTGGCTGTATTATAGGCCATCTGGCCCGCCGGGGCAAGCCGACTTTGGGGTTCGGGTGCGCGCCATGGGTTTTCTGCGCTATTCCCGGCCCCTGCCTTCGATTCACCCATCAAGGCCCTTGGGAGGGCTATGGACGGGCCACCTTTGCTCGGGTAGGGGCGGGTTTGTTGGGCATTGTCGGATCGTGGTAGTAGGGGCCTCAGGAAGCCAAAGAAGGCGCGGTCGGGGGAAGGGGCGGGTTTGTTGGGCAATTGTCGGATCGTGGTAGAGTAGGGGCCTCAGGAGGCCGGAGAAGGCGCGGTCGGGGTTTCCTTG
>Ga0078972_1011022_pt1 | contig 16456 bp, 19 predicted proteins | sample YelNatPaOPGAMG01_FD_67568 | JGI IMG/M metagenome (GOLD analysis project Ga0078972, IMG submission 67568) | Hot spring thermophilic microbial communities from Obsidian Pool, Yellowstone National Park, USA - OP-RAMG-01 (SPADES assembly) (version 2) | ecosystem: Environmental > Aquatic > Thermal...
GTGCGAATTGCCGAAGATACAAATACCCTCCAAACCTGCAAAAAGTTATCCTTGCCTGAAGCTGCGAAAGTTTGTTAACAAACACTTAAGCAATGGCATTTGGCTTCGAGGTTCTTTACTTGTAAACTTTAAACTCAATTAATAAACATTTATAAAGTTGTCAAAGGGGCTCAAATCGAACGGCATCGGGTAACCATCATGTCCTGCTTGATAAAGGGTCGTTACGCGGATCCTCGAATTTGCCTAAAAGTTCTCAGCCACCCGCTGAGAAGGAAAATACTGCATAAGCTTGCCGTCCAGACCATAGATGGACCTGTAAACAAGAAGGAGCTTGCCAAAGCTGTTGGCATAGGCTACCAGGAACTTCTTTACCAACTTAACAACCACCTCAAGAGCTTTTGGGAGGTGAAGCAAGAACAGAAAAAAAGGGGAGCTCACGAAGAGTTCATAGCTCCACCTGATTCAAACACTGTATATGTCATGATCGGCGAGGGAGCTACCATATATGTCATCGATCCTCTGGCAAACATATTTGGAAAGTTAAGCGACGGGACCAGATGTGACCACTGTCCAACCGAGCAGGTGGAAAAATGCCTTGAAAAAATAAAGACTGAAAAGTACTTTGGCCTCTCCCTCGAGGAAAGGAGGAAACAGGAGAAGTTGCTTGCCGCAAACAACAGATCCAATCCACCAAACCCAATGGATTTCATTGCAAGCTACATAGCTCTCAAAAGCTTGGAAGGAGAGATGTGCACGGTACAAATCTGCGAGACCGAGTGCCACTTCATCAAGGCGGTAAGGTTAAACATCCAAAAGTAACGTAGCAATCCAACAACTGCTTGCAGAATACAAATGAAATAAACTTATGCAACCAAGGCCATTCTTCCTATGTAATGCATTCAGAGGATCATTGCCAATATTCTCGATGCAACCCCTCCTAGACCTATAGCAAATATTATTTCAAATATTGTTATGGAAAGCGCCTTCTTCAAGCCAAACTCCTTGATCAGTGTTGCAATTGTTGCTATACAAGGTATGTAGAACATTGCCACCAAGCTCAAGACGACCATCTGTAAAGGAGTCAAAACCTCTGCAAAATTTGTTGTTCTCAAAAGAGTAGCGAGCATCACAAGCAGTAGCTCTTTTCTCATCACACCGAATATGAGCGTTATGCCGGAGATCGATGGCAATCCCAGCCACGTAACCGTCACAGGGCTGAGGAAGGAGGCGATCTTTTCTAACATGCCAAAAATTTCCGCGAGCTTCAAGGAGAAGCTTCCAACGATTATCAGGGGAAAGGCTATCTTGATGAATTCAGCCAATCTGAACCATGTCTGCTTCAAGACCGTCCTTAAGTGAGGCAGCTTGTAGTCGTTCATTTCCATGATTAGAGCTGTCGGCTCACCTGGAAGGATCTTGAATGCGATCCTTCCCAGGGCGAAGATCACGATTAGGTCGAAGGCATAAAGCGCAAAGGCCCACTGGATGCCGACAAACTGGCCAACCAGGCCGAGTATGATCACCGTTCTTGCAGCACATGGAACCAATGTCGTCACAAACGCAGCCAATAACCTCTCCCTCTCCGTTTCCATAATCCTGCATCCCAAGCAGGCTGGAACATTGCATCCGAAACCAAGCATCAACGGGATGAACGCCTTCCCATGAAGTCCCATTTTGTGCATGACATTGTCCATCAAGAAAGCGATTCTGCTCAGGTAACCGGAATCTTCCAATATGTACAGCAGGAAGTAGAAGGGGACGATATATGGAAGGGCGATAGTAACTCCCGCTATGATCCCCTCGATTACGCCTCCCCAGATGAGCGCTCCAAAGATTCCTGTTCCAAAGATTTTTGCGAAAAGCGGCTCCGTTCCATAAAAGATTTTGCTCAATGTCTCCGAAGCGGAATTGCCAAATACAAATATTGCATAGAACATCGAAAGAAGTGTAAGAGCAACGATCGGATATCCAACAATTTTGTCCGTCGTGATGGAGTGGAGCCTCTCCTCTGCCGTGGGCCTCCTTGGAGGGATTATTTTTTGAGCCTCCCTCGCGATGCAACCTGCAACCTCATACCGCTCGGAAGTCAATATGGTCGAGCAGGAGTTCCCATGTATGCTTTCAAGCTCGCTTGCAAGTTTTTTCGCATGTTGCACTATGCTTGGCTCCATCCTTTCTACCTCGTTCACGATTTCCTCATCGCCCTCTAACAGCTTGATCGCCAGGTATCTTGGTGGATACTGGGATCGAGTGTTCTCCACCATCTTTGTGAGGTCTGAGATTCTTTCTTCTACCTCCTTCCCATACTTCACCTTCACCCGTTCCTCTGCTTGCCCTTTTTCGATCGTTTCTATGGCTTTTTCCAAAAGTTGGAAGATGCCTATCCCCTTAACCGCAACAGTTGGTACAACAGGAACTCCCAATAGCTCCTCCAACCTGTTCACATCTATCTCTATGCCCTTCCTTTTCGCAACGTCTACTTGATTTAATGCTATTATCATCGGGCTTTCGAGTTCCAATAGCTGCAAAGTGAAGAACAGATTTCTCTCAAGGACCGAAGCGTCTACTACATTTATCACCATGTCGGGCCTTTCGACCGCAATATATCTTCTAGAGATCGATTCCTCCAGAGAGTAGGTGGAGAGTGAGTATATGCCGGGCAGATCGACCAGGTCTATCGTGTAGCCCTTGAAGTAAAGAGTTCCCTCTGCCCTCTCAACTGTTTTTCCTGGCCAGTTCCCAATGTGCTGGTGCAAGCCTGTCAGATGGTTAAATATGACAGATTTCCCGACATTGGCGTTCCCAGCTAAGGCAATTACAAGTTTTTTCTTTATCACACCTTTTCGATCTCCACAAAAATTCTCTCAGCCATACCCCTTCCGAGCGCAAGCCTAGAGCCCCTTACGAGGATTTCCAATGGACCGTGGAATGGAGCTGATTTCACAACCGTAACCTTTGTTCCTGGAGTAAGGCCCAGGTCCATAAGCCTCCTTTCAAATCCACACCCTCTGCCACCTCCATGCCCAGACCTTATCGAAACCACGATTCCGGCTTCACCGTTTCTGAGCATCGTCAGAGGAACGATCGGTCCTTCCATTCTTTTAATTTCCATTTGATCACGAACCTGACCTCGTCCTTTTTACTTGTATGATCGATGCTATAGCAAGACTTAGCGCAAAGCTGCTCTCTCCGATTTTTAGGGTTATGGGCCCATCGAAAGGAGCTTTTTCAACAACCTCTACAGAGGCACCTGGTACCAATCCCAGCGAGTTCAAGTATTGCAGCAGGTCAGACTTCTCATCGGTTATCTTCACTATCGTGCCCCTTTCCCTTTTATTAAGATCGACTAGGGGCCTGGACTTCTCCTCCATTATTCCCCCGCATTTCGTTGGTATTGGGTTTCCGTGCGGGCATGTCTTTGGGTGTTTCAGAGCCTTTTCCAATGGTTTCATAACCTCCTCGGTCATTCCATGTTCCAGCTTGCAGGCAGCATCATGCGACTTGTCCCATCCCACATGCAAAATGTCTGTGAGCAGCCGCTCAGAAAGCCTGTGCCTCCTCACAACCTGCAAGGCAACCTTTCGTCCTTTCTCGGTAAGCTTCACTCCCTTGTAGGGCACGTGAGTTACATAGCCTTCTTTCTCAAGCCTCTCAACTGTATTGGTTACGGTGCCAGGAACGACATTAATGTTCTTAACGATATCACTCGTCCTAGCAGCTCCGCTCTTCTCTTCAAGCTTGTATATGGCTTCCAGATATTCCTCGATTACTTCCGTAACCTCCTGCACTATAAGTTTCACCATACAAAATTTAAATTACGAATAATCGTATATTTATATTTTTGCAATAGCTGCATTATTGAAGGCTCTTATGGTATTGTTGACATTCCACAGCATTCCTAGGTTTGATTTACAAACTATCCCAAATTCTTATGAAAGCCTTAAAAAGACGCGATCTTTTGAATATTTGATTGCAAGATGAGTCAGACAGAGCCATTTCCCTCCCTAGTGCAAAGGAAGATGAGTTTAGAAGAGCTCATTCGAGCCATAAGGCAAGACATCGCAGCTGAGCTGGACGCAATCAATCTCTACCAGGCACATATCGATGCTTCCGATGATGAAAGGGCTAGGAAAGTTCTTGCACACGTTAGGGATGAGGAGAAGACACATGTAGGTGAGCTTCTAGCATTGCTCAAGGTTCTCGACCTAGATGCACAGAAGCTTCTTGATGAGGGCATGGAAGAGGCTGCACCCCTCCTGAAGGGAGGAGCGAAGCGCGCATCCTCAAACACGAGCTAACCAGCAGGAACCTTCGAAGACACCTTCACATGCGGAACTATTCCAGAACAAATAATTTTGTGCTAACGCAAAAATTTATATATGTGCATATGCACATAATATCATGTGGTAAAAAATGGCTTGGTTCGGAGGTTATGGAAGGGGCCGAGGATGGTCAGGTCCTTGGCCTGGGAGAGGGCCATTCAGCTACCTTCCTCCTTGGCAGAGGCCAGGATGGCTGTTTGGCAGAGGAGCCTGCTGGTGGCTCTTCAATCCGTACTTGTACGGGTATAGCCCATGGTCATGGCGCGGCTCGTATCAGCTCCCAGCATACCCACCGCCTCGTTGGGGTGGGGTGGGCTCGTACTATACGCCCTACGGCTTTCCGTGGTGGTGAAGCATGGGATATAGATGGAGGAGAATGTACTACCTGACTGGGTTGCCAGGATGGATGAGGTTTGGTTATTCGCCCGGTTGGGTTGGTAGGTCGCCAACGGGTCTACCGCCAACGGCAGAATGGATCATCTCCAGTGGACTGATGCCACAATACAGGCAGTATCTGTCAACGGGAGTAACGCCACCTATTGCTGTGCCATTTGCATCTGCGGGCGCTCCATTGACTAAGGAGCAGGAGGTTCAGATGCTGGAGCAGCAGGCAAAAGCCATCGAAGCGCAGCTGGAAGCTACGAGGAGAAGGTTAGAGGCTGTGCAGAAGAGGCCGGCAACTCAGCAAGGATCACAACCATACTACCAATACAATTCCTCTGTGCCCTACGCTTATCCTTCCCCTCCCTACGTAGCTCCTTCACCTGAAGAGGAGCTTGCATCGCTCGAGGACTACAGGAGGGAGCTGGACGAGGAGGTCAAGGGAGTGGAAGCTAGGATCGAGGAGCTGAAGAAGATCCTAGAAGGAAAATAGAAGGAGGTGAAGCGGGTTGCCATATGGCATGGGTCCATGGGGTTGGTTCCAAGGTCCTTACGCATATCCATACTGGGGCATAGGCAGGTGCAGATGGTTTCCCTGGCTACCAAGATGGTGGTGGACAGGCATGTATGGTCCAGTAACTCCTTACTACAGTCCAATGGCTTACTCGATGTCAAAGGAGGACGAGATCGCGATGTTGGAGGAGGAGGCAAAATTTCTGGAGGAGGAACTAACCCGCGTCAAGAAACGGTTGGATGAACTCAAAGTAGGCGAAAAGACTTGAAAGTAGCTGTTTCTGCCACAGATCCTGACATAAACGCCCAGGTTGATCCAAGGTTCGGCAGGTGCCGATGCTTCGTAATCGTCGATACCGAAACGATGGACTTTGAGTCTATCCCCAACTCCAGTGCAGGCGCGATGAGCGGTGCCGGCATCCAGGCGGCGCAAGATGTAGCTGAAAAGGGCGTCGTGGCCGTCATAACCGGTAGCGTGGGCCCAAACGCTTACCAAGTGCTCTCCTCCGCAGGGATAAGGGTCTATGTTGGTGCCCTCGGCACAGTCAAAGAAGCTGTCGAACGCTTCAAGAATGGTCAGCTGAACGAGGCAACCACTCCAGGTCCTGCAGGAATGGGAATGGGCAGAGGCATGGGGCGTGGCCGCGGAATGGGCATGGGCATGGGTATGGGCAGGGGAATGTGGGGAAGGCAGGCGGCACCATTTCCACAAGCGCCTGTAGCCATGCCGTCGGCTCCTGTGCCGATGTCGAGAGAGCAAGAGATAGCGCTCTTGGAAGAGCAGATGAAAGGGTTGCAGCAGCAACTGGAGCAGATAAAAAGAAGACTTGGGGAACTCAAGGGAAGCTCTTCTCACTAAATCGTGGGGGTGGTCGTGAGTGAGCACGAGGAGGCTTAGGATAGCTGTGCCCACGAAGGGAGAAATGGGTTTGGAAGATACTGTGTCTGATGTCTTCGGTCGGGCAAACACCTTCACCATCATAGACATCGAAGATGGCAAAGTTAAGGCTGTGGAAGTTCTTAGAAATCCAACCATATCGTACAAGTATGGAGCAGGTCCGATCGTAGTCAATAAACTCATAGAACATGGCGTGAGCATGGTCGTATCTGGAGAGCTAGGTCCGGGTGCGTCAGGCCTCCTTGAGCAACATAACGTTCAGGTGGTTACGGTAAAGCCAGGCCTGCCTGTCGCGAAAGCCATCGAGCTTGTCAAACATAAGAATGACTGACATTCAAGGCGAAACCACTTTCCTTCCAAATGTCCCGGTCCCTTTGTGAAAATCAAGAGATGCTCACCACTGCTGAAGCTAGGCTCCTAATTTTTTGCATCCGTTACAGTACTTTGCATCCTTGTAACCACTTTCAATGTAAGCGACTTATGTCCTTCTATCCCTAAAGCTGTTGGCTGCCTTTCCATTTTTCTTCTTTCTCCCTCAAACAACTCTTTCCAACCTGAGGACCTTTTGGTAAAGAAGTTGTAAGCTGCATAACTGGCATGCGCACTCTTTTGCATCGATTTTCTGCTGATGAGCTAAAGCTTCCTAAGGCTGCCGAGCACCATATTCGCCATAAGCATGTCCTTTCTTATCTTCATGGTTCTTCAAACCAGAAGGTGAATCAAGCGAAGCGTGGTTCTATTCCCCAAGAGAAGGTGAGCTTTGAAAGATCCCCTCTCCATATTAAGGAAGAAGGCACCGCTTTTTTAAATCGTTAAATCCAGCTGACAAGCTGCCAAATGATTTAATATTACTCTTTTTGGAATTTTAGCATACATTCGCTTAGGTTCGTGCAATCTTCTGAGAAGCGAAAACAATAAGACCTGCTTAGCCTTTCGAGAAAGGCGGTAGAAAACGATGCCTGAAGGATTAAACCTTGCGGTAATCATCGAGATCATCAATGTTGTTATTCTTCTCTGTTTGATGGCCATCTACCTTAGAAGCCATAGGAAGATCAGGTCTAGCTTTACGGCAAGCTTGCTCATCTTCTCCATCCTGCTTACACTTCAATCCGCCTTTTCGGCATTCCTGTTCGCCACCACAGAGCTTTGCGAAGTGGGCGTCAGAACGCAGGAAATGAGACCAATCCTCAGTCTTGTTGAGCTAATAGGCCTTGCTGCTCTGCTCAGAGCAAGCACAAGGTAGCGCGAACAGGTTGGAAGTTGTACAGCGCCTTCTTTGGTGGCTTCTGGTCGGAACACGGGGAGGGCCAACCAGGGCAAGGATAATCCACTCCCTTGAAAAGAATCCACAGAACGCAAACCAGCTTGCACAAACGCTTGGATTGGATTACAAGACGATCAGGCACCACCTCCAGATACTTGTTGAAAATCGATTTTTGGTCACAGCGGGCGATGGTTATGCAAAGGTATATTTCCCATCACCTGTGCTCGAATCTTGCCACGAGACTTTCTTGGAAATCTGGAAGAAGATCGAAAAGGATTTCCAACCTGGATAGTGGCTGGGCATCTTCGTATAGTGGCTGGTCATACTATACGATTCCATTTCTGGCGACGCTAGCAGCTTGGACTGGATCAGAAATTTCAAGCTCCAAAACTATAAAAGATCGGACCTAGCAAAAGACATAAGAAGCTTTGTGCAATTGAACAAAATGGTGCTAGCATGCATTTCAATCGGTGGCGTTGTCACGACCAGGACTTGTTAAGCAAATGAGTCAAAAATCGAAAACCAGTGCAAGACAAACGACCTTTAGCAGTTTGGAAATCGTTATTTGGTGTTACTATTAAATGATAAGTAAACTAAGAATAAGGGCTCTCGTCAATGACTCAGCAGGTTTGAAAGGGTTACTGTCGAGACATGGCCTTTCACTCCTTGTTGAGGCAAGATTGGATGATAGTATAGCATCTGTTCTCGTCGACACAGGTCCGACGCCAGAGGCAATTGCCCATAACGTAGGAGCAATGGGCATCGATCTACGCAAAGTTGACGCCATATTCATAAGCCATGGCCACTACGACCACATTGGCGGTTTGCTCAATTCTCTTAAAATGATTGGAAAATCCATTCCAGTAATAGTTCACCCAAAGGCATTCGATCCAAAGTTTGTCATAAGCCCAATAATCAAGGCTGTGGGCTCATCCTTTGGTTTGTCAGAGATAAAAACGAATGGGGGCATACCCGTAATTGCCTCAAACCCTGTTCGGATAGCTGATGGCATCACCACGAGCGGAGAAATTGTTCGTGAAACGGACTTCGAGAAGTCGGAGGGCTTCTGGACTGTAGAGAATGAAAAGTTCGTGGAGGACAAGTTACTCGACGACCAAGCACTCATACTTGACTTCGAGAAGGGGCTCGTTATTATAACAGGTTGCGCCCACTCCGGGATCGTGAACACTATTAGACATGCAGAAATTTTAACTTCAAAACAGGAGGTGTACGCAATCGTTGGTGGTTTCCACCTCTCAAAGGCTAGCGAAGATCGAATTGCAAAGACCACCCTCGAGTTGATGGGTAGAAGCCCAAGGTTGATCGCCCCCTGCCACTGCTCGGGTAGCAGGGCAATACTAAAGTTCGCGAAAGCTTTTGGGAAAAAGTGCAAGCCTCTTCGCGCAGGCGATGTTATCGACATCTAGCTAGAGGTTGAATTACCATGTTTATATTTGAGAAGGAGCAGGTGATCTTCAGGATAGGCTCCGTCGAAGTTGGTGGACAGCCAGGCCAACTGCCTACAGTATTGATTGGCAGCATCTTTCATCGTGGACACAAGATCGTTGCAGACCATAAGAGAGGTTTGTTCGATAAGGCGAAGGCCAAGCGTCTGATCGAAAGGCAAGATAGTTTGTCTCAGAAGACCGGAAATCCGCACATGTTGGATGTCGTGGGCGAATCCCTAGAAGCTTTGGAAAACTACATAAATTTCGCATCTGAAGCCACGAACGCCCCAATTCTCATAAATGGCCCCAATTCTGCAATCCGTTTGGGGGCGGCTCAGTACGCTGCGCAGGTAGGGCTCGCGGATAGATCCATATACAACTCTCTTAACTACACAGCAACTGAGGAGGAGCTTGCAGGCTTAAGGGAATCTGGCATTAAGGCTGCGATAGTCCAATCCTTTAACCCTCGAAATCCATGGATCGAGGGGATGCGTCAGCAGCTCATTGGAACTCCAAGCAAGGTGGGCCTCCTCGAAGCAGCCTCTAGGGCTGGCATTGAGAAACCGCTAATACTCACTTCAGTATTGGACCTGCCGAGTGTTGGATTAGCTGCTGGCGCCATCCGAGCGCTGAAAAGCGAGCTTGGCCTGCCAACTGGCACAGCCCCAGTCGGAGTGATCGGACGCTGGAGAAAAGCGGAGGAATATGGGTGGTACTCGAAGAAACTCGGAAGAGCAGCAGCGAGCACATTGGCACAGTGCATGGGTGCCAACTTCATCATCTATGGCACGATAGACAGGGCTTCAGATATATTCACAGCATGTGCGTTGACAGACGCTATGGTGGCATATGATTCTTTGGTCAGAGGGATCAAGCCCTTGACTAGAAATCATCCACTGTACAAGGTCCTTTAGCGCGAAGCGATTGTATTGATAATTGAATTATGCTGAAGCCGCAAAAAGCAAGTAAATGCATCGTTTACATCTGAAGAGATTCGGACATAGAAACATTTATAAAATGTGTTACGTTTCTTATTTTTCGTAACACTCTTGTTCATGGCGGAATTGCGAGGATCGATAAAGAGCGAACGCAAAGTGGAATGCTGCACAAGCACAGCTATAAGAGTCGAGAACGTTTCCACAACATACGAGGGAGAAAGGAGACCTGCCATCAGAGATGTGACCCTGACTCTGCATCGGAACGAACTCGTTTACGTGGTCGGCCCTAATGCAGCTGGGAAGACAACTCTGCTTGAAACGATAAATGGCTTGCAGCCCGTTTCCAAGGGCAAGGTTTTCGTATTTGGGCTTGAAGTGAGCAAGTGCGGCAGCACTGTCAGGCGAGAGATAGGGTATGTTCCACAAGATTTCATGGTTGGTTCTTTGGAGCCCTTTACAGCCCTGGATGTAGTGATGATGGGTCGCTATGGAAAGATCGGGGTTCTAAGGAGACCTGAAGAAGTGGATTTCGAAAAAGCTATTGAAGCGATGAAGTCTCTAGGCATTGAAGATCTGGCCGACAGGCCTGTTGGAAAGCTATCAGGCGGACAACAGCAGAAGGTCATGATCTCCAGAGCTCTGGCAAAAGAACCCAAAGTACTCCTGCTGGATGAACCCTTCAGCAACCTTGATCCCAAGTCTCGCCAGGAGGTCCCTGCCCATATTGGTCGTCTTCACGAGGAGCGTAAGATGACAACCATAGTAGTGACGCACGATGTCCGCCAGATACCAAGTGAGTGCCGGAGAGTAGTGGTCATGAATAGCGGAAGAATCGTTGCAGATGAAATTCCAGAGAGAGCATTGGCCATCCTAGAAGGATACACAAGTCTTCATAAATTGGAGGCCGTTCAATGATCTGGCTTGAACTCGCCATCATACAAAGGGCCCTAATAGGATGCGTGCTCACCGGTTTTCTCACGGGCTTGATCGGTGTCTTCGTTGTTAGGATGAGGCTGTCCTCTATAGGCTACTCCATGTCGCATGGCGCCTTCGCCGGTGCTGCTCTCGGCGTTGCCATCTCCTCGAATCCTCTCTTAACTTCTTTTCTCTTCTCTGCAGTTACAGCCTTGCTTATCGGTCCTGTCGCAGACAAGGCAAGGTTGAGTCAAGACACAATAACAAGCATAGCCTTCCCCCTCAATATGTCTCTCGCCTTCATCTTCCTGACTTTGTCTCCACAGGTTGGCCTAAGCAGCGAGGTGGCAAGCGTACTCTGGGGAAGCGTGATATCGATGTCTAACAAAGATATCTTGTTCATGGCTATCCTGTGCACTGCAACGCCAACTCTGATCGGTTTCTTTTGGAAGGAGCTCTTCGCAATCATGTTCGACAGAAGGCTCGCTGAGGCCGATGGGATAAACACGAGACCTTTCGTTTATTTCATCATATTCCTAATTGGAATCGTAATAACTCTCTCTCTAAAACTTGTTGGTGGCCTTCTAATCTTCGCCCTTCTCTTCAATACAGCCTCGACAGTACTCCAGTTCCTGCAAGAGATGAGGAAGATCATTATTGTCTCACCTATCGTGGGTGCTATTACATGCGTTTCAGGCTTGATAACATCTCTCGCCTTCGATATTCCCGTTGGATCATGCATAGTATTGGTTTCGACATTGATATTCGCTATGTCGGTCCTCCTGTCGCCCAAGAGGAAGAGAAGGGAGGTGAAGGAACAAAATTGAGAAGTAAATTTGGGCTCTTGAGCTGCATCTTTGTATCATGCATGCTCGTAATGGTGCTTTTCGCATCAGTCGAGGCCAACGGACCATCAGAGAAGCCAATGATAGTGTGCACGACAAACGTTTTGGGGTCTATCGTCGAGGAGTTTCTGCAAGGCAGAGCTGACATCGTAGTTTTGGTTCGCCCTAGTCTTTGCCCAGCTGACTACGACATGAAGCCAAGCGACATCTACGCGGTCAGTAAGGCAAAGCTCCTCTTCTACCACTCGATGCCAGGTGAGTTCTGGCTGCAGGGCTTGATCGAGGCTGCAGGCAATAAGGACCTCATCCTCGTAAAGGTTCCGGGCGACTACAATACGCCCGAAGGGGCAAGGCGCTGCGTGAAATTGGTCGGAGGAAACCTCAGCATAGCTCTTTCAATCGATTTGGAGGAGAAGATGGACAAGATGCTTGCAGACATAGATGCTGTTTCAAATGAGATGATTGAGGAGGCCCAGACACTTGGGGTAAGTGGCACGAAGGTCATCTGCATGAAGTGGCTTGAACCTTTCGTCAAGTGGTTAGGCTTCGATGTAGTAGCTACTTTCAATCCACCGGAGACTTTGTCAGCTGCTGACATAGCTTCTCTTGTCGAGACGGCACAGAGGGAGGGTGTTGCCCTCATCATCGACAACCTCCAGATCAGCGTTGAGTTTGGCGAGGGAATCGCCTCCCAAGTCGGAGCTGAGCATGTGGTCATAACGAACTTTCCAGGAGCTGTGCCCGGGACGGGGAATCTGACACAGATGTTCAGGTACAACGCGCACCAGCTTTTCGAGGGTTTGAGGGCTTGGAGAAGCACTAGAGCACTCAGGGCGGAGATTGGAAACTTGGAGAATCAGCTGACCATTTACCAGTTGGTAGCATCTGTTGCGGCAATTGCTGCAATAGCAGAAGCAGCATGGATCTTCATAGAAAGAAAAAGACGCTAAGTAAGTTGCATCTGGAAGGCTTGAAAGACGGTTTTGTCGCTCTGCTAAAAGCCATAATAACCTGTGCCTTGATCTGGATCGGAAAGGTGTGCAAGTGAAGTGTACGACAAGCTGAGCAAGGAGTTTTCAAGGATCGTAAAAGACAACAACCTTCTGAACTCCAAGGTAACATGCACAGTCCTGGCTGGTGAGCGCTTGGAACTCCCTTCGGGCGAGTACCTTGCAGCAAGAGGAGAGGAGGTGATATTGCAAGCTGAGATCGACGGCCACTATGGACATGCCTTCACGACTTCCCCGAAGGAGTTTGAGGGACCAGTTGGGGATGTACTGGGCTTCGTTCACGGAACGAATTGGGAGAAGGCAATATTCTTCGCAACCCTGAATGCAGTACTTCACAAACTGAATTTGATCAAGGGAACGATCCACTGCTGGCAGGGAGAGCCGGAGGCTTGCGGCGATGAGTTGGCCAAACAAATCCTTTCAAGGTTTGGAAGCGCAAGGGTAGCCCACGTTGGCTACCAACCAGGCCATGTGAAAGCCCTGGCAAAGGTCTTGGGACCGGAGAGGCTTTACGTGACGGACTTGGACCCCCTGAATGTTGGCAAAGTAAAATTCGGAATCGAGATACTCGATGGGGCACTTAACACCGAAGTTCTGAGGAAGGCGGATGTTGCTTACATAACTGGAAGCGCTGCAACCAATGGAACCTTACCTGCAATTTTGGAATCATGCATAGCTTATGGCATCAAACCGATCATTTACGGGGTTACTGGCAAAGGGGCATCCAAACTGCTGGGACTGGAGGTTTTCTGCCCCTATGGCCACGACCTCCTATAAGGTCTAAAGAACAATATGTTGCCGAAATGTTAGATAGCTTATATGGTCTTTCTTTCAATGTTGCAACGCACTGCGCCATTTTGCATGATGGTGTAAAATTCCTGCTCTAGGAAAAGCTATAAAAATAAATTGCAACATTTCCCCAAGGAAGGTGGTTATCAAAGTATGCCAACGATGCCCCAAAGCAGGAAGACATTCAAGATTTTCTCAACCGGCTTGCCAGCCATACCTCTTCACGGAGCTGCGAGGATATTCGAAGAAAGGTACCATGTTAAATTCGATATTGTGGCAGGAGAGCCATCGACATGGCTTCCAAGAGTAAGGGCTGGAGAGGGAGATCTGGTATGCGTTGGTGCTGAATACATGATGGACGACATCGAGGCGGAAGGTTTGATCCTGAGGGAAACCAGGGCGACCGTGGGTTACAGGCGATCAATGATCATGGTCAGGAAGGGTAATCCTCAAGGGATAAGGACGCTCCAGGATCTTGCCGATAAAGACATCAAGATGCTGGTCTGCAGAGGAGCCTGCCAACGTGGCTTGTGGGACGACGTTTCGAGCAAAGCAATGCTCACAGACAAGATTCGAAGCAAGATCGTCGAATATGGCGTTGGATGCCTCGATACACTTCGCCGGTGGCGCAGGAGCGAGGGCAGGATAGATGCGGGAATAGTTTGGAATGTGTATGGAATAGTATGGCCTGCTTACTGCGAGATGATCGAACTTCCTAAAGATCTTGAAGTTTTTCGTAGCACAAATGTGGCAATAACGAAATCATGCCCAGACATCAAATCCATGCAGAGCTTCATAGCATTCTTGCGATCCGATGAAAGCAAGAAAGTCTACGAAAGATGGGGATGGATTGTAAATCGGTCTGCTGGATCTTCCTGAAACAGCTTCTAAAATATTTGCAGATCTTTATGGCTCCCTAAACTCCAGGCTTTTCATTTGTTACAATCAAAGATAGGGCGATCGGTACTGATTTTGCCAACATTCTGGTGACGATGCAGTATTTTTCGAGTAACCCGAGGCATTCCCTTGCTCTTTCTTGATTACCTGGGCTTAATACTTGAACTTTCAATGTGGTCTCCACATTCTCAAGGGCGTAGGCTTCACCATCCTTTGCAACCAAAGCCCTCGTTTCAGCCCTCACATCGCCAATTCTTATCCGCGCCCTTTTGGCTATGTAGATGGCTGTTTCAACCACACAACCTGCCAGGGAAGCGAGCATCAGCTCTACAGGGCATGGCCCCGCATCTCCACCACCGAACTCGGGCATCGTGTCGGTCACGATCTGAGGAAAATTCCTAATCTTTATTCCTGTCTTGGTACCATTGATAAGTTTGGCTTCGACCTCCAATTTGAAAAATTTCGATCTTTCCAAATATTTGTCTTTCAAATCAGCACCATTTCAAACTAATGGCATCTCGCCTAGCTTATTTATATGTACTCATTGCTTTTATGCAAGATCCCTGCGCCGTTGTTTTTTCAGCACCCAGGGGAAGAGCCGACATGAACGGCATGGTGTTGCTCCAACAGCCAATGTTCCCTTTCGACCTGCTTCGGTTTAGGGCTCAGTCTCATCGAGCATCGCAGCCCAAAGCCTTACAGTTACAAATAAGTCAGCTGAAGCAAGTGTTAAACTTCCGGAACATGTCTATATTTTCATCCACATAGTGGTAAGGGGAAAGATTTGATAGTCTGGCCTGTAAAGATATTAATAGATACCTTAAACGCTCTATTCTAGGATCTGTAAGACATGGAAAATTTTGCTTTTGGCCCTATACCCTCAAGGCGTCTAGGTAAAAGCTTGGGAATAAACAATATACCAGTAAAACACTGCACATATTCCTGTATTTACTGCCAATTGGGCAAGACAACAACCCTCATGACCGAAAGGCAAGCTTTCTATGAGCCGGAAGCCATTTGCGCAGAGGTGAAAAAGAAAGTTGGCGAAGCTTTGCAAAGAGGCTACACGGTCGATTACCTAACATTTGTTCCAGATGGGGAACCGACCTTGGATCTCAACCTTGGAGATGAGATCTCTTACTTGAAAGAGATCGGGATTCCAATAGCCGTTTTGACGAATGCCTCTCTTTTATGGCGAGATGACGTTAGGGAGAACTTGATGGGTGCGGACTTGGTCTCATTGAAGCTTGATGCCATAAGCCAAGATTTGTGGAAGAGGATAGACAGGCCTCATAAAAATTTAGAATTAAAAGCAATACTGGAAGGAATGTTAAAGTTCGCAGATGACTTTAAAGGAACTATTATCAGCGAGACAATGCTTGTGGACGGCTTTTTCTACGGGAATGAGCTCAAAAAGATAGCAGATTTCCTTTCAAGTTTAAAGAGGTTGGACATGGCTTACGTTGCAATTCCAACCAGACCCCCGACTGAAAAATGGGTTAAACCGGCAAGCGAAGAGTTAGTGAACGCAGCTTTCCAAATATTCTCAGAGAAGCTAGATGGAAAGGTCGAGTGCCTGACAGGTTATGAGGGAAACGCATTCGCCTCCACGGGGAATGCAGAAGATGATCTGCTCAGCATAACTTCAGTTCATCCGATGAGAAGCGAAGCTGTCAAGGAACTTCTTTCGAAAAACAATACAGACTTGGGGGTCTTGGATAAGTTATTGATGGAAGGAAAGATTGTGGAGCTTAGATATGAGGGAGATAAGTACTATATGAGAAAACTACCAACGAGAGCGGAAGATTGAAACAATATGAGAATGGAATCGCTGCGCTGTACAAAGTATGCCGCTAAGTTGATGTTCTCTGGCTAAGAATCTTCATCGATCCTTAAAGTGCTCATGATCGCTTGCCAAGCCCTTCGAATCTCCATGGATGCTGCACAATCTGGCGAGTGCTCAACAACGGCTTTCCCCGCAACCATCGCTTCTGTGACGGTCGGGTCGAAGGGGATTTTTGCTATGACCCTAACACCGCTCTTTCTGCAGGATTCGATTATGCTTTCAGTGTTCTCCACATTTATGTCGTACATGTTGATTACAACCGATGATTCGATGCCGAAATGGCGCGCGAGATCTAGCACTCTGTCCAAGTCATGAAAGCCGGAGAAGGTCGGTTCCGTGACAGCCACGATTAGATCAACGCCTGTCAGTGATGCGATGACGGGGCACCCT
>Ga0078972_1011023_pt1 | contig 16456 bp, 18 predicted proteins | sample YelNatPaOPGAMG01_FD_67568 | JGI IMG/M metagenome (GOLD analysis project Ga0078972, IMG submission 67568) | Hot spring thermophilic microbial communities from Obsidian Pool, Yellowstone National Park, USA - OP-RAMG-01 (SPADES assembly) (version 2) | ecosystem: Environmental > Aquatic > Thermal...
TCTTGGCAGAAGTAGCTTTGGAATCAAGAATTAAAGTCAACTCGTATTTACTCATAGCTTTTGATTATAACAACTCTCCAAAAAGAAGACAACAGGAAATTAGAACATAGAACAAAGAACAGAGAACAAAGGGAAAAATTTTGAACTTAGTATTATGAATTATGAATTATGGGGATAATGCATTCTCCTGCATAATACATAATACAAAATACTAAATACAAGCTTTTGATTAGTTTCGACAACCGACTTCCGATGTCTGATATCTAACGTCCGATATCCGATATCCGACGGCCAACATCTGACGTCTGACATCCGAATCCTTTTACTCTAAGATCTGATATATTGCTTTGGCGATTTTATCGGGATCGTGACGAAAAAATGTCGTCTTACTAACAAAATCCTTCTCAATTACCCAAAAACTATTTTTCCCTTTTAAATCATTTACCACTGGCTGGCTACCAAATCTCTTATACCAACTCAAAACTTGCTCTCTACTTCCGTTTATTTTTTTATTAACAAAAACATATCTCAACCTAGAACTAGCTGGACCAAGATAATTCTTAACTGTGGAAACAAAATCAGAAGCCTTAAAACCGTTAGTTTCCTCTCTTTTAGTCATCAGATTAATAACATAGGCAAGATTAGCCCTCGACTTAGCGATTGCTTCCACAACTCCATCAACCAAAAAGACAGGTAACAGGCTTGTATAAAGGTCGCCTGGCGCAGCGACAATTAGATTTGCAGTTTCTATTTCCCTTACTGCTTTGGGGTAAATATGTGCCTTAGGAGAAAGATAAATTCTCTTAATGGGTAAATCTAGTTTTATTTCCCTTTCATCGATATTCGCCTCACCATATATTCGTGTTCCATCAGAAAGGATTGCCACAAGATTGGTTTTATCCAAGGTTACAGGGAAAACGGACCCTGAAGCATGAAGAATCCTAGCTGCCTCCTCTATCGCCTTATCCATGCTACCTGTTATTTGAGTCAAAGCAGCCAAAAGAATATTTCCAACCGAATGACCCTTAAGACTTTCACCCTCTTTGAAGCGAAAATTGAAAAGCTCCTCCAAAGTCTTCTGGGCAAAAGGTAAATCAGAAAGCGCCAAAACTGCGCGTCTGACGTCTCCAGGCGGCAAAATTCCCAGCTCCTTCCTCAAGCGACCGGTGGAACCACCAGAATCACACATTGAAATAATTGCTGAGATATCAAGATCATATTTTTTCAAACCCTGAAGCACTTGATAGGTTCCAGTACCTCCACCAAGAACAACCACTTTTTTCCTAGCCATAAAAATAGACTAATAAGACTGAGCAAAGATCCACTTGAATCTTGCCTTCTTTCCACAAAGAATGCACTTTCCAGATCCTTCCTTTTCCGACAACAATTTAACACGAGTGGTAGCCTTAGTCTCCTCTTTGATTTTAGATTCGCAAGCGCTATTTTCGCACCAGTAAGCTTTTATAAATCCTCTTTTTGTCTTCATTATCCTTTTAAATTCATCATAAGAATCAACTTCAGTGATATTTTCTTCAAGAAACTTCTTCGCGCGTGAGAAGATCAAATTCTGCACATTGCCTAGTTCCTCTTCAACAAAGGAGGCTATTTTAGCCAATGGAACTTCTTTTTTACTAGAAGGCTCAACTCGATTGGACAGAGTCAAAGTCTCTCCTTCCAATTCTTTAAGTCCTATCTCAATTTTAAGAGGAATACCTTTAATTTCAGCATCATTTACTCGTCTCCCAAAAGAAATTTCTTTATTATCAAAAATAACCACCTCACCCGGGTAATTGCTCTTTTCAATGTTATTAATCTCATTTGCTACTCTTTTTGCATACTCCAATATCTCCTCGTCCCTACTACCAAAAATAGGAAGAATCGCCACTTTAAAAGGAGCAACTTTAGGAGGGATTATCAAACCATGATCATCTCCGTGAGACAAAAACATGCCTCCAAGGCTTCGGGTTGACAGACCCCACGAAGTTTGCCAAACATACTTTATATCTCCGTCCTTATCTTGAAAATTAATATTAAAAGCCTTAGCAAAATTTTGACCCAAATTGTGCGAAGTAGCACCTTGCAAAGCTTTGCCGTCAGGCATCAAAGCCTCAACCGCCCAAGTTGATTTTGCTCCCGCAAATTTCTCAGAATCGCTCTTGATTCCCACCAAAACAGGTAAAGCTAAATAATCCTCATAAATCTGGCGATACCATTCCAAGACTTCAAGAGCAATCTGAATTGCTTCATCTTCAGTCGCATGAGCAGTATGACCTTCCTGCCATAAAAATTCCAATGTCCTAAGGAACAAAAACGTTCTTTTTTCCCACCTGACCACATTGTTCCACTGATTAATTAGAACCGGCAAATCTCGCCAACTCTTAATCCACTTGGCATACATTTCATACATAATAGTCTCCGAAGTCGGTCTAACAACAAGCGGTTCTTTCAACTCTTCACCACCTCCAATAGTCACCAAAGCAAGCTCGGGGGAAAAACCTTCTACATGTTCCTTCTCACGCTTAAGGTAAGAATAAGGAATAAAAAGAGGAAAATAAGCATTTCTAATAGCTCCTTCTTTTCTATTTTTCATCATCTTATTAAAAGCAGCCTGAACATTCTCCCAAATGGCATAACCATAAGGTCTGATTACCATCGTCCCTCTCACAGGACCATAATCAGCAAGTTCAGCTTTTAAGACAACATCCGTATACCAATCAGATAAGCTCTGGCTCTTCTTCTTTAGCTCCTTCTTTTCGTAATCCATATTATTTTGAAAAAGAATTCAAAAACCCAGGAATTCCTCCATTTAAGATTAAACGCTTAATATCATAGGCAGTAACTAAAAGAAGCACAAAAATCAAAAAAACCATTCCCGCCATATGAACTGCTGCTTCAAATTTTTCGGGCACCTTTTTGCCTAAAATATACTCCAAACCAATAAAAAGAAGTCTGCCTCCATCAAGAGCCGGAAAAGGAAAAATATTCAAAATAGCCAAGTTGATTGACAAAATCCCCATAAAATTAAGAAGCGAGAAAAAGCCTAGCTTGGCAGCTTCTGAAGTGATGGCAAAAATTCCAACAGGACCTGAAATATCTTTAGGCACCTCTCCCCTAAAAAGCCCAACAATCATCATAAATAAACTTGAAACAATGTTTTTACCCCAAAAAACAGCCTCTTTCACTCCATAATATATTCCATAAAAAGGACGCTGCCAATAAGGAGGATAATAAATCTCTGTCGTTGATATAATCACCCCCAAAGGGCCTTCACCCGAAGGAGGCGTTTTGCGAGGAACAACTTTCAGCTCAAGCTCTCGGACATTCCCATTTTCCTCTCTCTCAATCACCAAGTTTACCTTTTCTCCCTTTTTACTATCAACATAATTGACAAATTCATCTGAAGTCGTAATTTTAGTCTCATCTACCTTTTTAATTACATCTCCACTTCTAAGTCCAATTTCAGAAGCAGGAGAAGAAGGCAAAACTTCAACTACTTTAACTCTATCAGTTTGTTTTGGAATACCAGTAAAAAAGTAAGTAATTGAAAATACAAAAATACCAAGAAGAAGATTCATCAAAACCCCAGCCGTGACAACAAAAAGACGCGCTCCTTTACTCTTACTAACAAATGCCTCTTTGGGTCTTATTTTTTCGGAGGAATCCTCCCCATGCATTCTGACAAACCCACCAAAAGGAAGCCAGTTGACAGAATAAACAGTCTCGCCAATCTTCTTTCCAAAAATTCTCGGTGGAAGGCCAATGCCAAACTCCCGAACCCAAATACCCATACGACGAGCAGCCATAAAATGGCCAAATTCATGAACCAAAACTAAAATTGAGAGAACTAAGATAAAAACTAAAATCGAAGTAACCATTCCTCTAAAGCTGAGTCAGCTCCTCCTTCTTTTTTTCACCCTGCTCGTTAATCTTAGCAATAAATTCATCAGTTATTTCCTGCAATCTCTTTTCCTCTCTAAACTTCTCATCTTCGCCAATTTCCTTTTCCTCAAAAGATTTCTGTATCTCTTTCAAAAAACCCGCCCTAATTTGACGTATCATCACCCGCCCTGACTCAAGTTTGGCTGAAAGAAGTTTCAAATACTTTTCTCTATCCTCGGTCGTCAAAGGAGGAATATTAATTCTAATTTTCTCGCCGCTTATAACAGGATTAAGGCCAATTCCAGCAGAAATTATCCCCTGCCTGATCTCACCAATTATTGATTTATCCCAAGGCTCAATCTCCAAAGTCTGAGGATCAAGAACCGAAATAGTCGCCAACTCCTGAATCTTTAATTTCTGCTGACCGCCATAAACCAAAACTGATAAATCTTCAACCAAAGAAGGCGTGGCTCTACCGATTCTTATTGAAGCAATATCAGAAACAACCAAATCAACAACCTGCTGCATCTTGGTTCTTAAAGAAGACTCGTCCATAAGCTAGAAGTAATTAAAGCAGAAAAAGGCAAAAGTGTCAAACCCAACTGTCTTAATAAGACACCCTAGTTAGCCAGAAGAAAACTGAAGCTAGAAATATTTTAAATCTCAAGTCTTACCACCTTTCCCAATTTTATGTTCTCTCCTGTTTTGGCAATAACTTCTTTAATTAAATCTGAAACTGTCTTTGAAGGATCTTTGATAAAAGCCTGTGTCTCAAGATTTTCCTCACCCATTGAGGCAACTTGCATAGCAAGATTACGGCCTAAGCTCTCAAAAAGTTCATTTCTTGCAACAAAATCAGTTTCGCAAAGAAGTTCAACTAAAGAAGCTACCTTTCCAGTATGATGAACATAAGCAAAAATCTTCCCCTGACAAGTCTCCCTTCCGCCTCTTTTTTCAACTTTCTCCAGCGCCTCTTTCTTTAGAATTTCAAGCGCCTTCTTTTCATCCCCACCAACTTCCTCCAAAATATCGCGAATGCGAACTATTGCAACTCCAGTTTCCTCTCTTAGTTTTTTAATCAAATTAATATCAATTTTACCCATCTTATTCTATTTCAACTTTTTTACCATCTCTTGCTGCTTTTATCACTTCTGCCATCAAATCCAAAACATAGCTCACAGCCTCTTTTGAGTCATCATTCATAGTAATAGGATAATCAACTAAATTTGGATCAGAATTTGAATCAACTATGGCAACCACAGGCACACCAGTCTTTTCTGCCTCACTTACGGCAGTTTTTTCTCTTCTTATATCAACCACAACCAAAACAGCTGGCAGCTCCTTCATCCCTGAAAGGCCGCCAAAAAGATTTTCCAATCGATCTATTTCCCTATCAATCAACAAGCGCTCTTTTTTAGTATATTCATTTAACTCACCTTTGGCCTTCTTTTCTTTTAGATCATTAAGCTTATCAAGAGATTTTCTAATTTGAGAAAGATTAGTCAAAGTGCCTCCAGGCCATCTTTCATTGACAAAATAACTACCCGACACCTGAGCTACTTCCTTAATCTTATCTTTTATCTGCCTCTTCGTTCCCAGAAACAAAATCTCTTTCTTCTCTTTTGCAATTTTTGCCAAAAAAAGAAGCGCCTCAGAAAGAAGCTCTCTAGTTTTTGGCAAGTCAAAAATCAAAACACCACCTTCTTGGGTATAGACAAAATCCTTAGCCTTAGGATTAGAACGGCTCACTTGATGGCCAAAATGAGCGCCTAATTCAAAAAGTTTTTCAACTGAAATTTTTATTTTCGTCATAACTTCCGCAATCTTATCAATTTAAAGTCAACTTATCAAGAGATATATTAAACTCTTGAAAATGCAGATTCAACAAGATTTTCCATCAAAAGGCATATTGTAAGAGGACCAACTCCGCCGGGAACAGGAGAAACAAAAGAAGCTCTACTATAAGCTTCCTTTTCAATATCACCCAAGGGATAGCCAATATCAATCAAAACCGCGCCATCTGATATTTCAGACGCCTTGATTATATCCTTATTGCCTGTCGCCGAGATAATTACCAATGATTCTTTGAGAATGTCTTTTAATTTAGCACGCCCTTTTTTATCAACTCCCACAACCTCATATTCCATTTCAGACAAAACATTAAATATCTTTTTCCCCTCAAAACCCTCAGATCCTACCACTATCACCTTTAAAGGCCAGGCCTTTAAAGATAGTCGCACAATATAAGAAGATGCTTCCTTTAACACTTGCAAGACGGCCTTAACCACAGGCGTTAAGTAGATCGAATCCTCTCTTAAACCATCAACATCTTTTTCTCTTACAATGCTATTAATTATTTCTTCCCTATCCGAAGCCGAAAAATTTGGTGGAAGTGGCAGTTGAACCATCACTCCATCAATATCTTTATCTTTATTTAGCTCTTCAATCTTTTGAAGAATACTTTCTTTAGAAACTCCTGCATCAAATTCAAAAACTATTAATTTGCAACCTACGCTCTCCGCAAATTTTTTCTTAAGATTGGTATAAAACAAACTGCTTTTATTAGGACCAACCAAAATTGAAGCAAGAGTAGGAATAACTTTTTTACCTCGCAGCTTTTCAACTCTTTTTTCAAGCTCAGCTTTTTTCTTTTCTGCAAAAGCCTTTCCGTCAAAAAAATAAGTCATAAGGGTAATTATACATTAGAACATAGAACAAAGAACATAGAACAAAGGAGGAAATTGCAAATTCCCCGCCTGCAAAAGCTATCGCTTTAGCGATTGCGGGCAGGCAAGTTCCAAGCTACAAATTCCAATATACAAACAATTTACAAATTACAAACAAATTCCAAATTACAAGCTCCAAGATCCAAACAAATTACAATAAACAAATCACAAGAACTAAATTCTAATATCTAAATTCTAAATTCTAAACAATTCTACAATTATTCAATCTTCCAAATCACAAACAGATTAGAGATTAGAGAATAGCCGCTGGCCCTCTAAAGGGTTTGGTCCGTGTACTAGTACACGGATACAGTAGAGATTACAAACCCTTTCTACTTACTACGTTCTACTTTCTACTTGCATTTCCTGCATAATACATAATACAAAATACTAAATACAATCTTCCGGCCGGCTTCGGCTAGCTTGCGCTATTTTCCTATCAAAAATTCAATTACATCCCCATCAAATACAATATAATCTCTGCCTTCGCTTCTCACTTTACCCGCTTGGCGCGATGCTTTCCAACCGCCAAGCAAGACAAAATCATCAAAACTAACAACCTCGGCGCGAATAAAGTTTTTGGCAAAATCTGAATGTATCTCGCCTGACGCTTCTTGAGCATTTGTCCCTTTTTTAATCGTCCAAGCACGAACCTCTTTTTCACCAGCTGTCAAGAAATTAATCAACCCCAAAGTAGAAAAAGCCTTTCTGATAAGTCTCTCAAGACCAGATTCGCTAATACCAAGATCGGCAAGATAAGCTTTTTGGTCATTTTCATCAAGGCTTGAAAGCTCGCTTTCAGTTTTGGCGCAAATAGCAACTACACAATCAGGATTAATTTTTAATCTCTCGGCAAAATAAGAAGCTACTTCATCGCTTCTTCTTAAATCATCCTCATCAACATTTAAAACAACTAGTATTGGTTTTGAGGTTAAAAGATTCAAAGTTTTGGCAATTTTTTCTTCTTCCTCATTTAGGTTAACTTCGCGGGCAGGAACGCCTTTTTCCAAGGCTTCTCTTAATTTGTCAGTAACTTTTGCTCGAGCTAACTCCGGATCATTAGGGTCTTTTTTACTTCTTGAAATATCAGCAAAAGTTGGCTGTTTTTCAAGAGTCTGAAGATCGGCTAGTTTAAGCTCTGTTTCAACCACTTCAAAATCAGACTCGGGGTTACTTGAGCCTTCTTTGATTACAGTAGGATCAGAAAAGACGCGCAAAACATGGCAAATTGCTGAAGTTTCCCTAATATGACTTAAAAATTTATTTCCCAACCCCTCCCCCTTTGAAGCACCGGCAATTAATCCTGCTATATCTACAAATTCAACTGTTGCAGGGACAACGGGAGGCAAAGAATTCATCTTTTCCTCATTTTTGACCACCTCAGCCAGTTTTTGCAAACGATTATCAGGCACAGGAACTATACCAACATTGGGTTCAATTGTGGCAAAAGGAAAATTAGCAACATACGCCTGCTGACGCTTCAAAAGCGCATTAAAAAGTGTGGACTTACCTACGTTTGGTAAACCAACAATTCCCACCGACAAACTCATACAAGTATTTTACTCCCAAAACAAAAAATAATTCAGAAAAATTAGTATTCGTATTTTATATTTATACCACACCTCCCCCGGGTGGAAGGTTATTCACCTTAGGCTGTTCATTATTTATTGCCGTCGGGGGTTGTAACGGTTGTTTTTTCTTGTAGTAATATTTTTCCATAAGAACTGTTCCTAAAGTCACTATAATCGTAGCCAAAAACGGGAACGACAAACTAAACCCCAAATGTAAAAGATTATTAATTATCAGCTCAATAAATGTCATCTCGAAAACCGTATAGACAAACAGTATAAAAAAGCTCTTAGAATATGCCTCTTTATAAGTGATTAATGGGTTAATTTTTGTCCATTTTGTTACCATTTTTGCAACAAGGGCATACCAAAAGTTCTTGAGTAAATAGACACCCAAAATTAATAATGATAGAACAAACGGAACTATATAATAGGCATATTTAACAATCTGTAGGATCTTGGGAAGAATAGTTAACGACAGTTGTGAAATTTCATCTAGTGTTATTTCGAAATTTACCGTTGAAGGAAATGTTTGTACTTTGTACGCTCCTTTTACTCCACTCTGAATATCCGGATATACTACAAAGTTTTTCCCAACCACAACAACAGGGTTGCACGAACCTGAAGAAGTTGTAACTTGATTATTTCCCAAACTTAATGGCCCGGCATTCTCGTCAAAAAGAATACCTTTTCTTGAAGCGCTATCAATGATCAAACAATACGGAGTTTTTTGGTTTATAGATATCTCTCCGTTTCTAATATCGATAATAAGATCTTTAGGGTAATATTTGTCAATTGAATTACCAACTTCTACCGGAGCTTGGCTCATGAAATTATTAAATTTACTGACAGGTATCAGGATCACAAAAAAGTAAAACGGAATAGCTATCAAAAAGAAGAGACCAAAAAATAATAACGTTTTCTTAAATTTCATTATTTTTAATAATTAATGTTAACACAACTTAAGAAGTTTTTTCAGGTAGACGAGGATTTATAGAATTCCAGTTAAGAAGATTTTCAACAACCCACTTGACTCCACTCGCTGCGCGTTTAACTTCGTCGGCATTTACATTACCATCCACATTCTTACCTTTAATCTCGGACCCATCCTGACTGGGTTTTGTTTTCCACACTTTTTACACGCAACACTTATGACACCTGCTCTCATAGCAAATTAATACTAACCATTTGTTAAGCTTTCCTTTCAAACACTCTTTAAGCACTAAATGCCTCAAACTTCCCTTTCTCTACCCTCCTGTACAATTTAACATTTAATTCACTCGCCATTGCCACTAGCATTGAATTAGTTTTTTGTGCTGCTGCATCACGAGCAGCAACTTCATCCATGCCGACACTTCCGGCTTCCGTTCTAATTGCTTCTTCCAGTTCCGCATCTCGATTGGCAAGGTATTTTTTGGCTTCCTCGGGTGAACTGAAAATAGGCGTTTCGCTCGTGGCTACTGCCATCACTTGAGAATTATCAGGAAGTAATATCACTTCCGCTCTAGTAATTCTGATAGATTTTGGCTCGTTCCCACTCACAAGTGTTAAGTAGTCTTTTGGGGTAAACATATATTCGTTCGGGTGACTGTGAACGACCATTATCGGTATCCCTCCATTGTTAATAGCTTCCATTAATGCGGGTTTTAAGTCCACTCCCAACTCGCTGCCCGTCACCGTATTTGTTTCTCCAATCTCACCTGTCTTTATAGTGACATAGACCACTTTCCCCTGTTCCACTGACTTCACTTTCTGTGTCTCAGCCATTCTGTCGATAATTCCAGTTATTTTTTCTCCTAGATCAATTTCACTAACAAAGTCTTCTTTTCTCCCCTCCAATGCTTGCCCAGATTCGGTAGTACTAAATCCCTGTAAATACCTCACAAAATTATTCGAATCAACTTTTGCCCTCCCCATCTCCACCATTTCAGTATTACTATCCATAATCAGATTCTATCAAATTTGGGCACATTGTCATAGACAAACCCATAACAGGTCGGAATTTCTCGAATACTAGGATAAGAAAATGTGGTATATTCACTTTGCACAATGTTGTAAAAAGGCTTAACTCCAAAATAAAAATTTCAGATAAAGTTGGTGAAGGTCCAACAAATCAACTCCATTAGCAACTTGCCAACTTAGCAATATCCCCAGGTGTGAAGCTGTTTCACCTTAAAAGTATGAGGATGCATTGCATCACGCTGCAAAAGCTAATATCAAATCCAAGACTAGGTGTAACTTTAAAACTTTTTAGTTAAAATTATGCCCAAAGATTTTTCCACTCTTCCATTTTTCCCCACTCTTCCGCGTGAACCCTGCCACAGGTTACAAAAACTTCTCCATTGGTCAATAGTAACTTTTTTATCATACCCAATGCATGTCCATCACGTATTCTACCCATCTCTCTTGGTATTTGAACAATAGCCCTCTCTTCTTCACTAAAATGTTTTAATTCTTCTTCTGTTATTGTGGGATCAGCTAAGCGGGAAAACCTTCTGTATATTTTTTCATTTGAACTTATATCTTCCAAGCTGTAGCCCAATCTTGACTCAATATTTCTTTTTACTTCATCTTCATCCTCTAAATTAGTAAGTCTTTTTAATTCCTCCGGAGGAATACCCACTTGTTGACTTACTTGATTGATCGCGTTTTCGATAGTCAAATCAAGACCTTGGTTTCTTAAGTGTATAAAAGATTGCGACAAAAACCAAACTGCGGTATTTTCGGTACCGAACCTTTCTGAGGCCTGTTTTAATTGTTCTCCGAAAGAAATATCCCAACTTTCTACTTTAATGCCAGATCTTAATGCTAAATATGCTATTAATGCTTGTTCTCCATATCTATTTATAATTTGCTCGGGGTTCTGATGTGGGTCCTTTTCTAACTCTTTTTTTGCGATTTCTACAAATTCAACTCCTTCCACCAAAACACATTTATCCTCTTCAGGCAAATCTTTTTCGCTTAAAAATTCATTAAACTTTTCTAAAACACTTCTGCGATCCTCAAGATCTCTAGTATGATTCAAACCCACTACAATCAACTTCTTACCGTCTTTTTCAGTTTCGGTAATCTCTACAGGTTCACCTCTGCCTGTCTCCTCTATTCCTTTGTCAACCGCTTTACCCGATTTGACTTCTGTACTTACACCCATCGGCGGTACTTCGCCAGTCTCACCCATAACTACATTTTATGCCTTCTGATATCAATTTTAAAGAATCAGTAAAGTAAGCATCACAACATTAAGACCTTGTCCGCAACTTTAACCTAAAATTGGAAATAATTCAGAAGATATAGACCCAGACTAACAGGTACCCCATACATTAGACAATGATTTTATCAAATTATTGTCTTAAAAATTGGGTATCTTGCAAAATAACACAAAATGACTGCGGAATGACAAGGTTGGACGCCGTCATGATATTAATTTTATCTTATGATATAATTTTTGTTGTATCACTTTAAATTATGACCGCAGAGGTAGAACAAGAAAGATCTATTTTACTGGGAAAAGACAGATTATATGTTTCTCTTGTTGGAGGAAATAGATTTGCGGAGCTGTTAGAACAAAAGGATCCTGTTTGCCCAATTTTAAATCAGAATACACAGAAACAATTAACTGACGCTTTGAATAGATTTAATAATTCAGGAGGGCTTGTCATCACTTTTGTGGGGGAAGAGAGCGAACAAGCAGCAGCGGCGCTCTTTAGGATCAGGGGGAAACTTCCTCCGTATCTAATAGGAGCAAGAGTAGGAGAAACAATTGAGGGGAGAACCATGAATAATGCCTATAGTATTTTAAGAGAAATTCAGTTACAGCTTGGATACAGTACCACTATTGACGGAAACCCACCAGAATTGAATATGGGGATGATAAATGGATTATTAGCGGGAAAAGAGGAAGAAACAGTGGTTTTAATTCTTGAATTTGACAAACTTCCATCCAATGAACAAAAAGAGCTTTTAAAGGAATTACAACATGGAAAATTGAGTCAATGTAAAAAAGTGATTTGCAGTCAGTCTCCCCCAATAGAAATTCCGAAAAAGAGACGTTTCGGATTTACTTTATCATAGATGCCTTCATTGTCTAATTTATGGGATACCTGTCATACCAGATTTAAACCGCCCTCAAAATTGCAATCGCTTCCTTTTCATAAATTGGTTCTTTGGTTACTGGATCCCAAAAACTGTGGTCAGCATTTGGAATCTGATAGTAAGCTATGTTCCTTAAGACAGCGTCCTGCAAATCTTTCTTCACCACATCAATATCCCCAAATTTATCTTTTTCTCCTTGAATAATGGTAATTTTCCCTCCGAAACCTTCTAACTTAACATCCCCTGTTACATAACCCAAGATAATCACCTCGTAGCGCTTCTTTTCCTCAAAGTCCAAACTATCAAGATAAAAGCTGGCAACAATTCCACCTAACGACTTACCAATCAGGCAAATGTGAGTAAATTCACTAGCTCCTGCAATCCCTAGCATTTTCTTAAGAGTCGAAAGTTCTTCTTTCAATTTTGGACCCGACGAATGATCCTCTCCTCTCTCAAGGTAAGGAAAATTAAACATGATGACGCTATTTCCTTTATCTTTTGATACTTGAAAGACTTTCTGCATAAATGGAGTGTCAATCCCAACCGAGCCGCCATGCAAAATCACATCCAAAGTTTGAGCGGTGGAATTATGAAAGTGAATAAAGCTTACCATTCTTTTGTTCATTGTTTATGTCATAATCTCTCCACCAAGAATCTGCCATAAAGACCTAGTGAGAGCTTTCTCCCAGAAACTTAATAACCTTCACCTTAGCAGATTCCGGAAGAAGATTAAGATTTGATAATTTACTTAAACTCACCCATTCAGGATTATACCAATCATTTTCAGAATTCCTCTCTAACTCCGGACCACCTAATTTAACCTTGCTACTATTTACTTCAACCAAATAAAATGGATGATTAGCGCCAAAATTGACATCAAAAAATGCCAATTTTATCAATTTTCCCTTCAAACCTGTTTCCTCTTCAAGTTCTCTTAACACAGTTTCCTCGCCTTTTTCACCCTCTTCGATTCCTCCACCTGGAAAGACCCGATACTCTCTACCCTCTTTTTTACGATGGATCAAAAGAATTTTATTATCTCTAACCACTATAGCCGAAGCTCTAATTCCAGTTCTTACCATAAGAAAGATTTTATCAATTTTAGGATATAATCTAAATATGTTAACCCAAAATGAAAAGAATTATCTGGTAAAAATAAACCCAAATAAAAGAGTCTCGGTTAAAAGATTCGACCCGAAGGCAAAAGAAATAGGAGAATTAATCATCTCGAAACTTAAGGAAAAATTCTCTACTCTAAAAATCCTATTTATGGGAGCGACTGCTCTTGGTATTGTTGGGCAGAACGACATCGACATTTACGTTTTGGCAAACCCAAAAGATTTTGCTATCTATTCGCCAATTCTTAAAGAACTGTTCGGAAAACCAGGGCACATCCATAAAACCTTTATAGAATGGAGCTTTACCAAAAATGACTATCCAGTCGAACTTTATTTAACTAAACCGCCAAAGAAACAGATAAAAGTATTTGAGATACTCAAGTCGAACACAAAGCTATTAAAAGAATATGAGAGCTTAAAACTTAAGTTTGACGGTAAAAGTTTCAGGGATTATCAAAAAGCAAAATATGAGTTTTATCACAAAATCCTAAGACAATGAACACCTCCAAATTGTGGCAATCACAAAATTTTCTAAGAAGTCCAGAATATGCCTTTTCTTGTCCTTCTGGATTAAGAAGTATTTTAGAAAAGGACCTTACTAAAAAATGGCAAGATAGGGTAACTCCGCTAGGTGGAGACGAAAGTCTTCTTGTTTGTAGTGCCAGAGTTAATCCTGCAGAGGTTGTTAAGTTACCGTTTTCTTCGTTTTTAGTTATCTCTCAGAAAGAATTTCCCCCCAGTGCTTCCCTCTCGGAAATTATAAATCACCTAGTTAATCCAAAAGTTCTGAGAGCGTCTCATGAAAGTATAACTGGCATTACCTCTCATCAGCGGTCATTTCGCTTTATGGTCTCGAAAGAAGGAGATTTAGTCGCCATCAATCCCCAACTTAGAAGAAAAGTAGAAAATCAAATCCAAAGTAGTTTTCATCTCCAACTTAACCCTCATAAAGCAGATAATGAATTTTGGGTAGTCATTAGAAGAGAAGGTTTGAGCTTTTTTGGTTTAAGATTAAAGGCAGGAGAAAAAAGAGAAAAAGGCGAACTTTCAGCAACTGTTACTTACCTTCTCAACGCTTTCTCTCAACCAAAGCCCGAAGACATTTTTTTAGATCCCTTTGCCGGAACCGGCGCAATCGCAGTAAGTAGAGCCAAATACTTCCCCGCCAAAAGAATAATTACCTCTGATAACAATCCTCAATTATTAAAACCCTTAAAACAGAGACTGATGCGTTACCCAAATACTCAAGTGTTCCGCGCCGATGCCTTAAATATGAAAGAAATTCCCAATTCTTCTGTTGATGTGATCGTTACCGACCCGCCATGGGGAGAATACCAACCACTTCCATTTTCCCCTTTTGATTTTTACCGAGAAATGCTTGAGGAACCTAAAAGGGTATTAAAACCGGATGGAAGAATGGTAGTTCTAATAGGAAGGGACAAAGAAAAAAATTTTGAAGATGCAAGTATTTCTGTAAAATTACCGGTTAAGGAAAAAATGAGCATTCTTATTGCCGGCAGGAAAGCCACTGTTTTTCTACTTAGCTTCTGATTCAGCAATCAAGCAGTGGGGGGTTCTTTGAGGCCTTCTTAAACTTTATTCCTAAGTAAAGAAGAGGTATCGTGGTAAGGGGACAGAAAAGTAAATCCACAACACCAGGTGTTGTGCAAGTTCTTGTCATAAGAATAACTAAGGTTCACCAAGACCAAAGAAATAATATTTTTCATAACATTCTCCTTATCCTTACTTGTGAATGTACTAGTCAGCTTCTCGAGCTGAGGGTATAGCCTACATTGTTTCACCAGTCAAGCTGCTTTTCCCCACAAAAAAGCAGGGGCGACTTTAAGACCCCTGCCGTTTGTATTACCTAAAAACTATTTAACGGAACCATACCCATTTGGTATTGCGTGAGCAAACCACATGTGTCCTGGTCCTAGACCTAGATTAGGATCTACCCCTTGATCCATAATCGTCTCAAATTGACCCCAAATACGATAACCACCTTCTACCCAGTATGGACCCTGGATGACACTGTTAGCATTGGTGCTCCATGTTCCGGAGGCATTATCTGTTCCTGAATCACTCCATGTTCCACTTAGAACCCCATCAGTACCAATTGTGCCCGTGAATGTTCTTGTACCCCAGTAGTGGGCACCATAATCTGCAGCAAATTTTATAGTGGTATCATCAAACGTGCCAGTAACAGGAAGCGTTCCTGGAAGATACTGATCATAGATCGTCCCAGTAAGAGTATCATCTGACTGAATTAATGTCAGGGTATAAACATAAGGATTCCCTTCATACAACAAATTTATTGTATAAGTTCCTGTAAGTTGCAAGGGGCCTACCCATACAATCTTGTAATGCCAAACTTCACCCGAACCACCAGCTACTTTTCCGTTCCACTCATTGTCCACCCAAGCAGCGTACGGAGGATGTGCCCATCCTTCATCATTTCCTCTATCCCATTCTGCATTCCACTTCATTACGAGCTTATCTGGGGAATAAATCCCCAAACAATCTGAAGGGGAACCTTTAGCGCGGCACCAGCTTGAACCTGTTCCATTAAAAATACGTGCAGTGTAGTTGTATCCAAATTCATTAAAACCTGCAGCTTTTGCTACAGTTACCAAAAGAAACACTGCCATTAAACTTGAAACTATTGCTATTAATTTTTTAATATTTTCTCACCCCCCTCCTAACACCTATCTTTATGCACTTTATGGTGTAAGTGCTAAAGCCTATCTAAACAAAAAACCGCCTCGCGGCGGTGTGTTTTAAACTATCAGTATCGTTGTAATGAAGAAATAACATTATCTACTTTTTACTTTTACTCCCATAATAATTGTTTGTCAAGATAATAATACTTATGATACAACTAAAACATAACTTCCTTCCCCTTCAGCCTTAATATATTATTTGCACACAGGAAATCTCAAACCAGAACCTTTTTCATTCATATTTTTTAAAGAAAACATGCTTCATCAATTCGGTTGAAATAAAGTAAGAAACAAGAACAAAGCCGATCCAAAGCCACAGATAAAAAGGCATTGAAACAAAGTTAAAAAACTCT
>Ga0078972_1011024_pt1 | contig 16455 bp, 9 predicted proteins | sample YelNatPaOPGAMG01_FD_67568 | JGI IMG/M metagenome (GOLD analysis project Ga0078972, IMG submission 67568) | Hot spring thermophilic microbial communities from Obsidian Pool, Yellowstone National Park, USA - OP-RAMG-01 (SPADES assembly) (version 2) | ecosystem: Environmental > Aquatic > Thermal...
ATCGTTTCAATTCCACGCTGGTGCGATTAGAACCTGGACGAAATGCCGGTATTCGGCTTTCGCTATCCAGGTTTCAATTCCACGCTGGTGCGATTAGAACGGAGCCGAGCTGGTCCGCAGGACGGTTCGGGCCCTGAATGGTTTCAATTCCACGCTGGTGCGATTAGAACGAGCAGGAATCTCGCCTGCTCCCCATACTTCAACAAGTTTCAATTCCACGCTGGTGCGATTAGAACCCTCTCGCTCCTCGCTCCTTGCCTCTCGCTCCTTGCCTGTTTCAATTCCACGCTGGTGCGATTAGAACGTACGGAGAAGATCCGTACTTTGAGAACTATGCAGCCTGTTTCAATTCCACGCTGGTGCGATTAGAACATTTCAGGTAAAACTACCGGAGCTTCCTCAAAGAAAGAGTTTCAATTCCACGCTGGTGCGATTAGAACTCCCGAAGAACAACCCATTGAAATATTGGATGCCCTAGGTTTCAATTCCACGCTGGTGCGATTAGAACCGGCCTCGCGTTGTTCGCTTTCGTCCCGCGCAACAGCGTGAAGTTTCAATTCCACGCTGGTGCGATTAGAACATCTACCGAACCAGGGTTAATGCTTTATGCCCTCCCGTTTCAATTCCACGCTGGTGCGATTAGAACTTGAAGAATCAAACCTCCACCATATTGAGATGACAGCTCGTTTCAATTCCACGCTGGTGCGATTAGAACGGCCACGAAGATCTGGCCCGAATCGCGAGTAGAAGGCGTTTCAATTCCACGCTGGTGCGATTAGAACGGCTACGCCCTATTTATTTTAGTGGATCGGATCGCGTTTCAATTCCACGCTGGTGCGATTAGAACACGCAGTGCAAGCCTACGCACGCGATCCCTAGATATGCCAGTTTCAATTCCACGCTGGTGCGATTAGAACCCCAAACCGGAATCCGTACAAAGATTAATTGACAGGTGTTTCAATTCCACGCTGGTGCGATTAGAACCTGTTGAATGCGCCCAGTATAACAGACTGGGAGCTATACGTTTCAATTCCACGCTGGTGCGATTAGAACTCGGGATCGAACTAGAAGTCGTACATCGATCCCTGGGTTTCAATTCCACGCTGGTGCGATTAGAACTAGTCCAGGGGAAGCCGATTCTTGTGGCAGAGGGCAAGAGTTTCAATTCCACGCTGGTGCGATTAGAACCTCGAACCTGCTGAACCTTCCCGTCCGAGAGGATCCCGGTTTCAATTCCACGCTGGTGCGATTAGAACGAATGGCAATGCCGCAAGCTGAGATCGTCATCAACAGTTTCAATTCCACGCTGGTGCGATTAGAACTTCTTGGTTCGTCCACGGGCTCGGTCGAAGCCATCTCTGTTTCAATTCCACGCTGGTGCGATTAGAACCAAGTAGCAGGGGAGGCCCTGCTCGCCGTAGTTGAGGTTTCAATTCCACGCTGGTGCGATTAGAACAAGCTTGCGCCTCCGCCCCGCACTTGCCGGTATTCAGTGTTTCAATTCCACGCTGGTGCGATTAGAACGCAGAAACTTCAATGCTTATGCCAACAGCAGCATATAGTTTCAATTCCACGCTGGTGCGATTAGAACGAGAATGGTGAATGAATTAGATTCAGTAGTGTTCGGTTTCAATTCCACGCTGGTGCGATTAGAACCCGATGCGCCGGTGCAAAGGCCGGTGCATTCCGAAGCGGTTTCAATTCCACGCTGGTGCGATTAGAACACCTAATCGTGCCGGCTGAACCATTGCTCGTCTCGCCGTTTCAATTCCACGCTGGTGCGATTAGAACCCGCAATGCTCGGTGCTAGCTGGGGTCTTGGACTCGTGTTTCAATTCCACGCTGGTGCGATTAGAACGGCTACGCCCTATTTATTTTAGTGGATCGGATCGCGTTTCAATTCCACGCTGGTGCGATTAGAACTAAGGTAGTGCTGATAGACGAGCACGCAGCCTTCCTAGTTTCAATTCCACGCTGGTGCGATTAGAACAAGATTGCCGATGCAAGGAAGACCAAGTCGAAGTTCTGTTTCAATTCCACGCTGGTGCGATTAGAACTAGGGAGGCCCATTGCGCGCTGAGCTGTGCGAGGGCTTGCGTTTCAATTCCACGCTGGTGCGATTAGAACCGCTTGCTGGTGTCTTTCGTGGAGCGGATGCTCTCAGGTTTCAATTCCACGCTGGTGCGATTAGAACTTCGGAGCAATGAGCAAATGGGTTGAGCCGATCGGAAGTTTCAATTCCACGCTGGTGCGATTAGAACATTTCGTAAACGGGACCGGGCCGACGCGACGCTATCGGGTTTCAATTCCACGCTGGTGCGATTAGAACTGCCAGACGTCCACGTCATCGCGCACGCCGTAGACGTTTCAATTCCACGCTGGTGCGATTAGAACGGGCGTTCCGCGCCATATCGGTACAGGGCGATGGGCAGGTTTCAATTCCACGCTGGTGCGATTAGAACGTTTCCCGACCACCCCTATTATAACCATGTTGCACCGTTTCAATTCCACGCTGGTGCGATTAGAACGCGGGTACCCGGTGAGTTCCGCATCGTATTGCATGGTTTCAATTCCACGCTGGTGCGATTAGAACACGGAAAGACTGCCAGAAGCGGCGCGCCCATGGCGCGTTTCAATTCCACGCTGGTGCGATTAGAACTCCTTAAAAATCTGGGAGGGTATCGGCTTACTTGACAGTTTCAATTCCACGCTGGTGCGATTAGAACCGGTGATATCATGGCAACGCGGTACGTAGAGCATCCCAAGTTTCAATTCCACGCTGGTGCGATTAGAACGATGGACGCGAAGGCATTGCGGGAAGCGTTGGAGCGCGGTTTCAATTCCACGCTGGTGCGATTAGAACGGGCTTGGGATTACTCCCCATTGACTACGCAGGCCTCATGTTTCAATTCCACGCTGGTGCGATTAGAACTTGTAAACGTCTACCTTCATTCCTCTATCTCCTCTCCTCTGTTTCAATTCCACGCTGGTGCGATTAGAACAAAGCCTCCGCGACTGCGTAGTAGAAATCAGTGAAGGTTTCAATTCCACGCTGGTGCGATTAGAACTGCGCGTGTGCGTGAAGAGGAAGGCGCAGGCGAGCGCGGTTTCAATTCCACGCTGGTGCGATTAGAACCGGCTCATACAACGCCGCGGACCGGAAACATTCGCCGTTGTTTCAATTCCACGCTGGTGCGATTAGAACATATGGCAAAAGTAATTCGGAAGGCGTACGTTGCAAGGTTTCAATTCCACGCTGGTGCGATTAGAACTAACCCGATGCCGGCGAATTTTTGCCCCTGTAAGCCCGTTTCAATTCCACGCTGGTGCGATTAGAACGAACCGATTGTACCTGCCCACACAGGTGCGGATCGTGGTTTCAATTCCACGCTGGTGCGATTAGAACTGAGCACGCTAGAGCGATTACCCGAACGGCAACGCTACCGTTTCAATTCCACGCTGGTGCGATTAGAACCCCTTCCCCAACCGCCTTCTCCCGACTACCCCTATTATGTTTCAATTCCACGCTGGTGCGATTAGAACCTGCCAGACGTCCACGTCATCGCGCACGCCGTAGACGTTTCAATTCCACGCTGGTGCGATTAGAACCCGCCTCAGTCTGAAAGATGCGGGCATAGCATGAGGACTGCGGGTTTCAATTCCACGCTGGTGCGATTAGAACGCGCGTGTGCGTGAAGAGGAAGCGCGCTCGCCTGCGCGGTTTCAATTCCACGCTGGTGCGATTAGAACCCCGCATCGCCCGTTATTAGTGAATGCACCGCGTCCGTTTCAATTCCACGCTGGTGCGATTAGAACCGGTATGCACCGCCGCGCGCAGTCCAGGCAACCTGGGTTTCAATTCCACGCTGGTGCGATTAGAACAGAGGAGATGACTACATATGATCCCGTCTTGATCCCGTTTCAATTCCACGCTGGTGCGATTAGAACTCCTGCGTGATGATCTGATCCGCCTATTCCTTATAATAGTTTCAATTCCACGCTGGTGCGATTAGAACCCCACCCGCACAATCTAGCCGTTTCAATTCCACGCGTTTCAATTCCACGCTGGTGCGATTAGAACACTGTAGCATATCGCGCGTGACTGCCTCTGCTTCCGCGCGTTTCAATTCCACGCTGGTGCGATTAGAACAAAGGAGAGACTCCCATGAAATGGGAGAAGTTCAAAAGTTTCAATTCCACGCTGGTGCGATTAGAACTGGGACGAGGAGCAGGGAACGATCGTCCCGAAACAGGTTTCAATTCCACGCTGGTGCGATTAGAACATTCGTTCAGCGCCGTTGACGGAGAAGCGTGGAACCTATTTCAATTCCACGCTGGTGCGATTAGAACCCTCGTCCAGGTTGGCTGGCTCCTCGCTTACCGAAGCGATTTCAATTCCACGCTGGTGCGATTAGAACGAAGCTATCGTCGCCCTGGTCAACCGGATCGGGCAGCGATTTCAATTCCACGCTGGTGCGATTAGAACTAACCTCGTGGACGCTATACCGGATCGAGGGGATCCTATTTCAATTCCACGCTGGTGCGATTAGAACCGGTGAGTATCAAGCCTCGCCGACCTCACAACCCCGTGATTTCAATTCCACGCTGGTGCGATTAGAACGCCAACCTGGACGAGGAAATCCCCGTCTCCTTGCCAGATTTCAATTCCACGCTGGTGCGATTAGAACAAGCCACTTGGCTCTGGGATCAAAGAGCCCAATTAGCTATTTCAATTCCACGCTGGTGCGATTAGAACGGGGCTTTCTACGTCAAAGGAGGAGAAAGGAGAATTTCAATTCCACGCTGGTGCGATTAGAACCGATCCACATCGGCTCTACCAACTTTCAGAATTCTGGATTTCAATTCCACGCTGGTGCGATTAGAACGCAGGCGCAAGCTGCGGCGGCATGCGCCGGGGAGCTTGATTTCAATTCCACGCTGGTGCGATTAGAACTGCAAAACCGAGGCTATAATGTACGCAGAACCGCACATTTCAATTCCACGCTGGTGCGATTAGAACAAAGCCGGTAATTGCGCGGGAACTGGCCCGCGTGCTCCGATTTCAATTCCACGCTGGTGCGATTAGAACAGCACATCTTGGGACCGCCGGCTATACTCGCCCTATATATGGCGCCGGCAACACCCGCCACCGCCGCCAAAACCACCTAAACGGCCCCTTCTGCCCCTAAAAGAGTCGTCGAGCCCCCTCGTGCAACTGCACTACTGCACCTCGACGACTCCAACAACACTCATTCTAACACACTTCCTAGCCCCACGCAACCCCCACAAAAACTTTCCCCCCAAACTACTTGACACGCAACCCCAACCCCGGTATAATACGTCCAAATACGTAGACGAACGTATCCTATACCCACTCCATCTCGCCCGAAAGGACCTTCCATGCCACACACACCCCAACCCAACAACCCTGAAGATTTGGCCGATGAGCTCCTGGCGCAGCAGCAAAAAGACCCCGATCTCCCGGTCTATACCGAGCAGCAAATGCTTCGCAAAGGCCGTCGCCTGGTTCGATTGGACGTCGCAACGCTCAATGAGCCTGCGTGCCCCCAATCTGTGCGCGATGAAATCCGCTTCCTGGCATCCGTATCCCACATGCCCCAAGATACGCGCCTCTGCCTGGATCTTTGGATAGATGGCTGGACGCAGCAACAAATCGCGGCTAATCTACACATTTCACAACAGCGCGTGTCCCAACGCGTACGCGCGGGTCTTACCCAATGCCTAGACCTCGCCCCCATCTCCTTCCGTGCCTTTAGCTACCACACCATCTATCGCCCGCCCCGCAAAACCCGCCCCTGCGGCATTCAGCGCACCTGTGCTTGGTGCGGAGAGCCCTTCCTCCTCTCCCTGGGATACGGTCGCTACTGTTCCTCCGTCTGCCGCGAAACTGCCCGCCGTGCACCCCGGCGCCGGCGCCCCACGCAGGAGTAGCCCATCCGCCCTCGGCAAACTAGCAAAACCCGGGGGTTGACATAACGCCACAACCTTTGTTACACTATCTTCACCCGACGATGGGGACGTTCGCTTCCGCCTGGAACGCCGAGGTCCACCCGGCCAAGCTCGCATCGCCTTATCCAGATGGGGCCGGCCGTGCATGCATCGTGGGGTTTTTTCTTTGATTGCCACAACCACTCGGCCGAACATGCCTATCCAAGGGCATGAGGAACCCGTAGAACCATAGTTTGCCATGTTTACCGGACGCATTATTATCGCGGACGATGATCCGATTATCCGCATGGATCTCACCGCCATGCTGCAAGAACTGGGCCATCAGGTGATTGCCGCCGTGGAGAACGGCGATGCCGCGTGGAGGCTCGCCCAATCCCTTAAACCCGACCTCGTGATTCTGGACGTGATGATGCCGGGAATGGATGGACTGCAGGCCGCGGCGCGCATCAGTAGCCAGCGTTTGGCCCCGGTGTTGTTGCTTACTGCCTACAGCGAAGCTCCGATGGTGGAACAGGCCATCCGCGCCGGAGTGCTGGCCTATTTGGTAAAACCCTTCCGCAAACAGGAATTGCAGCCTGCTGTTGAGATTGCCCTGGCACGTTATCGCGAGCTATCCGCCCTGGAAGGCCAAATAGATGCCTTGCAGGAACAAATCGAAACACGTAAAGCCGTGGGCAAAGCCAAAGCCATCCTAATGCAACGCTTCGGAATGTCGGATCGGGAAGCCATGCGTAGGCTTCAGGCCCAAAGCCTTTCCCTTAACCGATCGCTTAAGCAGATCGCCGAAGCCATCATCCTTACCGAGGAGATCAGCCCAACCAACAACTGATCGCCCTAGCAGCTAACCTAGCGCCCCATCACCGGTCCACCAGAATGCTCCGGCCGCACCGAAGCGCCCGCGAGCCCATCAGCCCTCCGAACGCAGGCGTTCGCCTTCGCACCCCCTAGCGCTCCACGTGGAGCCCCGCAGGATCACCAACCTGCGCCCTTCTTTGCCATTCGACTTCCTTCCAACGGCGGGGATAGTCGCCCGGCAGCCATCTTAGGCCGCCACACACACGGCGCACCGCGCCCATCCACATCCCTACCATCGGAAGGAGGAATTCCCCGTGAAGAACCTAGCACTCTGTGCCCTTGTTGCCCTGTGCACATGCTGCCCGGGGCCGCTGCAATCCCCCGCCCGCGCGGACGAAGCAGGCAAAATCGCCCTATCCGGCCTGGTAGACACCTACTACCAGTACAGCTTCAACCATCCGCCCGTAGGAGCCACCATCGCCGGCCGATCCTTCGACGTCAAGAATGACGCATTCAGCCTAAGCTTGCTGGAAGTTAACGTTAAGCGTGATGCAACCCACAGCCTGCCCTTGGGCTTCACCGCTACCCTTACGCTGGGCAAAACCGCCGATCTGGTACACGCCACCGAGCCCGGCGGCGCCAATACCTATAAGTACCTTCAACAGCTCTACGCCACGTGGACTTCCGGCGGCAAAAGGCCCCTTACCGTTGATGTGGGCAAATTCGTAACGTACATGGGCTACGAGGTCATCGAAAGCACAAGCAACGACAATTACTCACGCTCCCTGCTGTTTACCTATGCCATCCCGTTCTATCACATGGGTGTGCGCATAACCTACCCGCTCTCCGGGCAACTCACAGGGCAGCTTCACTTTGTAAACGGCTGGAACGACGTGGAAGACGACAACGGCGGCAAGTCCGTAGGTGCGGCGCTCCTGTGGAACCCGGCCTCCAACCTCAATTGGGTGCTCAATTACATGGGCGGCGACGAAGGCTCCAACACGGCAAACGGAGCCGGCAGCTTCGGCGGCATCGGCTTCCCCGCGGCGGGCATCCTCAACGTGCAGATGTTGGATTTGTGCGGCACGTGGTATCCCACACCGCGCTTGAAGCTCGGCATCAATGTAGATTACGCATCTGCGGCCAAAACCGGCGTGCCCGGCGGCACATGGAGTGGCCAGGCCCTCTACGCCCGATACCAGATGAGCCCTGCAGCATCCATCGCTCTCCGCGGCGAGCACTTTGAAGATAGCGCGGGCTTGCGCACGGGAACGGCCCAGAACCTAAACGAGCTCACCGCGACTTTGCAGTACGTGGTCAAAGGCGTGTGGGTGCATCGGCTGGAGTACCGCCACGACCACGCCGGGTCGGCGTTCTTCGCCGGTGGAGAAGGTCCATCCCACGCACAAGACACCATCACGCTAGCCCAGGTGCTCAAATTCTAAGGATGGAGCTAAACACACTCATACAATTAGGCATTGTGCTTGTGGTAGCCAAGGCTGCTGCCGAAGCCGCAGAGCGCATCCTGCGCATGCCTCCCGTGCTTGGCGAAATCATCGCCGGCGCGCTACTGGGGGGCAGTGGCTTGGGCTGGGTTCACGCCTCCAACCCCGAACTGGCGTTCCTGGCCGAAATTGGCGCGGTGTTACTGCTGCTGGAGGTAGGGCTTGCCGGTGAAGCAGGGAGGCTCATGCGTGTAGGCGCAGCAGCGCTTTGGGTAGCCGGGTGCGGTGTAGCGTTTACGGTTACGCTTTCGTACGTGGTGCTCACCACCTTGGGGCTCCCGGCTCCCGTGGCACTCTTTGCTGCGGCATCCCTATGCGCAACCTCGGTAGGCATCACGGCGCGCGTCTTTGCGGATCTTGAGAACCTCCATACGCGTGAGGCGCAACTTGTGCTTGCCGCCGCCGTGGCAGACGACGTTTTGGGCTTGGTGCTCATCGCCGCAGTAACGGGCCTCGCGCTGCACCACGCGTGGTCGGTGCCATCCGTTGTGCGGGTTCTGGCATTGGCGTGCGCGTTTCTGGCGGCTTCCGTAGTCGTCGGTTCGCGACTGGCTCCGGCCCTGCTCCATACAGCGCACCGGATGCGCACGCGTGCGGCTCTTTCCACATGGGCGGTGGCATTCTGCATGGTGATGGCGGGGCTGGCCCAGGCCGCCGGATTGGCGGCGATTGTGGGGGCCTTCGCGGCGGGATTGCTTATGGCCAAAACGGAACACAAAGCGCATTTAGAAGCCCGAGTTAAGGCTGCAGCAGATCTCTTCGTGCCGGTTTTCTTCGTGATGATGGGTGCAAGAATGGATCTTCACCTGCTGAACCCTGCCACACCTTGGGGAAGGGCCTCACTCTTCACGGCCTGCCTTCTCCTGGTCGCGGCAGTGCTAGGCAAGATCCTCGCCGGAGTGTCGGTTCCCCTACGCTCCATCGGCAGGCTCCAAGTGGGCATCGGCATGGTGCCGCAAGGGGAAGTGAGCCTCATCTCGGCCTCCATCGGGTTGGGAGCAGGCATTCTGCCCCACGGCCTCTATGCAGCCATGGTGTTAGTGGTGATCTTCAACACCCTGATCACACCGCCATTGCTTAAGCTCACCGCGGGCCCCACACCGCAGAAAGGGGCGAGGGAATTTGCGCCCGTCGTAGATGCTTCCGCAACTTTGGGGAGGGATGCCGGTGTTCCATAGTGCGCCCCTTGTTGCGGCCGGGAAACCAACAGCGTGGTTGTGCGGAGGACCGGCTCCGCGCCTCTGCCAAGTAAGTGAGCTTCCGATGAAGGGGGCCCTTCGACACCTAACAATTGCGTGCCCTCCATACGGCGCGCATCGCACAAGGGAAGGAGCAGAGAAATGACACGCTTCACCAATCGCTTCAAGAGGCCTGCCGCCCGCGGCCTGCTTGCCCTATGGCTTGCACTTACCCTGCTGGCCGTATGCGCCAATGTGAAGGCTTGGGCCGACGGCCCCATGCCCGATCCCGGCGGCACCGGAACAGGTACGGCGGCCAATGCCGCGAATGCAGCCGGAGCCTCGGCCTTCACCGCAGATGAGCTTAAGACCCTGGCTCAGAACAAAGACAAGCCGGCTACCAACGCCGACCTTCTTAAGGCTCTAGATGCGGTAGGGCAGGGGCACATTGCCATCAACATCGTGTGGACGCTCGTGACGGGCTTCCTGGTGATGTTCATGCAAGCCGGGTTCGCCATGGTGGAAACGGGCTTTTGCCGCGCGAAGAATGCCGCCCACGTGATCATGACCAACTTCATGATCTATCCCATCGGCATGCTGGGGTACTGGATCGCCGGGTTCGCGATTATGTTCGGCAGCATCGCTGCCAGCAAGATAGGCGGCCCGGCATCCTTGGGCGGTCTCTCCGTGCTGAACGGCCATGAAATCAAGATTGGCAACTTCGGCATCATGGGCACGAAGGGCTTCTTTTTGGGTCCCGACGTGTACGACGTGGCAGTGTACACCATGTTCCTATTTCAGATGGTGTTCATGGACACTACGGCCACCATTCCAACGGGCGCCATGGCCGAGCGGTGGCGCTTCGCGGCGTTCCTGGTGTACGGCTTCTTCGTGTCCATCATTGCCTACCCCATCTACGGGCACCTCGTATGGGGCGGCGGGGGTTTGGCGATGTTGGGCCAGAACCTGGGGTTGGGCCACGGCACGGTGGATTTTGCCGGCAGCAGTGTGGTGCACGCTGTGGGAGGTTTCGTAGCCCTGGCCGGTGCCATGATCCTTGGGCCGCGCATCGGTAAGTACTCCGCAGATGGCAAGCCCAACGCCATCCCTGGGCACCATATCCCCATGGCGATCATCGGCACGTTCATCCTGGCCTTCGGGTGGTTCGGCTTCAACCCCGGATCAACCTTGGGCGCGGTAGGCGGCGGCAACCTTCGCATCGGCATCATCGCCACCAACACGATGCTGGCTTCGGCCGGAGGAGCCCTTTCCGCGATCCTTATGATGAAGGCCAAATTCGGCAAGTTCGACCCTTCCATGGCAGCAAACGGAATGCTCGCCGGTCTGGTAGCCATTACCGCCCCTTGCGCCTTCGTAACCGCATGGTCCGCGGTAGTTATTGGCCTCATCGCCGGCGTGCTGGTGGTTGCCTCGGTGTTCTTCTGGGAACGGCACGGTGTAGACGATCCCGTAGGTGCCGTGTCCGTTCACGGCGTGTGCGGCATCTTCGGCCTCCTCTCCGTGGGCATCTTCGCCGACGGCACCTATGGCGCAGGATGGAATGGGGTAGGTGCGGACAAGTACTTGGGGGTGGCCGGGCGCGGTGTCACCGGCCTGCTCTATGGGGATTGGCGCCAATTCGCTGCCCAGGCCATAGGAGCGGTGGTGTGCATGGCATGGGCCTTCGGAAGCGCGTACGCCTTCTTCCGATTGCAGAGCCTCTTCATGCGTCTGCGCCCTACCCCAGAGGAAGAACTGCAGGGGTTGGATCTGCCGGAAATGGGCGCCTTCGCCTATCCCGACTTCCAGCAACTGGATGCTACTTCTCCCGGCGGGCACGCAGGTGCCGGCTCCGCGCTGCACACCGTTCAGCCGAGCGCTGCTCCCAAGCCGGTCCAGCAGTTCTAACCCACGTGCCCGGCGTGGGCGTGCCCGCCGGGCCATCCTTTTAAGGAGGCATGGAGAATGATCAAGGTCGAGGCGCTCATCCGGCCGCAGAAACTGGATGATGTTAAGTCAGCCCTCTCAGAGATTGGCGTCAAGGGGATGACCGTAACCGAGGTGCGCGGATCCGGAAAGCAGAAGGGCTTTACGCAGCACTACCGCGGGGCCGAATACACCGTGAACCTCATTCAGAAGATCAAGATCGAGATTGTAACGACGGATGGCGAAGCCCGGGCTGTAGCCGAAGTGATCGCCAAGGCCGCGCGCACGGGTGAGATAGGCGACGGCAAGATCTTCCTGATTCCCGTGGCCGAGGCTTTGCGCATCCGTACGGGCGAGGAGGGGGACACTGCCCTCACCTAGCGCTAGCGCCCCCCGGAAACCACCCGCTCCTCCCCCGCCTGCGGGGAACGGACCCCACCCCGGCCCTCCCCGCAAGCAGGGAGGGAGAAAGGGGGGCGGTCCGTTAGGAGTGAGGAGAAAGGAGTGAGCGTTGAGAGAAAACCCCTGAATTCTCACTTCTCGCTCCTCACCACTCTCTTCTCACTCCTCCCCCGCCCGCGGGGAACGGACCCCCACCCCGGCCCTCCCCGCGAGCAGGGAGGGAGAGAGGGGGGCCGGATCAGCAGTGAGAGAAGAGGAGTGAGCGTTGAGAGAAAACCCCTGAATTCTCACTTCTCGCTCCTCACTCCTCACTCTACCGTACCACGGGTGCCGCACCAGGATGGCGCGGCTTGCCCAACATGAAACCTACTCTTCATAGCGGAGGATCATCATGAAACGATACAAGACCGGCGCATGGGCTGCGCCGTTCATAATGCTGCTAGTTACCCCGGTGGGTGCACTGGCGCAATCTACCTCCGGAGCACCCAAACTAGACACGGGCGACACCGCATGGATGCTGGTATCCACAGCTCTCGTCATGCTGATGACGCCCGGCCTTGCCCTCTTCTACGGCGGAATGGTGCGCGCCAAGAACGTGCTGAACATGCTCATGCAGAGCTTTGTAGCCGTCGGCTTAGTGTCCGTGTTGTGGGTGATTGTGGGGTACAGCTTGGCCTTTGCCCCGGGGAACGCCTTCATCGGCGGGCTTGCATACGTGGGGCTAAGAAATGTGGGAGCGGACCCGAACCCGCTCTACGGCGACAGCATTCCCCACGCGCTCTACATGATGTATCAGATGATGTTCGCCATCATCACGCCGGCGCTCATAAGCGGCGCCATCGCAGAGCGAATGAAGTTCAGCGCGTATGTACTTTTCATGGGTCTGTGGGCCCTGCTCGTATATTGCCCCCTTGCCCACATGGTTTGGGGAAGCGGGGGCCTGCTCAATACGTTGGGGGCCCTAGACTTTGCAGGTGGAACCGTGGTGCACATGTCCTCGGGCTTCTCCGCGCTTGTGCTGGCCCTCATCCTGGGCAAGCGGCAGTTGGACGGTTCCGACGACCTTCGGCCGCACAACCTCCCCATGACGCTCATCGGAACAGCGCTCCTGTGGTTCGGCTGGTTCGGCTTTAATGCGGGAAGCGCCGTCCACTCCAACGGCCTCGCGGTATCTGCGTTCGCCGCAACGCACATCGCTGCGTCGGCAGCCGCCCTCACATGGGTGGTCATCGAATGGATCGCCTACGGCAAGCCCACAGCTTTAGGCCTCGCAACGGGCGCGGTAGCCGGGCTGGTGGCGATTACTCCCGCGGCCGGCTTTGTGGGTCCCCTCCCGGCGATGGTGATCGGCGCAGCAGTGTCCGTAATTTCCTTTTATGCCATCAAACTTAAGACACGCTTCGGGTATGACGACACGTTGGACGTTTTCGGCGTCCACGGCATCGGAGGAACGTGGGGAGCATTGGCAACGGGTCTCTTCGCCTCGCAGGCCATCAACGGCATAGTGCGGCACAACGGGCTCTTGCTGGGAGGCGGATTGCCTCAGATAGGATTGCAAGGGCTGGCCGCCCTCATTGCCCTTGCCTACGCCACCGGAGTGACTGCGCTCCTGGCGTGGGCGCTCCGCGTTACCATCGGCCTACGCGTGGAGGATGAAGCGGAAATTGCCGGACTGGATCTATCGCTTCACGGGGAAACAGCGTATTCCGGCCCGGACACGCTCCTGGCCGATGCAGGCGGGGAATAACCAGAACGGCCGGGAGGCGACGTTCGCGCGTTCTCCCGGCCGATCCTTCTGCTCGTTCGAGGGTTAGTAGAGAGCCTTCTCGGTCTCCTTGTCGAACAGGTGGCTCTTCTCCATATCCAGCACCACGTCCATGGCATCGCCCGAGCGCGCTTGGGTGCGGCTGTCTATCATCGCGATAAGCTGGCGATCCCCGGATGTGAGGTACATTTCCACATCGTTGCCTAGGGGTTCAACCACATCCACTCCTACGTGGATGGTGTTGCCTGGGGTGGGCTGCACGAGCCCTGCAAGCGTGCGATCGTAGATATCCTCGGGACGAATGCCGAAGATCAGCTCCTTGCCTACGTGCGGGCCGATCACCTCCGCCTTATCCCGCGGGAGTTCCACCTTAAACGAGCCCGCATCGGCCCAGAAGCTATCGCCTTCCGCCTTAACGGTAACCGGAATGAAGTTCATGGCCGGCGATCCGATGAAGCCGGCTACGAACATATTGGCCGGGTGGTTGTATAGGTTGAGAGGCGTATCCACCTGCTGCACGATGCCGTTATTCATCACGGCGATGCGATCCCCCATCGTCATGGCTTCCACTTGATCGTGCGTTACATAGATGGTGGTGATGCCTAGGCGCCTGTGGAGCTTGATAAGCTCGGCGCGGGTCTGCACGCGGAGCTTGGCATCCAGGTTGGAGAGGGGCTCATCCATAAGGAAGACCTTGGGCTCTCGCACGATTGCCCTTCCCAAGGCTACACGCTGGCGTTGACCTCCGGAAAGCTGTTTGGGCTTGCGGGAGAGGAGGTTTTCAAGTCCCAGGAGCTGCGCCGCGGCCTTCACGCGACGGTCTATCTCGTCCTTGGTGAATGCGCGGCGGGTGTTGAAGGGCCAGGGAGCCCCGGTGGGCACACGTTTGAGGCGCAGACCGAAGCTCATATTGTCGTACACGCTCATGTGGGGATACAGAGCGTAATTCTGGAAGACCATGGCGATATCCCGATCCTTCGGGGACACGTCATTCACCACGCGGTCTCCAATATAGATTTCGCCGCTGGTGGCTTCCTCCAACCCGGCGATCATGCGTAGGGCCGTCGTCTTTCCACATCCCGACGGCCCTACAAGGACCAGGAACTCCTTGTCCTTGATCTCCAGGTTCACTTTATTAACGGCGATGACTTCCTTGAATTCCTTGGTCAAGTCCTTGAGCACGACGCTCGCCATGGGTAATGCTGCCTCCTGGGTACGCTACGGACGCTGCAACGATTATAGACGGTGCAGCGCAAAACGTCAACTGGGCGCATTGCCTCACGAAGAAACGGACCGATGCCGGCAATCCTCCCTGCCCGCGGGGATATTAGGAGTGAGAGAATCGGAGTGAGGAGAGAGCGAAATCGAGAGTTCAGGATGGGGAGTGAGCGTTGAGAGACCCCCCGGAATTCTCACTCCTCACTCCTCACCACTCACTCCTCCCCTGCCCGCGGGGATATTAGGAGTGAGAGAATAGGAGTGAGGAGAGAGCAAAATAGAGAGTTCAGGACGAGGAGTGAGCGTTGAGAGACCCCCGGAATGCTCACTCCTCCCTCCTCACTCCTCACCACTCTCTCCTCCCCCGCCCGCGGGGGCGGCTGGGAGGGGGAGAGCCTATGTTGCCATAGCATAGGAGAGCTGATATAATGGGCACAACGCAACAGAGGGAGGCAGGCATGAGACACCTCATCACGCTCAGCGCGCTTGCGCTTTGTGGAATCCTGATTGGCTGCGGCGGCGGAGGCGGCGGTGGTTCCTCCTCCTCCAGAATCGTATTTTCCTCGGACCGTTCCGTCATTCTTCCCAAAGCGGGAAGCACCTATCAATTTCAAGCGGGCATCCAATCCGGATCCGGAATAATTACGCCCGCTTCGTTCACCTGGACATCCAGTAATCCAAGTGTCGTATCCGTGGATGCCTCTGGCAAAGTAACCGCACTTGCCTCATCCGGATCCGCGGCCATCACGGTATCCGCGCCCGGCGTTCCTGCGGAAACAGCCGATGTCATCATCGCCCAGCCTGCGAGTCAAACAATTCTCGTGAACAGTTCGGACGTCCTCAGCCATACGCAAGGGCAAGCCATATTGGCGAGCAACGCAACCACCACGCAGATAAAACCGGGCGATATCGTTGTCAGCGGGGACAAAGGCGGCTTGCTTGATCAGGTTACAAGTGTTCAACCGTCCGGCGCCAATATCGCCATCGGATTGACCCCTTCCTCGCTCCCGCAAGCCTTTCAAAATCTGGATATTGATTTGACTGGAGCGCCCGTTGAGATGAGAATGCAAATGTCCCGCGGGCGGGCGGTTCTCTCAACTAGGGACGGGAGAGTGGTCGGTGTGTTTCGGGGCAATGGATTCAATTGCACAGATAACACGGGGGCAACGGTGAATGTCAATCTCTCGGGACCGTCTTTCACCTTCAATGTAACGGCCAACCTCGTGCTTAAATTGAAGAGCCATTGGACTTCTTTGTGGTCGCCTCCTCAAGTCGATCTCTTTGAATTGGCGGTCAATTTGGTTGCTCCGGTGGCCATGACAACAGGATCCGCCTCTTTTGTAGCCAATGGAACCGCAGGTTTCACTTGTTCGCAAACGCTTGGAAGCCTAGATATTCCCGCAGTTTGCGTAGGACCGATCGACTTTAGCGGATCTTTGGTTCCATCCGCTGGAATAAAGGTCAGTCTTAGTGCAACAGGCTCCTTGACTGTTTCGGGTCCCTCCTTGACCAACACATTATCCGCTTTGGATGGGGTTCAGTGGACGCCCTCGGCGGGATGGCAAACCATTGGACACAATTCGCAAAGCGGACTCTCCGTCACTCCCGCCGGCATCAAATTCACAACGGCTCTTTCAGGCGATATCTTTCCCTATCTGCGCTTGGACGTCGGTTTCAATGCCGATCTGGATGATGT
>Ga0078972_1011025_pt1 | contig 16455 bp, 11 predicted proteins | sample YelNatPaOPGAMG01_FD_67568 | JGI IMG/M metagenome (GOLD analysis project Ga0078972, IMG submission 67568) | Hot spring thermophilic microbial communities from Obsidian Pool, Yellowstone National Park, USA - OP-RAMG-01 (SPADES assembly) (version 2) | ecosystem: Environmental > Aquatic > Thermal...
GCCCGCGGCCAGCTCTCGGCCCGGCGCCAAGAGAGCGAAGAATCCCTGCTTGCCGTAGCGCCAAGCCACCCCCAGCCTGTCACCACAGCCAGCAAGGATTCTTCGCCGGGCGCGGCGCGCTTGTGCCGCCTGGCCGTCACTGCCACTGTTCAGAGACTTCGGCCGCCGAGCCACGGACCGGGCTACGCGCTCCGCAGCCGCCCGGTGCGGAGCCGGCCCAGGGGCTGGGCCGGGAGGGAGCGGAGCTCGACACCCGGCTGCGACCCCCTGGTCTCAAGTTTCTCCACCTGGCACAGGGCTGCGCGAGCCTTGGGATACTCAGAATGATCAACCCAGGGCGCCATGCGCATTTACAGGCCGCGGAACCCGTGCTATACTGTTTTATGGCACCGGTTCGCCTTGGGGAATCCGCCAACGCCAGGGGGTGTCAGCCATGGACCAGGCCAGCCCGAAGCACCGCGAGGGTGAGCGCCCGGCGCAAGCCGTCCCGGAGGACGAGTGCGCCGGCCTGGCGGAGGCCCAGCGCGAAACACGCCGCAGCGAGGCCCGCCTTCGCGACCTGATTGAGACCACCAGCGACATGGTCTGGGAGGTTGACGCCCGTGCCGTCTACACCTACGTCAGCCCCCGCATCCGCGACCTCCTGGGTTACGAGCCCGAAGAGGTCCTGGGCCGTACCCCCTTCGACCTCATGCCCCCCGAAGAAGCCCGGCGCGTACGCCCAATCTTCGAGGGCATCGCCGCACGCCGCCAGCCTTTCTGGATGCTGGAGAACGTCAACCGGCGCAAGGACGGGCGGCTGGTGACGCTGGAGACGAACGGCGTGCCCTTTTTCGACGAAAGAGGGGCGCTGGCGGGCTACCGCGGCGTCGACCGCGACATTACCGAGCGCAAGCGCTTCGAAGAGGAGCTGCGCGCCGCCAGCGAGCGGCTGCGCATCTACGCCCGCATCATAGACGGCTCGCCCGACCTGGTCGTGGTCTTCGACCGGGAGTATACCCTGCAACTGGTCAACCCCGCGTACCTTGCCTTCCGCGGCAGGCCGGTCGAGCAGGTCCTCGGCCACAAAGCCGCCGAGATGCTCGGCGATGAGGTGTTCCGCAACCTGGTGCGCCCCCAGTTGGAGCGCGCTTTTGCCGGCGAGACGGTCCAGTTCGGCACCTGGTTCACCAGCCCCCGCCTTGGGCCGCGCTACCTGGAGGTAACGTACTATCCGCTCCCCGTCGACGGCACCGTCGAGTATGTGGCGGCCCTGATGCGCGACCAGACGGCGCGCGAGCAGGCCCGTGCCGAGCGCGAGCGCCTCCTGGCCGAGATCGAGGCCGAGCGCCGGCGCTTCCAGACGGTCATCGACAGCGCACCGGTGGCGATCGCGGTGGTCCGCGTGCCCGACCTGACCTTCGAGATTCTCAACCAGGCGGCCCAGGCCTACCTGCCGGGCATCCAAGCCCTGGGCAGGCGCATCGAGGAGGTCTCGCCCATCACCACGCCCGCCATCCGGCCCATATTCGAGCACCTGCTGGCCACTGGCGAACCGTTCCATGCCGTCGATGCCCCCATCATGGTGCGCCGGACGGCCGGTGGGCCCGTGGAACAGGCCTACTTCACCTACACCCTCGTGCCCCTGCGCGCTGCCAACGGGCACATCGACGCCATACTGGGCATGGCCATCGAGACCACTGCCCAGGTGCGTGCCCGCCAACGCATCGAGGAGCTGGCCCGCGAGGCCGAAGCGCGCGCCACCACCCTCGATGCCACCCTCAACTCGATCGCCGATGGCCTCTTCGTCATCACCAGCGACGATGAACTGCTGCGCATCAATCCGGCGGCCGCCGGCATGCTGGGCCTGCCCGCCGGGGGCCTCCCGGCGACGGGCCGCGAGCTGTGGGCGCTCATGCACGCCGAAACGGCTGAGCGCCAGCCCATCCCCTTCGAACTGTCGCCTGGCCAGCGGGCGCTGCGCGGCCAAACGGTGCACGGGCTGGTGATGGTCCTTCATGCCCCGGCGGGCCGCACGGTTTGGACCTCCAGCAGCGCCGCGCCGATCCGCGCGCGTGATGGGAGCATCACGGGGGCCGTCGTGACCCTCACCGACATCACTGCCCAGCATGCACTGCAGGAACAGCGCGAAGACATCCTGCGCGCCGTTTCGCACGACCTGCGCAACCCGCTGGCGGGCGTCATGGGCCACGCGCAGCTCTTGCTGCGCATGCTCGAGCGTGCCGGCCTCACCGGCCACGAAGCCGAAAGCGCCCGCGCCATCATCGCCGGCTGCCAGCGCATGAACGCCATGATCCAGGACCTGGTGGATACGGCGCACTCCGAGGCCGGCCAGCTCAGGCTCGAGCGCCGCCCTCTCGACCTCCCTCCCTTTGTGCGCGAAGTGGTCGAGCGCCAGAGCGCCGCGATGGACACCCGCCGCATCCGCGTGCAGGCAGCCGTCGTGCCCCCCGTGCTCGCCGACCCCGCGCGGCTCGAGCGCATCCTGGTGAACCTGTTCTCCAACGCCCTCAAGTACTCGGACCCCGGCACCGAGGTCACCGTACGCTTTGAGCACCGTGACGGGGAGGTCATCACCTCGGTGACGGACCGCGGCCCGGGCATTGCGCCCGAAGAGCTGCCGCGGCTCTTCCAGCGCTACTACCGACCGGCTGCGGCGCGCGAGCGCCGCGAGGGCATGGGCCTGGGCCTCTACATCACCAAGATGCTGGTCGAGGCCCACGGCGGCCGCATCTGGGCCGAGAGCGAGCTGGGCGAGGGGAGCGTGTTCTCCTTCAGCCTGCCCGTGGCCCCCTGAGGCCGGCCCTCACCGCCCCTGGCCCGGGGTGAACCGCCGCACGAAGAAGAGCCCCAGCAGCAAGGGCAGCCACGAGTTGAAGCCGCCCCAGGTGAGCACCACGGCCAGTGCCGCACCTGCCGACACCCCCAGCGAACTGTACACCACTACCATCACGCCCTGCATGACGCCGTTATCAAGGGGCAGGAAGGAGACGACCGAAAACACGTAGCCCAGCGCATAGCCCGCCATCAGGGCGCCCAGCCCGATGGGCTGCGCAAAGGCCTGGAAGGCCGCGTAGAGGCTGGCCAGATTCACCGCCTCGAGGAGAAGGCCGGTCAGGAGCGCACGCTGCAGGAGACGGGGCGCTTGGAGGATGGCATCGGCCGCGCGGGTCAGGCTATCGGCCGTGCGGCCGGCCCAGCCCGAGCGCACCACCGGGCGGCGGCCCAGGCGGCCGGCCAGCCAGTTGGCATTCTCCTCGGCCCAACTGAGCAGGCTGCGCAGGTAGGCCGGGCGCAGGCGGCCCAGGAACAGCAGCCCGGCCAAGCCGGCCACGTAGACCAGGTAGAGCGCGGCCCCCACCAACTGGTAGGCCATCAACATACCCCTGGCCAGCAAATCGCCCAGGCCCGCCAGCAGGATGGGCAGTACAGCCACGCCCTCCACCGCCATCACCAACACCACGCCCTCTGCGGCGCGGGCGCCTGGGCGCCCGCGCCGCTCGGCATCCTCCACAAAGATGGCCGCGCCCCCCAGACCGGCAGAGGGGAGCACGGTGTTGACAAACAGCGACGCGAGAAGCGCGGGCAGCACCTCGCTGATGCGGCTGGCCACGCCCACCGCCAGAAAGGCAGCCTGGTACAGCACGGAGTAGGTCAGGAAGTACACCACCTGCAGCAGAGCAACCGCGATCACCCATTCCACCCGGCCCCGTTGCAGCGTGGCTACAAAGTCGTCGAAAGAGCGGCGGTTGGTCAGCACCAAGATCGCCAAGCCCACAACCACCGCCACGAGCAGCCAGTTGCGCTTCAGCCACGCCAGCACGCCAGCCATCGGGCGGCATCTCTCCGCGCTCTACCATCCCCTTGCCTAGCCCTCGCCAGCGGGAGCAAATCCCGTACCGGCGGGCCGCGCCGCATGCTTGCCAATGACCTCGACGAGCCCCTGGTTCACCCGGCAATTCTCGAAGGCGAACGACTGCAGCACAGCGTCGATGCGCTCTTCCGACATGCCACGGAACTGCTTGGCCCACAGCGGCGCCACCAGGCTGGCCGCATAGCAGGCCAGCGCGGCGTCGGCCAGGTGGCGGCGGTTGGCTGCCGGGTCGATATCGGGGTCGTTGGCCACCTCTTCGATGTAGGCCGCCAGGTCGCGGGCCATGAGGACCGCCCGCGCGGGCGGCAGCCAGGTCGTCCAGGCATCGGTGCCCAGCTCGCGCTTGATGCGCTGCGAGTTGGCAATGGCCTGCATATAGTCCGACTCGGGGTCGAGGGTGACCCACCCCATCACGCCCACGTCTTTGTAGGTCCAGGTAGTCCAATGGGCGCCCCACTCCTCGAAGACGTCGATCTGGTCATCGAGGGCGCGCAGCCGGTCGGGCACCTCCTCGGCCGGGCCGTTGTAAACCGAGCCGAACTCGCCCACCCACAGGGGCACGCGGTGCTTGCGGGCATACTGCGGGCCCTCGTGCGCCAGGAAGGCCTCGAGCTGGCCGGCGCGGTCCCACTGCCGGCCGGCCTCCCGGCTGGGGTAGCGGCCGGGCCCAAAGCCACTGGCGGAATAGTTGTGGCTCGAATAGACCAGGTTGTCGTCAAAAGGCGCCTCCAGCCCCGAGAAGCGGGTGGAGTAATAGTCGCCCTCCAGAAAGATGATGTGCTCCGGATCGATGGCGCGGATGGCTTGCACCACCCTGCGGTAGACGGCGTTGATCGCTGCCCAATCGGGGATGTAGCGGCTCCCGAAGCGACCGTCGGGGGTGTTGGTGACCGGCTCATTCATCACGTTGTAACCGGCCACGGTGGGGTTGCCCCGGTAGCGGCGGGCAAGCTCCTCCCACAGGGCCACGAAACGGTCCTGGAAGTGGGGCATGCGCCAGAAGAGGGAGATGCGGTTGGCGTTGTCGGAGTGCCAGTCGGTATTCTGCCAGCCTTGCACGGCGTGCAGGTCAAGGATCACATACAGCCCCTGCCTGGCGCAAGCCTGCACCGTGCGGTCGAGGCGGGCAAAGCCAGCCTCCAGGTAGCGGAACGGCTGCGCATCGCTCTCAAAGTGCCGGTAATTGAGCGGCAGCCGTACCACGTTGGCGCCGCAACGCCGGATGAACGCCAGGTCGTCGTCGGCCAGGAAATAGTCGAGCAGGCGGTCGAAGAAGAACTGGGCCTTGCCCGGCCCCAGCACCTCGGCCAGCGCGCTGCGCGCCGAGTGCTCGGCGCCGGGGTAGCCGTCGATGAAATTCTCCATGTTCATCCAGCCGCCGACGCACGTCCCCCGCAGCCGCACCGCCCTCCCCGCGCCGTCGACGACCCTCCCATCCCTGACCTGCAACATGTCCATCGTGCTCCTCCTCACAGATTGGTGGAAGTGAGTATACTACCGCCTCTCTGTAGGGCACAAGCGGCGCGCTTCTATGGGTGCACCACCACCAGGGTGCCGGGGTTGCAGGGGGTCGAGATGACGTCGCTCTGGCCGTCGCCCAGGTGGGGGTCGGTCCACTGGAAGAGCCACGCCGCGTCGGGGATGGTCATGTTCACGCAGCCATGGCTGATGGGCGTGCCGAAGCTAAAGTGCCAGTAGGCGCCGTGCAGGGCATAGCCCTCGAAGAAGAGCATCACCCAGGGCACGTTGGGCAGGTAGTAGCCGGGGCCCCTCATGTCGAGGGCCGTCATCTTGCGGTAGATGTGGAAATTGCCCGTGACCGTGGGGTAGGAGGCCGTGCCCGACGAAATGGGGAAGCGGCGGACGGGATTATCCCCCTCCCATGCGGTCACCGTCTGCTGGCTCAGGTCGACCTCGATCCACTTTGGTGGCCGCGCGCCGGGCGGCGGCATCTGGGCGCTGCCCGGCATCTCGGGAGCGGGGGTCGGCAGAGCCCGCGCGTCGATCTCCTCGCGGCACAGCTCGCGGCCGGTTGCCGCATCCAGGAACAGGCGCAGGGCGCCGGTACGCTTGGCCAGGGGCGTCTTCACCGCGAGCGCCCACACGCCATCGGTGTGGCCGCGGAAACCGGCGCACGGGCCGCCGAGCTGCCGGGCCTGGGCCTCGCTCACCAGCCGCTGCTCCAGCACGGCATCGATCTCCTGATTGAGGCACCCGCACCCCGCGGCCAGCGCCTGTTCCTGGCGCAGGAACGGGCCGGCTCCCAATGCCTGGCGCACCGGGGGCGTCGGCGAGGGCTCGGGGGGCGCCGCCAGGCCAAAGCCCGCCACCACGCCCGAAAAGGCATCGAGAGCCGGTTGCCACAGGCCCAGCCCCAGGCCATAGTGCAGGCTCAGCTCGTAGGTCCGCCCGTGGGCGCTGAAGAGCACCGAGGTCGTGCGCCCGCCCCCCTCTTCGGCCCGCTCGATGCGATAGCCCGCCAACCCCTGGGTCGCGGGGCTGCCGGGCCCCAAGGCTGTGGCCTGCTCGAAAAGGCTCCAACGCCGGCCCTGCAGCAGCGCGGGCCCAGGCTCGGGCTCGTAGGGGTCATGGTGGGTCTCGCCGGGGTAGGTGGCGATGGAGATCGAGGCCGATGGCCCCTGCTTGGCGCGCAGGGTCAGGGGCTGCCCGCGGCCCCCCTCCACGTGCCAGCCAGGGGGCAGAGGCACACTATAGCCCTCGCCGGCCTCCTCATGGCGGGGCCAGGTGGGCCAGGCGCTCGACGCTGCTGCCGGCGCGCTCGCGGCATAGACGCGCACCACCCGTTCGATGGTGAAGACCGGGGTGCCGGCGCACCCCGAGGCCCCGGCCGCCTCCAGGTGGCCGCGCAGCCGGGCCCGGTAGGGAAGCGGGCTGGGGGCCCCTGCTGCCGCCAGCCAGCCGCCCTGGGGCAGCGCATTGGGCAGCCGGGTGCCCAGCAGCGAGAGCTCGGCCGCAAAGGGCTCGTCGGCCAGCACCACCTGCGCCGCTGTGCCGCACAGGGGCTGGCCCGCAGGAGAGAGGTAGGCATCGACGTCCACACTTCTGCCGGCGGCAGGCGCCTTGGCGAGCAGGCCTGCCACCGTGTAATGGGGCACAGAGAGGTCGGCCACCCGCTCTGCGAGCCCCGACGGCAGCACCTGGGGCCAGAGCAGCGCGATGGTCACCTCGACCGCGGCGGCCGCGGCGAGGGCGAGGGAGATGAGGGCGCCAAAGAGGCGCAGGCTGGGGCGCATGTGCGTCAACTGGCTAATGCTCGCTGGTCACTTCACGGATGAACCGCTCGGCGTGATAATCCCACTCGCGGGCCGTCACGTGCACGGTCGGCCGCCCGTTGGTCTCCACAGCCACCGTCACCTGCCCACCCCCGCCACTGAACTCGAGCTTCTGGGGCTGCTCGGCCGAGAGGGCCAGGCCCAGTCCCTCGCCGCCCTGGCCGAAGAACTCGCGTGCCCGCTGGAGCACGTCCTGCGGGGGGCGCTCGGTCGCAGCCTCATAGTGGATGGCGCCGCCCTCCGGCGCCACCTGGTGCAGCAGGAACTCTTGCGCCTGCGCTTGCCAGTGGCTGGTCGTGACGCTGACGGTGTTGGGCTGGCCGGCCTCGACCCGCACGACCAGGTCGCCAAAAGGATCCGAGAACAGGAGGCGGTCGGGCCCCCGCTCAACCAGCGACATATCGGGCGAGGCCTCTCTGCCAAAGTAGAGCATCGCCCGGCGCCGCACTTCGGCCACCGGCAGCCGAGTCCTAGTCCAGTACTTCACGTGCCACTTCCACCTCAAGGCCGTCGGCTGGCGCCGCCTCGTGCCAGGGCTCGAGGCGAGAAGCACGCCGGCGGTCGATCGCCGCGCCAATTACCTGCAACAGCGGCGCAATGTTGAACGGCTTGCTCAACACGTGCTCGGCCAGGCGGCGCACGCCGGCATCCATCTGACAGCTCGAGACCACAATCACCGGGATGTCGCTGGTGCGCGGGTCAGCCTTGAGCAGTGCCAGCAGCCCACGACCGCTGTAGGTGCCCAGCTCCATATCGAGGGTGATCAGGTCGATGGGGTGTCTTTCGAGGGCCGAAAGCGCAGAGATCACATCCTGTGCCCATTCGACGCGGTAGCCCGCATCCAACAGGAGCTCCCTGAGCATGTTCCCAAGGACCGGATCATCTTCAACTACCAGGATCTCCGATGGCTCGAGCAAGTTGAGAATCCCCTTGCGGCGGGCCCGGCAGTGGCCATCGCGGCCATGCCCTTCCGGTTTGCCGGTGCCTGGGGCCTTGGCCCGCTGTCTCCTCGTTGTGGACCCAGCCCGCCGCCTGTCGGCGGCGGGCCCACCAGGGTCACAGCCAGCGACTTAGCAAGAAACGTGCCATGTGGCCGGCCCGCCCAGTGCCTCTGCAGAGTACAACATTCCCGTACCTGCTGGCACATGAATTGCTGAGCCTCTAGCCCGACGGCTATACTGCGCAGCCCGTGGGAGGAAGGCTCATGGCAAAGGTGGTAGGCATCGACCTGGGCACCACGAACTCGGCCATTGCGGTGATGGAGGGGCCGCATCCTGTCATTATCCCCAACACCGAAGGGGGGCGCATTACGCCATCGGTGGTGGCATTCACGCGCACCGGCGAGGTCATCGTCGGCGCCCAGGCGCGCCGCCAGGCCGCCCTCAACCCCGAGAACACGGTCTATTCCATCAAGCGCTTCATGGGCCGCCGCTTCGACCAGGTGCGCGATGAGGCCCGCATGGTGGCCTACCGCGTCGTCGAGGGGCCGGCCGGCGATGTGCGCGTGCACATCCCCCAGAAGGGCCGCGATTACACCCCGCAAGAGATATCGGCGCTGATCCTGCAGCGGCTCAAGCGCGACGCCGAGACCTACCTGGGCGAGCCGGTGTCGCAGGCCGTGATCACCGTGCCCGCCTATTTCAACGACGCCCAGCGTCAGGCCACCAGAGATGCGGGCGCCATCGCCGGCCTCGAGGTCCTGCGCATTGTCAACGAGCCCACGGCCGCCGCGCTGGCCTATGGGCTCGAAAAGAAGGAGCCCCACTCCATTCTGGTCTTCGACCTGGGTGGCGGCACCTACGATGTGTCGGTCCTGGAGGTCGGCGATGGCATCGTCGAGGTGAAGGCAACCAGCGGCGACACGCACCTGGGCGGTGACGACTATGACCAGCGCATCGTCGACGAGGTGGCCGACGAGTTCCAGCGCCAACACCAGGTGGATCTGCGCCGCGACCCCCAGGCCCTCCAGCGCCTGCGCGAAGCGGCCGAGCGGGCCAAGGTCAAGCTCTCCATGGTCACGGAGGCCGAGATCGACCTCCCTTTCATCGCCGCGACCTCCGCCGGCCCGCTCCACCTGCAGACGCGCATCACCCGCGCCAGGTTCGAGCAACTGACCGCCGACCTGACGGAGCGGCTCCGCCGCCCCTTCGAGAATGCCCTGGCCGACGCCCGGCTCACTCCGGCCGACGTGCGCGAGGTGGTAATGGTGGGGGGCGCCACGCGCATCCCCGCCGTCGGGAACCTGGTGCGCAGCCTCATCGGCGAGAAGGAGCTGCACCGTGGCGTCAACCCGGATGAGGTCGTGGCGGTCGGCGCGGCCCTGCAGGCGGGGGTGCTGGCGGGCACGGTCGAGAGCATTGTGCTGCTCGACGTCACCCCCCTCTCGCTGGGCGTCGAGACCCTGGGCGGCGTAATGACGGTGCTCATCCCCCGCAACACTACCATCCCCGCCCGCCGCACCGAGACCTTTTCTACCGCCACCGATGGCCAAACGGTCGTCGACATTCACGTCCTCCAGGGCGAGCGCCAGCTGGCGGCCGACAACATCTCCCTGGGCCATTTCCGGCTCGACGGCATCCCACCGGCGCGGCGGGGCGTGCCGCAGATCGATGTGACCTTTGATATCGACGCGAGCGGCATCCTCAAGGTGTCGGCCCGCGACAAGGGCACCGGCCGCGAGCAGAGAGTCACCGTCACCGCCTCCACCAACCTCAGCCGGGCCGATGTGGAGCGCATGATGGCCGAGGCCCGCGAGCATGCCGAGGAGGATCGCCTGCGCCGCGACGTCGTCGAAGCGCGCAACCTGGCCGACCACACCCTCTACGTGGCCGAGCGCAGCCTGAGGGAGCTGGGGGCGCGCTTTGTGCCCCAGGAACGGCAGGAGATTGCCGACCGGATGGGCTGCCTGCGCCAGGCCATGCAGGGCAACAACCCCGCCGAAATCCACTCGGCCATCCAGGCCTTGCAGCAGGCCCTCTACCGGGCCTCGGAGCGCGTCTACGCCGCCGCCCCCCAGGGAGAAGGCGTGGTCGAAGCCGAGTTCAGGCAGGTGTGACATGGCAGCATACGACAGCCCACAGCTCCGGCGGCGGGTGTTGGCGACGATCGCGCGCGGCAGTGCAGAGGAGCGGCGGGCAGAGCCCCTCGCCTACGCAGGGCCGGGCCTGGCCGCCCTGCCAATGCCCGGCCGGCCGCGCCGACAAGCACCAGGTGGGAGGAACGAGTTGATCGAACACAACCATATCGCGTACGGCGTCCCCGGCATGGATGAGGAGGCCGGCCAACTTTTGGAGAAACGGCTCGAGAGACTGCCCGGCGTCCACGATGTGACCGTGTTCCTCAGCGAGCAGCAGATCGACGTGGACTATAACCCGGAGGTCATCTCGCCCGCGGCCCTGGTTCACGCCATCCAACAGCTCGGTTACCTGCCCAAGTTCATCCCCCGCAGCGAGCATTGGCCCGGCTGACGGGGGGTGTGCTTTGGCACAGAGGTTGCTCATCCGCCGGCAGCGCACATCCCCTCTCCCCCGTGGGGGAGAGGGCCAGGCAAAGGAACTTGCTGCGACCAGGGGCAGCAGCCGGGTCTTCAGCTCTGCTCGCTCCCGGCTGGGGGGTTCCGCACCGGGCGAGGCGCTTCGCGCCTCGCCCGGTCCCCGGCCCGGCGGCCGCTCAAGTGCGAACCGTAGGCCGGGATTCTATCCCGGCCATTCTCCACTCAAGTGCGAACCGTAGGCCGGGATTCTATCCCGGCCATTCTCCACCAGGAGGTACATCATGAAGATCCGCGAGATCATGACGACCGAGCTCGTCACCGTGCCGTCTTCGGCCACCGTCATGGAGGCAGCGCGCCTCATGCGCGACGCCGACATCGGCGATGTGCTCATCCAGGATGCCGACCAGCTCACGGGCATCCTCACCGACCGCGACATCGCCGTGCGGGCCGTGGCCGAGGGGCTCGATTGCGCCTCGACCCGTGTCGGCGACATCATGACCCGTGACCTGTTCACCGGCATGCCCGATTGGGATGTGGACAACGCCTCGGACCTGATGGCAGAAGAGCAGATCCGCCGCCTGCCCATTGTGGAGAACGGCCAGCTGGTGGGCATCATCTCCTTGGGCGACCTGGCGGTCGACGCGGAACCGGTCGAGGAAGGCGTGGCCTGCGATGCTCTGGGCGAGATCTCCAAGCCCGCCATGCCACGCATCGGTGCCGTCAGAAGGTAGGGGAGGGCTCTGGGCGCGGCGCAGCCCGGCGGCACCCGCGCCCCGGGCCTACGGTTTGCCTTCGTCGAGCGGCAGCCAGAAGAGGAAGGTGCTGCCCTGGCCCGGCTGGCTGCGGAACACGATATCGCCGTGGTGCCGCCGAACAATCTCGCGGCTGATATAGAGCCCCAGCCCCATCCCGGTCAGCGACGTGTTCTCCTTGCGCGTGCCCCGCCAAAAGCGTTGGAAAAGGTGAGGCTGGTCTTCGGGCGCGATGCCGATGCCCCAATCGCGCACGCTTACCCATGCCCGCCCCTCCTGCCGCTCCAGCGACACCTCTACCGGCCCCCCGGCCGGCGAGTACTTGATGGCATTCATGATCAGGTTGCCCAGCACCTGAGCCAGGCGCACGGCGTCGCCATACACCCACACCGGCCCCTCGGGCACCCGTGGCTGCAGGGTGTGGCGGCTGGTTGTCATCTGCAGGCGGTCGACGGTATCGAGGGTGAGGGACACCAGGTCCACGCGGTCGAGGTTGAGCTGCAGCCGCTGCATCTCCAGGCGCTGCACATCGAGCAACTGGTTGATGAGGTCCACCATGCGCTCCACCTCGTCGTTGATGATGCGCAGGCCCTTGAGGTCGCGTTCGTCGCTGCCTGCCTCCTCGGCGCGCCGCAGCAGCATCTGGGCGTAGCCCTTGATAGAGGTGATGGGCGTTTTCAGCTCGTGCGAGACGATGGAGATAAAGTTGTCCTTCTCCTGCTGGGCCTGGCGGGCGCCGGTCATGTCGCGGAAGGTGGAGACGGCCCCGTAGATGTGGCCGTGCGCGTCGTAGAGGGGCGAGGCGCTAAAGGCGACATAGCGGTCCTGCCCCGTCTCCGTCTCGATGCGCAGCTCCTGGCCCACGCGCGTCTCGCCGCGCAACGCCGCCGACACCGGCAGGTCGTTGGGGTCGACGGGCTCGCCGGCCACGGTGCGGATCTTGAACCAGGCCGCCTGCTCGGCCAGCGACAGGCCCAGGCGCACCGTCGGCCGGCCCATGATACGGATGCCGGCGGGGTTCAGCCGCTGCAGCTCGCCGCTCGGCCCGTGGATGGCGATGCCATCGGCCGACTGGGTGATGATGGCGTCGAGCTCGGCCGTGCGTGCCCGCAGCCGGCGGTCGCGCTCCTCCATCTGCCGGGCCATCTGGTTCAGGGCGGCGGCCAGGTCCTCGAACTCATCGCCGGTGTTCATGGCCACCCGTTCGTTGAGCTGGCCCCGCCCGAGCCCGCGCGCGTAGGCGGCAAGGCGCCGCACCGGCACGGTGAACCAATTGGCCACCGCCACCGCCAGCGCCACCGCCAGCCCCACCAGCACGGTCAGCGGCAGCAGGCTGCCCGCCAGGCGCCCCAGGTAGCCAGCCGGCCCCGACATCGGCAGTCGCGCCTCCACGGCCCAGCCCGTCGCGCCGAGCGGCACCGCCGCGCTGCCATAGAGCCGACCGTCGAGGGGGTCGGCCACGCCCGGCGCCGTGGCCGCCTGCCCCTGCAGCGCCAGGCGGATGTGGGCGAATCGGCTCCAATCGCGGGCAGGCCAGGGGGTATCCGTCGCCAGCGCCCCGCCGACGGCCCAACCCTGGCGGTCGCACAGCACCACCTGGTAGGGCGCACCGGCCGCGTCGCCCGCCAATAGCCCGCTGAGGGCCTGCGCATCCACCGTCACCCCGGCCGCAGCCGGCGCCGCGCCAGGCCGAAGCGGCACCAGCACCTGCAGGGCGGGCACATCTCCGGAGGCGGCGAAGAAGAGGTCCGACAACACAGGCGCCCCTGCCGAGGCAGCCTGAGCCACGCTGTCGGGGATCACTTGAGGGGCCTGCCCCGAGGGCACACAGGCCAGCACCTGGCCCTGGCCATCGAGCAGGAAGAGGTCGAGGTATTCCGGGTGCTCCTTGCGCAGCGCCTCCAGGGCGGCGGCCGCCTCGGCCGGCCCCAGCGCGGCTGCCGCCGAGAGCCCGGCGGCCGCCTCGTCGATGCGCGCCTGGGCCGAGGCGGCCGCGGCCTGAGCCACGGCCCGGCAGTCGTCGGCCAGCGCCCTCTCGCGCTGGAGGTACTCACGTTGGTCCATCACCGCGAGCATCAGCAAGGCAGGCAGCAGGGCGGCCAGAAAGCTGAGAATCAGCTTGGCGCGGATGCCAGGGCGTCCCCAGGGCCACTTGCGTAGCTGCATCTTGCGGGGCATCGACGAGCCGTATTCCTTTCAAGATTGCCATGTATTGTAGCATACGTTCTGCCCCTGGTCAACGCCTGTTGGCACGCACTTTGCTCCCTCATCGGTGCAATCGTGGAAAAAGGAGGGCGAGGTGATACACGACCACGAGCTCAAACCCGAGCAACTGCGGCTGTCGCTCGACCCGGCCCATCTGGGCTTTCGGGCGACCACCGACCTGACCGGCGCCACCGATATGATCGGGCAGGACCGCGCCAAGAGGGCGCTCGAGTTCGGCATGGCCATGCCGGGCCAGGGGTTCAACATCTTTGTCTTGGGCATGGTGGGCACCGGCCGGTCGACCATGGTGCGGCGCCTGGTGGAGGCACGTGCCAAGCAGGCGCCCACTCCCCCCGACTGGGTGTACGTCAACAACTTTGCCGACCCCGCCAAGCCCCGGGCCATCAGCCTGCCCGCCGGCCTCGGCTGCCAGCTCCGCAAAGACATGGATGAGCTCATCGAGAACATCAGGCGCGAAGTGCCCCGCGCCTTTGAGAGCGAAGAGTACGCGCAGCAGAAGGCCAGGATCAGCCAGCAACTGCAGGAGCAGGAGACCCAGGTGCTGGCAGAGCTGGAGAAGAAGGCGAGGGAACGGGGCTTTGGCCTGGCCCGCACGCCCATGGGCACCATGCTCGTACGCACCTCGCCCAGCGGCGAGCCCCTCACCGAGCACGAGTTCGAGCGGCTCTCACCCGCCGAGAAGGAGGAGGAAGAAGGCGCCGAACGCGAGCTCGAACAGCAGGCCGCCGGCACCATGACCAAAGTGCGGGCCCTTCAGAAACAGGCCCAGCAGGCGCTCAGCGAGCTCGACCGGCAGGTGACGAGCTATGCCATCGGCCACTTTGTCGACGAGCTCGAAGAGAGGTACAGCGAGTTCCCCGAGGTGAAAGAGTACCTGGAAGAGGTGCGCCGCGACATCATCGAGAACGTCGATATCTTCCGCTCAGAGGGCGAGCAGGCCAACCCCCTGGCCCAGATGCTGGGCGCCGCTCAGGGCATGGACGTCACCCGCTACAAGGTCAACGTGATCGTCGACAGTTGCGGCCAAAAGGGTGCCCCCATCATCGTCGAATCGAACCCCACCTACTACAACCTCATCGGCGAAGTGGAACAGGAGGCGCAGTTTGGCGCCCTCGTCACCGATTTCACCAAGATCCGCGCCGGCGCTTTCCACAAAGCCAACGGCGGCTACCTGATCATGGAGGCGCGCGACGTCTTGACCAACCCCTTCTCGTGGGACGCCGTCAAGCGCGTGCTGAAAGACGGGCGCATCGAGATCGAAGAGATGGGCGCCCAGTTCCGCGCCTTCAACACCACCACCCTCGAGCCCGAGCCCATTCCGGCCAACGTCAAGGTGGTCCTGATCGGCGAGCCATGGATCTATTACCTGCTCTTCGAGTACGACGAAGAGTTCAAGCGCCTCTTCAAGGTCAAGGCCGATTTCGGCGCCGAGATGGACCGCACGCCCGAGGCCATCCGCGACTATGCGCTCTTTGTGGCCAACCACGTGCGCGAGAACGGGCTGCGGCCCTTTGAAGCCGGCGCTGTGGCGCGCATCGTGGAGTATGGCTCGCGCCTGGCAGAGGACCAGAAGAAGCTCTCCACCCGCTTCAGCGAGGTGGCCGACATGGTGGCCGAGGCCAGCCACTGGGCCGCTCAGGCCGGCCACCCGATGGTGACCTCGGAGGATGTGCAAAAGGCCATCGACGAGAAAAAGTACCGCTCGAACCGCATCGAAGAGCGCATCCGCGAGATGATCGACCGCGGCGTGATCATGGTCGACACCGAAGGCGCCGTGGTGGGTCAGGTCAACGGCCTCTCGGTGATGATGCTCGGCGACTATGAGTTCGGCCGGCCCAGCCGCATCACCGCCCGCACCTACGTGGGGCGCGGCAACGTGATCGCCATCGACCGCGAGGCCGAGCTCTCGGGGCCCATCCACAACAAGGGCGTGATGATCCTCGCCGGCTACCTGGGCGGGCGCTTTGCGCAGGACCTGCCCCTCAGCCTCTCGGCCAGCCTCACCTTCGAGCAGAGCTATGAGGGGGTGGAAGGCGACAGCGCCTCTTCCGCCGAGCTCTATGCCCTTCTTTCGAGCCTGGCAGGCGTGCCCGTTCGCCAGAACCTGGCGGTGACCGGGTCGGTGAACCAGCGCGGCGAAATCCAGCCCATCGGTGGTGCCACCGCCAAGATCGAAGGCTTTTTCGACGTCTGCCGCACCAAGGGGTTGACCGGAGACCAGGGCGTGCTCATCCCCGCGCAGAACGTCGACAACCTCAACCTGCGCCAGGATGTGGTCGACGCTGTGCGCGAGGGCAAGTTCCACATCTATGCCATCCGCACGGTCGATGAGGGGATCGAGTTGCTCACCGGCATCCCGGCGGGCGAAAGGGTCGACGGCCGCTTCCCCGAGGGTACTGTGAACTATCGGGTGGCCAAACGCCTCGAGGAGCTGGCCCGCATCGTGCAGGAGTACAGCCAGGCCGGTGAAGAGGAGGAAGAGGAGCAGAAGCGCGAACGCCAGCCCGCCCCCGCACCCGGCTCCTTCCCCGCACAGCGCGCCAGGCGGCGCCGCGCCTGAGCACACCGGTGCGCCTGGCCACCCAACCCCCCTCATTCCTGTATTCCCCGCCCCCTGTGGGGGCGGGGTTAGGGGTGGGGATACCCGCAGCCACGAAGGCGCGCCGCGTGTAGCCCAGTCGCCAGCTTAGCGCTTCCGACAGGCTGCTGACGCGCCTTGGCTGCGCCCGGCGCGGCCGGGGGTGGTGGCCGGAGGCCACCACCCCCCCGAAGGCCACACCACAGCCCGCCCGCGCGGCCGCCGGGGAGGCGGCTGCC
>Ga0078972_1011027_pt1 | contig 16451 bp, 15 predicted proteins | sample YelNatPaOPGAMG01_FD_67568 | JGI IMG/M metagenome (GOLD analysis project Ga0078972, IMG submission 67568) | Hot spring thermophilic microbial communities from Obsidian Pool, Yellowstone National Park, USA - OP-RAMG-01 (SPADES assembly) (version 2) | ecosystem: Environmental > Aquatic > Thermal...
GCTTCAACGGGAAGGCATTTCGAACAAGCCAACCCCGCCTCCAACCGGTCAGCGCTTATGCGCTCACCGCAGTTTGGGCACAAGTGTTGAAAGATTGCGAATGGCATGTTCGCTTTCCCCCGTCACTTTGCAGGGGAAGTCTGCTCCCCGCCGCTGGTTGGGGCTTGCTGGGTCTTCGTCCCTTGAGGCGAAATTTCCTGCAATGCCTCGTTGAGAGCGTTCAACGCCTCCTGAGCGCGTGTGAGAGCACTCCTCAACCTTTCGGCTCGTTGGTTTGCTGCTTGGACCTGTGCCTCAAGGGCTTCTTGCGCCCTAAAGGCTGCCACCAAAGCGCCCATTCCCACTTTGTGATCTCTACACCCCATAGCGTCTTTGCAGCTCCCGCAAAATTTTCGCGATGCGAGCTTGAAATGCCACCTGGCTCAACATTGGAGAGCCCTTTAGCTCTTTCCCGCAACACCCCTTACATTTGTAAAAACAGGGCTGCGCGCTGAGCGTTAGGATCATCTTATGCATCCTTGGGCTCTTCGCTTTCCGTTCTCGCCGGTATCCCTGGCGCAGAGTGGAAAAATCCACAAAAACTTTGCAGGTGCGCCGAGGGGTTTTAAAACAGCGTTAAGCATCGATCACCGCTAAGCGGCCCGCGGTAATCCAATAAAAAGAAAAGGCCGGGGTTTTACCCGGCCTTCGACACCTTGGCAGCGCTTCTTACTGCACAGCCTTGTAAGCGTTCACGCGCCCCACTGGAGGATTGAATCCGGTTGTAGGATCAGCCGTGGAAATTATCTTCTGGGCAATTTCCGCATTGCTCATGTTGGGGTAACGCGCTTTAATTAGAGCAGCTACGCCAGCCACGTGCGGGGTCGCCATTGACGTCCCGCTTAGCGAGCCATAGTTCCGCGTTCCGATGCGATTGGGATGGTTCGGAAGCGTGGAATAGATGCTGACACCAGGGGCAGCGATATCCACCCATGACCCATAGTTGGAGAAACTAGCTTTGGCATCGTTCTGGTCCGTAGCTGCTACGGCGATGCATTCCTCATAATACGCTGGATAGCTCGGGCTATCGGTGTTGTCGTTCCCCGCGGCAGCCACAAGAACCACACCCTTGTTATACGCATAGGAGACAGCGTCCTTTAAGGTAGTCGAGGAGGAACTACCGCCGAGACTCATGCTGATTACGTGGGCCCCGTTGTCCGCAGCCCAAATGATCCCGTTAGCAATCCAGCTATACTGGCCACTCCCATTGTCACCCAGAACTTTCACGTTCATCAGGCTCGTATTGAATCCGACGCCCGCAACACCCTTTCCGTTGTCGGTGATCGCTGCGGCAATACCCGCGCAGTGCGTACCGTGCCCGTATCTGTCATCCACTGTGCGGCTGGTGGTGAAGTTCTTGTTGGCTACGATTTTGTCTTTCAAATCCTCGTGGTCCTGGTCAATGCCGGTATCCAATATAGCAATGCGGATTGTCGAAGAGCCTCTCGTGAGGTCCCATGCCTCCGGAGCTTGAATCTTGGGAAGAGCCCACTGATTCGTGTACCCAGGGTCATTGGGAACGTAGTAGGCCACCGCAACATAGTCAGGCTCTGCAAATTCGACCAGCTCCTCAGTAAGGTAGGCTCGCACGAATTCTGGTACCCTACCCGCTGGGATCCGCACTACCTGAACGTCAATCCTGGGGATCACCTGAATGACTTGGCCGCCGAGCTTCGCGTGTACGGCCGCCATGGCCTCAAAAGGGGTCCCTGGTTTGAACCTAACCAGGATCTGATCCGGCGCAAACGCCGCTCCGGGAACACCAATAGGAGCGGCCGGCTCAAGGGACCCTCCCGGAAGTTCAGGGCCGACAAAATGCACGCATCCAGCAAGAAGAATGCCCAGAATTACTATGCCCAAAACAGCCCAATTTTTGCGCATAAACCACCTACAAAAGTGATCTTGTGCTTGCATTTTATGGCCCCGATGAAGTGCTAACAAATTCCGCAGAATGCCCTGCGAAACCGAACTCCATGAGGGAGTTCCCTCCATTCGCGGATCCTGAACAGGGTTGTGCGTGAGAATAGCCAAAATTCTTGTAGGACCTGAATAGTTTTCCCTAGAACAGATCCTGGGCATGGCCTCCTTGGCCGCACCCCACGAAGACGCCCTACCTACGCAAAGTCCTTCTTTTTGGGGATTACCGCGCTGAGCCCGGCAACGCATTTTTCTCCTGAAGCCCACTTTGTATTCGTGTTTCCTTGAGGCTGCGAAAAAACCCGGGATGTCCAGATCGCGGTTGCGCGGGAGGGGGTTTTCCGGTAGACTGCGCCTCCACGTGTAGGCTGTACGTCGGAAGGCCCTTTATTTTTGCCTTTCGTCTAAGCCCCTTGGAGGAGAAAATGCAGGAGGGTTTTGCTTTGCAGAGGATACGAAATATTGGCATCGCCGCGCATATCGACGCGGGTAAGACCACGCTTTCCGAGCGCATCCTCTTCCTTTGCGGAAAAACTCATCGCTTGGGCGAGGTGGATGAAGGACAGGCCACGCTGGACTGGATGCCCCAGGAGCGGGAACGGGGCATCACCATCACCGCAGCCGCTACCACTGTGGGATGGCGCGGCCACGAGATCAACCTCATCGACACGCCAGGGCATGTGGACTTCACCGCGGAGGTCGAGCGTGCCCTGCGGGTCGTGGACGGTATGATCGCCCTTTTTTGCGCTGTGGGCGGGGTGGAATCCCAGTCGGAAACGATTTGGCGCCAGGCCGAACGCTATGGCGTTCCCCGCATTGCCTTCGTGAACAAAATGGATCGCGTGGGCGCCGACTTTTTCCGCGTGGTCAAAGAAATACGCCAGGAACTGGGGGCGAACCCTGTGCCCTTGGTCCTTCCCATCGGCGCGGAAGACGAGTTCCGGGGAATTGTGGATCTTGTGAACATGGTCGCCTTTTTCTTCCGCGAACCCGAAAACGGCACGGAACCCAAGCCCGAAGCGATCCCCGAGGATCTGCTCCATCAGGCGCGAACTTGCCGGGAAGGGCTTCTTGAGGCCGTGGCGGAGACGGATGAAAGGTTTCTGGAGCTTTTCCTGTCCGGTGAAACTACAGCTGCCGACCTAAAAGCGGCGATGAGGAGAGGCACGATTTCCGGGAAAATCGTGCCTGTCTTCGCTGGATCTGCGGCAAAGCTCCAAGGGATCCGCTCCCTTCTCGATGGTGTGGTGGATTTCCTTCCCTCTCCATGTGACCTCCCCCCGCTTCGCGGGACATGGAACGGACAGGAAATCTACCGGGAGCCCAGTGTGGAGGGGCCCCTTTCCGCGTTGATCTTCAAAATCCAGGCAGATCGGCACGTGGGAAAGATCTATTACGTCCGCGTCTATTCGGGAATCCTTCGCACCGGTGAAACGGTCCTCAATTCCCGGCGCGAGAGCGTCCAACGCGTCGGACGCCTCTTCCGCGTCCACGCCAACGAGCGCATCCCGGTGGAGGAGCTCCGCGCTGGCGAAGTGGGCGCCCTCATCGGCCTTGGGGAGGGGCAAAGCGGCGACACCCTTTGCGATCCCCAGGCCCCCATTGTGCTCGAAGCCATGGAGTTCCCTGCTCCGGTTTTGGATCTCGCGATCTCTCCCGCCCGGAAAACCGATACGGACCGCCTTTCCCGTGCGATTTCCGCGTTGGTTTCCGAGGACCCCACCCTTTCCCTGCGCACAAACCCAGAAACCGGGGAAATGGTGGTCTCCGGGATGGGCGAACTGCACCTGGAGATCGTGGTAGATCGGCTGAAGCGGGAGTTCGGGGTGGAGGTCATCGCCAGCGCTCCGCAAGTGGCCTATCGGGAGACCTTGGCGCGGGCCCTGGATTTTGAGCACAAGCTCGTGAAGCAAACCGGCGGCCATGGTCAATTCGCCCACATCATCTTCCGGATCGAACCTACCCCTCCGGGGACCGGTCTAGAATTCGAAAGCCAAGTGGTGGGTGGCCGAATCCCCAAGGAATTCATCCCCGCGGTACGCAAAGGCGTGATGGAAGCGATGAACGAAGGGCCCCACGGCTTTCCCGTTGTGGACCTAAAATTCGTCCTCCTCGATGGCTCCTTCCACGAAGTGGACTCCTCGGAACAGGCCTTTCGCAACTGCGCCGCCCAAGCCCTCCGGGAAGCTTTAAAACGCGCGGGAACCATCGTCCTTGAGCCGATCATGCACGTGGAGGCCACCGTGCCCGAAAGCCTCGTGGGAGCGGTGGTGGGCGACCTCGCAAGCCGCAGGGGAAAACTTGTAGGCTTGGAAAACAAAGGTTCCACAGCCGTGGTGGTCGCGCGGGTGCCTTTGGCCGAACTTTTCAACTACGCCTCTATCCTTCGCAGCCTCACAAGCGGCCGGGGTTCCTTCTCCATGCGCTTTGAGCACTACGCGCCCTTGCCGGAATCCTTGGCCTCCTCCGTTTCCAAGCGGGCGGTGCCCTCGTACACCGGGTAGCCCACGACCATCAGGTCCGGTCCGACCCATTCCACGCTGAGGTCTCGGACGCGCAGGGCCTGCGCGGGATCGGGAAAACCCGTTCCCGCCACGGCGGGTACGGCGTCCCTGCCGCCCAAAATGAGGGGCGCATAGAAAAACACGATTTTGTTCACGAGCCCCTGGGAAAGGAAGGACCACGCCACCTCTCCCCCGCCTTCCACCAAAAGGGAATCCACCTCCCGCGCGCCCAAGATGGCCAAAAGCCTCCTCAAATCAGGATGCCCATCCCTCTCGGGAAGCCGCAGCACTTCCACGCCTTTTCCCCGTAAGGCCTCTTCCTTCTCCGGGGGCATATCCACGGTAGCCACCAAGGTTTTCGCTTCACCGGAAAAAACGCGGGCGGAGAGGGGGACGCGGCCGTGCGTATCCAGGACGATCCTCAGGGGCTGGGGCCCGGGAACTTCCCGCACGGTGAGCTCGGGGTCATCGTGGATGACGGTGTTCGCACCCACCAAAACAGCGGCATAGCGCCTGCGCAGCTCGTGCACGAGCTTTCGCGCCTCAGGGGCCGTGATCCAGCGGGACTTTTTTGTGTAGCTCGCGATTTTTCCGTCGAGGGTCATCGCGAGTCTCAGAACCACAAACGGCGTCCTTTTCGTGATCCAGTGGAAAAAGACCTCGTTGAGTTTTTGGGCTTCCTCAGCGAGAACCCCCTCCACTACCTCAATTCCAGCTTCGCGGAGTTTGGCCACCCCGCGGCCGCACACCTGGGGATTGGGGTCGCGGGTGGCGATAACCACCTTTTTGATGCGCGCTTGGATGACGGCCTCCGTACAGGAAGGTGTTTTCTTTCCCGGAAAGTCCACGCAGGGCTCGAGGTTCACATAGAGCTCAGCGCCCTTTGCCTTTTCCCCGACGCGGGCGAGGGCGAGGATTTCCGCGTGAGGGCCGCCAAAGCGCTCATGGTAAGCTTCGGCAAGGATTTCCCCATCTTTCACGACGAGGGCGCCCACCAATGGGTTGGGCCGGGTGTAGCCCTCGCCCCTTTTGGCCAGGGCCAGGGCCCGACGCATCAGCTCCTCGGGTGTCCAGCGGCTTTCCACAGGTGGAGGACGGCCTCGCGGGGATGGGCCGCGCGGAAGATGGCCGCACCCACCACGACCACATCCGCGCCCGCTTCCAGTACAGCGCGCACGTTATGGGGGCCAATGCCCCCGTCCACCGCAATGGAGATATCCCGGTTCCCGATTTCTTCCCGCAGGGCCCGCAGACGGCCGAACGTTTCGGGGAGAAATTCCTGGCCACCGAAACCCGGTTCCACGCTCATCACCAAGATCCAGTCCACCTCATCAAGAAACGGGAAAACCGCGGAAATGGGGGTGCGGGGGCGCAGGGAAATCCCCACCTTGCACCCGAGCTTCCGGACCGCCTCGATGGCCTGATGAGGGGGATCCGAAGCCTCCAGGTGGAACGTGATCACATCGTGGGGGCGCACGGAAAACCGGCCGGCATAGAAGCTCGGACGGTCAATCATGAGGTGGATATCAAAAGGAAGGCCGAGCTTTTCCCGCAGAGAGTTCACAAAGGGCGGGCCAAAGGTGAGGTTGGGCACAAAGTGCCCATCCATGACGTCGAAGTGCACGTAATCCACGAGGTCCAAAAGGCCCTCAATGTGTGAAAAAAGGGAGGAAAAGTCGGCATTGAGGATGGAAAGGGAAAGTTTCATTTACGAGCGGCGGCGGCTCCCCCCGGCGATCATGAGGAGGCCAAGAAGCTGGGCCACGGCCATAGCCGCGGAGGCCACGTAGGTGAGGGCAGCCGCGGTGAGGACCTCTTTCACCGCCCCGAGCTCCCCTTCCGTGACCAAACCCGCGGAGCGCAATGCCGCCACAGCCCTTCTTGAGGCGTTGAACTCCACGGGCAAGGTCACCAGGGTGAACAAAACCGCGGCGGCGAAGAGGATGATCCCGAGGTTCACCAGGGAAGCGGCCTGGAAGACAAGGCCGAGGAAGAAAAGGGGCAGAGCGAGCTGGGATCCAAACATCGCCAGGGGAACAATGGCCGAGCGGAGGGCCAACGGCGCATAGCCTTGAGCATGCTGGAGGGCGTGGCCCGCTTCATGGGCGGCCACCCCTACAGCAGCCACCGAAACGGAATCCGGCGCAGACAGTCGGAGCTTCCTCCGCCTGGGATCGTAGTGATCGCCCAAAGGCTGGCGGATGCTCTCGATTTGCACATTCGTAATGCCCGCGCTCCTCAAGATGTATTCGGCGGCCTCGCGGGCGGTGATGCGCCGCTGGGTGGGGACTTGAAGATAGCGGGCGTAGGCGGAACGCACCTTGTACTGGGCGTAAATGGCCAGGAGGAACGCCGGGATAAGCAGGATCAGGGTCTCCGGATAGAAAAGCCAGATCACTTTTCCCACCTCCTTTTGGGGCGGAATTATAGCCTGGGCAGGGGAGAGGGCCTATAGGCCGGATTCTGTCGTGGGGGGTCATTTCTCTTTTGCGGCCTACCCGGAGGCATCGGGCGGGCCACCCTCAAGCGCCTCCCTATTTGGCCTTGCTCCGGCTGGGGTTTGCCGTGCCCGGGAACCTCGCGGCCCCGGCGGTGGGCTCTTACCCCACCGTTTCACCCTTGCCCGCACCCCCTCCCAAGGAGGGGGCCGCTGGCGGTCTGTTCTCTGTGGCACTTTCCAGGGGTTGCCCCCTCTCGGGTTTCCCCGAGCAGCCTGCCCTGCGGAGTCCGGACCTTCCTCAGGGAAGGAGATCCCCGCGACCCCCCGGCCATCTCCCCCACCGCAGGCCAGCCCGCGTATAGCGACACCGCGGGCACACCCAAATTATACCGCTTACCGAACGCACCCGTCGCAGGGGCCGGCCGCAGCGGGGGCAAATCCGCCGCGCAAAAAGAAAAAGGAGGAAAAGGCCAACCCCTCCCAAAAGGGTGGGTTTCCAAGGGAAATTTTTCGTGGCTGCTTGGGGCTTTTGGGCCTCCGAAAGAGCCGCCAAGAGGCCGGAAACGAAATGTACCGCGGCGTATCCCGGCCGCATCCGGTTGGCTTCCGTCTCCGCCTTCTTCCGGAGTTCCTCCACCTTTTCGGGAAGAGCGAGGGCGGATCCGGTTTGGATGGCCACATGCCAGCGCCGATTCTCGTCGCGCACGAAAACCAAAAGCAAAGTGCGTTCGGAAAGGGCCCAAGCCCGAAAAACTTCGGCCGCATAACGCTTGGGATCGGAAAAGGGGTCGCGCCAACTCGCCAAGTACACAAGCTGGATGTTTTGCGCCTCAAGGGCGGCGATGTACCCCAGGAGCTTCCCGCGATCCTCGGCCTCCAGGGTCTGGCCGTAATCGTTGATGGGGCCAACCTGGAGGGGAAGGAGGGCCTGGGCTAAGGCCAACGCAGAACCAAAAAGCGCCAGCAGTGCTCGCAGGTCACCACCTCCCGCCCCTCCTGGAGCCTAAGGAGCGTGGCCTCGGAAAGCCGGAGGTGGCAGCCTCCGCAGGTTTGCCCATTCACGTAAACCACAGGGTTGGGAACGCGGGCCTTGAGCTTTTCGTAATGCTGCCTAAGCGAAGAAGGAAGCTGGGCGAGGATTTCTTCGCGCTTCCCCTCCAGGGCCTCCCGCTCGCGCTTCAGTTCCTCCCGCCTTTGGGAGACCTGCTGGATTTCCCGCTCCAGCGAGCCCCGGCGTTCCCGATATTGCACCTCTTCCTCGGAAAGCTTCTTGGCGTCCTCCTCCACGGCCTCCATGAGGCGCAGGGCCTCCTCGCTCAGCTGATCCAGCTTTTGGCGCAAGATCTGTACTTGGTCGCGCAAAAACTCCATTTCCTTGTACGGGACGATATCGTGCTCGAGCTTCCTTTGGTATTCGCGGATTTTGGCATCGGTGGCGTCCACCTCGAGGGTGCGTTCCTGAGCAGTTTGGCGGAGCTTGCGGTGCTCCTCTTTTCGGCGGGAAAATGCCGCGTCCACCTGGGAAATGCGCTCTTTGAGGTGCGCTTCCTCCCCATCGAGATCGGAAATGCGGCCGGAGATTTTGTGGAGGTTCTCGTCCACCTCCGCAAGCATCCTCAATAGATCCAACGCTTCCTTCACCCCTCCACCACCTCGACCTTTGGGAAGGCCTCCCGCAAAAAGCCTGCCACGTGGCGCACGAAAGGCCGCTCGCTTTCGGCATGGCCAAAGAGGGCCACGGTGAGCCCAGATTCTTGGGCCTCCTTTAGGCGATGGTAGCCTGCCTCTCCTGTGATGAACAGTTCCGCACGGGAGGCGATGGCATAGGGAACCAGATCTCCCCCACTTCCTCCGCAGACGGCCACGCGTTGGGCCTCTTTCCGCGCGGCCACAATTTCCTTTGGGCCAGAAACCCCGAGTTTTTCCGCAAACTGTTCGAGGATCTCAGGGATGGGCTTGGCCTCAGGGAGTTCGCCCACGCGGCCCAGGCCATGAACGCGGGCTTCGTTGGCCAAGGGATAAAGATCGTAAGCGACTTCCTCATAGGGATGGGCGGAAAGCATGGCCTTCACCACCGTTTCCGCTTTTTCCGCGGGAAGGATGGTTTCCAAACGCACCTCTTCGGCCCGCTCTTCCCGGCCGATCTCGCCCAAAAACGGCTTGGCACCCTCTTCGGGAAGAAAAGTGCCCACGCCCTGGGTTCGGAAAGAGCAGTGCCCGTATTTTCCGATCTTTCCCGCGCCCGCCCGAAACATGGCCTGAGCCACTTTTTCCTCGTAGCCCAATGGCACGAATACAACGAGCTTCAAAAGCTTCCCCCGGGGAAGAAGGGGCTTGGGATTAAGAAGGCCAAGGAAGCCCGCCAAAATCTCGCCCAGGCCCCCTTGGGCCACATCGTAGGGCGTGTGGAGGGCAAAGAGAGCGACATCGTGCGCGAAAAGGGCGCGAAGTTTTTTCCCTAAGGGCGTGTCCGTGCGGATTTCCCCAAGCGGCCGGAAAAGAAGGGGGTGGTGCACCACCACAAGGTCCGTTTCGGGAAGGAGAGGGAGGTGATGAAGCTCAAGGTCCAGACAGACCAGAACCCGGCGGCAGGGTTTTCCCAAATCCCCAAGTTGAAAGCCCGAGCGGTCCCATTCCTCGGCAAGCTCTAGTGGGAAGCGTTCGGAAAGAAAGGCCACGACCTCTTCCCGTTGCATCTTTTTTCAGTTTAGCGTCTCTCAGGCCCTCCGCAATAGCGCGCTATACTTCGGCGATGGAAGGGGTTCCGTTAGGAAAAAGGGTGGTGGCCTTCCCCGGTCCCGTGAACCTCGGTGCCCTGATCGCCGAAGGCGAGGTGCTTTTCATCGACGCGGGTTTGGACGATGGAACGGCGCGGAAACCTTGGCGGTGGGCCGAGGAACAGGGGCTTCGGCCCCGCGGCGCGATCCTCACGCACGCCCACGCCGACCACTTCGGCGGCGCCCACCTTTGGGAAAAACGCGGCCTTCCCCTTTTCGCTTCCGCCTTGGAGGGAGCGATCATGGAGCACCCCCTTTTCGAGCCCGTTTTCCTCTACGGTGGTGCTTCCCCCCATCCGGACCTTTTGGGGAAGTTCACGCTCGCTGAGCCTTGCCGAATCCGCGGAAAACTTGCTCCCGGCAAGGTCGAAATCGGCCCGTTCGCGGTGGAGATCGTGGGCCTTCCGGGACATGCGCCGACCCAAATCGGCGTGCGGTTTGACGGCGTCCTCTTTTGCGCGGACGCTCTGTTCCCTTCGGCCATCCTCCAAAAGCACCCAATTCCTTTTTGCTACGATTTGGATCAGGCTCTCTCGACCCTTTCGCTGCTCGAAGCGGAAACGGTGGTGCCCGGCCATGGCCCCATCCTCTCCGGCACAAAACTCTCGGCGGAACGCGAGGCTTTCCGCACAAGGCTCGAGGAGATCCGTGAGCTTGTCCGATCCGCGCTAGATTCACCCAAGACCGCGGAGGAAATTTTAGGGTGCGTAGCGAGCGCCCTGGGCGAAAAATTCCGGGATCTGCCGAGCTTCCTTTTGGCGCGAACCACAATCTTCGCTGCGCTCACCTCTTTGGTTCGCGCAGGCCAAGCCCAGGCGTTCCTTGAGGAAAACCAGCTCCTCTGGAGGAGGGGAGATGGCTGAGCGCACAGGATATGCGGATTTGCCCCTGCATTCGGGAAAGGCCCCGCGCTGGCTCTTTTCCCGGATGGTGCGGCTCTCCCGGGAGATCCTCCTTGCCCTTTCCGAGGAATTCGGAACGGAGGAGGTGTTGCGGAGGCTTTCCGATCCCCGCTGGTTCCAAGCATTGGGCTGCCTTTTGGGGTTCGATTGGCACTCCAGCGGGCTCACCACCACAACGTGTGGGGCCCTAAAGGAGGCCCTGCGGGAGGTAGGGCCCTCCATCGGTCTCTTCGCCGCGGGCGGAAAAGGCGCGGTCTCCCGCCGCACCCCCGAAGAGATCGCATCTTTGGCGGAAAAGGAAGGGATCGAACCCAGCCCTTTGATCTACGCCTCGCGCATGAGCGCGAAAGTGGACTCCACAGCCCTTCAAGACGGCTTCCAAATTTATCACCACGTTTTCTTTTTCGATCGGGCGGGACGATGGTGCGTGATCCAGCAGGGGATGAAAGAAGAAGCGCACCTCGCCCGCCGCTACCATTGGCTTTCCGAAGGGCTCCAAAGCTTTGTGGTCGAGCCCCACGCGGGCGTGGCGGGAGCTAAAGCGGATCTTGTCCTCAATTTGGTGGCAAAAGAGGCTGAGCCTGCCAGGGAAACCATCCCGGAGCTCGCCCAACGCCCTCCGGATGCCCTTGTGCGGGAACTGAAGCACCTCCAGACCCTAAAACTTCCAGAGCGCCACGCGCTTCTCCTTTCGGACATCGATCCAAAGCGGCTAGAGACCGTGTTCCTCCGCACGTACGAGGCCCAGGCTCAAAATTTCGAAGCCCTTTTGGGGGTGGAGGGTTTGGGACCGAAAGGGCTCCGGGCCTTGGCCCTCCTTTCCGAGCTTCTTTACGGTGCGCCCGCATCTTTTCGCGATCCGGCGAGGTTTTCTTTCGCCCATGGCGGGAAGGACGGAACACCCTATCCCGTGGATCGGGCAACCTATGACCGCACCATTTCCGTTTTGGCGCGGGCGGTCAGACGAGCTCAACTCCACGAGCGGGAGGAACTTCGGGCGCTGAGGCTTTTGCATCGCTTGATCGTTCCTTGAGGGAGGTGGTAATCCGTGATCGAGCTGGTCCTTTTCCCTGTGTTACCCGTCGTTTTGGGCTTTGTAGGGTATTGGGTGGCCCGGGATGCGCGGAAACATTTGCCAAACATTCCCCCGCTGAGAGATGTCCCGCCGTGGATCATTGTTGTCGCCGTCTTATTCACGTTCCCGCTTGGCCTTTGGGGCTGGTTGGCATTTCGCTACTTTTATGAGAAGCGAGAGCCTTCGGGGGAGCGAGGCGGTGAACCCCGCTCCCCCTAGGGCCTGGCGGTGCTGGTGGGTGGCGGCGGCCCCAAAGGAGGTGGGCCAGTTTCCTATTGCCTTGAGCCCCCGGCGAAGGCCAAACCTTCTCCCAAAAGCAAAGCGTCGTCGCAAACGCCAACCCGCCGGAAAAGCCCCACCAAATCCTCCACTTTCAACGCCCTCTTTTCCTCAGGACCCAAATCCAAAAGGATCCGCCCTTTGTGCATCATGACCAGACGATTCCCGACCTGCAGCGCTTGGTCCATGCGGTGCGTCACCATGAGGGTGGTGAGGCGATGCTCCGCCACCAGCCTCTCCGTAATGCGGAGGACTTTTTCCGCGTTCGCCGGGTCCAGGGCCGCCGTGTGCTCGTCCAAAAGGAGGAGCTTGGGCTTGGTAAGGATGGCCATGAGGACCGTAAGGGCCTGGCGCTCCCCGCCCGAAAGATGGGCAACTTTTTCCGAAAGGCGCCTTTCCAAGCCCATCTCCAGCGTGGCCAAAATCTCGGATAGCGCGCGACGCCGGCGGCGAGTAAGGAGGGGAGCCAAGCTCCGCGAGCCCTTCTTTGTGGCCAACGCGAGGTTTTCCGCCACCGTCATGTGCGAGGCCGTCCCCTGCAGAGGATCCTGAAACACCCTTCCGATGAGGTGGGCCCGGCGGTGCGCCGGCCAGCGGGTCACATCCCGGCCCGCAAGCCGAATCCTTCCCCGATCCGGCCGGCACGTCCCGGCAATGACGTTGAGCAGCGTGGTCTTCCCCGCGCCGTTGGAACCAATCACCGTGGCGAAATCGCCCTCGGCCAAAAGGAGGTCGAGGTTATCCAGGGCCACCACCCGCTCCGCACCCAGGGAGAAGGTCTTCGTTACATTCCAAACCTCCAGGATCATGTGCCCTCCCCTTTCAGGGCTGCCCGAAGCGCGGGCGCCGCAAGCGCTCCCAGCACCACCAGCGCCGTGACCAGCCGCAGATCCGAGGCAGTAAACCCCAAAGCCGCGCCGTAGCGCAGGGCCACGGAAATCGCCAAGCGATAGACCACAGACCCTACGATCACCGCGCAAATCGCGCCCAAAAGCGAGCGCGGCCGCAAAAGGAGTTCGCCCACGATCACGGAGGCCAAACCGGCCACGATCGTTCCCACCCCCATGCCCACGTCCGCAAACCCCGCGTATTGGGCCACAAGCCCTCCCGACAGGGCCACAAGGCCATTGGAGAGGGCCAAGCCCAGGATCTGCAGGTTGGCGGGGTTGGTGCCCAACGTGCGCACGAGGGTGGGGTTTTGTCCGGAGGCGCGCATGGCTGCCCCAAGCTCGGTGTGGAGGAAAAGGAGGAGGAGCACGGCCGCGGTCAAGCAGAAGATTCCGGAGGCCACCAAATTCCCGTACCCCCGGGGAAGGGAAAGGGCCTGGGCGAGGCCGCTTAAAACCGAGGGTTTGCCCAAGAGGGAAAGGTTAGGACGACCCATGATCCTCAGGTTGAGGGAGTAGAGCATGATCATGGTGAGAACGCCCGCGAGGAGCCCGGGGATGCGAAGGCGGGTGGCGAGGACGCCGGTGAGGGCTCCCGCAAGGAGGCCGGCTCCTCCTCCGGCCAGCGCCGCCCAAAACGGGTTCACACCCCGCAGGATCAGGATCCCGGCCACCGCCGCGCCCAAGGGGAATGTCCCGTCCACGGAAAGATCGGGGAACGAGAGGATTCGGAAGGAGAGATAAACCCCGAGGGCCATGAGGCCGTAGATCAGACCCTGCTCGGCGGCGCCCAAGAAAAGCACGGCTCACTCCTTCACAAACCTCTGTCCACCGAAGAGAAGCCCCGTGGCGAGCTTTTTGGCCTCAGCGCTGAACACAAACCCGATCTCTTCAGCCACATCCAGGTTAAACCAGACCTGGGTGCCCGCCTGGCGCACAAACGGGATGTCCTTCGGTGACGTTCCCTGAAGGATTTTCAGCACGATCTCGCCCGTGAGGAGCCCGTGGTCGAAGTAGTCGAAGCCCGTACAAATGAGAACTCCACGCTCGAGGCTTGTGGGATCAGCAAACAGGAAAGGAATTTTCCCCTGTTTCGCCACAGCCACAATGGGGTCGAGGGCGGCGGCCACGGTGTTGTCGGTGGTGCAATAGATGGCATCCACGCGGCCGAGCAACGATTGGGCAGCCAAAGGCACGGCGGCCGTGCCCTCCGCGGGAACGACGATAAGGCTGATCCCCAGCTCCGCCGCTGCCTTCTTCGTCATCTCCGTGAGGATCGCGGAGTTCGTCTCGCCGGGGTTATAGATCTGCCCAAGCCGCTTTAGTCCTGGAACGACCTTTAGGAGAAGCTCCAAATCCGCGCGGACATCGATCATGTCGGAAGCGCCGGTGACGTTGGGGTAGACGGTGAGGCCAGCGCCCACAGGATCCGTCACCGCGGAGAAAACCACCGGGATATTCGTGCCCTTAAAGACCTGGACGACGGCTTGGGAGGATGGAGTGGTGATGGAAACCACAAGGTCCACTCCCCGGGCCAGGAAATCCTGGGCGATGGCCATGGCCACAGAGAAATCCCCTTGAGCGTTCGTGAGGATGTATTGGACGTTCTGGCCCTCGATGTAGCCGGCCCGCCTCAAGGCCTCGATAATCCCATCCCGGCAGGCGTTGAGGGCAGGATGGTCCACGATCTGGGTGATCCCGATGACAATCGGTTTCGCTCCCCCGAAAACCCCCAAAAGCGCCAAAGCTACGATAAGAAACCTTTTCACGCTCACCCCCTTTAAAAACAAAAAACCGCAAGCTTTTGCTTGCGGTGGTGGGCATGACTCTCCTCCTCTAGAGAGTCACGCCCTCATGCGAACCAGTACCAAACGTACGCCTGTGCCCCCGGGATCACCTCCTTTCCGCTGAAGACTTTCCGCGCCATCACGCTCCTTAAATACCCCGGAGGCCGGGGGGCTGTCAAGGGGCCGGCGCGTGGGTGAGGGGGCGGACCACCCTTCTTTTCCACGTCCCGCGCCGAAGCCAAAGCACCAAAGCGATCCCCGCGAGCACATTGCTCAGGGTCATCCCCACCCACATCCCGGTAGTGCCAAATCCCAGCTGATACCCGAAAAGCCAGGCCAAAAACACCCGCAGCCCCCAAAGCCGCACGATGGCCATGATCATGGGCGGAACGGTATGGCCCGCACCGCGAAACACCGCGGCCGAAGCATCAAAAAGCCCAAAGAACGGGATGGAAATCCCGAAGATGGCGATGTACCAGACGCCCTCTTGGATTACGTTCGGATCGGACACGAACATGGCGAACATGGGGCGGCGTAGAAGAAGCGTAACTCCGTAAAGGCCCACCAAGGCCAAGAATGTGGCCGTAATGCCCCGCCGGGCCACCTGCGCGGCCCGCTCGTAATTCTCCGCGCCCAGGTTCTGGCCGATCATGGCCACCAGCGCCGAGCCCGCGCCCCAGCTCACCACGTTGATCAGGTTGATGATGCGGTTCCCCACGGTGTAAGCGGCCACCACCGTCGTCCCAAACCCCGCCACAAGCCCCATCATCACCACGAACCCAAAGGAGGTGCTCGCCTGATCCAAAACGTTAGGAAGGCCCACGCGGAGGATGGGCAAAACCCGGGAAAGCCTGGGCCAAAGATCCCGGAGGGAAAGGCGAAGGCCACGTTTTCCCGAAAAGAGGATGCCAAGGCCCACAGCAGCCACGACAGCTCTTGAAAGAACCGTGGCCCACGCGGCACCCGCCACCCCCCATGCTGGAATCGGCCCCCAACCAAAAATAAAAAGCGGGTCGAGCACAGCGTTCAAAAGGAGGGAGGAGGCGTTGATGTACATGAGAAAACGGGTCTGGCCCAAACCCACCATGAACCCTCCGAAGGCCTGGGCCACGAACATGATGGGAAGGCCCATGCACTCGATGCGAAGGTAGGTGAGGGCATAAGGAAAAACCTCTTCGGGCGCGCGGATGAGGCGCAGCACGGTGGGAGCAAGGCCATATCCCAGAGCCCCCAAGATCACGGAAAGGATCCAAAGGAAGCCCAGAAGTTGTCCGGCAGATTCCTCAGCACCGCGGCGGTCGCCGGCGCCAAAATGCTGGGCCACAAACGTCGAGCCCGCTGTCTGGAACCCTCCGGCAAAGGACATGAAGAAAAAGAGGATGGGCCAAGCCATGCCCGGCGCCGCTACCGCCGCCGTGCCCAGCCGCCCCAGCCAAAATGCATCCACCAGGTTGTACAGGGCTTGAAGGGCGCTTGTAACCATCACCGGCCAGGCGAGGAGGACCATGGTCTTCAGAATGGGACCGTTGAGAATGCGTTCCCGCGTCTGGAGCGGATCCATAGGGGATCCAAGTATAACCCGGGTTGCCCAAAGGAAAAAGGTTGGATAGCTTAGGCCTGAGGAGGAATCTATGGACTGGCGCTTGGTGCTCTCCACTTTCGGGCTTTTGTTCGTGGCCGAGCTTGGGGATAAAACCCAGCTTGCCGTCTTCGCGTTGGCTGTGCGGCACCGCGCGCCCTGGCCCGTTTTTCTTGGAGCCGCGCTGGCCCTTTCTTTGGTGAGCCTAATCGGCGCTTTCCTGGGCGGGGTTTTGGGCTGTTATCTCCCCACAAAATACGTGCAG
>Ga0078972_1011031_pt1 | contig 16447 bp, 10 predicted proteins | sample YelNatPaOPGAMG01_FD_67568 | JGI IMG/M metagenome (GOLD analysis project Ga0078972, IMG submission 67568) | Hot spring thermophilic microbial communities from Obsidian Pool, Yellowstone National Park, USA - OP-RAMG-01 (SPADES assembly) (version 2) | ecosystem: Environmental > Aquatic > Thermal...
GCTTATTTTGTAAATGTGGCAGGATTCACGGATGGCATCGTAGAAAGGATGTTACAAGATGAGAGAATTGAGGAAAATGGCTTCTTCATAATAAGAAAAGCCGCGGTGAAGTTTGCTGAAGTAGCTATAGTGTTTGGAGCTAAAGAGGGAGTGAATATCTACCTTTGTGAAGAAAGATCTGGGAAAATAGAACAAATATTTCCTCAAACAAGCAAGAAAAAGAAAAGCTCTATGAAATCCATATTTCCCCTATAAATAGGCTTCCAAGAGGAAAAGTTAAACTTAAACTTTCATTTTATAAGGTTTGATCTTTAAGCGACAAAGTATCCATTTCTTTCCTTAGTGTATGAGACGAATTTGGATAGGAGCTTGTGTTCTTCGTGTATTGATTTTGCATTGCCAATTACTATCAGCTTTCTCCTAGCCCTCGTAAATGCCACATTCAGCCTATTCTCATCTTCCACGAAGGACATATTTTCCACGCTCGTTATTGCGAGAAGTATTACTTTTGATTTAAATAGAGTAAACGGAAAACATTAAAGTAAATAAGTTAATAAAATCTTTTGGTATAGTACAATGTCTGTTGAAAGTATTAAGAAAAATTGTGTTTGTATACAAGGTCCTCCATTGAATTGGGCTTGGAGCTTAAGGGAGTTAGGGGCGGAAATTTTAGGACCGTCTGCTAAGGGAGAGAGTCCACCAAGTGAACTAGCAAAGAAACGAAAAGATCAAATTCTATGGGCATTTGGAGGTTCTAAGATTTATGAAAATTTAAAGGATCTTGTAAATAAAAGTGGTTATGTAAGAGCTGTATTAGTTACAACTAAAAAAGGTTCCGTACAAGGTGGTATAATAGGTTTTGGTGAAATTCATGAAGATGATTTAAGAGGCTATTTGAAGTGGGATTATTGGCCTTTGGGAACTGGTTGGGATTACAAATTCTTCATAAAAGTTACGAGTATTGGTCCTAATATAGCAAATTCTTTAAATAAACTCAAAAATTGGCATTCGTCAAGTAAAGATCAAATTAAGCAAGTCATGTCAATAATAAGCGAATGGAATGAAGACGTACTTCCCGTAGCTCCTAAAAACCTTACCCAATCCTCCATGACTAAAATTGATGAAAAAACCTATAGATGCTTGAACTCTGTAGCAAATGAAATGTGGGTGTCTGAAAGTACACAAAAAGTGTTGGAAGGAGAGCAAATAAAGGGAGATTTTGAAGCTATTATTGTTGCTCATTTAGTTTCGGGAAAGAATGTTATAATTTATGGTCCTCCAGGAATAGGGAAAACTACGCTTGCAAAAAAGATATGTGAAGATGTCGCTTCTGGTTATGATGTTAGAACTGGGAATCCCGAGTGGACTATATTTGATGTGAATGGTGGTAGGAGTTTGAATGGTGAATTCCGTTTTGGCTTTCTTTCAGAAGCTGTTGTTAAATGCTGGAAAACTCTTGTTACTAAAGATAAACCTTACTGGCTTCTCATCGATGAGATAAACAGAACTAATGCGGATTTGGCTTTTGGAGAAGCATTTACAACTATGGATGTATTGCATCGAAAAGGTGTTCCTCTGCTTAGTCTTCCGCCAAATGAGATGGCAAAATTATTGCCTAATGAGATTAATGAGTTTTTCAAGGATGGCAACTTATTTGTCCCCTATTCATTTCGAATAATTTCAACAATGAATAGCTATGATAGAGCATTGCTTTTTAAGTTAGGTTTTGCATTGATTAGAAGATTCGCTCTCATTCCAATGTCACTTAAACCTTATGTCCTCTCAAGAGAAGATGATGAAATATTCTTGAAGGGGGCGAAGGCTCTCATTGATGAAACAAAGGTAGGGCAATCTGACCTTTATGAACGTGCCAAGCAAGAGTTAATGTTATCTAGAATGGATCTTAGAGACTACTTAGTTATTAAAAAAGACTACTTTGCTAAATTGAGTTCAGGGTTCATCGATGACTACTTTAATAACATAAAAACGAAGATAGATTTCTCGCCATTTGAGCTAATAGAGGCTATTTGTTACAAAATTAATGATGAGATGAAAGGTGTGGTTGAAATTGGTAAAGCTTTCTCATTAGATGCGTCGAAGTTCCTTATCGCAGCTTCTCTAGTGTTTAAAGATGTTGATTTTTCTAAATCTATGAAAACACTTGTTGACGAAGCCGTTGCTGCATACATAATTCCACAACTTGATGTCTTAAGTGAAAGAGTCAGAGCGGAAAAGATGGGACTATACACGGATATGAAGGTATCGGAGAGAATTGAAAAAGTAATGAAAACCTTTTCAGATATGAATCTTTCATTCAGAACCATACCATTATTAAAGAAAATTTCAACTGGGGAGAGGACTATTTGAGCGTATTACTTAAACTGAAAGAAGATGTTGAGTATTCTGAAGAGAAGTTCGTTTGGTATCTCGTAAAAAAGGGGATAGATAGCTTTGAAGCTAAAAAAGTTTGGGACGAATTATTCGAATTTATTGACAAAGATTTGTCAAGATTTATTCGAGCATTACGTACAAGCATTTATGAGAACCTTGAGGTAGAAGCAACTCCACCATCAGTAAATTATGCAAAGCAAACTATTTTTACAGGGGAATGGATAGGCGTTTACAGATTCTACTCTTCAACGCTTGGACATGAAGTGGAAATACATATAACTCCAAAAATTAAAGTACGATATTTCATTCGAATGTTAAACGACATTTTTAGATTAGTTGACATGCTCGGTTACCCAGCTATGAAAGTTATATGGCTTAATACCCATGGATTAAGCTACGTGAGAGATCATGTTTCTTATAGTGGTATGCTCCAACAATTGACTGAGCTACTAATGGCTGAAGGTTTTCCGCCTATAGTTTCGCCAAGAGAATTCATATGCGGTGACACTATAGGACATATTAATAGGAGCAAAACTCTCAAGTTCTTAGTTGAAGGTATACCCCTTGTCGTGGCAAAGAGGCAAGAAATCAGCTACCCAAGAATACCATTAATGATTCTTGCAAAATTCCACGCCACCCTTGAAAATGCTTTATTAAAACTTTTAAATGACATTAAATCAGTTGAGAACCCAGCATTAGAACCTCTCAAAAAGATGATTTATAACATGGTAAAATACCACTCATACATACTTACAACAGACATTTTATGTGCATTGGTCGATGCATCTTACAGTATAGATTTAGAAAGTCCTGAAATATTAGATAAAGCCAGAGAACAGGCTGGGAAAAGTAAATGGTTAAAAGATATAATTGATCTATACCAATCTTATGTATATAGAAAACCTCTTGCCTTCGATTTATTCAAAAAATGGCAACAAAACATTCCAATTCAGCCTTTACCGAGCAACAAAATTTACGAATTATGGGTACTATCACTTTTCCTGAAAATTTTCATCAATAGGCTCCAAACACTCCCCTTCATCAAGGAGAGGGAAGCTGGCTTTGAATTTAATTTCAACATTGCAGAAATTCAGTACAATGTGGCAAGAAGTGATTGGAGTAAAGTCTTCTCAAGAATCACGCGTCCTCCAAGACCTGACTACATATTAGCAAGTGAAAGAAAAAGAGTGGTTGCTGATGCAAAATATAAGGAACCTAGAAACTTAAGTGTTGAAGACATAGAACGAATAATCGCCTACGTAGTAGATTACTCTGAACCTCAAGATAGCGAGGAAATTAAAGGGTTCCTAATAACCCTTGGTGGAAGTAATTCGAACCCCATAATTGCACGTACAGACACCACACCAAAAATAAAAATCTACCATTTAACCGCCGACCCAAGACATAAAAGCTTAGCACTAGCAAAAGTTGAAGAAATTTATAATAAAGTATTTATGTGACAAAATCTTAAAACAGCTATATAATTAATTATCACACTTCCTTCAATAATCATATTAAAAGATGATTGCATGATTGAAGTGTTTTATGCTTAGATTACCAGATTATTAAGGTTTGAGATTCTTGAATTGCTGTTCAAAACCTTAATATTTCTTTAAAGTTTTTATGAGTACTTTTGGTGTTAATGAAAATGAAGAAACTATGTCTAGTGAGAGATCGTATCCTTTTTCTGTCGGTACCCCTTTGATAGGTCGATGATTGTTTCAAGGAATGTGGCAAATTCTTCTCCAGGTCTTGAGTATTTCCCCATTAATAGTTCGTCTGGGAAGTCTACCCAATAGTCTTTTTTGTGCACGTTTGATGAAGAAGTTAAGGCTAGGAATTTTAGGACTAAGCTTCTTGGTTTGATGTATGAGGATTTGTTGCGTGTTTGGTTTAGTGAGCGTGGAGGATATAAGGTTGTTGGGAGAGATGTGCGGAGTGGTTTATATGATGGGAAGCGTGTCGCTGTGGATTTCATATTGGAGAAGGATGGAAAGTTGTATGTTGTTGAGGCTAAGTGTTGGCCAGCATATTTGGAGGGGCGACTAAAGAAGCTAACCTTAAAGAATATTGATAGAGTCAGGAGGAAGTTTAGGACTCCGTTTCTCAATGAAGATTTCGTTAGCAAGTATAGGTTTAAGGGTAGGGGTGTTGATGAGAAGATTCTTGTTTGGTGGGATGTTGAGGAGTCTGAGGCTGAAAGGATAAGGGATGAATTGAAGTTGGATGGGTTGATATCGCTTAAACGGGTTTTAAATGAGTTGAAGGGGGATGCTTATGCTGAAAGGATTATTAGGGAGTATAAAGAGTGGGCTGACCAACTCTTCAACGCACTACTAAAATAATTTATCTTAATTATTTTTATTACCGTGAGCAAATTATTGAGTTGTTGAATTCTTCAGTCTATAGGGAATCAGCACTTGAAGCTACTAGAAAAACTCTGTTTTCATATTAAGTAAGTGTACCATTATGAGTCAGAGCTGCTTTATAATATCTCCCATTCAAGGCGTTTTCCTATTCTTCCTATATAGATGATCTTGATGTTTTGGTCTTGCTCCTTGCGAGTTTGCATGATTGTGCTTAATTTTGGTGATTCACTTGCAGTGGCGAATCCTTTGAGATAGTTGGCTTCATCAAAAAGTAAAATATAGCGATTATCTAATGGCTCTTTCAGTTCTGCCAATTTTGGAATGTCTTTTTTAATTACTTGAAGATAACGTTTTTCGCATTGTGAATTTGTAAATCCTATCGGGAGGGATTTAACTTCGATGAGGATTTCTGGTTTTCTTATGCAAGGGCGCTCGGCACCATATTCCACTTCACCAATTACGAAATCGAATTTTTGGTTGGGAGCTATACATATGCGTGTATCTAGATGAACCTTCCTTGCATCGCCGAATTTAGAAATCCAGAGATGATAGAGGTAGCCAACTATGTCAGCTTCCAATATGGGAATAAATTTGCCATTAGCATAGTCTTGAGAGAGCATTTGCAACAATTCATTAATTGTCAATTCTCCAGAAATCATACTAGACACACTTCTTATCTTCTACTCTAAGGTATTTATCATTTTCATTCAGCAAATCTAAATGCAAACAAAATAAGGTTCTTGCCGTAAAATGCAATTCGACTTTAATAAATTTAACTTGTTATTCTTTCTTCTTTGTATTTGTCCATTGTTGTTTTTAGTATTTTTCTGAAGCTGGATACTTGTTTGCCAAGTTCTTCTATTGTGGTTAAGTCGGCTTCGCTATATACCATGGGTAATGCTAGGGCGTATGTGGGTGGTTCTGATTTTTCAATGACTTGTTTTACAATATTGCTTACAATTCCAGTTGTATGAATCCAGCTTTGAGAAATTTTACTCCATAATTTAAGGGGTTCATCATCTTGTTCTATAATCTCCCCAAAATCTTTTAATAATTTAGAAATGCTCACTCCTTTTTCTTTTAGTGCTTCTTCTAGCGAGAGAAGTTTATCTTCAAAGAATAAATTCTCTTCTGGGTGTGATTCTGCAATGTAACATTTTGCAATTGATTCTAGCATTATTCTGAGTTCATAAAAGCATGCGGGCAGGTTGCCGATTAGCAGGTCAGTAAGTATTCCGTAGCTAAACGGCATTAAAATATTGGAGGCAAAGAAAATCATTGGGTGAGTAGCACTTTCCTCTATCTTGAAGAAGGCTACATAATCTATTGCATCGTTTACCAGTTCTACAACTTCCTCAAATGATTCCTTTGTCTTCCTATTTAGGAATCTTTCATTTTCTTTTGCTACGTTAGCAATAACACTTGCAAACCCTTCTCTCTTAGGAACCATCTTTTTGTTGGAAACAAGGTTTTCAATGAATGTTGCTGCTCTTTGTATTATTTCTAGGGTGTATCCTGGAAGTTTCTTTCTGATTTCTGCAATTTGTTTGTATTTCTGTCGTGAGTGTACGAGTATTGCCCTTATGTCTGAGAAGGATGGTGGTTCTCCTTCCCTTTTGTCTGAAACGTATTCCTTTGGATCTTCGACTATCGTATCCCTTATGATTATATAAGCTGTAAGAAATGCCATTTCATAGGAGCCTTCTTCAAATAAGCGTATTGCTTCTAAAAAGTAATATCTTAGCATGTTTACCTTATTTTTCTTCTGAGGAAATTTTGTCAAAAGTTCTTCAAATGATGCTGCCATCTTGTTTTCCACTTTACTTGTATTTAGCGTTTTGCAGATCAACCTATATCGGTAAGCAGAGTTTATGTGAGTGAGTGTAAAGGAGCAGTATGTAACTGATAATAGTACATAGAGTGTGGCTTTATTGGAAGGCTCAAGTTTTATGGGTGCCGAACCCAATATCAAAAGTCCTAAGAAGAGAAGAACCATTGAAGTTATGGCAGAAGCTGTCTTTGCAAAATATGATATTGGAACGCGATTAAACACCATGCTTCTCATTCTCGAGAAAAGATGCATGTATGTTGTTAACAAAGCAGGTATTATTGAGACCAAACATATGTAAAGCGTATATGGGACATTTATGGATGTAAAGTATATCACGGAAATAAGCCAAAGGCCTAAATATGGGATAGGTAACACGGCAAAATACGTATTCTTATGATGAATAGTTGATAGGAAGGGACCTGCTAAGATATAAAATGAAATAAAAACGAGAACATACAAGTTTACAGGCATGGATAGAAGATATGTCAAGATAAATAGTGCTGAAAAGCTTATGAAGACAAGTATTAATGAATATAGTATTTCTTGGCGTATAGACACTATCTTGATTTGTCTCAATGACTTTTTAAATGTTACCTCGACATCTTATGAAATAAAGAATATTAAATAGGGAATTATATTATTTTTAGTGAAAATGAATGTCATTTAATTTAAAGTATTTAAGTAATGCATATCATAAAATAATAAAGTATGAGTATGAAAAATATAGGAAAACAGGTAAAATTGGGGACACTTTCTTAACATATGAAGAGATTCGCAGTTTAGGGATATCTGATGATGTTCTTTCAAACCTTATAAAGGAGGGTTTCGTAATAAAGGTTTCACAAAATTTGTATCATAGTTTATTGATGGATGTTGCTTATAGGGCATCGGATATACGTATAAAGTATGGTGGAACTAAGTATGTTTTGGAATCATCTCTTGATCTTCAGTTACGCCCCTTTTGTTCTTTTGAGTATGTTAATTTCAGCAAAAACGATCAGAATCTGGAGGAGTTAAAGAAGGAATTTTCAAAGATAATTCCTGCAGATTTGGTTGACAAGTTTATTGAAGCTTTAATCGATGCTGGATTAAAGGGGCTGTCAAAGTATCAGTTTTTATCGATTTTACAATTTTTGAGAGAGGATAAGAATGTTGTTATCTGCGCTCCAACTGCGTTTGGAAAAACGTATATTTTTCTGATCCCAATTTTGCTTTTTGCCATTAAAAGTGTATTGGAGGGAAGAAAGGGAGTAGCTGCTGTCCTTTTTTATCCGAGAAAATCGCTTGGATCTGACCAGATGGGGCGACTCATTAGAATAGTTTACTATTTAAATCGAAAATTGAATTTGAATATAAGTATTGGTATTGATGATGGAGATGTTAAAGAAAAAAGGAAGATAAGGAATTTTGACGAATACAGGGGGATTATGTGCCCAGTGCACAAAGATGAGAAACTTTTAGTGAAAGATGGCAAAGTATTTTGTCGGAAATGTAATGATTCATTTAAGTTTATTGCTTTAACAAGAGAAGATTTCAAGCAGCATCCTCCAACTATTTTAATCACTAATATTTGGGCTTACCAGTTTCGTTTATGTGATCCTGTTTATTGGAAAAATGGTTATCTTTCTGAGAATATCCAATTCTTAGTGTTCGATGAAGTTCATGCATATCGAAGTATAAATGCAGGTATATTAAGATATTTTGTTCATATATTGCGCTCACTCGTCACCCCAAAAGGGCGTCTTGTTTTCTCATCTGCAACTATTCCAAAATTTGAAGAATTTATTCAAGAAATTAGTGGGTTAAGTTTGGCTGATTTCATAAATTTAGTGTATAATGAGAAGACTCATGGCGTAGATGAGCATAAACTTGAACTATACTTATTAATTGCAATTCATCCATTCACCTCTTGGGAAACATATATACATGAGTTGGCTATCTTCCTTTCTACCGTAAATAGGATTAGAACCAAAAAGAATCTTCAAAGTCTCATTTTTGTGGATGGTATAAGGAGTATTTCGAGAATATACACACAACTCTTAGAAGCTGTTAAACTTGGTGATCCGAGAGATCATTTGCATCCAGACTTATCTCCAGAAGACGCTTTTTGTTATTGGGTGTATAATGAAGCGTATAAGATGTCAGGCGAGTCAAGTGAAGAACTTGATTTGCTAAGAGAGTCTATTAAGGGGAATGTGGAGGTGCATTTTTCTGATAGAGTGGACCGTTTTGATGTGGAGCGACGGATAAAGTCAGGCGCGATAGACGTTGTTTTTACGACATCCACCTTGGAGCTTGGAGTTGATTACGATAATGTTTCGGTTGTTGTTAATGCAGGCATACCGTTTTCCCTGGAAAGTATAATTCAAAGAGTGGGTCGTGCAGGAAGAAATGAGGAAACAACCCTTCGGTCATCACTCTGCATAGTAGTTGTCCGAAATAATCCTCTTGAATATTTCTATATTTATAAGGGGATTCGAGAGCTTACTGACATTAACAAGATTCCGAAAATACCAGTATCTTACTCAAATGTTTTTGTGGCTTCCTATTCAGCTCTTTTATATACATTAGCATATTATGGAAAGAGGGGAGGGGACCTTCTAAGATTACGCGGCTCGAAGGAAATAGCATATATGATTCTTGATAAAACAAGTTCCATTTTACCCCAAATTGTTAGAGATTTAGGAATAAGTGTTGATATTAAAGATATAATAGAAGAATTAAAGAAAATAACGCAAATTCTCTTACAACCAAATGTGGAAGATAGATTTAAGAATATTAAGTATTGGAAGGAAAGGGTATGGCTACTTAGTGAACTTAATTCTTTCATAGATGAGTTTAACAACTTTTTGATTAACATAGAGAATGAATTGGATAAACTTTCCTTGAAGGAAAAGAAGCTTTTAACGGAGAAAATTGGGCGTCTTAAATTAGAGTTACTTAAAATGAGGGAGGGAGTTAAGAAAGTTGATTTGGATATTATTAAAGAGAGTGTTTCAGAAGTTATTCAAAATCTCATGGATATTAGAAGTAGTATTCGAGTTGAATATCATCCTCTATACTCATTTAAAGAAGATTTGGTAGAACTTTACTATAAACTTGATAAGTATTTTGAGCCGCAAATTGTAATACTTTCTAAAGTGAAGGGGGTGGATGGTGTTTCTGATGAGGAATTTGTCAAGTATTATAAGGCTGAAGAAATGTATAAGAAGCTTTCGGAAAATCCGATTAATTTAATTGAGTCGATGATTGGATTCAGATTTATGGGGAATGAATTTATAGATCAATTAGTTGCCGTTGGTGCTGAGCTTTATACACAAACATCGAAGAAAGAGGAATTTTTGAGCGACGTAATTTCACGAACTCCACCATTTGAGCCTATAACTATACCCTTCGAAGAAAGAACTCAAAGAGAGATAACTAGTTGTGTTGGTGCAAGACATTTCTGGTTAGTAAAACCTCAGAAAGGCTTTTACATATTTCCATCCGAGATTTATAAGGAAGTTGCAACGAATGATTTGATTAAGGGCGAGGCTGAAAAATATAAAGATATGCTTATACCTTCCCAAATAGACTTCTTGGATATGCTTACATTAGAGAAAGCATTCATTTTCAAGATGCAATGTAAAGATGGAAAGCCATTATATATAAAATATGGTTCAGAGAAGATAAATACATCAAAAATAGATGGCGGTAAGTACTTGCTTTATAAAAATATTGGGAAGCTATATCAACTTGAAGTAACCAATGGATTGTATGATGTTATCAAAAATAAGACCATTAACTATTTACAACGTATAGATAATGAAATACAAAATTCTGGTGATAAGTGGGGGTTAAACTTTAGATACCCCTACATATGTTTTCTTGGATATTGCATATCAGTGGACCCATTTGATAAAAGCTGTCCCATAGCAAAAACTGAGTGTACAGTTATAGGCTGTGATGGAAATAAGCATTGGAGTGGTAGAATTAGAAAAAGAAGAATATTTCCTAAGTTTTATGTTAATATGAATGTGCGGAATTTACCTCAAGTTGATGAACCTCTCACATATCATGTGAAAACGATGACATATGATGAATTACGGGAAGATGTAGAGTTCGTTTATGATAAAGTAACCGTATATCTCCCTAGAGGATTTAATGATTATCTGCTTAGAGAATTTGAAATATGCCCTCTGGGTTATTTAGCCAGAACCTCTCTTATTTGTCTCATGTTTAATCAAACGTTACTGGACATTATTTTATTGAATATATTGAGGGAACGTAATGACATCGTTAATTTACTGAAGTTTAAGTTTTACATGTATAGAAAACTTCTAGAAAAGGGTTCTTATATCGATGCAGCATTAGACTACGTTAAGTATGACGCTACAAAGGTTGAAACGAATTCTGTGGAATTTATCAATTTTGTTAGAGAATGCCTGATTCATACAATTGCTCATCTATTCTTCATATTTCTGATTACAAAAAAGGTTCAGGTAGACCCTGATAGAATAACATATTTTGTTAAAGGTAGCTCTATTTATGTGTTAGAAAAATCTAAAAATGATGGTATTGGTCTTGTTGAGACTGTAAGAAATGAGATTAAGAGTGTTGGTGAAAAGAGGTTCATGGAAGAGTTCATTGAGTGGTCTATTGACTTTTTGGAAAAGCATGATAGACGGATGGAGAATGATTCTAAGATTTTAATGAGCGATTCTAAAAATTACTTATCAAAACTTAGTGGTCAACAAGAAGTGCGTGATAAAATAGTTGCCCTTCAAAAGAAGATTGGTGAATTAAATGAAAAAATAAATTCCCACATTAAACTTGATTTTATAGATATTGTAACGTATAGGCATATTTTATCTCAGGAATTAATGAAATGGGAGGAGTATAGTGATGACTTGTCAGAATATCTTTTGCCAATAATACATTCAGAGGGAGTACCTAAACTTTGTGCTGATGGTTGTGAAGATTGTTTAATACTTTATAGAGGGTGCACCGAACCCTTTTTGCAAAATTATATTATCTCAAGGAATTTAACCATAACATTTTTAAAAATATTTAAAAGGGGTCATCTGACTTTTATCGGAAAAGGGTTTGGTGAATTTTTGGAAGAGTTGATGAAGAAGTCAGAAAAAGTTATTGTTAAAGTTCCTTTCATTGATGATTATGGTTTATCTATTCTATTGGAGTGTAAGAAAAGTGGAGTGAATGTGGAAGTTTTAACAAGGCCTGATAATCCCTATATAAACGAATTGGAAAAACATGGTATAAGAGTCACCACCCATCTGACTCATGCAAAAGTATATCTTCTACTATTTGGAAAACAAAAGATTTCCATTCATGGTTCCATGAATTTGACTCGTTCAAGTTTTATGGAAAACGAAGAAGATGTAGTGATTTTATGGGATGATGATCATAAAGCTACTTTGCCGGGTGATTGTGATTGAAAATAATAGACCGTATTCCTAGTGATCTATTAGATGTCGTTAATGAGTTTTCAAGAGAGCTCGAGTGGGCTAGAAGGCTTCCTTTCTATGAGATCCATAAGTGGTGGGCAAGACGCTATTCAGGTGTGGTTAGGTTATTTTTGTCTTTCACGGAACTCGATTTAAAAGTTTTAGATGATGTTGATGATTACCGGTCCTTCGTTAATAGCTTGTATTTCAATCCATTGAAAGTCAAAGGTAAAAAACTTCTAGATCCGTTTGCTGGTGGTGGTACTATATTAATTGAAAGCAGCATTTTAGGATACGAACCTGTTGGGGTTGATATTAATAAGATACCATGTCTCTTCTTAAATTCTTTGAAGATGTTATCTCAAGTCGATTTTGATTGGTTTGAACATGAAATTAAACATGTGGCTGATAGCTTACTTGGATTGTGGAGTACTAAATGTGATAAAGGTCATGATGCACTAATAATTCATACGTTTTTAGCATGGAGTAATAAGAAAGGGGAGTTACAGATTAAGTTTAATAAGATTAAGGATGGAAAAGTGAAGACTTATTTTTGTGAGAAGTGCGGAAGGGTATATTCTGATGAACATGAGCTTACTAATTGTAAATTTTGTGAAAATATATTTAATAAGAAGTACGAGAGGATAGATTACTTTAAACTTTCACCATATGCTTTAGAGTATTATTGCCCAATATGTCATGAAAGGCATATTAAAGAATTAAATATGGAGGATTTTCGTAATTTTCGTTGCGATCCGCAGAATATGTTATATAATTCGTTAGAAATACCAAGGTTAAATGAAACAAACCGATTGCTAAATGCGGGATTAAGATATTTTCATGAATTGCTAACACAACGCCAGTTTTTAACATTCAAGGCTTTTTTAAATCATTTTCAGGTAGATCCCTATAGGACATTAGCTAAAGTTTTAGTTTCTGATTCTCTCCGCTCTTGCTCTATTCTTGCCTACTATTCTGATAAGTATTTGAAAGTTATTCCAGCATTTGTAATTAAAAGTTACTGGTTGCCACCCCAGCCAGTAGAATTAAACCCACTCGCATATAGGCTTTCAAATGGTAAACTTTTACCATTAGGACGTGGAAATTTGATTTCAGCTTTTAGAAAGCTTAAAAGGGCACGTGACTATATTGACCGTCAAAAAATTGACTTAAAATTCAAAGTTTTCCATGGTCCGGCACAAGATGTTCTTCCACAAATGGAAGGAACCTTTGATGTAATATTCACAGATCCACCTTATGGGGATTATCAGTACTATTCAGACTTGTCATTATTTAGTTTGAGTATAATTGATGAAATCAACGAAGATTATTTAACGCAATTATTACAGAAAGAAATAGTTTTGAGACGTAAGGAAGATTTAATGAAATATAAAAATGAATTATATTCAGTCTTTTATCATGCCGTTAATAAACTGTCTACTGATGGAAAGATTCTAGTAACTTTTCATCACTTTGATTATGTAAAGTTATATGCATTCCTCGATGTATTTAAGAAGTTACCTATATGGTTGCATGCAGTTTATCCAGTAATAGGTGAAAGTAGTGGTGGCCTCGTTAAGAGGAAAATTTATCTTGACTTGCTTTTCGTTTTCGGGAAGCAAAAACAAGATATCTACTATACGTTCACAACACACAAATTTACTAAGTATGATGAGCAACTTCAGAAGTCCATAGAGAAATTAATAGAGTTTTATGAGGGATGATTTTAAATGGATACCAATATAAATGTGGATCTAAAAGAGGGGGCTGAACTGTTAATAAATCCTTTAGTTGATCCTTCAGCTTTATTGGAGAAAATCAAGGGAAAAGTCGTCTATAATCCCCGTCTTGGAAGGCACCAAGAAGTTATGTCAAAGATATATGTTTTCCCAGTATATTTGCCTGAATATGGTATTTTACTATCATTGGACATAACTTCGGATAATCTTGCTAGAACATTTTATGATCTAGTTAGGAATTATGAGGGAATTAGAGCTGAAGGAACAATTATCAGTTGCAGGATTCGCCGCTTCCAGAAAGATGAAAATAGAGTGGTATCATGGGGTGCAATAAAACCTGCTACTCTAAATAGTGATCTTTCTAAACTTTACGTGACAAATTTAATTAACGATTTTTATCTGACACCATCCACGATTAAAAATGGATGTATATGGTCCCCTCACAGATGGTTTCATATATCTTCCCATAAAGATAGGAAACGTATGTTTGAAGCCATTTTTAACTATAACTTTGGAGTAGTGTACATTAAGAGAGAGAATATTCACCAGAGGAAAATTAAAAAGGTATGGTTGAATTCACCAATCAAGCTATATGAAGTTATAGGTGGTTTCATATCCTTCCATCCGACGGGCTTTGTTGACATTAAAAAAGTCCCACTACATTTTACTGAAGATCCCGTTGAAATGAACATATTCCTTAATGGAGGAGGATATGAAGGAGACTACTTTATCTGTTTCTTGATATCTTTCAATAATTATTCAACGCCATATGAAGGTGTTGACATTAAAAGTGGAAACATTAATCTAGTAGAGACACTTTTGGGGCTTGTATATTCTCCATATGAGATTTTACCCTTACTTTTCCCATTTATGGTTAAAAATGAAAATCTGGGAAAGTTGATCTATTGTTTTAATGTAGATAAAGAGATTTTTAAAAAAATTATTGGAAGGCTGTCCAAATTCGGTGCTCCTCAAAATCTAGAATTCATACGTTCATACGAATCTCTTCTGATGGATAATAATAGGCTTCTAAATGTAAAGGAAGAAAATGACAATTATTGTGTAGAAATAGCAAACCCTACCCTTATACCATTCTTGTTAAAGAAGCTGATCGATGAAAAGTACACGAGGAAAAGTGATGTCGAAAAAATTTTAAGAGAACAGAACATATTAATGAAGATAAAAGAGTTAGATGAACGTTTTGGAGAAGAAGATAAAAGAGTCTTCAATCTAAATCTTTCGCCATTATATGGGATACCTCGCTATCTAACTTTGAGGAAAAAAGTTTTGACAGATTACATTCATATTGTGCAAACTACAATCAGCCATAAAACTAGTAAACTAGAAACTTTACGTAAATCGATGTCAAATGTGCATTATGATATGTAAATCAAATCTTTAAAGTTAGTGACTTACACATCTTTTGAATTATCTTAATGTCAACACATTCTACTTTTTAATTCTTCATTTTACAACATTGTTTTTAGTTGACTTGTTTTTGGGTGTTAGGGTTTCATTTTTATTGAGGAATTTGGGTGTAGATTTCTGAAAGGTTTCTTGGGCTTCATATGTGAAGAATGATGGCATTTTAGTTAGAGAGTGTTGTTTCATTGTATTTTTTTCTATGAGGGTTTAGTTCTTTTTTGAGTTTGGTGTTTTGAGTAAATCGTATGTGGGTATGCTGTTATGTTTACGGTTTGTTTGGGGTTTCATGAATTTGGTTTTGAGACTGATGGTCTATTCTTATACTTGATATCTGGTGGATATCGATTTTATATAGTTTAATTGTTAGTTGAATGTATTGATTGATATCTGATTGATATTAAAATGATATTACTGGTGTTTTTTAGGATTGGGTCGGCTTCTTTCAGTTGTGTTGAGGTTATGTGGGTTATTGATATGTTGGATATCACTTTTTCCTCCTATTATTGGTTTTGTGAGGAGGGTTAGTTTATTGTTTGTTATTGTTAGTTCTCTTTTTATTCTTGCAATAGGTTAGCTAACCCCCTCTGGAGCGTTAAGTTGGGTATGTGGAGTGGTGTCTAAAACAGATTTGAGGGTATGGACATTGATAAAGTATGGTTGCAAATTATTCAATGAATATTTGGGGAGGGAGGTTTTCAAGTTTAAATATGTCGATATAAGTCGAGATGATGTTAGGGAATTGGTGGATGAGGCTGTGGGGATTGTTGCGGGGTTTATCCTTTGATTGGATGGGAATGTTTGGGTGTTGTTTTTCATAAGTTTTAAGTGGTGTGTTTGTTATATTTTGTTTTGGGTGTGTTGTTTTGCCTTTTGGGTTTAATGGTAGGTGGCTTAGGGTTAATCTTTCTACTGGTGAGGTTAGGGTTGAAGGTGTTTCTGAGGATGTTTATAGGGCTTTTTTGGGTGGTAGGGGTTTTTGTGCTTATGTGCTTTTTAGGGAGTTGAAGCCTGGTGTGGATCCATTTGGGCCTGAGAATAAGCTTGTTTTTGCCACTAGTGTTGTGACTGGTGTTCCTGTGGCTGGTGTTAGTAGGGTTAGTGTGGGTGCTAAGTCTCCTCTCACTTATACTTATGGGGAGGCTGAGGCTGGCGGCTTCTTTGCTGTGGAGATGAAGTTTTCCGGTTTTGATGCCATAATTTTTGAGGGGGCTTCTGAGAGGCCTGTTTATTTGTGGGTTAGGGATG
>Ga0078972_1011032_pt1 | contig 16447 bp, 24 predicted proteins | sample YelNatPaOPGAMG01_FD_67568 | JGI IMG/M metagenome (GOLD analysis project Ga0078972, IMG submission 67568) | Hot spring thermophilic microbial communities from Obsidian Pool, Yellowstone National Park, USA - OP-RAMG-01 (SPADES assembly) (version 2) | ecosystem: Environmental > Aquatic > Thermal...
TAGAGGGGAATACCAGCGTATTTCTTTGGCAATTGCCTTACCCACCTTTGGGTTACTTTCTGCTGCTTTGCAATTCTGTACACTGAGAGTTCGCCTTTATTCAACTCCCGTATTATCCACCGTATCTTTCTCAGGGTTAGTTTTCTCATACATCCCTGAGAAATCTCAAACCCTTCTTTATTTACCGAGAGGAACTTATTTCGGGATAATACATTCAGAAAAACAATCCGATAATCTCATAATCCGGCTTTGTCTTCAGGTCAGGGCTTCCACATTTTGTGCAGCGGATTGGGTCAAATGGAACTTCCTCTTCATTTCCGCACTTTTTGCATGTATACGCGTTGCTTACGAACTCTATCTCAACCTCGGCACCCTCTGCCAGCGTTCCATTCGCCTCTGCATTAAACAGTTCTCTAAATTCTTCCTCATCCGCATGGCTTGCGGTGAGCGCAATTGCAATCTTCTTCACCTTTCTTCCATTGGCTTTTACCAATACATCTGCAAGAACATTTCTTACCCTCGCTAACTCGTGCATTACTTATTCACCTCCGCTGCCTGTTTCTGTTTGCATTCCGGGCATATGGTAAAATTTTCAATGGGTTGCTTGGTCTTTTCAGCCATCATCTCAAGCTTTCTCAGATTATCAAACTCCTTTCCACAAACCCTGCACTTCGCCATCCTATAGTTATGGACGAATGATTCATTCCTATCACCAGAGATTATCTCATATTCCTCAGTGAAGTTTATCGCTTTGACAGGGCAAACTTCAACGCATCTGCCGCAATTGATGCAGCGCAGGGTCCAAACAGAAATTTTCGTTTTTTCAAGCGTTATTGCGCGCGCAGGGCAGGCACGCACGCATGCGCCACATGATATACATTTATCATCAATTACAATCCTTCCCCTGAAGCCTTTTGGCACAGGACTCTTCTTTTTCGGATATTCAATAGTCGCGGGTTTTCTGAAAACGTTCTCCAATGCATCTTTTATTATTCCCGGTATCTTCAGCGCCATAAATACACCAATAGGATCTGGATGAGCGCAAGCACAGCCATGAGCGACATGTAAAATCGCGATGCTCCATGAATGCGAGCCCTTGCAGAAACACCTCTTACAAACGCTATTGTGCAAATGAATATGAACGCGGATGCAAGTTGGGCAGCCACCTTTACTTCAATGGGCCAATTCATCGGTATTGGGATAAATAATGCGGCGAACACAGAAGCATAAACATAGTGCTTCAGCGCATTTGCAATTTTGAACATGCCCAACAACCTGCCGGAATATTCTGCATATAGTCCTTCCGCAATCTCCTGTTCTGCTTCGGATATATCAAATGGCTTTTTTCCAAGTTCCGCCAGCGCAGCAACAAAGAAAACAATTGCTGCAAGCGGCAGGAATGCGCCTCTGGAGTATATTGCTGTCATGGAAAATGAATCTGCAGCAAACGCAGGCGCCAAAATAGCAAGCGCGAGTGAGAGCTCAAGCGAGATATAGAGCGTCATCTCCCTTGAAGCGCCAAGCGCAGCGAAAGGCGAGCCGGATGCAGAAGCACCGAGGAACAGCGCGGCAGTTGAAAGCGCCAAAACATAAACGAGCACAATCAAATCACCGCTGAACGCGAGTGGTGGTGCGGCTCCTCCGAGCGGGATAAGCAATACAGCAGTAATAACTGCAGCAACCGAGACGTAAGGCGCAATTATGAAAACCGGGGTTGATGCGTTTACAGGAATAACCGTCTCTTTTACAAAAAGCAATTTCAACGCATCATAAAGAGGCTGCAGCACAGGAGGGCCCTTGCGGTTCTGGAATCTAGCAAAAAGTTTTCTTTCCACTCCTTCAAATAAGAATCCGCACGCAACCGCAATGGATAACAGTGCCAAGCCAACAAAAACTGTCTCCATCATTTTCTCAACATCCTGAGATCTCTAATGGTCAAAATCCTTGTTTTTCCTCCCTCAACAAACGCCACGCGGTCCATGCAACTTACGCACGGGTCAATGCTTGCAATCACAAGAGGTATATCAGCAACATGCGCACCTTCAAACATCGCAGGCAAAGCAAAGATATTCGCTTCTGTTGGAGCCCTAACCTTTACCCGTTCTACCTTCGCATTTTCTCCCAGCTTCACATAATGCATATCCTCTCCGCGCGGTGCCTCAACCCTATGAATCGTTTCGCCCGGTGGAATCGCCCCATACTTGGCTGCGATAGGACCTTCCGGGATATCCTTGAGCGCCTGCCTTACAATCTTAACGGATTCTTTCAACTCATGCATGCGAACAGTTGTGCGAGCGAATACATCACCATCATTTTCAATTGGAACGACGAAGTCTAATTTATCATATGCCATATATGGATCATGTTTCCTTGTATCATACGGAACGCCCGATGCGCGTGCAGTAGGTCCAACGATGCCTCTCGCAACAGCCTCTTTATTTGACAGGTATCCTATTCCGACAGCCCTCTTATGGACTAGTGGATCTGTGGTGAAGATTTTTGTCAATTCATCTATTGCTTTATCTATTTTCTCCAGCTTTTCCAGCACGAACTTCTTGTCTTCCTCTGTTATATCCCTGCGCACGCCACCAAACGTAACAAGCGCATAATGGACGCGGTTGCCCGTAAGCCTTTCAATGCAATCCAGCACGTTTTCCCTTTCCCGGAAACAGTACATCATCAGGGATTTGAAGCCCATTTCTTCTCCTGCAAGGCCTGCCCAGAGCATGTGGCTGTGGATTCTTTCAAGCTCCGAAAGGATTGTTCGTATATACAATGCCCTTTCCGGTGGTTTTATTCCGGTAATCTCTTCCACCGCTTGCGTATATGCAGACGCATGGCACATGGAGCAAATGCCGCAGATATGCTCAAGAAGATAAATCGCCTGTATGTTATCTTTCGTTTCAACTAGCTTCTCTATGCCTCTTGTGTTATATCCCAACTTGAAATCCATTCCAGTTATTTTTTCACCATCTACCTCAAATACAAATTTAACCGGCTCTTCAAGCCCGGGGTGGTACGGTCCGAACGGAACCTTCATTTTGGCTTCCTTTTGTTCAACCATCCTAAACACCAGATGATTTCTTCAGGAGAGGAGGCTCTCCAGAGTATTTATCGGGCGTGAAAAGCCGTCCGGGGCTTGGATGGCCCTCCATATTCACGCCAAACATCTCACTGACTTCACGCTCATAAAGCGTAGCCGCAGGGACTAGTGGAGTTATGCTAGACACTGTCTTGTTTTCCTTATCCAGCACTACGCGCAGCGTAACAAATTTTTCAATCAAATCAAAATGGTATAATACCTCTACTGTTTCACCATTGTCAACGCCGCTTATTGCGGCAAGCCTATGGGGTTTGTCCACTATGGATTTAACGGTTTCAATCAGCTCATCTTTCTTAACGGTAACGAATTCCTTTTTCATTTTTCCACCAATTTTTCAGCAGCCTTTAATATACCCAGTAAGATTGCTTCAGGTTTTGGAGGGCATCCCGCCACATAGTAATCAACAGGAATCACCTTATCCACTCCACCGAGATTGTTGTAGCCACCAGCAAACACGCCTCCTGTAGAAGCGCATACCCCCACAGCAACGACTGCTTTTGGATTTGGAACTTGCTCGTAAATATTTCTTACTCTATCTATATTCTGTTTGTTAACAGGTCCCACCGCGAGCAGAACATCCGCCATTTTTGGGCTTCCAACTACCTTTATCCCAAACCGTTCTGCGTCGTATCTTGGCCCGAATGCCGCAAGTATCTCAATATCGCACCCATTGCATCCACCAGTATTCAAATGATACACGAAGATGGAGCGTTTCAACAATCTCTTCATAATCTTCATATCAACCCCGTAAAATCGGCTATTGCAAGAAGCACAGCAAGCGATGCGAACGTGATGACATACGCTGCATAGTCATTAATGCATCCGCTCTGGTATTCTCTGATTGTGCGAAAATACGCGCCGAGGTTCTCCTCAAACGCACCATAAAATCCTTTGATTGGCGTAGAATAATCCATCTCCTCCCCGCACAGGAATTGATTCACCCTTCTGGGTTTGCCCGGATTGAATAGGATCCATAGCGCAGCCACTAGCAACGCAAACAGTGCACTCCAAACTACGGCATCCCAGTAACCAAATGGCCCAATCATCTGAATAACACCGCCTTAATATACTCGTGCTGTGCAAGCAACGCGCTCACGGCAGGATAAATCACGTTATCCAACAACACATCCGGAAATAGCCCTATTGCTATGCACAGAAGCGCAAGCAGAACCATCGGCGCAGCCATGCTTACAGGAACTTCTTTTACACCTTCAAGTTCTTTTGGTCTATTCCCGAGGAATACGGCATGAAAGACTTTCATGAACGAAGCGAGCGTCAATGCGCTGGCAAACACCGCAACCACTGTGAACAATGGGTTGTACGCAAAACTTGCATTGTACAATATCCACTTGCTTGCAAAACCATTGAATGGGGGGATTCCAGAGATTGATAGCGCCCCCACTGCGAAAGCGAATGCGGTAATCGGCATGTTACGTGCAAGCCCGCCTAACCTGTTCAAATCTTTGGTTCCGGTCCTGTAGAGCACTGCGCCTGCAGTTAAGAAAAGCAGCCCCTTAAAAATCGCATGGTTTAACAGATGGAACAGCCCACCCGCAATGCCCAAATAAGTCCCAATTCCTATACCGAATATAATATAGCCCATTTGGCTCACAGTGTGGTACGCGAGCAAGCGCTTGAAGTCGGTTTGGATAAGTGCGAGCGTTACCCCTGTGAACATGGACGCAAGCCCCATAGTCAGGAACAAGCCGCTTGGTCCGCTTGCTCCATAAACTGTGAACAATATCCTTAGGAAGCTATATACTCCCATTTTGACTATTGCTCCAGAAAGCATCGCGCTTATGGAACTAGGCGCTCCTCCATGCGCATCAGGCAGCCAGTTATATACAGGGAAGAAAGCGGCCTCTATAGCAAACCCTGCAACGAAGAGCCCGAGCGCCACTTGGACCGTGAAATTCCACGGCATCTTTGCTGCCACGTGTGCCATGTTAAGCGTTCCGGTCTCGCCATACAATAGCATGATGGCAATCAAAATGAGCACGGTAGCAAGCGATATTATTACCAAGTAATTGAATGCCGCCGCGAGTGCATTTCTATCTCCCCTGAACGCAACCAACCCTATTGCGGAGAATGCAGTTACTTCAGTGAATACGAATAGATTGAATAAATCCCCAGTTAACACGACCCCGCTCATTCCAGCGCATAGCAAGCAAAGAAGGGTGTAATATTTCGGCAGGTTCGCACCCTTCTCCATATATCTGTGTGAATAAACTGCTGTTGAAAAGCCAAGGAGCGCAACGATAAGTAGGAAAAGCCAAGAGAAAGCATCCAATGCGAGCGTTATGCCGTAAACCGTTTCTGCAGGCGCCCAACCCCCTACCCAATAAGTGGTTATGCCCAGCGATGCCTGTGGGTAAAAGCTGAGTGCGATTGCCAAACAAGCGAGCGCCATCAGCATTACGTAGTAATCCCTCACCTTGCTGTTCAGTAATCCCACCAATGGGCTTGTGAAAGCAGTAAAGAGGTAAATCAATATCGGAGTAATTAGTGGAATCACCCTTTCACCCCTGCCTTCTCAGCGACTTGTTCAGCGTTAAGCGTACCCGTATACTTGAATATCTTGACAGTGATGGTTAATGCCAGCGCAATCACGCACGCACCAATCACGATGGATGTGAGCGTTAAGGCTTGCGGAATTGGATCTACCATCCCCAACGGGGTTGCCAAACCAGTTAGGATTGGCGCAGTCCCTTCCGTTTTATAGCCCAAACTTACAATGAAAAGGTTTATTCCAGTCTCCATAATATCCAGAGCGATTACAATCTTGATTAGGTTCCTTCTAGCCACTACGCCCAGCATGCCAACAAGCACTATGAGAATACATAATGCATATACGATATTTGCGAGCATATCAATCAATCCCGTCCTCCTCCCAGCCAAGCGCCAGTATGAGCAAGCCAATCACGAATATGCCGGATGCAACTTTTGCGCCAATTGCAATGTTAATGGGCAACATGAAGCCTGCGCTAAAAAGCTCACCAACGCTTCCATACACATATACGATATTTGCGAGCATATCAATCAATCCCGTCCTCCTCCCAGCCAAGCGCCAGTATGAGCAAGCCAATCACGAATATGCCGGATGCAACTTTTGCGCCAATTGCAATGTTAATGGGCAACATGAAGCCTGCGCTAAAAAGCTCACCAACGCTTCCATATGGGAGCCAATTGTTTCCCAAGAATGCTCCACCCGCGATTACTCCGACCAACCCAATCAGCACATAAGAAACGGCAGCGAGATTTTCAATAACGGAAAGCTTCAGCTCACTATAAATATAACTTATCTTTCCGTAACCGAATGTAATTGAAAGTAGGAAGAGTGCAGAGGCGGCGATAACCCCACCTTGGAAGCCTCCTCCCGGTCCCAGATGTCCATTCGCAATAATATATGCTGCATATACTAAGAGCAAAGGAAACAGCAACCTTACCGTCGTTTTCACCACTATTGACATCATTTTGCCGTCACCTTTAGCAAGGCAGCAACACCAGCTACTGCGGCTAGCAGAATCGTTGCCTCTCCAAGCGTATCATAGCCCCTGTAATCAAGCACGATTGCGCAAACAATATTTGCCGCTTTTCTTGCGCCTGCTTCGGTTTGGAGTATGAAACTGCCCGAATCCATAACTGGGCTCCCAAATGGAGGCAAAGCGAGCGCTGCACTAATCAAGACTAGTGCGAGCAATGTGCATGAAACCACTGCAACCTTTCCCGCTGGATTCATTCCTCAAACCTCTTTGTTTTCGCGAGCGCAAGGGTTATGTAAATAAATGGTAGCATGCCTACGCCAACTGCCGCTTCAGCCATAGCTACATCCGGTGCTTGGAGCAGCAGGAAGCATAAAGTGGCTGCTATTCCACCTGCAGCTAGCCATAGCACGCTGACGAGCATATCCCTGCACCAAATTGCATACGAAAAGCAAGCAAGTATCACTAACAATAACGCTACTATCTCAATCATATATTTTCCTCCCCCTTCTGGTACTCATTCATAGTAAGATTTTCCGGAATTATCCCTCTTTTGAAACAAGCCCTCGCTAGTGCATGCGAACTGATTGCGCCAGTAATCATTATAGCAACAATTACAAGTATTGCGGTTTTCACATAAAGCCAGTCGTTCCTAATCACGCCATACGCAGCAACGCCAAGCATAGCGAACCCTGCCCCGAATGTATTAATCACCGTTGTTGAGTGGTATCTGTTCATGTAATCTGGCATCCGCAATACCCCAAGCACACCAATCGCACTGAACAGCAGCCCTAGCAGGATAAGGAAAACGTCAATCAAAGTTTTCCAGCCTCCATAAACCTCGCAATCACGAGGGTAGAAATGCACGAAAGCAACGCAACCACAACCCCTACATCCGCGTAAATTGCTCTTTCATATGCTACAGAGAAAAGTACAAGAGCGCATGCAAACAGCGTAACCAGTGCATCTGTAGAAAGAATCCTGTCCGCTATCGTTGGGCCTTTTGCAATTCTATAAAAGAGCGGCAGTGATATTGCAACGAAAAGCAAAGCTAATGCATAGTAAATCACTCAAACACCCTTCTCAAGTTCCTCTCAAAAACATCCACAATCGCACGTTTCAACTTTATTGGCTCAAGCCTTTCAGCATGCATGCAGTGAATATAGATGGCTCCTCCTTTCACATCCAACGCGAGCGTTCCAGGCGTTAGGGTTATAGAGTTTGCCACCCCGGCAATTACAGGAGGGCAGTTACTCTCCAGCCCTATCTTTACAACTGCAGGTTTGATTCGGATATTTGGGCTAAGAATACGCGCGCATACAGTGAGGTTGGATATAATAAGCGCTTTCAGGAAAAAAATAAAGTGAGCCATCAAATAAACCAATCGTTTTGGGTGCAGATGCCTCGGCTGGAAGTTATTGAATAACACTCTTGAACTTAACGCAGCTACAGCGGATGCAACAAGAACTCCAAAAACAAGATACTGTGTATCCAGCGTCCAATTTAGATATATCCAGAATGCGAATGCGATAATGAAGCAAGCGATATACCCAAGCATCCGCTAAAACCTCTCTTTAAATTGGTTTGATGCGGGCATACTTTTAAATATGCGCATTAACTGCCCTGCGAGCAATCTCATTGAAAGATGCGCATTGCCAAAACCAAGCCCTATGGTCTTTTTCTATGCTTATTTACTTCTTCAACAACTTTGTTGACCGCCTTTGCAACACTGCCGCTCATTTCTGCCCCAAACAAGTTGGTTTCCGGCTGCGCCCCCAACAGCCAAACCTCACACCCTTTAAAGAAACTTGCAAAATAACCTAGGGAAAGCGTATGTGTAGAGATATTCGGGTTAATCACCTCATGGGCGCCAAATAGCCTAATCTCCCCGGGTTCACCTCCGAAGTCAACCGCGTCAACCAATATGATTGCATTTGGCTCCTCCTTTTTCAATTTTAACAAGAAGTTTTCTGGAACTGTTCCGGCATCAAGCTTCTTTTTATATTCAATACGCCTTATAACTTCAGGACCGAATGCATCGTCTCCTTTCAACACGTTTCCGACACCAACAATAAACGCGTCCTTTTCCAGAAGCCTACGCAACTCTTTCTTCCATTCTTCCATTATCTCAGCTCTTCAGAAGCATCAACTGGTGAGAGGAGACATTTGCATTCGCTAGCCAAATCCACTTTGCGGATGGGGATAGCGCCTTTCAGAACCTTAGAAACGACTGCGGAAACGTGTCTCCCAATAATTCTTTTTTCAGAAAGCAGCTGTTCTGTTGCAGCGCAGCAGTCTTCAAGGGAAGAATATGTTTCAATGAAGCAGCAGTCCATTCCACCAGAAGGCATTGAGGCATAAACCAAGCGGTTGAAAAGCCGTGGGTCTGAATCAAGATACGCTTGCGTGATTCCCCTGCCCTCTGCCTCTATATCTTTCTTCTTTCCTTTTACTTGGAAAAACCGCACAACATGCGTAAATTCACCCTTCCCTTCAAAGAATGCGGTGAATCGTTTTATGAACGGCTGCGCTTTCTTCAAATGGTATTCTGCCGTCGGTTCTGTCACTCCAAGTTGTTCGGCAAGTTTCATTATGGGGATTCTTGAATTGCTGTTGAGGATGCGCAATACCTCTTTGCGCGATTCCCGAATCTTAAATTCCTTTATCAGATCTTCAGAAATAGGCAAGAACCCTGCTCTATGCGAGACGATTGGATGTGCAATCCAATCTTCTATGTACTCATTAAGTTCCTCGCGTATCCCCGGTTCAATAACTGATGAAAATACACGTGCATTTGGAGCCACAGCCCACAGGAACAGGTCAAAATCACCTTTCATCCTGCAAGCGAGTTGAACAAAGGGGGAAGAAACCGCTCTCTTAACAACGTCAGCGTCTGGCGCCATACCGCTCGGGAACTTCACGCGTATTAGATGTTCGGACTGCATCCCAAGCGCATCCAATTTCAATTCCACAGTATAGCGGAGCTTTAACTTCCTCTCCAGCCTTTCAAGCCGCTTGGAAATTGTTTGTATACTTACTCCTGCTCTCTCCGCTATGTCTTTCAAATATGCACGGCTATTTGATTCTATTTCTTTCAGAACCAACAAATCCACTTTATCCAAAAACATGCAATAATGCGGTTTAACAAAAGTGGTATAAATTCATTCCGAGCGCAGGCCTTTTCAACCAAATCGTGCCAAGATTTTTTTTGCGCGATGCTGCAAAAACAGCGCTCATTTCAAGCGTATGGCGTCAAGGTTCATAGGCGCGCGTGCTTCAGTGCGCGTTATTCTTCCTATTGCGTTGGCTAACTCATCACATTTGTTTTCATCGCCGTGCATCGTGAATACCCTTTCGGGCGAAGGCTTGATGTTTTTTGCGAAGTTTATAAGTTGGTTCCTATCCGAGTGACCGGAGAAGCCCTCCACAGTCGTAACCTGCATATTCACCTTTATTGATTCCAGCCTTCCATCCGGACCGGTGGTTGGAATCTCCTTCTGTCCACGCTGAATCCTGCGGCCCATTGAAAGCGCAGATTGATAACCTACGAATACGAGCAGGTTCTTTGGGTCTTCTGCCATCATACGCAGGTATTCAACAGAAGGACCACCGGAGAGCATGCCGCTTGGCGCGAGTATAACGCACGGGTCGCCCTCTACAATATCCTTCCTGTCGCATTTGACAACTTCAAATATCTTGCTCTCAAACGGAGAGCGGTTTGAAAGAATCCTGCGCTGGACTGATGGTTTAAGATATTCGGGATAAGCGGTGTGGATTGCAGAAGCCTCCAGAATCATGCCATCTATGTATACTGGGCATTCAAACGACTCGCCATGGGTCAGCGCATATTCCTCCAGCACGAGCATTATCTCCTGCGAACGCCCTACTGCAAATACAGGGATTAGCACCTTGCCTTTGTTCTGAATGGTCTTGTGAATCTGCTCCATTAGCAACTTATCCGTATCCTGTCTGGACGGCATCACATCTCCGCGCCCTCCATAGGTTGATTCCATGAATAGGGTTTCAATGCGCGGGAAAGCAGTGTTCGCTGGCTCAAACAGCTTTGTGAAACCATATTTTATATCTCCCGTATAAACGAGATTGTGCAGCCCCTCGCCTATATGCAGGTGAACCATCGCAGAGCCAAGGATGTGGCCCGCGTTGTGGAATGTGAGTTTTATTTCTGGAGAAATATCCGTTACCTCATTATATTCACGTACCACCACATGCGATAGTTCCTGGCGGATATGCTTCTCTTGGTAAGGCGGGTTAATGCCGCTTTTGGCAAGGACATCTAGATAATCAAACTGCAATAGCGCAATCAAGTCGCGTGTCGGGGGAGTGCAATAAACAGGCCCATCATAGCCATATGCGAATAGATACGGAATAAAACCGCTATGGTCCAAGTGGGCGTGCGTCAGTATCACAGCATCTAACTCATCCAACGGTATGTTCATTGCATTCAGGTATGGATATGCTCGTGTTCCTTCACTGGTTTCCGGGTTTATTCCGCAGTCAATCAGCACCTTGTTATGCGGCGTCTGCACAAGTAGGCACGACCTTCCGACTTCTTTAAACCCTCCAAGCGCAGTTACCTTTACCCAATCGCTTTTCATAATCGGCGTGGTGATTTTTTTTCCGAGGTTCAGGAGAAACTTCTTTCTCTTATCGGCTTCCTTGAGCGATGCTGCCCTGATTCCTTTAATCGTGTCCGAAGGCATTGTCGGCGTGCGCAGTATCTTTGGCACCCATCTGGTAGTGAAAATTATCTGTTTTAGCGTGGAGCCGCCTTTTCCTATGACCAAACCTGGTTTGAGGGATTCAATGTTTACTTCACAGAAGTCAGGCGAGAACTTTATGTCCGTTACGCCTGCTTCTGGTGGGATTATCTCTTTTATCTTTGAAAGCGCTTCTTCTGGAGGCATTAGCGCGGATGGATCGCTCCTCACAATTATGCGTTTGCGCAACGCCCCCGCAATCTTTCTTATCAGATTTTCATCTTCGTAAAATACCTTTATGTTCTTCAGGTAAATTGCGACATCAGGCCCTTCAAACTCCACTTTTGCTAGCCCGCATTCGGGGGGTAAAATAGACTCTAACGTTTTGCTTATCTCTCCTATACTGTTCAAAACTCAACACCTTTCTGCATTATAGCACCGAAAAATTGCGAATACGGATTCACTCCTTTTCCTCTTCTTCAAGAAGTTCTTTGACCTCTTCTTTTGTGTATCTTTTTATTCCTGTTTTGCTGATGGAAACGAGGTCTACACCATCGCCCGTGCCAGCATCCCTGCGGATTGCAATTGAAATCGCTTTCGCAGCGATGCGCAGGTTTTCCTTTATCGGCTTGTTCTCTTTATAGTGCTCCTCCAAATAACCGTATGCTGTGAGGGAACCACTTCCAGTTGAAACAAAGCGCTCCTCAGTTACGCCGCCAACAGGATCCAAATTGTAGATGCGCGGCTTTTCATCAATTCCACCTATGAGGAGTTGAACATAAAATGGAAAGAGCTTATACTGGTTCATGAGATTTGCGAGCAGGGTAGTGGCTGCTTTAACCGGCATAGGTTTGTTTTTATCCAACCTGTAAAGGGTTGCCTCGGCTTGAAGAAGCCTGACAAGCATCTGTGCATCTCCTACGCCACCAGCAACGGTCATGGCCAGATGTTTATCTATTTCAAATATTTTCTGAACTTCCCTATTCGCAATGAAATATCCCATTGTCGCCCGATTATCTGCCGCAAACACAACACCATCTGAGCAAACAAGCCCGACAGTAGTAGTTCCCTTCAATTTCTTTATCTTTTCTTCTTCCACTAAATCACCTGGTCTAGCCCCTTAAAACTCGCAAAAAATTGCTCCTGCTAAGTTGTAAGGGTAAAACTATTTAAACATTGCTTGGTGAATGCGCCTCTGCCGGCTTTTTGGACTTTTCAGAGAGTCTCCTCATATGCTCTTCAAGGAAACGCGGAACAGCGTTCTGGAACTCAAACCTGCTTTCAAAACCCACCTGTTTGCTGAGGAGCATAAACTGCGGATGTGGTGCGAAATGCGGAGTGGTAACCACATACCGCTCAAAATCACTTTTCATCTCCTCCTGCACCTTCGCGTCCGGCTTTGCTCCCCTGCGTATGAGTTCCTTATAGAACGAACTCTGGGTTGCTGCCTCAGCGCGCATGGCTGCTTTCTCTGTCGCTAAATGGGCGAACGAGAAGCTGAATACATGTTCTGCAGGCATGTAAGTCAGGAGGTTCGTTCCCCGGAGCTTTACTTCATTTGCGCGAATGATAAATCTGGGCGGCGAGCAAACAATTTCTAATTCGGATGGGTCAAATTCAACCAAGAAGAAATAGCTGAACCATTCCTCCTCTGGATTGAATGGCATTCGCTCGGTCGCCTTCGTATAAAGAAGAATCTTTCCATTCGGTGGAAACCCGATGCTTCTTGTCCAGCCTGAAGCCCAATCAACCCTCATCTTTTCTCCATCAACATTCATAGCTTGGTAGTAATTCTTTGGGTTCGGGAACGCTGCCAAGGGTTCAAACAGCGGGAAATCAAACCTCAGCGTCGCCCAGTTTTCTATATTTGTGAAGACCGATGGGTTGTCCGGTTTCTTCTCTTTGGTGACGAGCAACCTATCAATATCTCCTGCAAAAATTCCATCCATATTGTTTAGGTACTCTTTATTTGCCGCTGCAAAGCGACAAAGCTGGCACAACTATCTCACCGATTACTTCTTCTTTGCGAGCGAATACGTTTCTTTGATTTCAAGCTCGTTTACTTCGGGCAGCAACTCCCGAATCGCCCGTATGAACGTTGTTTTTGAAATGAAGAACTCCGCATCGCGAGGTCCATCAGAAGACGGGAATGAAACCTCCAGTTTTCCACCATTAAATGCAACCTTTGTTGCATTTAGTTTGTTGTTCTCCAAGAGGGCTTTTGCGCGCTCTTCTGTCCCATCAATTTTGCTCGTAACCTTCACATCATATATAATCGTTTCGCCTGCAAGGGCATGGTTCAAATCCACCATCACCCTTCCGGAGTTTACACTGCGCACAATCGCTGGCGCGCCATCAAGGTCCACAATCATTCCAGGGTATGGGTTAATATCGCGCTTTCTAAACTCTGCGAGCGGTACCACCCTCACAAGCGCAGGATTCCTAAGCCCAAAAGCCTTTTCCGGTGGAATCTCAATGGTTTTCTGTTCCCCAACACCCATTCCAACAAGCGCTTCGTCCAAGCCTTTCACAATCATTCCCTTATTAACAACCACTAGCGTTGGCCCATAAGTTGAGTTGTTATTGTAGATGCCTGCCTCCTTTGCCTTTACCTCATCCGTTGTATCAAACACCGCGCCATTCACCTTTCTCTTTCCGGTAAATTCAATTTTCACAAAGTCCCCGCTTGAAATCTTGTCAGCCATTCAAATACCTCCTGAAAACAGCGTAAATTGGGTTTCATTCATTATTTAAGCCTACCGCTGCCGTTGGGTTTCCTGTTGCATTCCGTAAAATTTCCTCTCGGTGAGTTTTGGAAGTGTTCCCTCAATTGTCTGACCCTCCCTGGAGTGATCTTCTGTAGCTTGGCAATCCGCCTTATAGACAATTCCCCTTTTCGCAGTTCCCTCATTATCCAGCCTATCTTCCGCTTGTTGAGTTTTGTCATAATGGGCTTCGAATTCTCCGGGAGGAAATTTAAGCTGGATAACACATCTTACCGAAGTGCGTAGCAGGTTTTTATAGTCTACTTATTCAACATTTCATCATGCTTAACCGGCAGAGGATTTTGTTGTATTTGATTCTGGCATTAAAGAACCAAAATAAACATATAACAAAGACTTTCCTAGATAAGTTGTTATTCCTGTTAAAAAAAGAATATGCAATCGGAGAACTCATCAAGTTCTACAATTTCTATCCATATAAGTATGGTCCTTTCTCCAGTCAATTTTATCTTGACTTGAATGACGCGAAGAGCCGCGGTTTTTTAGATGATGAATTTAATTTGAGCGAGAATGGAATTCAGGTAGCAAAAACAGTAAGCGACCGTGAGCAAGAAATGATTGAAGACTTAATAAAGAGATTCAACAGTAATAACATCAGAAATTACGTCTATCAAAAATACCCAGAGTATGCAATCAAAAGCCTATTAAAAAGCGAAGAAATGGAAACAAACGCTCCTGGTATTTTTTCAATAGGTTACGAACAAAAAGATATAGACGCATTCTTAGATATTTTGATACAAAACAAAATTGAAGTATTAGTTGATGTACGAGCCAACCCATTTAGCATGAACTTTTCATTCACAAAATTCAAGTTAGCTCATTCATTGAAAAAAGTGCAAATTGAATATCTACATATCCCGGAATTAGGTATTAAAAAAGAATATAGAAAGCGACTCAGAACTGTTTCAGATTATACGAGATTGTTTGAATTCTATAAAGAGGATCTATTGCCAAAACAAATGGACAAAGTTAGGATGCTCGGCAAACTCGGGAAGGAGAAGAGGATAACATTGATGTGTTTTGAATCTGATAAGGATCGTTGCCACAGGGGCGTTTTAAGCGAAAAGCTCGAAGAGTTATATAACCTTCAGGTGACGCACTTATGAAAGAACGCCTACTGGTATTGGCAAAAGCCTCCCCAGAAATCAGTAGTAAATACGGGCATCTTGTTTGTGTCGCTGGGATAACAGATAAAGGAGAATGGAGAAGGATATACCCGATACCTTGGAAGATATTTTGGAAAGGTAGCGAAAAAAACTTTAAAAAGAAGAGTTGGGTTGAGTATGAGTTACAATCTGATAGACCATCCGATTATCGTCCGGAAAGTAGAAAAATAAAATTTGAAACCATAAAGCCGTTGGGTCCTGCTAATTTTGGAGAAATAGAAAGAGTATTAAAACAAAAAATAACAACAGTCGAACAACTTGAAGAAAAAGGTCCGAAAACCCAGTCAATCGGCGTGGTTGAGCCAAAAAAGATACTTGACTTTGCTCATACAACTAACTCTCATTACAAAGAACTTATCATCAAAAGCGCGCAAACAGATCTTTTTGGTAAGCCTGCCGTAAAACTAGACATCCCAAGATACAAATACCGATACATTTTCAAAGACGATGACAGCGGGAGAACACACGAAATGCTATGTGAGGACTGGGAAGTAGGAGAGTTATATAGAAAATGTGAAGATTATAGAAAGCTCGGAAAATATAGAGATGAAACTGAGGTACATCAAAAGGTGAGACAAAAAATGTTATCTGGGATAACCAAGAATAAACATATCTATTTTATAGTGGGGTCCCATTATAGATTCCCCACATATCTAATAGTAGGCGTGATATACCCAAAAAAAGCAGATTTGCTTGCATTGTAAGATAATTCACCTGCGATGGTTGAAAACGCGAGGAAAGCGCTTCCGAAGGAAACGAATTGCAAACCATCAGATCAAAAGCCACATTTTACGTCGGAAATAATACTCTACAACCCATTTTTCAATCCTGCCTTACATCCCGCATATAATTAGATTAATTACTTATCTTGTTGTGAATATGTGGGCAGAACTGGATGCGGGGGTGTGGATTGCATCCAGAACCGCCCAATCCAAATTAGCATAATTCACGAGCCATTATACCTCCCGCGAAGACCCTTTTAGCACAACAGGAGCTGGAAGGCAAATTATCTCAAGCACCGCACCATGCTTCCTCAGCTTTGCAACCAGCCTTGGAAGTGATTCAGCCGGAGCATTGAACCTTGCAACGAATGAATATTCCCCTTCTGTTAGCCAAACCTCCTTAAAGCCTGGGAACCTTGAGATGAACCTTGCCAGCTCGCTTGATGATTTCCTCGTGTCAGACTTGAGCAGGA
>Ga0078972_1011033_pt1 | contig 16447 bp, 15 predicted proteins | sample YelNatPaOPGAMG01_FD_67568 | JGI IMG/M metagenome (GOLD analysis project Ga0078972, IMG submission 67568) | Hot spring thermophilic microbial communities from Obsidian Pool, Yellowstone National Park, USA - OP-RAMG-01 (SPADES assembly) (version 2) | ecosystem: Environmental > Aquatic > Thermal...
GTTGGCGTCCACTCGCGCCTCTACGCTAGGGAGTACGTTAAGGTCGTAGAGCTGCGCTTGCGCAAACCCGGCTCCACCCGCTTCGCCGTCGCGTGGAGGGGCGCGAAACCCGTCGTGCTGCCCGAGCTCCGCTTGGATAGCCTGCGCCGAGCCCTAGGCGCCGAGGCGGTCTTCGCCGGAGACCCAACAGGCACGCCCGCTGAGCTGGAGGTTGCGGTCTACGGGCTCGCGGGTAAGAGGAGCAACGTTACCCCTCTAGGCTAGCAGCCTGAGCGTCTAACGCGCTCGGCATTCGCGCTAGCATTTGACAACTATGTTGTCTAAAACGTATTGTATGAGGAAAACACCATTTTCCTGAAGATCGAGTTGCAGCTCTCGCTCTAAGCGAAAACTTAAAATTTCTTTGACATTATTATTTAAATCGAGTATTTTCATGCTTATTAAAAGTTCTTTCCCGTACTTGAGCTCAGGTGGGAGAATTGCGCTCTTGTTCAAATAAATGTCCACTACGCGATCTCTCGTGAATACGCATTGGCTGGCGGGCTTCCCGGAGAGCTCGAGCTGTAGCACGGGGATGTTTATGCTGACTCGCTTGCACTTTAACCCGTAGTATTCGCAGTCCTCAACGTGTAGGGTTGGGCGGAGTATTACTTCGACCTTAGCGCCGTCGACGAACGCTATTGTTGGCGCAGTCGCGTTTGCGTAGGGGGATATGCTGCCTCGAAGGATGAAGGGAGAGCGTTTTTCGTCGAGAGTTACGTTTGCGGTGGGCAACGGCAGAGCGAAGTTGGTGTTCCAGATCACTTCGCCATTGGAATCCTTGACGCGAATTTCTGCATAGAACCGAGCCCCCTCAGTCTGCACGAGATAGGTGGCTTGGGGGGTGAACCTTCCTCCCTTCTTGTCCAGTATTGTCGCTAGGTTCTCCACGTTGTCCCGTATCATCTCGAGCTTTATCGCTCTTTGCGGGAAGAGGTAGGGTTTGAGGAGGGTGAACGCGAGGGCCGTAGCGGCGATACCCACCGCTGCCAGGAGCGCGGCTTCGACGGCTCTGCTGGGCATTATTTTTCAATTTTAAGCAGCCGGATAAAAGCCTTATGCGTTGAGAGTTGAGCAGACGGGGCAGTTCGGGTTTCTTTCTACATCGTAAACTCCGTAAATGTTCAATCGCATGTTTAGATATAGGCGCTTGCCTGCGAGGGGGGTTCCGGTGTCGCTCGGCCACTTCCCCTCCTTAGCGTAATGCTCCCACCCTAGGAGCAGCTTCACAACCTCCTGGGCCATGACTGCCCCGAGAGCGGAGGTTACCGTGGGGAGCGCTGGTATTTTAGGTCCGGAGAACTCGAGAGGGGATCCGGAGCAGGAGAGGCGGTCGTACATGGATTTGAGTTCTAACTCACCTATGTCGCATGCTAGACACGCTGTCTGACCGGGGATGACTACTTGCGCGTGGCCTATGTAGCCGCTCATGCCGCCGTCCACGAGCGGCTTGCCGTTGTGCACCGCCGCCGCGTTCAGGTCGAGCCTAGCGGCCAGGTTGTCCAAGCAGGAGACGTACACCTGGCTCCGCTGGTAGACTTCGTGGTCGTGCGCCAGGTGGTGCACGTCGGCTTCGATGGGGATTACGCGGGTGTAACCGTAGGGGGAGAGCTCTGCAGCCCGCTCGGCGAGCGCGCTGACCTTGCTCCTTCCCTTCCTCGCGTCCTCCCTCCTGAAGAACACGCAGCGGTTGAGGTTGGAGGCCACCACGACGTCGAAGTCGACCGCGTAGATCGTCCCGACGCCCACCATAACCAGGTTCTTCACGACCTCGTTGCCCAGCGCGCCGGCTCCCACCACCAGCACACTAGCGTTCTCCAGGATCTCCTGCTGCCACCCGCGGAGCAGCTTCTGCCTGCTTGCGGCGTCCTCGTCGAACTTCGCGATCCTGAGCACCTTCAAGCCGGTTCACCACTTTAGGAGCCCCCTTTTCATCGAAACCCTCCCGCACTGCACGCAGTTCATGTCCTGAACGAGCTCCGCGACGCAGCGCGCGTGGTAGAGCGCTCCGCAGTTGGGGCATATCAGCAGCTCGTCGTTGTAGTCGAGCTCGCCCTGGCAGAGGAGGCACTTCCTCGGCAGCCTCAGCAGCCTTACCTCGACGAGGTCCCGCTCCGCCATGAGCGTGATCGTAACGCATATCTACCCTTGCCCTAATAAGTGTTCTGTGGGAGTTCGGGTAGCTGCGGTGCGTAAAGTCGAGGTCCGCGGGGAGCCGGCGCTGCTCGCCGCCCGGGCGTACCCCGCCGCTCTGAGCGAGCTTCTAGCCGCATCGGACGCCCGGCGATACCTGCAGGCTGTGAACGCGATCGAGAGGAGGCTCAGAGGGCTCGTCTCGAGCTACCTGGACGGCCAGGTTTCCGAGCGCGAGCTGAAGGAGGAGTTCGTCAGACTGGCTGAGGAGCGGGAAGAAGCGCTCTTGAACGCTCTAGCCGCTCTCGACGTGATGTTCGTGGTGAAGGAGGCGGAGGAGGAGCTCAAGATTGTGGAGAAGGTGCTGGCCGGCATTGGCGGGCTCGGGAGCCCCGACGCCTTCACGAGGCTGCTCCTGAGGGGTGTGGTTAGGAGGAGCTTGGAGAGGGCCAGGAGCTCCAGGAAGGTGCTCAAAGCTCTATCCTACATGATCGAAGAGAAGATCAACGAGATCAACTTCAACATGGAGTACCTGAAGAAGGCGGTATCGGCGAGGCTGCTGCCGAGGGAGGAGGCTGCCGGCAGGCTGGCCGCCCTAGCGAGGGAGTATGCTAAGTTCGCGCGCGCGTACAGGGAGCTTAAGGCACTCTCCCTCTCCCTGAACTTGGGTTTAACGGGCGCCAGCAGCATCCTCTTCCGCTTGGAGGAGAAGGCCGACGAGCTCAAGGTTCTCCAGGCTAGGCTGGCGGTTGGGGAGATCTCGAGCGACGAGTACATGGAGGCGATGAACAACCTCGAAGCAACCCTCGAGGGGCTGAGGAGCAGTCTAAAAGACGAGCTGAAAAACTTCGAGTTATTGCAAGAAGCTTTCGAGAAGAATTCAGCGCGCGCAGCGGAGATCCTGGGCGGAGACGTTTCCAGAAGGATATCGAAGATGCTTAAAGCCTCCAGGAGGTGCGCGGAGCGTATCGCGTCGGTTTATATGGACCAGGGGAGCGGAGCTTAAAAGAGGTAGCAGCGGCGCGCTCGAGCGTCTAGGAGCGGCGTTTTCAGGGGTTACGGTATCTTCTGCTCGAGCTTCTTTAGGATCGCTCGCTCCATCCCTAATAGCTCGAGCGTTTTCGATAGCGCTGCAGCGACTTCCGCCGTTGAGGGGTTGTTAACGGCTTTAAGCGTGCCTAGGACGCTGGATAGGAAAGCCTCCTTGAGGTTTAGAGCGTCGAGCAGCTGGAGCATCTCGCTTCTTTCGATGAAGTACACCTCCCTCTCTTCCCTAAGGGAAGCTAAAAGTTTGACTAGGGAGTCCAACTGGCTTTCGATCTGCGCTCTCATGCTCGTGAGCTCGGGTGTAGCCCCTTCGATCAGCATCCGCACCTCGATCTCCTCCATGCTCTGTTTAAGGTCTTCAATGCTTTTCATTATCTGCTGCGCCGGGCTCTTCAGTATCACTTTCCTCCTCTTCGGGATTTCGATGAACACCGAGAGCGCCGTGGATAAGTAGATGACGTCCTCGTCCGTTATCTTGTCCTTCATGTCTATCAGCTTATCCAGCCTTTTTAGGAACTTCATAGAATTGCCCAAGCTGAGGTAGCTCTCGGGTGCTCCCGATCCGGTAGGCGGGTTCAGGTTGACGTAGTGGGAGAAAGCCCTTGCGAGCGCTTGGTTGAAAGCGGCGAGCTCTTCGAGTACTTTAGTTACATCGATGGCCAGTAGCTCCTCGTACTCTGTCCCTGAAAGGTACTTGAGGGCTAGGTTCCGTTCCGCTTCCACAGCCTTCCTCGCATCCTCGGGCGAAGTTTGGGTTAGCCTGCGGAGGGCTTCGATGTACCCGGCTTCCGCCTTCAAGAGGGCTGCTGCTAGGTTTTTGAATATTTCAGGGATGTTCAGTGAGGAATAAACAACTTGTACATATTTTTCTTGCTCTAAAAGCGATAGAGTTTTGAGGACGTCGGTTCTGCTCAAACCTGTTGCTCTCACGATGTCGGATATCCTTCCTCTGTAGACGCCCTCGCGCGAGTTCGTCGCCACGTACTTGTACACGCTTACCGAGCGGGCGTCGAGCACCGCGACCACCTCCTCACCGCTGCCAGGGCGTAGGCCACGAGGACCGTTTGCGCCAGCGCGAGAGCCAGCAGCGCGACGAGAGGAGTCAGGCTCGGCTTCTCGAACTCTAAGCTCACCTCCGGCAGCGAAATTGCGAGCGTCAGGTTCTCCGTTCTAGCTCTAAACGCGAGAGTGACGTTGCAAGCTTTCAACGTTACGTTGGCTTCCATCACGGGGAGGGGGTCTGTCACGTAAACCGGGCCGGTCGCGCGTTCCAGCTTCGCCACGGGCACTCCGACCCCGTTGACCAGCAGTTGAGGAGCTTGCGCGCACCCGCGCACCGAGAGCTCAATCCGGGAGAAGTTCACCCGAACCGGTACCAGCGCGCGCGCTTCAACCCTGAAGCTCCTCTCGGCTAGCGTTACCCACGTCCCGCTGAAGTTGTAGCGCAGCCTGAGGGCGTGATCGCCCCTCCACACGCACGCGGTGGGGTTCCGCAAGTCCAAAGGCGAGCCGTCGATCTCGATCTCCACCAGCCCTGCGCCGCCTTCAAGGCCGGTCACGCGCACCTCAACCGGGTATATCTCGGGCTTGCACTTTTCCAGTTCCAAAACGCTGGCATTGCACACTTTCTCCACGCCAGCAAAGGCTACGCGGACGGTGCAGTTCTTGCCCGTTGGGTAGAACCACTCGCCCCCAGCTTTCACGACGGTGGAGGGTGGTTCGTTCGCGAGAACCTGCTCGCCGCAGGTTACGGTCGCTTGCACGCGCGCTCCGGGGCACTCGCCGGCTATCCAGCTGAGGTTCAGCTCTCCGGGAATTTTAACGAGCGCGAGGTCCACTGGAGCGAGCGCGCCCGCTTCCCAGATGCGGTTCAAGCTCTCGTTGAGCACGATGTCGTTACCGTAAACCGCAAGGATCCTCCAAAGGTACGGGGCGCCGCTGCCGTTGGCCACGGGGAGGTATGTGTCCGGCTTGCAGCTGTCGGGGCGGAGCACGGGTTTCGTGAGGTTCGCGCTTTGCGCGAAAACGTACAACCCGGGAACACCCATGCCCGAGGCGACGTCGAGCAAGCTCAGCGTTTCGCTCCTCCTCGCGTACGATGTGTCGAGCGCGGTGAACCTGAAGAAAACGTTGCCTACCCTCCTCAAGTGCAGGACGATGGTCGTGTTGCTCGGCCTCTCGTACTTGACGCTCCAGTTCAAGCCGCTAAAGCTGTAGAAGACCGTGAAGTTGTTAGGGATTTTCGCCGACGCGTTGCCCAGCAGCTCCTTGAACTTGGATGCCATGTAGGTGACGTTGCCCATGCGGAAGTAGAGATCCCCCTCCACCTCCGGCGGTAGAGGGTTCCCACTGGTGTCGAAAAGCCAGACCTGCCTTTCTTGGAAGCTGAGCGCAGCTTGGAGAGCGGCGGCGAGCGCGATTACGAGCAGCGCGCGAGCGGGGCGGCGCATTAGCCCACCCCTACCTTGACGTACACCCTCCTCACCCACACGAGGGAGTCCAGGGCGTCGACGCCTGTCGAGAAGGTGAGCTCAATGATCCTCGCATCTCCAGTGACGCCGACCTCTCTAGCCTTCACAAAGGGGGTGTGCCGCCCGGCGAGGATTTCTGCAGCGTTGGATTGAGCGGACGAGAGCTCGTAAGCGGCCCACGCGTTCAGCGCAAGTGTAGAAAGCAGGAGGAGGTTGAGGACGAGCAGGAGGATGAGCAGGTACTTTACGAGAGTCCCTTCCCTGAGGAACTTGAAGATCAGCGGGATTACGGGGCGCTTACCGTCTCCAGCTTTGTACTCCGCTATCACCTCGTACCGGTCGTCGTAGTCCGGCGGCGGGCGCTCCTTGGGCTCGCGCCTCCTCAGCCTGTAGTTCAGCACGCTTTCACCCCCTTTTGATCACCTCCTTGAAGTAGGGTCTCACGTAGGTATCCCCCCTTAAAACGAAGATATCGTACTCCATCGAGTAGGGGTCCACCACAAGGGCTACTTGGTAGTCGTAGGGGAAGTACCTTCTCTGGGTTTCCACATCAATGTTTGAAAGGAAGCAGCCGTAGCCCGGGTGGCTGTGCGCCCACCCCACTATCAGGAGCTTCTTGCGCTGGAGGAGCTTCCCCACCTTAACCAAAGCCCCTTCGAGCGGCGTCACCCGTGTTTCGCTGGCTTCGGCTTCCACCGGCACGTAGTCGGTTACCTCGATCCACTCCTTCCCCCTGTAGGTGTACCTGTCGCCGAGGAGGAAGCCCATCGCCTCCTTAGGCAGCTTCCTGACGAAGTGCTCGTACACCTTCAGAAGCGCATCGAAGTTCACGTAGACGTCCGCCACATCCGCGTCGCTCATGCTCACACCCCACCCGGCTCGCCCCTCCGCCTAGCCACGACCTTTGGGGGTGGGTTCTTCTTGAAGTACTCCGCTGCCTCCAGGCAGATCGGCGGGTTGTGGATGGGGTCGTCAGGATCCGGGTTCTCGACCAGCTGCTTCACCCCCTCCACGACGTTGAGAAGGTTCATGATGGGCGTCCACTTGACGAGCGCGCGCCAGCACACAACTCCCGTCCCGCCGTAATCGGCGCCCGGAGCGATGTTCGGGTGGAAGATGGGCGTGACCCATACGAGCCTGATCGGCGCCCCCAACCTGCTCGTCGCGAGGGGGAAGGGGTAGCTCCTCAGCACGTAAAGGTCGAACGCGTGATCCCACAGCTGCTCCACCCGCTTCTCCCTGCCTTTTACGAAGCCTTGCGCGCGCATCTTGATCATGTACTTCACCACTGCGGGGATCCGCTCGATGCCGTAGACTGTAGGCACCTCTACCTCCTTGTACTCGACCCCTTTCTTAACGTTGAAGAACTCCATGCGGTGGACGATCTCGTAACCCGCGTTTCTCACATCCTGCTCCTCGTTCTTCAACCTCTCGAGGAGCTTAGTTAGGGTTAGCATGCACCCCCCTCCGGCCTCACGATAAGCTGCAGGCGGTCGCCGTCCCTTACCCCCAGCTCGGCCAGCGTCTTGTTGAAGTGTGCGACGCCGTACTCCTTAGCCCCGCCGGGGTGGACGAGCCTGTAACCCATGCCGACGTCTTCCAGGTTGAGCTTCAGGACGTTAGCCACGGTCTTGAAAACATCTTCCAAGCGGGTGGTAGGGCTCACTTCAAGCTCGAGCTCGTCGCCGGTCAAAGTCGAAAGAATCGTGATGTGCCACTTAGGCTCCACGCTTTTCATGTAAAAAGCTTTAGCATTTAAATTTTATCTTCTAGGCGAAAGCCCCAGCGGTCAGCGTTGCTCGCTCCTTTCGAGAACCCTGAGGCACGCTTCAAGCTCCTTCTCGTACTTTTCTCGGAGGATGGAGAAAACCTGCGGCTCCACCTCACCCTTCATGAAAAGCTCTTCCAGCTTCAACATGTACTCCAGGTACCTGTTTCTCAACCCCTCGTACTCCCTCATGGAGACCTTTCTCAGCGAAACCACCTTCGGGCCGTAGGGCGATTGCCTGTAGATCTCGCACTCCCAGAAGCTTCCATCGCAGAGCTCCGGGTGCTGGGGCTTCGACAGCGTGGCTAAGCACATTTTGCCGAAAAAGCTTCCCTTAAGGAGCGGGCATCTCACGGTTGTATTCCGGGAAGCGCTCCTTTTATACCTTTCACTCCGCCGCCCCACCCAAACCCCGCAGCGACCGATCGATGGCGTTTAAGGCGTCGACGAGAGCCGCCAAGGTGCTTTCGGCGCTTCTCAACTTACTCTCGTAGTCGCTTTTCAGCTTCGCGTACGTCGAGTGGCTCATCCCCCTCTGCTCTCTAAGCTGCTCCAGCTTCGCTAGGTACTCCCTGTACTTGCTCAACTCGCCCTCCAGCCTAGCTTTCTCGGCTTCCAGAGCGCCCCTCCACCTTACGAGAAGCTCTTCTAGGGTCCCAGCGGTCGGCTGCAGCTTACGCAAAGCATCCGAAACCTCGCCCTTGAGGAACGCCCTCCTGCTGCCGTCGAGCGCTCCCCTCATCATCTTGAGGGCGGCGGGTGCGTCGGAAAGCGCCCCGAGGCTGGAGAGCGGTTCCAGCTTCGGCTCCAGCTGCTCCAACGAGCTGGACAGCGCCTGGTGCAGGCGCACGAACTCGTAAGCGTCGCGCACGGTGTCGCTAGGCATAACTGCGGAGAACCTGCTTTCCAGCTCGCTGAGGCTAGCGCCCCTCTCCGCGTACCTCTCCAGCGCCCTCCAAACGTTCGACTTTATGCGCAAGTACGCGACAGCCAGCACGCTAGCGAGCAGCGCGACGGCGCCCGCGACCGCGGGCAGCAGCGCGCCGAGCAGGCTGGATTTCACCTCGATCCTCACGGCGCCGGAGCTGCACCCCCCGTAAACCCCGAAAGGCGGCACCGAGAGGCTCACAAGGTGGGTGCCAGCCCCCCTCAAGCGGACGCTCAGCTCCCTTCCAGGCTGCAGGCTGAGCTCCTCCGCGCTCCCGCTCGGGAAGCTGTGCTTCAGGACGATCTCCCTCGCCAGCTGCACCGCTTCACCGGTCACGTCCTCGCCAGTTATACCGTCGCTCGCGGAGAAGAGCAGCTTGACCTCGCCCCCCTCCTCGATTTCCGCCTGGAGCGCGCTCAAGCTGCAGCTGAGCGGCCTAGCCAGCACGCTCACGCCGCCTGCGTAAACCTTCTTCGACGGGAAGTACGGGCTTGGGGCGATCTCCACGTACACGTCGAAGAGTCCAACCTCCTTCGCTGGGACGCGCACGACCGCCTCGGAGCCTACGGCTGCGAAGGGCGCGGCGAGCACGGTCCTCCCGCCCGCTTGCAGCTCAACGGTCCCGTTGAACCCCTCCCCCCGTCCCTTCGCAGCGACTTCAACCTCGAAGCTCTCGAGAGCATAAACCTCCTTCTGCCTCACTGAAGCCTCCAGCGCGTAATCCGCGTAGCCAACCCTCACCACCTCAAGGTTTACCGCCCCGGGGACTGCGGACGCAACCGTGACAACGAGGAGCTCTGGGACGGCGCTTTCAGCTAAAGGTACAGCGGCCACCACGGGCTTCGAGAAAGCGTAGATGGGACCCACGAGGGGTGAGTCGAAGTCCTTAGCGAGGAAGAGGTTACCGCCCGCCGTAACGAGGTAGAAGCCTCCCAAGACCGGGGCGGCGAAGCTCACCTCGCCAGCCGGAAGGCTCTTCACGCGCCCGCTCTCGCTCACCGCCGCGCCGCTCCTCAGCAGGAGCCACCTCTCCCCGCCGACGCTCAGGAACGCCAAGGGAGCGCTCAAGTCGGCGAGCCCCACCCTCCTCGCCTCGCGCAGCTCGGGGTCGAGGGCGAGGAGCGTGCGGTTGGCGAGCAGTAGGAACACCCGGCCAGCCCCCTCCCACGAGTAGGCGATGTCGACTTCGAGCTTGAAGCCGAAATACCTCCAAGCCCCCTCCCTCAGGACGGCGACCTTCTGGTAGTCGGCGTCGAACACCAAGACGCTGCTCCAGCTGTCAAGCACTTTAGCTGCGAGTGGGACGCTGACATTCAGCGAGCCCTGCAAGCTCAGCAGGAACCTCCTTCCCCCTGCTCCCACCAGAACCCAGCCATCGTAGACTTTCTCCACGCTGCAGTTGCACCGCGCAAGTAGTGTTCGAGAGCCATCCTGGAGGTTGAAGAGGTAGAGAGAGCCGCCGGCTTTCATCAGGAAGCGCTTGCCGTCCAGCGCGTAAACCCCTTCAATGCCTTCGAGACCGGTCCTCGCGCTGCGCAAACCCGAGCTGCTCACCACCGTGGCGCCACTGCTGTTCACGGCTACAAAGACCAGCGTCACTGGGTTGAAGCTATAAGCGGTAACGCCGCCAACCCTGTACGAGGCAGCGGGCTCAACCCACTCGCCCAGAACAGGCACTCGCGCGAGCGCGAGAAGCGCGAGGAACGCGAGCAAAATCGTCCAGCCCGCACGCACGTATTCAAAGGCGCGGGCAAGGGCTAAAAACCTTACCCGTTGTTGTGGCGTACCGCAAGAAATAAATAAAAGAACCTTACTAACGAGTATTCGTGCGAAAAACGCAGGTTGCAATGGTTCTGACGGCTTTAACCCTAGCTGCTGCGTGGCTCTCTCTCTCCCAACCAACCTTCCCTATGCAGATTGTAAACCCAAAAACACTGGATGAAAACGGCAACCTGAAAACGACTTTCAGGAGAGGCGAGCTGGTGCTGGTTCAAGCGACGGTAGATTGCCCCTTCACCTACTACGCGCCGCCCGAGTACACGTTCCTTTACATCGTGAAGTTCCAAGATCCGAACGGTGTAACCTTCTACTACGGTGTAGTTTACGGTAAGCTTTCGCCCGGTCAGAATGTCACGTTCGCGGTGGGCGGGAAGATACCTGATAACGCTCCCACCGGCACCTACACGGCTTGGATATACGTTTGGAGCAACTGGCCTGCCTATGGAACCCCAACTGCGTACACTGATGTTGTTAGCATACAATTCACGGTTCAGCCGTAAGCGGCGTTCGCCGCACCAATGAGGTTGAAACAAAAATAAGGTGCGAGGAAATGCGCAGAAAAAGGATCGTGGGTAAAACCACTTTCGCGTTTTTAGCACTGCTTTTCGCGTGTATCGCTTTTAGGCCGATCTTTTCCCAGAGCCAACCTAGTGTTTCGCTGGTCGTGCCTAAGCCCGCTTACCCTTTGGGATACTCGGTTACGGTTTACGCGAGGGTTACCCTTGATGGTGCACCGTTCTCCGGTGCTGTTGTGCTTTGGGAGTTGAAGGATCCGAATGGTGTGAGGAGGGATTTCGGGCAGGCGACGACGAACGCGACGGGCTACGCGACCATACTCTTCGCTACATCACCAGAGTGGCCCCCAGGTGCGTACAACTTATCGGTTACTGTTTCGAGTACCGGGGCTAAGGCGAGCACGTTAGTGAACCTGAAAGCAACGTTCGTCACGATCAGTTTCAGCAAACCAGCGTACGTTCTACACGAGACCATCACCGCTTGGGCGAGGGTGGCATTGGACAGCAACCCCTTCCCCGGTGCTGTTGTGCTTTGGGAGTTGAAGGATCCGAATGGTGTGAGGAGGGATTTCGGGCAGGCGACGACGAACGCGACGGGCTACGCGACGATCAGTATAGCGACATCGCCCGATTGGCCCCCGGGCGCGTACAACCTCACAGCCACCGTTTCAGGAACCGGAGCTAGAGCCAGCGCCACGGTGAACCTGAGTAGGGACCGCGTGGTCGTAACGGGCTTTAAAGTGCCTTCACCCAACCGCGTCAACGCGAACAGCACCCAGAGGATAGGGTTCCGGCTGCAGTACGAGAGCGACGGAGCGGTCTTCTCGGGCGCGGCTACTGGAAACCGCGTGTGGGTGAACGGCACCGAAGCCGTCTACAACGTGTCTGACGGTTACTGGTACATTAACTACGCGGCGAACCTGGGCAAGTTCGCGTTCGCGGTCACCGGCGTCTACGACGCGGTCCGAAAATCCAGCGAGTTCCTGCTGAAAACAGGGTTAACGTGGCCTGAAGTGATATGGGACGCGATCTTGATCAACGATTGGTCGCCGGCCGATCCCGACCAGCGGGTTGACGTGAACTCCACGCAGAGCATCTACTTCAACGCGACCTACTGGTACGATAAGAAACCGCTCGTGGGCTCGATCACCCTCAACGGAACCTTCACCGGGAGCGGTTGGGTGCCCGGAAAGGGCATAGAAGTAAAGGTTACCTACGCTAAGGTGGCGAACGCGACGTTCATCCCCACGAGCGCCGTAGACCAGCAGTTCAGGCTCACAGTTTTCGTGGTTAAGTACTTGCAACGCAAGGGTCACCCGTGGCTGGTGTGGGATCGGATCCTCGTCAACGATTCAAGAGTTTCGGACGATCGAGCTGACGTCGGCTCGGTGCAGTGGGTCGAGTACCAGCTGGTGTACGATTTCGACAAGAAGCCCGTGACAGGCGGGGTTGTGAAGATCGCTGGTCTCGACGCGAGCCACATGGGAGGCGGCTGGTGGAGGGCCAGCATCACCAAAGACACTGTAATGAAGGTGATCGCGCCCGTAACCTTCGTGAACGCAACTTACGGGATCACTGTCTTCACGCACGTGAAGCCCCCCGCAGGCGTGATCTTCGACATGGTGATCTTCGAGCTAACGGCGCCCGCGCGGTTGAGCGTCGGCACCGCGGTAGGGGACAGGCTGAGGGTAACAGCGTACTATGCTTACGATAGGACCCCCTTCGTGGGAACTTACGTGGTGGAGCCCGACCGGTACCAGGTTGTCAGCGAGGTTAGCGCCGTGATGTACTCCGTGACGCAGATGGTTGAAACCAAGTACCAGTTGACGAAGTTCAGGAGCTTCAACGCTACGGTCAGGTACGATAGGTTGATCGTAGCTAAGTACACTGTCGACAACAACCTCGATATCGCTTACTTTACGGTCGTCTTCGACTCGGATAAGGCCCCGGCGAGGGCGGAGGTTAAGTTGATCGCTGATGGAGTGGAGCTGGGTACCGCGACGACAACGCTTGAGGGGGTCGGGCTGTTCAACTTCACACCGTACCTCGACGCTCTGCTCGGGGCCGCCAGCGTGAAGCTGCAGCCTGTCAGGGCGCTGGACTACGAGGTCAATGTGGGCGTTGAAACAGAAATCCCCGTGAAGAAGCTCGCGAAAGTGTTCGACGTAGAACCCGTGTGCCAGGACGACACCACCGTGCGCGTTGACGGCGTGTACACGGACGGCTCGAAAGCGCCGGTGACCGCGACGCTAAGCTTAGACACGCTGGAGCAGAGGGAGGTAACGCTGAGCAGCGGGGAAACCGTGAAAACGGTTCTGAAACCGGGCATCAACACGATAACGCTCCTCCGCCTGCTGATCGGCGAAACCGCCGCGATAGTACCCAACGACAGGGCGTTCCTCGGGGCGAGGAAAGCCTACAACGTGTCACTCAAGCTGGAGCTGGCGGTGCCGCGCGTCCTGTACACCGGCTACACGGGCGCCCTCCTGCGCGGAGTCGTAAACGCCAGCAACACGGGCAACGTAACGCTGTGCAACGTCCAAGTGCACCTCGTCCTGGAGGGGGCAGGGGTGCGGAAGGAAGCGACCGCCAAGATCGCGGTGAAGCCGGGCCAGTGGGTCGACGTGAGAGTCTCCGATATGGGGGTGCTCGTAGCGTTCTACCGCGGGAACTTCATGGTGAGCGTGGAGGCGTTCTACGAGCCTGGCAGGAACGTGCTGGCCCGCGCTGCGGCTACAGTCGCGTTCGAGATGGAGCTTCCGGAGGATCTAGCAGCCCTCCTCAGGCTCAGAGCCGAGCTGTGGGAGAGCATGAGAAGCTGGGACCGCGAGTTCTTCGGCCGGGAGCTCGACAAGCTCTACCGCGATTTCAACGTGACGGGAACCTTCGACGTGGCTAGAGCCCGCGAGCTCTACGCCAAGCTCCAGACCCTGAAGAAGGTGATGGAGACTTTCGGGACGGTCTCCACGAAGCTGAGCGTGCTCAGTGCAGCCTACAGGGACTACCTGGAGTGCATGGGCTTAGCGAAGCTGAGCGATGAGCTGAAAGCGATTGAAGAGGCGTGGAGGCAGCTGAAGTACGAGGAGGCTCTGCAACGCTTGACCGCGCTTCTCAAGGCGATCGAGCTCGTCGACAATTACTCCGCGCAGCTGGCCGGAGCGTGCCGCGCGCTAGCCGCTGTACCGGAAGACCACAGGAAGTACGCGGAAGGGCTCTTCCTCGATGCCTTAAACCTCCAGCTGCAGAACAGGACGCAAGAAGCCGTCCAAGCGTTGACGAATGCGCTGCAGGTTGTGGACGCCATGACGAGCGCGTGGAGGAGCATCCTATTGGCTGAGGAGGCGGTCAGGAGGGCCGAAAGCGAGGGGAGGCTAATAGGCTTGGACAGGGCGAGATCCCTGCTAAACGAGGCGCGCAACCTGTTCAACCAGAGGAACTACGCCGACGCGAGCCGGAGAGCCATAGAGGCGAAGGAGGCGGCGGACGCCGCGCTGAGCGTAACCCTCGTAGTCACTATAGCGATAATCGTGGTAGTCGCTATCGCGGTAATAGGCTACTTAGCCTACAAGGTTGTGAAAGCGAGGAGAGTTCTCAAATAATACCTTTTTTTCTGTACCTGTATGTTCCTCTATCGGTTTAGGATGCCTTATGGTTCAAAGAGCACGCAGCGCAATCCTTATACGTGACGCAGTGAAAAAGTTACCGATGCTGAAACCGAGTTTAGCGGCTTTCACCGTATTGCTGGTTGCCGTTGCGTTGCTCGCTTCAGCGTCACCCTACACGGTATCTGTTTCCACCAGCAAGTCGGAGTACGCGCCGGGCGATACTGTAACTGTGAACGTCAAGATCGACCCCTCCGCCACCGTTGTCCTCATGTGGGAGGTTTACGACCCGAACGGGGCGAGGAGGGATTTCGGGCAGTTAACCTGCTCAGGCTCCTGCAGCTTCTCGTTCCGCACTGGGAGCAACTGGCCGACTGGCACCTACAGGATAGTTGTAGCGGTCTCGGGAACCGGCGATAGGAACTCCGCGCAATTCACCCTCCGAACCCCCACAGCCCCAGGCGGCGGGGCAGGGGCAGCGCCCCCTCCGCCGACGGACTACAAGAGCCTCGCTGGGTCTAAGATCGCGGCAGTGTCAACTGCTTTAGCCGATCTGAACGCGACGCTGCGCACTTTGATCGACCTGCTGAAGCTGCTGAACCAGACGTTGAGCCAAGACTACCTAGCGCAGCTCAGCGAGGCTGCGGGCCTGTTGAACAAGGCGCGCGACCTATACAACAGCGCGAACTACGAGAGCGCGTACAACACAGCTGTCTCGGCGTCGCAGATGCTGGGGAGCTTGAGCGCGAGCGTGGTGAACGAGGCAGCGCGTGCTCTGACCAGCGTCGCGGAAAAACTGAAAGCTGGGGCCCAAGACAACGTGACGGCAGAGCTCCTCAAAGGCGTTTCGGAAAGCTTAGCGACGATTACACCCAACGATAGAGATGCTCTCGGAAAGCTGATCACGGCAGCTAGGATCCTCGTGGTCATCGCAAGAGCGCTTAAAGCCCCCCAGCTTGAAGCCAGCGTAGCGGCTTTAGCCCAGCAAGCGGCTCAGCTGCAGAGCAGCTTGGAAAACCTCACCAAGACGGCTACCGAGCTTCAAGCCCAGCTGGAAACTGTGCAGCGCGAGAAAGGCGAGCTAGCCTCGCGCGTTGAAACCCTACAGGGCAGCTTGAGCAGCTTAACGAGCGAAAACGAGCAGTTGAAGCAGCAGGTTAAATCCCTCAGCGAGGAGAACGCCCAGCTCAAAGCCCAGCTCGAGCAGAGCGTGCCGCGCAGCTTCGCGGCAACAGCTGCGGCAGCGGCGGCGGCAGCTGGCTTAGCCGCGGGGGCGGCCATAGGCGCGATCGCTGCGAAGAAGCGCGCCTCCGGCAAACCCTAGCTCGCTCAAAAGCCCCGTAGGCAACTCTTCTTTAATTTGTGCGCGGTTGTTAATGCAACAGTTATTGAGGTTTTGCAAGCCTTAAGCGCCGCTCTTGGAGAGTTAACTTAAAACGCTCCTCCTCACACTTCCAGCCGTGAAGCGGGAGCCGGAGGTCGTGATAGAGATCACGCTTACCTGGCAGCACCTTTTGGCGCTGGTGGTGGCGGCTTCGCTGGCAATAGTCTGACGCTTTCTGCTCAAGCTGGCGGCAATGGGCTTGCTGGTGATCCCGCTGGCGGGAGTTAAGCTCGGCGCACGCTGCTTCTCGCCCAGGTCGAAGTGCGGGTTTTCACTCCGAGCGGTGCGCTGATGCACGTTAGGCGGCGCGTACCTTCATCGAGGGAGTTTACGGTATCCTTCCACGTCGAAGAGCCCGAAGCGCTGATCGAAATCTTCGTGGGGGCGAGCTTGTGCTGAGTACCACGCTAGTGCTAACGGGCTAGCGCCGGAGGCGCTTCTTATAAACTCCGGGTGAGGAGAGGACCTGTGCCTAACGTCTCCAACAAGAGCGGCGGGGAGCCCAGTGGGAGCGAGCTCGTCGCTCTAGCGGGCAACATGCTCTTCGACACCGTCAGGAGGAGAGTATGCGTGGAAAAGGTGTCGCTGAGCGCGGAGGACACCGTGGCCTTCGCGTTTGCTGGAGCCCTTGAGGCGCTCGGAATCCGCTACAGCGTCGTAGCGGGCTACGTAAGCATACTTTTCGGGAGATCGAGGAGGAGCGATGACATCGATTTTATCGCTGAGCCTATAGGCGAAGATAGGTTCACCGCCCTCTGCGCGGAACTTAGAAACAGGGGGT
>Ga0078972_1011035_pt1 | contig 16439 bp, 13 predicted proteins | sample YelNatPaOPGAMG01_FD_67568 | JGI IMG/M metagenome (GOLD analysis project Ga0078972, IMG submission 67568) | Hot spring thermophilic microbial communities from Obsidian Pool, Yellowstone National Park, USA - OP-RAMG-01 (SPADES assembly) (version 2) | ecosystem: Environmental > Aquatic > Thermal...
CTCCTTTCTTTTTATTTTTTTGAGGTGCTATTGCACCTCATTCTTATAGGATATTATATCCTATTTTCTTTGGAACAGCCACTTTCATGATAACTCTTTAAAAAAGAGGGGAATTAAAAAAAATTTTTCATTTTTATCTCTCCCTTTTCTAAAGGGAGATTAAGAGGGATTTTTCAATTTTTATTATTACCTCTCATAACTGAGGCATTGTAAAACTGTAAAGCATTAGTAATGGGAGGTTTTTATAAAATTTTGCCTGCATAAAATCTCCCCACAACTTTCTATCTCCCTTTTTTCTGATCTTGTGCCAAAAAAATAAAATTGAACATTTCAACTTTTTCTATTTTTATTTTCTCTTATTTTTTAATCATTTCTGTATCACAGTTTTTTGTTTTCATGTTTTTCCCTATTTTTTGCACAAGCTCCAAAGGGAGAGGGTAAAGGCATTTAAGACCTACCCTTGAAATTTAATAAACGTCTCAAGAATATACAATTGCATAAAGTCCTGATTTTATTCAAAAAATTGCCTGGCTGCCAGCCACGGGCTAAAACTACAGGGGTGGTAATTATAACTTTAGAAAATGATGAGATTAAAAAAAAAGAAAAAATTTTTCATTTACCAGATAGGTAACTGCCGAAGGCAGACGGGGCAGTAAAATATATTTTTTGAATTTAAACGACTCTGCTTTACAACCAAACTCTTTAATTAAATAAAAAAATTTTCCAGTATTATACCCTTTACACCTGCGTTTCTTTGAAAAAAACTTAACATCACTTAAAAATTTTTTATTTTACTCCTTATCTCTTCTATTTTACTTTTTATCCGATTTTTTACATTTACATCCCATTCAAGGTTATAATAAACTTCCATCCATTTCAGAACATTTTTTGGGTCATTCATTACGGTATAAATATAAACCAGCAAACGAACAGAATTTATATCAGTCGGGTCAAGTTGCATTGCCTTTTCCAGATATTCAACTGCAATTTGCAAATTATGTAAAGCAAAAAAATAGGTTCCTGCAATTTTCTTTATTGTTGCATTACTATCGCTTGATATTTTTTCCGCCTGTTTTATATAAAAATTAAATCTATCCAAATTGCCTTCATACGCACTAAAAAATGCCTTGTTTATAAAGTATCTTGCAATTATTTCCCTATGAAAAAAATCTAAATTTTTTTTATTAAAAAAATCCCTTATTGAGTATAATTTCATAAAATATGCCCCTGTTAAATCAATTTCGCCTTGTTTTACGAGTTTATATAAAATCCCATAAGGAAAAGAAGTTAAATTTTCTTCAAATATGTCCATTTCTTCTGCAAAAAAAACCCTCCTTTTTTCATTATAAAAAGAGAGTATTTTACTGTTTAAAAAATCTAAATTAAATTTATTTGTATAATTTATTTTATCATAAATGCTTTTATCAAGAACCGTGCCTTCCCTGTCATAGACCTTATAATTTTTATAAATTCCCTTTGCATACTGTAAATAATAAATATCGTAGGTTGGACAATCCAAACGGGTGAATAAAACATCATCTTCTTTAATTGTTTTAAAAATATTTAAAGAATTATCATACGCTAAAAAATTTAAAGATAAATTATTAACCTGGTAATTGTTAATAAAATTAATAATTGGGAAGACCGATAAAATAAAAACCAAAAACAATTTATTTATTTTATATTTTTCTTCTAAATAAAAAATAAAATAAAGTATACCTGCAGCAGCAAATAAAAAAGTAATAAAATTACATAAAAAGTAAAATGGTCTGTTTAAAAATGCCGTAAGAGTTGAAATCGTATTTCCGGTTAAATAAATGAGTGCAATCAGATTAATTAAAAAAACTGAAATCAAAACATAAAATATATCTTTTGATTTTTTCCATAAAATAAATAAACCAAAAATAAAAAATAAAAACAAAATATTATAATTAATTATGTACTGCTCTATATATGTTTTTATTTTAAAAATAAGTGATGCAAAGGAAAAAGGAACTGTCTCTGTTTGAAAATAGACCTTTCTTGTTAAATGCTCTATAATCTGATGCAGAGTTCTAATATCGCCCCATGCTGCATAGGTTGTTGAACCGTTTCGTATAAAAAAATATGCATTGGAACTGAAAAATGAAAATAAAATCAAAAAAATCCCCATAAAAATATCAAAAATTCTTATTTTGTCTTTTAGAACAAAAAAAGAAAATAAAATAAAAAATAATGCAAAAATTATTGTAGTTTGATGTAAGACAGGTAAAAAACCTGATAAATAACAAATTATGAAAAGATATTTTTTTTCTCTTAAATTAAAAATTTTTATCAAATAAAAGAAACTTAAAAGAAAAACAAAAATAGTTAAAATATAAATACCACCTTTTGCCTGAATAGCAGAAAACCAGTAAGTCCCTGATGTTAAAAACATAAAAGACAGCAAAAAAGCTATAATTTTTAATAAATCCTCTATCTTTTGATCCCTTTTTAAAATTAATAAAAAATTATAAAAAATAGCATATATTAAAATTAGATTAAATAAACTTAAAAAAATAGGCATTATATTTACTCTAAAGGCAATATCGCCAACGGGTAGTATAGTAAAAATTTTTCCAATCAAAGTATATAATGGATACCCGGGTGGGTGTGAAACTCCCAATCTGTAAATGGAAGTTATTATTTCACCCGAATCGCCTAAATAAATTGTTGATGGTGCAGCTGTAAAAAAAGAGAATAAAATTAAAAGCGAAATTAAAAAAAATAAAATTTTCATTATCATTTTTTACTTTCTTCAAGCAATTCGCCTGCTGCTTTTAAGGACGCATCCGTAACTTTTTCACCACTTAAAAGTTTCGCAATTTCATAAACACGGTCTTTTTTATCAAGCATTTTTATAAATGTTTGCGTTTTATCACCTTTAACTTCTTTTTGAACTGAATAATGGTAATCGCCTCTGCTTGCAATTTGCGGTAAATGTGTAATACAAATAATTTGCTTTTTTTGGGAAATTTCGCTTAATTTTTTACCGACCACGCTTGCAATTTTGCCACTTATACCTGTATCAATTTCATCAAAAACCATAACAGGGATTTTATCAACATCAGCAAGTATATTTTTTATTGCAAGCATAATTCTTGATATTTCGCCGCCTGATGCAATTTTTGTTAATGGCTTTGGCTCTTCACCGGGATTTAAAGAAATTAAAAATTCTACTTCATTTATTCCTTTTTCTGTTAACTTATATTTATTTTTATTAATTTCAACATAAATATCCTGTTCTTCTGCTTTTATTTCTTTCACAGAAATTATAAAAACCCCTTTCAGAATTCCTAAGTCCTTTAATTCATTTTCTATTTTTTTAGAAAGTTCAACACTTTTTTTATGTCTTATATCAGATAATTTTTCACATTTTTCTGTAATTAAATTTAATAATTTTCCTCTTTTTTCTTCTTTTTCTTCTATTATTTTTGAATTTAACTCAATTTTATTTTTTTCCTGTTTTAACTCCTCATAATATTCCTTTATTTCTTTAATAGAATTCTTTTTATATTTTTTCATCATATTTTCAATAACTTCTATCCTTGTCTCTGTCTCATTTAATTCATCCTTGCTAAAATTTATTTTATCATTGTATTCCATAAAAAAACTTTTCATATCATCAACTTTTATAATCACATCATTTAAAATTTCAAGATATGGAGAAATTTTTTTCGAATCAAATTTTTCAATAACATTCATATTTTCTTTTACTTCGTCAAGCAGTTCTAAAATTCCCTTTCCTTCTAAATCAAGCGACCCCGGTGATAAAGAATTTAAAATACTATGCATTGAATCTTTTATTTTTTCTACATTAACCATTAATTCCCTTTTATTTAACAGTTCTTCCAGTTCTGTTTCTGACTCTAATTTTGCTGTCTCAATTTCATTTATTCTAAAATTTATTATGTCAAGTTTTTCCTGTTTTTCTGTTTCAAGCCGTTTTAAATCATTTATTTCATTATTCAGGGCTATTAAATCATTATAAAGTTTTGCTATTTCCCCTCTTAAATCATTAACTCCAGAATAATCATCCAGTAAATCAATATGAATTTCGTTTTTTAAAAGTGATTGGTGTTCATGCTGTCCGTGAATATCAATTAAATATTTGCTTATTGACTGTAACACATTAAGTGAAGCACCGGAATTATTGATAAAAATTTTACCTTTTCCTGCTCTATTTATTTCCCGTTTTATGATTAATTCGCCATCTTCTATTTTGTTAATCCCTGCTTCTTCAAGAAATTTGTTTATTATACCTTGCAATTCTTCATTTTTTTCAAAATTAAAAATTGCTTCAATTGTTGCCTTTTCTTCACCTGTTCTTATATTTTCAGTATAACCACGCTCCCCCATTGCAATGTTAAGCGCCCCAATAATAATTGATTTTCCAGCCCCTGTCTCTCCTGTTAACACATTAAACCCTTTAAAAAACTCAATTTTTATATCTTTAAGTAATGCAAAATTCTGTATATAAAGAGTGGTTAACATATTTTCCTCTTTATTTTAAAATATTTTCAATTGCTTTAATTATACCTTTTTCATCTAAACCGCATTGTGCTCTTAATTCTTCAACTGTTCCGTGTTCTACAAATTCATCATCTATCCCGAGATTTATGGTTTTTATTCCTTTAAGTCCTGCATTTTTGATAATCGCATTAACACTGTGTCCAAAACCACCTTCTATAATGCCTTCTTCCACTGTTATAACTTTTCCCGTCTTTATAATTGATTTTAAAATTAAATTTTTATCCACTGGTTTTGCAAAACGGGCATCAATAATTTCAATTCTTATTTTTTTATTTTTTTCAATTTCCATTACTGCATTTAAAACATTTTTTAGCAAATGTCCAAGGTTAACAATGGTTAAATCATTTCCCTTTTTTAATAATCTTCCCTTTCCTATTGCAAATGGCAAAAGCAATTTATCTTCACGTTTATAAAAATATGCTTTGCCCCTTGGGAATCTTATTGAAACAGGTCCTTTTTTATATCTTAATGCAGTTATTATTGCCCTTTTTAGTTCATTACCGTCAGAAGGTGCAATAACAATCATATTCGGTATCATTTTCATAAATACGATATCAAAAATCCCATGATGTGTTGCCCCATCTTCTCCAACAATACCTGCCCTGTCCATTACGAAAACAACAGGCAAATTCTGCAATGAGATATCATGAATTATCTGGTCCAAACCCCTTTGTAAAAAAGTGGAATAAATGCAAATAAATGGTTTATAACCATTTGCGGCAAGACCGCCTGCAAAAGTTACTGCATGTTCTTCTGCAATTCCAACATCAAAAAATCTATCTGGAAATTTTTCTTTAAATTCGCTTAAATTGGTTCCTTCAACCATTGCTGCAACTATTGCAATTAATTTTTCATTTCTTTTTGCCTGTCTTACAAGCATTTGTGAAAAAACTTTTGAATAAGTTGGAGAATTATCTGTTTTGATTGGATTTCCCGTCTCTATATCAAATGGCCCTATACCATGAAATAAAGTTGGATTTTTCTCAGCAGGCAAATACCCTTTGCCTTTTTTTGTATAAACATGCAAAATTTTTGGTCCCTTAATATCTTTTATTTTTTCCAGTGTATCAATAATTAATTTTATGTTATGCCCATTTATGGGACCAAAAAATTTAAAACCGAGTTCTTCAAAAATGATACCGGGAGAAAAAATTCCTTTTACTGCTTCTTCAAAATGTTTTATTACACTTCCAAAAGGACCGCCAATTTTAGGAATTTTATCAAGAACTGCTTTTGTAATATCGCGTAATCTGTTATAAAAATTACCAGTAATAATTTTATTCAAATACTCTGATAAAGCACCAACGGTTGGCGAAATTGACATTTCATTATCAATTACATAAATTAAAATATCTGTTTTATCATGACCTATATTATTAATTGCTTCTAAAGCCATGCCATTGGCAAGCGATGCATCTCCAATTACCGCAACAATGTAATTTTTTTCTTTTTTTATATCTCTTGCTTTTGCAAAACCAAATGCCGCAGAAATTGAAGTGGAAGAATGCCCTGCTCCAAAAATATCATATTTACTCTCTTTAATTTTTAAAAACCCGGATATTCCATTTAACTGTCTTAATGTTTTAAATTTTTTAGCGCGTCCTGTAAGTATTTTGTGCGCGTATGCCTGATGCCCCACATCCCATATAATTTTATCTTTTGGAGGACTGAAAACCCTGTATAGTGCAATTGTGGATTCTACCGCCCCAAGGGATGATGCTAAATGCCCTCCGGTCTTTGAAACTGTTTTTATCATTAAATCCCGCACTTCATCTGCCAGATAATTTAATTTATCAATTGATAATTTTTTCAAATCATCTGGTGATTTTATTTTATTAAGAATGGAATAATTCATAAATTTTTAATAAAATAATACCGGTACAATTATACCTATTAAAACACCAATAAACGCCTCAAGCGGTGTGTGCCCGAGTAATTCTTTTAATCTTTCTGCTTTGAATCCATTTTTTTCAAATTCATCTAACATTTTATTTAATACCATTGCCTGTTTACCGGCTGCACGCCTCACGCCTACCGCATCGCTTACAACAACAATGCAATACAGCAGACAAACCATAAAAATGGGTGAATCCCAGCCAGTCACCATCCCTATTGTTGTTGTTCCGGCAGTTACAGCTGCTGTATGGGATGATGGCATTCCACCAGTTCCCACAAATAATCTGAAATCAAATTTATGTTTTGCTATTAAAAAAATAATAACTTTTAATGTCTGAGCAAATAGCCATGTAAAAAATGGTAAATAAAAAATCTTACTGGTAACTATGGTAATAATAACATTAATAAATTCATTTATTTTTTCAATTATCATTTTTTCTCCATAAATTTTTTAATTTATTTGATTTATTATATATTCGGCTATGTAATTCAAGCCATCTGTTTTGCCTTTTATTTTACTTAAAATTTTTTTTGCTTCAAGTATTAAATTTTTTGCAATGAGAATTGATTTTTTAAGTCCATAAATTTTTGGATAGGTTGCTTTGCCTTTTTCTCTATCCTTTTTTAATTTTTTCCCAAGTTTTTTTTCTTCTCCGATTTCATCAAGAATATCATCAACGATTTGAAAAGCAAGCCCAATTTTAATCCCAAAATCATTTAATAAATTAAGCAATTTTTTATCAGCCCCGAATAGTTTGGCAATTGATACAACAGATGCCTTTATTAATGCTCCGGTTTTATGCGAATGTAAAAATCCAATTGCTTTTTTTGTTATATTTTTATTTTCACTTATAATATCCATAACCTGCCCTGATATCATTCCATTTATTCCAGATGCATTTGCTATTTCATAAATTGCATTTAAGGCATTTTTATAATTTACCCTGTTTTTCAATGAATTTTCTATCATTATTTCAAATGCCCTATTAAGTAAAGCATCGCCGGCAAGTATGGCAATTGCTTCCCCAAATTTTTTATGAGAAGTTAATTTCCCTCGCCTAAAATCATCATTGTCCATAGCAGGCAAATCATCATGTATGAGCGAATAGGTATGTATCATTTCTAGTGCACAGGCAAATGGCAATGCTTTTTTATAATCCATACCGAGTGCCTTTGCCGTAAAAAGTGAAAGCAAAGGCCTTAAACGTTTCCCACCTGCAAAAACACTATATCGCATTGCTTGCCATATAATACGTGGATATTCTGGATTGTTTTGTAAATATCTTTTTAATTCTTTATTAATTATTGATATTAAAAAATTTATTTCATTTTCTATTTTCATAAAATTCACCACAATTTTTCATTCTCGTCATCATCTTCCTCATCTTCCTCATCTTCCTCATTTTCTTCATCTTCCTCTTCTTCATCTTCTTCCGACTCCAATTCATCTTCTTCCTCTGTCTCTTCAGAATCCTTTTCCTCATTTTCTTCAACTTCAAATGGCTCTATTTCCCAGCCCTTTTCTGTTTTCTTTCTCAAAACATCAATTTTTAATTTACTTTGTTTTAAAATATCTTTACATTTTTCTATAAGCCCCATTGCCTTTTCATAATTTTTTATTGCCTCATCAATATCAATTTCTCCTGATTCCAATGTCTCTATAATTTCCTCTATTTCTTCGATGTATTCTGAAAAATTTTTTGTTTTTTCTTTTTTCATTAATTCCTCCTTTTTATTATTCTTTTTCTTTAACCTCGGCAACAATTTTGCCCTTGTATAATTTTATTTTTACATCTTCACCTTTTGAGACCTTGTTTGATTCTTTTACCAGATTGCCTTTTGAATCATATACAATTGAAAAGCCCTTTTTTAAAATAGAAAGTGGGTTCAATATATTTAATTTTTCTGTTAAACTCTTTAATTTTTCTTCCATATCTTTAAATTTTGTATCAATTACTTCATCTAAATTTTGAATTATTTCATCTATCCTTTGAACCTGCTCATCAAATATTCTCTCCGGTATTTTTAAACCATATCTCCCTATTAATGCCTTTAACTTTTCACTGCATCTTTTTATAATTGTCTTAACTAAGCTGTAAATATTTTTTTTAAGTGATTCTAAATTTTTCAGTAATTCTTTTTTATCAGGAACAACAAGTTCAGCGGCAGCAGAAGGTGTTGGCGCCCTTAAATCAGCGACAAAATCGGCAATTGTAAAATCAATTTCATGCCCTACTGCGGATATAATTGGAATTCTTGATTCATAAATTGCATAAGCAAGATTTTCATCATTAAACGCCCACAGGTCATCTATTGAGCCGCCGCCACGGGCAATAATAATAACATCAATATCATCAAACTCGTTAAAATCTTTTATTGCTTTTATAATCTGACTCGGTGCCTCTTCGCCCTGCACGAGAACTGGCATTATCAGAATTTCAAGGTTTGTATAGCGCCTTGAAATTATATTTAAAATATCCCTAATTGCCGCGCCTGTTATGCTTGTTATTATTCCAATTTTTTTTGGAAATTTTGGAATCTGCCTTTTTCTCGCTTCATCAAAAAGTCCTTTTTCCGCAAGTTTTTTCTTTAATTTTTCAAATTTTATTAATAAGTCACCAATCCCAAGCATCTGAATATCCTGGGCAATAATTTGATATTCGCTTTTTTTACCGTAAATTGTAATTTTTCCAAAAACAATGACTTCCTGTCCATCTTTTAATTCCAGATTTAATCTACCTGCTGCATATTTAAAAAGCGCAACCCTAATTGTATTGAATTCATCCTTTAAAGAAAAATAAATGTGCCCTGATTTTGGCATACTTAAATCACTTATTTCCCCTTTTACATATATATTGCCTATATTTTGCTCAAGCAATTCTTTTACAACTGTTGTTATTTCACTAACACTGAATATTTTTTCTTTACTTTTTTCCATCTTTTCCCTTTAAAATTTTATATTTTTTAAGTATTTAGCACTTTCTTCTGCTGGAACTGGATTTATAAAAAGTCCTGTTCCCCATTCAAAGCCAGACACATTTTTCAATTTTGGAATAATTTCAAAATGCCAGTGATAATAATCAATTTTTAATGTTTTTAATGGTGCAGAATGCAACACAATATTATACGCTGGATTGCCGAGCGCCTTATTTAATTTAAAAATCACTTCTTTTAAAATTCTGGCAAGTTCATCAATTTCATCATCATTTATTTCATAATAATTAAATTTATGTTTTTGCGGCATAACCATTAATTCAAAAGGAAATCTTGAAGCAAAAGGAGCAATACATATAAAATTTTCACTTTTTAATATAACTCTTTTGTCCAATTTAATTTCTGCGTTTATTACATCGCAATAAACACATTTATTCTTAATTTTAAAATAGTTTTCCGCTTCAGAGATTTCTTCAGCAATTAAAGAAGGAATCACAGGAAACGCAAGCAATTGAGAATGAAGATGCTCAAGCAAAGCGCCTGCCTTATATCCCCTGTTTTTTAGTATTAATATGTATTCCATCCTTTCATCCTTTTTCAAGTCAATAAATCTTTCTTTATACGCTTTAAGAACCATTGCAATTTCTTCCACTGTCATAAAATCAAAATCAACATTATGAATAGGCGTCTCAATTATGACTTCATTTGCCCCGGTCCCATTCACATATGAAAAAATATCATCCGTATTTCTCTTTAAAGGGGTCTCCACCTTTAAATAGGGTCTGTTATTGGGAATAACACGAACCTGCCACAAATTATTTTTTTTTAATTCAAGTATGTTAAATCCGCATTTTTCTTCATTCCCGCGACAAAAAGGACAATTCAAGTCACTTGCTGGTAGATTTTTATAATCCAGTTTTGAGTCCGAATCAGGAATAAAATCTTTATCATTATTTAATACAATAACCCACCTATCAGAAAACAAATCCCTTCTGAATTCAGACGACATATTTTTTATTGTGGTTTTTCTAATTTTTTAACAATGTATGAACGCAATACATTTAATTTTGTACTTTCTCCAACTCTTATTTGAACGATGTCATCTTTTTCACTGAAACCGGTTATTATGCCAACAATTCCACCCGCTGTTAAAACTTTATCTCCTTCTTTTAATGATTTTAACATTTCCTGAAGTTTTTTTTGTTCATTTTTTTGCGGAAGAATAAACATAAAATAAAAAAGCACAAAAATTAAAAGCAAAGGAATAATTGAAGCCATCAAAGATGGTGCATCCTGACCTGCATGCGGAACCGCTTCACCCTGAGCCAACAAAGTACTTATTAATAACATTTCTGCCTCCTTTTTTAATTAATCAATTTTATAATTTTTAAAAAAATTTTCTTTTTCCTTTTCATAATTATTATTTTTTATTGCCTGTCTTATTTTTTCAACCAATCGTATCATAAAATAAATATTATGTAAAGTGGTAAGCCGCATTCCAAGAATTTCATGAACATTGAAAAGATGTCTTATATATGCTCTTGAAAAATTTTTACAGGCATAACACTGACAATCATCCTCTATGGGTCTCATATCATCTTTATATTCCCCATTTCGTATTTTTAAGATACCGTCCTTTGTATAAACCGAACCATTTCTTGCAATCCTTGTCGGGAAAACACAATCAAACATATCAATCCCCATCTCAACCGCCTCCCATAAATCCTCAGGTGTCCCAACTCCCATTAAGTATCTCGGTTTATTTTCCGGCAACAACGCAGCGCAAAACCCTGTTATTTTATAAATGTATTCCTTGCCTTCACCTATTGAAACCCCACCTATTGCATAACCTGGAAAATCCAATTTTATTAGTTCTTTTATTGATTTTTCCCTTAAATCCTCAAAAATTCCACCCTGAACTATTCCAAATAAAAATTGATTTTCATTTTTATGATAAAATTTTGCCCTCTGTGCCCAATTTAAAGTTATATCTAAAGAAGCCGAAATCCTTTCTTTGTTTTCAGAATATTCAGGGCATTCATCAAGACACATAATAATATCACTGCCTAGTTCATTTTGAATTTCAATTGCTTTTTCCGGGGAAAAAAAATGCGTTGAACCATCAAAATGTGACTTAAAATAAACCCCATCCTTATTTATTTCCCTTAAGTCCTTCATTGAAAAAACCTGAAAACCACCGCTATCAGTAAGTATGGGTCCATTCCATGCCATAAATTTATGCAAACCACCTGCTTTTTTAATGATTTCAATCCCTGGTCGTAAATAAAGATGATACGTATTTGCAAGTATGATTGACACATTCAGTTCATAAAGGTCCTGCGGTGTCATTATTTTTACAGTTGCCTGAGTTCCAACAGGCATAAAAACAGGCGTTAAAAATTCACCATGAATTGTTTTTATTTTACCTATACGTGCTTTTTTATATTTATGTATTATTTCAAAAAAAGACATTATCGCTTTATACCTGCCTGCAATATCTTTAATATGTTTTTATCAAGGTGATCTTCATAATTTGGGTTATTCTTGTATTTTTCTGTAAAATCCCAAATTCCAAAATCCATATTTTTATAATTCCAGTACGTATATGATATCCCATATTTTACAAATAATTTTATAATATCTTCTGTCCAGTTTTTTCGCGTAATCACATCTGCTTTTGCGTTCACTCCAAATTCACCGCATAATAAATTTATTTTATATTTATCACGAACTCTTAAAACCGGCTCCATAATTTTTTCCAGTTCATTTATATCCCAGTATTTATCCTGATTCTTTAAAAAAATGGAAAAGTGCTTATCAACTTTTTTTAACTTTGAATTAACTTCTTTTATTCCTTCCGGTCTGCCAGGATATTTTACTTTTTTCCTATAAATGTTGTGTATATAAAATGACGTCCATTCTGCGAGTTGATGTGTAACCAAAATTGGGTCATAAAAATGGAAACTGTAAATGATTCTATCATCATCTAAAATTTTTAATTTTTTAAATTTATCGCAGTGTCCCCATTTATTTGATTCAATGACTATGATACGACTCGTATCAATTTTTCTAATTTTTTTCACTGTCTCAATGTAAAGTGAATTCCATTCCTCATCATCTTCTGCCACCGGCTCATTCAAAATTTCAAAAATTAATTGAGCATCATAATTTTTATATCTTAAAGTAAAAAATTCCCATATTTTTAAAAATTCTTTTCTGCTTTTAGATTTTTTATTCCATATATCATTTTTATCTCTTTCTTTATATGAAAAAGAATGTCCCGGTGCTTTATGCAGGTCAAGAATTATAAAAAGATTATTCTTTTTTGCCCAACTTATAGTTCTGTCAATATATTTTACTTTTTTTTCATCAATTTTATTTTTTTCATTTATAAAAAATTGATAATCAACCGGGAACCTGACAGTATTAAATCCCCATTTTTTTATACATTCAAAATCATTTTCTTTTATAAAATTTTTTATATGAATATCTGAAAATTCTGCCTGAGACAAAAAACCACCTATATTTACGCCATTATAGTGCATTTGAGACACCCCTTTAATTGATATATTTTATAGTTAGGATTATTTATTATTATAACCCATGCTCTGAGAAATTTTTTCAGCGGTTTCTTTTACTTTTTCACCGAGTTCTTTTATTTTTGCTTCATTTGTTCTTAAAGCAGGTGCAACTATGGAAATACAGGCAATAACCCTGCCTCTGCTATTTTTTACCGGCGCAGCAACACTCACAAGGTCCAGTATATATTCCTGATTATCAATTCCATAACCAAGTTCACGTGCCTTATTTATTGCTTCTTTTAATTTATCAATGCTGGTGATTGTATTTGGTGTAAATGATTCAAATTTTATACCTTTTAAAACTTCTTCCAACCTTTCTTGTGGCAAATTCGCAAGCCAAATTTTACCAGATGCTGAACAGTGAAGCGGTGTTCTTTCCCCGACATTTGATTTAACGCCAACACGTTCCATTGTTTCTAGAACATCAATATATAAAACCTTTGTCTGGTCAACAACTGCTAACTGAATTGTTTCACCAGTTAATTTCCATAACTGTCTTAAATACGGCATTGCCTGCTGCCTTATATCAAGTTTTGACAGCACAGCATTACCGAGTTCAAATAATTTCATCCCAAGTTTGTATTTTGAAGTTTCCGGGTCCTGTTCCACATATTTTCTCATCATCAAAGTTGTTAATAACCTGTGGACTGTGCTTTTGTGCAATTTTAATTCATTGCTTAAAGTTGTAACTCCAACGCCAACTCTGTATTCGCTCAATGTTTCAATAATATCAAGCGTTCTTTCTACTGATTGAACTGTTGAATCATAAACCTGCTTTCTTCTCATTAAGTATTTCCTCCTTTGATTTACTGAAAATGCATTATATAATTTTTGTAAATGATAACGCCTCATTCACAGTATGTCTTTATAAATTAAATTTTTTGCTTTACTTTTTTTACCTGCATAAACTCTCTCTTCATCCCTCTTAAAAAAAGATGGGTGTTAAAAAATTTTTAATCTTTATCTCCCAATTTTCTAAAGGGGGAATAAAGGGGGATTTACAATCTTTTATGCATTTTTTATTATAATGCCACCTCCTGTTACTAAGTAATTACAGTAAATATATCATTCCCATTGACTCGCTCTGATTCTTATTGTAACTCTTCTATTTTTTTGCCTTCCTTCAGGCGTATCATTGCTTGCAATTGGTTCTGTTTCACCTTTGCCAATTGCAGTAAACATTTTTTCATCAAGTCCAAATAATTCATGGAAAAACTTCACAACTGCATTTGCCCTTGCCTGAGAAAGATGCATATTATCAGAATAAATACTTTTTGTTACAGGCACATTATCCGTATGTCCTTCAACTATCACTGTTGCATTTTTGTATTTCATAATTTCTTTTGCCACTTTTTCAATATCTTTATAAACACTTATTTTCACATCTGCCTTGCCTATATCAAATAAAGTATCTGCTGCTAAATTTATAACAATTTCTCTTAATAAGACCTTTACAAAACTTGTCTGGGATTTGCCCCAGTTACCGACAGAATCAGAAGCATAAAATGTATAACCATATAGAGTCCCTGTTTTTACATAATTTATGCCTGTATTATCTGAACCATCCCATACAATAACCGGTGGCGGTTCACCATCACCTGAAATTGTTTTAAAAACTGTTCCGCTCTGCTCAGTAATTACCAATTTCCATTTCCCTATGCCGTGCAAGTCATTCACAAATGGTTTGAATGATACAGGAACTATAAGAGCAGTTGCCTGCCCTGGTTTTAACAATTTTGGCTCAGCGTCAATTGAAACAGTTGGTGGTGTATTGTCGACTTCCACATATTCAGAATTGGAAACTGACTTTATTCCACCTCTATATGAAACCTCCAGTTCAATTCTATAGGTGCCATCCGGAACTACTAAATTCATACTGTTATATCCGTTCCAGTATAGGCGTGATTTCGCACTTGCAAAAGAAATCTGTTTAATTAAAAAATTATTTTTATCATAGACCTTTACATTTACCGATGTTGCTTTATCCTTTGCCATTATCTGTGGTGTTAAAAAAGTAAAATCAAAATATTTATCATTATTTGGTGAGAAAACTTTTGGTGCCAGAGATGTTCTTACTTCCGGCGCCCCGAATTGATAATTTAATGTAACCCTGTGGGTTAAACCCAAATCATCGTATTGATAAGGAACAAAAGCATAGTCAAGTGAAAACCTGTTATAGTTTATCCCGGCACCTGCGGTGAACTGACTTATTGTTCCACCTTTATAGCCGCCGCGTAAACTTAAAATATCAAATAGAGTAAAAGATGCACCAAGAAAATAATTTATATTATTATCCATCATATATTCGACATCGCCTTCTAATGAAAGAAAGTTTTTAGAATATCCAATCCCACCTTTTATATTAATTGGTTGCGTGAAACTTTCTTTTATAAATTGAGTGGAAGGTCCTACATTTTTAAATACTATTCCCGCGGATAGACCATCTAAAAAAGTTAAATCGTAAATAAAGCCCAAATCAATAAGAAAAGAAAATGCCGCACCAGAACTATCCTGCGGATTTATTGCATAGTCAAGTATTTTTAAGTTTGTTCCAATAAAAAGGTTATCTGTAAATTCCTTTGCATAAGAAATAATACCGTAAACGCCAAAAGGTGTAAATTGATAGATTTGTTTATATCCGCTGGATACTGTATTATCAACTATTGTTTTATCCATACTTGATATCTGTAATAGATTTAGTGATATTGCCAGATTTCCAAAAATAAAAGGGATCCCGAGTGCAAAATTTTCATACTGTATTTGCTGAAACCAGTTAATATATGATAATGAAACCTCTGATAACATTATTTTTGATAAGCCGGCTGGATTGTATTGAATTGAATTAATATCATCTGCTGTTGCAACAAAAGCTTCTCCCATACTTGCCGGTTTTGCCGGGAGCAATACTTTTATAAAATTATTTGCTGTTGAACCAATTAATCCAATATCTGAAAACAAATTTCCACATACCAAAATTAAAAAACATATCAAAATAATTGTTTTATTTACTATTTTCATAAATAACCCTTTTCATATTATGAAACTTTATTATATTTTATAATATTTAAAATTTTTGTCAATAAAATAATTGTTAACCCAAAATCGCGAGAGCGATTTTCAGGTTTTTAACCCTAAAATAGCATATCTAACAGTTTTATTTTAAAAGCAAAATATATTTTCAGTTGTAACGCCCAATCTCTGTAGATTTTTATAAAATAAATAAAGTAAATTTTTTTGCTTTACTTTTTTTACATAAATAAAATCTCCCTCTCCCCTCTTTCTTTAAAAAAAGTGGAAATTAAAAAAATTTTTAATTTTTATCCTTCACTTTTCCAAAGCTGTCCATTACCCATATATTTAGTTTTAGCCCGTGGCTGGCAGCCAGGCAATTTTTTGAATAAAATCAGGACGTTTTGGAACTATATTCTTGAACCCTGTTATTAAAGTTCAAGCGGGGATTTCAAGTGCATAGGTTTC
>Ga0078972_1011036_pt1 | contig 16438 bp, 15 predicted proteins | sample YelNatPaOPGAMG01_FD_67568 | JGI IMG/M metagenome (GOLD analysis project Ga0078972, IMG submission 67568) | Hot spring thermophilic microbial communities from Obsidian Pool, Yellowstone National Park, USA - OP-RAMG-01 (SPADES assembly) (version 2) | ecosystem: Environmental > Aquatic > Thermal...
AGGAATACGAATATGATTGACGCTATAACGTTCCCTATCCCCCTCCTTGCCCCGCCAATATCCGCCAACCACATTACCCCTCTGAGACGAAACAAAAACCGTCACAACATCACCCCTACTGTAGGCTGGTGTTGAAACCGTGACGCTACCGCTTACACCAAGCCCAAGCCTCAAAGGAGGATCAACCGCTATACGCGTACCGTTGAAGTATAGGGCATCTATGGTAACAGGCACCATACCCACGTTTCTCACATAAACCGTAACCTTGCTCAGACTAGGCTTAAAGACCACGTGCTCCACAACAAACCTCTCCCTCACCCTATCCAAGTCAGCAGATATGGCAGCCTGATACTCACCCTGAGACGAGCTGATCATACCTAAACCCCAGTACATAACCGCGCCAGCGAGCGAGGTTATAACCAGAGCCATCACTATAACCGAAATTATGTAGCTCACACCCCTCCTACCACGCACACCACCCCTACCGAAGGCTAACAAGAGAAGCAGCGCAAAAGAAAGCGTCAAAGCAAGACCAGCACCACCGGGGAACTCAGGTATAACAGCTGCACCCTTAGCCGCAAAGTACCCTTCACCAAACACCCCAGATGAGGAGGCTACCCGCACAAGGTAAGTCTTGTTAGCCTCCCAATCGTATCTCACAAGCATCTTAGCGATCTCCTTAGGCTGAACCACCACACTACTCGGCTTAGACTCAGCAGCCCCACCGTTAACGTAAACCCTATCCACAACAGTCTCCGAAGAACCAGCGTTAGAGAGGAAGAGTATAAGCCCACGCCCAGACCAACCCTCCTCAACAAGGCTCACATCAAAAGCAACATCGGCTATAACAGGCGCCTCACCGGCCCTCAAACCCTCCTTAGCGAGCTCCTCAGAGTAGCCCCTCTGAGATAAGGAAGCTAAACCAGAGCCCCAGCCCAGTATGAAGGCCGCTAACGTAACCGCAGCAGCCGTCAAGATAAGCGCTCCGATGATGTCGGACTGACCCCTACGCACCTAAACCACCTTCCAAAACCCAGAAGCCACACAACCCCTTGAGGAGATGACCGTAACCGAGTGGGCTACGCCCTCATCTACAGCGTAGCTTAACGTCACCCTAACCCAACCAGCCTGAAGACGGTTTAAAGTCAGGTTAGCAGACCCAGTTGAAGTTACAGCGTTCACAGTCTCCCTGTGGTCGACAAGAATCTTCGAAACCGTAACAGGTACAGACCCATAATTCCTAACATACACGGTTACATCGGTATGCGAGTAGCGGGCGACAGCAAACACAACCCTCTCAACAACAAACCTCTCAGCGGCAGCGCCTCGCCTCTCACCCAAAGCAGAACCCCAACTGTCCGCACTCCAAGCAACCTGACCATACCCAAAATAGGCGACGGGAGCAGCCAAAGCCACGGTGAGAAGCGTAGCCACGAGCACAGTAGCCAAATAGCTTACACCAACCCCTCCCCTAGAAGGACTTAAACTAAATCTTCGAAGGGCGATCCGCGGAGCCTTGAAAGACGCAGACGGGCTGAGCGTCAACATAAACCCATCACCCCAGCTAAATATATGAAGGTTTCTAGGGATTCTGAGGGTGACGCAGAATAAATCGTTGAAGTATTTAAACTAGGAGCTAACAGTTCATTAGGCTCCACAAAATATTCTGCATCACCGATTCTGAGCTATGTTGTCTTTGGTGGACTCGCATAGCTCTTGGTCTTCACCTGGTCTTGCCCCCTCTCGGGGCTCGGCATCACCCTCCAACCCAGTCAGGTCGAACCCGCTCCACGCATCCGCACCCAAGCCGTTTCCAGCCTGGGGTCATCTGTGTGGAGGAAGTCCCTCCATCTGAAGGGTTTCCGCATCATCCTTCAGTCCGCGCTCTTACCAAAGCATGTGGCTTATACCTACTTAACTCCATCTATTTTGAAACTGCTGAGTACGGCAAAGATACTAACCCTCAATGCATACCAGCCCTTCGGCTAACGAAGAGAAGGAATACAGTCAGCCACACCAAAAGAGCGGCCTCCCCGAGCATAGAATGGATACCTTCAAACCCACCTAAACCCACTAAACTCACATAAACCGCCATTAAAAATATGCGCAGCAAATTCGCTAGGAATGTGCCGACAACACCTAAGGCGAAAAGAGAAACTTTGTGGTTTACATCGACCTTCAGCAAGAAGGCAAGCATCACAAGCGAGTAGATGACGAGGCTATGCACACCAGCTGAAGGCCAGTACACCACGAGTGTAAAGTAGCCTTCTGACGTTTTAAGCGACAATACGTTGCCAGCAACAGCAGCGTAGCCCACATTCGCAGCCCTCAGAAGAAGATAGTTTAAGCCGAGGATTACGGGTACGAGTATCTGCATAGGCGCTACCGAATCGTAAGGTAGGACGGCATCCAGCATAAGGATGGCTGCGAAGCCGAAGAGGTAGGTGACTGAGGCAGAGAAGAACCTTAAACCAACCCTACCCAGAGAAAACAACACCAAAGCGGTAAGGTAGAGCGCGTACACAAAGTAGTCCCAAACCCAGACCCAGCTGTAGAGAAGCGGCACACCGAGCGACTCACCCCACACCCAAACAACCTTATGAAGCCAAGCAGCGGACAAGATGAAGTAAGCAGCAACTGCGCTTGCCACGATCACCGAATGATAGCGTGGCCTATAGCCTCCACCAGCCTTAAACCACTCCGCTACAAAGAGGATTAAAGCCGCTAGAAAGCCTCCCCTACCCTCATTCCAACCCAGCGTATATGACGAAGGATCTAACAACAGCGTAGCGAGAATGGGGAGAGAAGCTAAAGCTAGAAACAGCAGTCCGCCATGCTTCCGAGCCGTTGAATACGTGGAGTCGACCATACCGCGCCTACTCAACCACCTTCTACACTAAGCCTTCAGCTAGATTACCTTGAGCTGCAGGGTTACTGTGTCGGAGAGCGGTGTTGGAGTAGACCAGTCATCCCAAACCATTATCGAAGCGGTGTAGTTGCCCCTCGTGATTATGACGGTGCCGACAGAATGTCTGACCGTCTGCCCCACAGCTATCGCCGAATCTATCCAACCAATGAATACCACGCGGGCGCTACTATCCCTAATCTGCACCACATACACATATTTATGCGGGATTATGTCAGTATTCCTCAAGCTAGCAGAGACTTGAATCGTCTGCCCACGCTGGAAGGTTGACGTAGGGTTACCTATCGCGTCAAAGGTCCCTGCATCCGAGACCTCGAACGTGCCCACGCCTAACCTACCAACCTTGAAGGTCGTGCTATTCGAAGCACCCCAGTAGGACACCGTGACGCTGTAAACCCCGGGCTCATCATAGGGGTATATCTGCTGCTGCACACTGTAGGAGCCGTCTGAACCAACCTCTGCGTCAAACTCAGCCCACAGCCCGCCAGATGGGCTCGTAACTCTAACCTTCACAGGACCAGACACGACGAAGGAAACCCTGCTTGCTAGGTTAAAGAGGTCACCAGGCTTCAAGAACCGTTGAACTAAATCTACGTTAACATAGAGCCCTACGAAGATGTCTAAAGAGGAGTTAACCAGGTTACCGTAGCTGGCTACGATCGTCCAACGCCCCCTATCTTCAGGCCTCACTCTGTAGACGGAGTCTAAGCTAAAGCTGCCGTCAGACCTCGGCGTAACTTGGGCTACAGCCTTAACCGACACATTCTGCTTAACGTATATGGTAACTGGGTAGTCTGGGAGAAATGGGGAAGCCTTGCCTGAAACGGATATCGTCTCATCAGTAAGATACACAAGCTTATCCGATGCGAGTGTGATATTGGGCTTAATGCGGACCTGGAAGCTCGTCTCAGCCACGTAGCCAGCGTAAGACCCCCTAACCCTATATGTGCCGGTCAGATCCATCTCAGACACGCTCCCAACAACAGCCCCATAATTCCCCTTCACATCGGGTGTCACATAAGTCCTTACCCACACCCCGCCGAGTGGGTTTAAGACCGTCACATTAACCCGCTCACCCGGAACCATCTGCCAAACGACACCATACACATAGACCACCTCCCCTGCACCGTAAGAGGGCTTATCTGTGGATACAGTTAGCGGCTTCTGAGATAGAACCGTAGCCGATGTGAAAGAAGCGATTAAGAGAACCGCAAGAACCGAGGATAAAATCAGCCTACCAGACCTCGAACTCTTCATTCCACCAACCTATTTCCAGCCTCACGATAAATAGTTAACTCCCTGTCAAAGAGAGATTTCTGTGGGAGGAGGAGAATTTTTATGGAAGCATCCAACGGAAGCCTCCGCAAGCTATCCGCTTCCAGCGCCTCGACTATGGTAGATCGTCAGCGAAGCCACGAAGACATAGGATGCGGTGTAAGGTACTAGAATTGGGAGTATGCCAAGGTTGCCGAGTGTGGCCGCTGAGGCTATGGATGCGGCGCCTAAAACTATTGTGAGCAGCTCGATCACCAACGTCGCATCCAGAGGCACCTGATACTTCTTGCCCCTCCAGTCATCGCCGCTCCGCTCAATAGCGTACTTAGGAGTTCTGAGGAACGGTTGGCTCCTGCTTGATAGTAGTGCACGCAGAACCTGAATCGTGTTGCTTACACTCACCCCGTATCCTATGAAGCCGAGCGTAATTAGAGCTGGTAGAGATCTGATCAGACCCAATCTCTGCTGCCTAACCGAAGCCACGTAGTAGACCCAGACCGCAGCCCAGCAGGTCAAGATAGCTGCACCAAGCGGCAGCCAAGTGACGTTATGTGCCTCAAGCGATCTGATGTATTCAGCTACAGAAGTGGACGAAGGCTGAGGCATATCAAACCCGATTGTGTCAACGTTCAGTATTGAGGCAAAAGCAGCTAAGATGAATGCTGCTAAAATCAGCGGGTGGACGAAGTAGTATGTGAGGTGTGTGAATGCCTCAAACTTCTGCTTCAAAGAAAGGTCTTTGCGCAGCAGTATTTTGACAAGGTGCTTCTTTGCCACCTGCACTGAGCCGCACGCCCAACGAGCCTGCTGCCTCTTAAAACCGCTGATCGAGGGAGGAACCTCAGCGGGAGCGCAGACATCCCTCAGATAGAGCACCCTATAGCCCTCCAGCTGCATCCTATAGCTTACATCAAGGTCCTCAGCCAGAGTGTCAGCTTGCCAACCACCCACCTTAACCAGAGCCTCTCTCCTCAAAACACCCGCGCTGCCGTTGAAGTTCAGAAAGCACCCAGCAGCCAACCTACCCGGCTGCTCAATAAGAAAGTGGCCATCGATCCCGAGAGAAACAGCCTTCGTCACATAGTTATAACCTCTGTTTACGTGGGTCCACCTTGCCTGCACAAGACCCAGAGATTCATCGGCCTCCATATACGGTATGATCTTCAACAGGAAGTCGCTTGGAGGTATGAAGTCCGCATCAAATACGCAAATGTACTTCTCCGATGTCACCTCAAGGGCTTTTTGCAGCGCACCAGCCTTGTAACCACTCCTATCAGCCCTCCTCAAAACCTCTATTCTGAAGCCCTGCGCCCCTAAATCTTCAACCACTCTATTGACTTCATCAGAGGTGTCGTCGTCAGAGTCATCCAGCACCAAGATCCTAACCAACTCCACACCGTAACATTCAGCGACTTTCGCACAGGAGTAAATGACCCGTCTAGCCACATACTTCTCATTGTAAATTGGAAGATGTATGGCAACAGTAGGCTTACCTTTGAGCGAGCCCGCAGCAGGCACAGCATACCTCTTCGCACTATAGAGGAGGTAGAAGCAGTTGTAGCCGTAGATGAAGAAGAGCGCAGAAACCGTGAGTGAAAGAGCGAGCAGAATCTGCTGAATCACAGTAGGCTGCAACCCCTAGCTAAAGTTTCTGCGCAGCTACGCCATATAGGAGCAGTGGCAGCTCCTCTATCCTTCCTGTCATAGGGTCTATCTTCAGCCCCAATATTCCAAGAGTCATTACACCTATAAGCGGGGTATCCACTTCCCCACTCACCAACGCTGGTGAAGCCCTCTCCCACCTAATACCTTCACACGTATCCTAGTCTCCAGAAGAATCTCTACACCGACACCAGTCTTAACCTTTACAAAACCTAAACCCTCAAGCTCCAATTTTCTGAAGAGCTCCTCAGGGAGCACGGTGTAGGTCACACCAGTATCGACTAATGCTCTAACAGAAGCCCTCAGCGGTTTTTTGGGGTTCGAAACTTCATCCACGACTACACGACCCACAGCCATCACCAACACCAACTTTTATAAAACCTTTCTTTAGCTCTATCCGGATGATGTTACGATAAGGTTTTAGCGTTTGGTGCTTTATTTGGTTGTCATATGTCTACTTATCGTAACATCATCTCTATCCGAGGATTGTCAATATTAGGTACTAGAAGCTGTTTAAAAAGACTTGTGCACACTTCGAGGTTGTCGCCTAAATTGTCTTTCACGATCGTTTTGTTGGATTCCTTTTGACCGTTTATTAGTCGGAGAAGTCCAATTACTCAAATTATGCTGAGGATGCGAATTCCCTAACGCCAATCAACCAAACGAAAGCAGAGGATTAGAGCTCGACTCGTTAGACTTTAGCCAAACAGGTAACACATATACCTTCTAATTATGCGACAACCTCGCACACTTCTAACCTTAAATCCGCTCATCTAAAGATTAGATCATCTCCTCCTCGGCCTTCGGCGCTACCCTTCTCCTCCTAATGTATATAAGAGCCCCTATGGTCGCCACGACTACCGCAGCTACTGAAATCCAAAGCGTAAGGGGTGGGCTTTCTGTAGTTGTTGGTGTTGGCTGCTGCGGTGCCATAACGTTGATTTTAATGGATGCTTGCGTCGCGGTGTAGCCCTCCTTCTTCACATCCACCTTGATCTCAGCCGAACCAGGGTTGTTAGAGAAGAAGACCGCTCTACCCTTACCCTCCCTATCGGTTGAGTTTGAGGTCTGGGCTAGGTTTCCTAGATTAGTTGACCAGGTGAGCGAAGCCCCTTCAACCGCACCTACGTCGCTGGCTACAGTAACTACGAGTGTTATCGGCTCACCAACCTCAACATCGCTCTTCTCGGCGCTGAGCGAAGCCTTCATGACCAGTGGCTTGACATCAAACGCCACGCTCTTGGTCACCGTTGTGCAGCCGCTCTTACTCACAGAGACCGTTAGGGTTATGTTTCCATCTACGGCTGGTCGAAAGACCGCTGAAGCATACCCTTTTTGATCTGTTAACCTAGTTTCGTTTAGCAGCTGAGGCTTAGCCGCATTCCAGAGCACTTTCGCACCTTCTAAGGGCTTACCAAAACACCTCACATACGCCTGCACCAACACTGGTTGGAATACCCCTACTGTGACACGCCCTGAGGCAAGCGGGGGTGGCTGCGTATATAATTCAAGCGTTATGGGTAATAGGACCGTCTTTATTGTAGCTGAACCCTTCGTGAAGCCAGACTGCGTAGCCGTGATCGTGGTTTCACCAGCCGCCCCGGTTGTGTAGAACTTAGCCTTCACATATGTGCTGCCAGCCTTTAACGTCACCTTCTCATCCACGTATCCAACGTTGAGGGCTGATGATGAGAGCGTAATCGGTATGTCTGAGCGCGCCTTCGACGGGATACCGCTTGCGTCCTGAAGCTGGACTACTACCGCTTCGTACGCTCCAGGGGTGGCTTGAAGGGTGCTGGGCGCTGTGTATACGGCTAGGTGTGTTGGCGCTGGGCTCACCGTGTATATTGTTCTGCTTGCTGAAACGTAACCTAGGGCTGTGGCTGTGATGTTGGTTGCACCCGCTGTGTAGGTTGTCTGGAACGACGCTACGCCGTATGTTCTACCGGCGGGTATCGTGACCGTCTTGCTGACTTCGCCGACGTCGGTTCTAGATGAAGCTAGGAAGACCGTTATGTCATTAGGAGCTCTGGCTGGTAGCCCATTTACATCTTGAAGCTCAACTATTATGGAGTCGTATGACCCTCCGTCTGCTGGTAGAAGTGTAGGTGCAGATGTCAATGCGAGCCTATAGGGGACCGTGCCTGCTACTGTGAGCTGTGCAGCCGCTGTTTCAAAGTTTTGGGCTGAGGCTGTTATGACCGTGGAGCCGGGTAGGAGTGTGGAGTTGAAGCCAACGAGCTGAGGCGCGCCACCCTTCAACTCGACCCTCGCGTTGACTGAACCGACGCTGGTGTCAGATGACGCAAGCTGAACGGTGACGCCTTCTGTTGAGATAAGGGGGTTGCCTGATTGGTCCTGAAGCTGTAGAACTATGATTTCATGGTACTCGGCGCCAGGAGGTATAGATTGCGGCGCAAGGTATAGACCGAGTCTACCCGATCTGCCTAACGTAGGCTTCACAACCACAACCTCGGTTGAGGCTGACACGTAGCCCTCGGCTGAAGCGGTTACCCGCACCGAACCAGCAGACACCCCGTAGAGTTTGGTTGAAGCGTACGTTTTACCCGAAGGTATCTTGATCACAGCATTCTGAAGATATGCTATCTTCTCGTTAGATGATGAGAGGTGTACTAAGATGTCTGTGGGCGCCCTGGCCGGTGAGCCCTGAAGGTCCTGAATCTGGGCCACGATGTAGGAGTAGGATTCTGAGCGCTCGGGTATCTTGGGCGGCGCAGCGTATACGGCAAGCTTAGCTGGTATTGGCCCTATTACACGTAGGGTAGCTGCGCCTGAGCTGTAGCCTGCAGCAGAAGCTGTGATTGTGGTTTCGCCAACCGAGTATGATACGTAGAAGCGAGCCCTACCGAATGTGCTCCCAGCGCTTATAGTCAGAGTAGGGTCTACACTACCAACCCTAGTGATGGAGGATGAGAGTGTAACCACGACATCACCTTCAGCCCTAGCTGGCTTACCCGCAGCATCGAGTAGCTGCACAGTTACGATCCCGCTCACACCAGCCTCAGGCAGCATCTGAGATGGGGAGAGGCTTACAGAAAGAGCCTTTGGCGAGCCACTCGGCTCAACCGTGGCCACACTCTTTGTGTCCGGTTGATAGCCGCCAGCAGAAGCCGTAACTTCGGTTTGACCCGGTGTGAAGGTGGTTCTGAAGCCTGCGACAGCGTAGCTAAAGCCTTTGGGTATCGTCACATATGGGTCTACTGAGCCGACCTCAGTCCTAGAGGAAGAGAGCGTAACCACGATATCCTCCGGCGCAGGAATAGGGTAGCCAGATTTGTTCTGCAGCTGAACCACTATCGCATCGTAGTAGCCGCCGTCAGAAGGAAGTTTAGGTGGTGCAACTATTATCGACAAAACGCCTGATACATCAGATTGCTCACTTAGGGAAGAGGGGGGGTTAAGGAGAAGCGTCAAGATGAGTAGCGCAAGAGAAACCATCTTCAAACAGCTACAAGCTGACGCTACCAACCTACCCGCCTTTCTACACCTCGAATATTAAAGCGCTTCTCTCTAGGTTTAGTTACCAGTATGGAGGCGAAACCTTGATAAGGTCGCGTAGAGCTTCAGAGCTCGGCTTGTTTAACATATTTAAGAGAAGGGGTAAGGTTGAAGCAACCTCAGAAGTGGAGAAGAGGGAGGTTGAGTTACCCGAGGCTAGGTTTGTTGAAGCTTACCCCGTCCTCGAGCCGTTTGTTTATGTTGGTATAGAGGAGATGCCTGATGGTGGGCTCAGGTACCGTGTCATCGAGCCCTCTTTGAGTGAAAGCGACCTTAGGATTCTGGATCAGATAGACCAGATGCTGAAGACCGCTTTGAGCGTCGATATGAGGAGCTTTGGTTCACAGGCTGCTGCGGCCGAGTACCTTAGGGGTGAAGTCATCAAGCTTCTGAGGAGGTTTAACGTTAAGGTACCGCGCCTCGTCTTCGATAAGCTGATGTATTATGTTACCAGGGACCATATAGGCTATGGGATAATAGACCCTCTTATGAGAGACCCGAGGCTAGAGGATATTAGCTGTGATGGACCAGGCATCCCGCTCTACGTTTGGCATAGGGACTATGAGTCCCTCCCAACTAACATCATCTTCCCAGATAGCGAGAAGCTGGATAAGTTTTTGATGCGTATGGCCTACCTGATCGGTAAGCACATCTCTGTTGCACAGCCGATCGTCGACGGGGCGCTTCCCGATGGGAGCAGAATCCACATGACATACGGCACCGAGGTGTCGAAGAAGGGCTCCACATTCACTATCAGAAAATTCAGGGGGGAGCCTCTTACCATAGTTGACCTCATAAAACTAGGTACACTTAACTCAGATATCGCGTCTATGTTGTGGTTCGCTTTAGAGAATAAGGCTTCTATACTCGTCGTAGGCGGCACAGCGTCAGGTAAGACGACTACGATCAACTGCCTCTCCATGCTCATCCACCCAGATGCTAAGATCGTCACAATAGAAGATACTCCTGAAATCAACCTAGCCCACGCGAACTGGGTTCAATCTGTTTCCAGACCCGGTCTGATGGGTGTGGGTGAGGTTACGCTCTACGACCTACTCGTGGCCGCCCTTAGACAGAGGCCTGACTACATCATCGTAGGCGAGATACGTGGGGCAGAAGCTTACACGCTCTTCCAAGCGATCTCCACAGGGCACGCCGGTTTGAGTTCGATGCACGCTGAATCCGTGTCCGCTGCGCTACGCAGGCTAATAGCTGAGCCCATGAAGATACCTAAGCCGCTGGCAGCGACGCTAAACTACATACTGCTACAAGCCAGAATCACTGTTGGAGGCAAGTCGAGCCGCAGAATCTTATCGGTAACGGAGCTCGTGGGTTTAGATCCGAGGACCGAAGAGTTCATAACGAACGAAGTATACCTATACAGCGTCGAGAAAGACCAATTCATCTACAATGGCCGCTCATATATAGTCGAGAAGCTCGCTAAGATGAAGGGGTTTACCCAAGAGGAGGTTAGAAGGGACCTAAGTGAGCGAAAGACGGTCCTGGAGTGGATGGTGAAGATGGGTGTCAGAGGGTACCGTGAGGTAACAGCGGTTGTTAGGGACTACTATAGGAACAAGGAGGCGCTGCTCAACAAGGTTAGGATGGATCTATATTGATACCCGAGCTCGCCTTCTTCTCCTACAGGCTATTTGGGCAGCGCCTAAAACTCCCCCGCCCAAGGGGGCTTGAAGAGAACCTTAAGAAGGCTGCTCTGCTGCTGCCTCCGGAGGTTTACCTAAGCTTCGCTCTGCTCATCTGCCTGATCGTGTTCGCCGGAGGCGTCTTGAACTGCTTCGTAGCCTTATACACCCTATCTCAATCACTAACATTCTCTATACCCCTCTCACTCATCTTAGGAGCTTCTTCGGCCGCGGTTAGCTTCGCCTCCCTCTACTTCTACCCCTCTGTGAGGGCTGGTAGGAGAAGGAGAGAGATCGAAGCCAACCTCCCCTACGTTATAAGCACCCTCTCTATACTATCGGCTGCCGGTGTGCCCGCCGATAGGGCTTTCAGGCTCCTCGCCGCTCTCGAGAAAGGCGGTAGGGTTGGGCTCGGCGGCGAAGCACTACTCATCTACAGGGACCTAACCCTGTTGGGCGGAGATCTTGTTTCAGTTCTGAAAGAGGCTGCCGAAAGGAAGGTTTCAACACACCTCTCAACTCTACTCGAAGGCATCGTTGCGACGATACGCTCCGGCGGCGACCTCACAACCTACCTACAGGAGGAGGGTAGAAGCCTGATGAGGCTGCATAGAAGCATCATGAAGGAGCTCCTCGACTTCATGGTTATTATCGCAGAGATCTTCATGGCTCTGATGGTAGCCTTCCCCCTCATACTAATAGTTATGCTCGCTGTGATGGCTTCCATCGGAGGAGGGGTTGGAGTGGCGAACCCAGCCAACATCGTGCCGCTAGTCATCTACGGTCTCGTCCCAGCGGCGGGAATCTTACTCCTCCTACTCATAGACTTAGCTACACCAAGGGTGGCATAGATGCTAGCGCTTAAGCTTAGCAGGAGTGATAAGAGGATCGTAAGCGTCTCTTCGATAGCGATATGCGCCGCGATTCTGATCAACACGATACTCGTCTGGCCTGGGTTAGATAGGCACCCCGAGTTTGAAACGTTCTTCGTGATAGCTGTCATCATAGCCCTCTTCCCCCCTGCTGCAGCCGATCTGCTCGATAGGCGCTGGAGGAACGCGGTGAACGCAAAGCTCCCAGATCTTATCAAAAACATATCAGACGCTCAGAAGACCGGTATGAGCTTCCCCAAGGCGATCGAGTACTCCGCTAGGGTAGACTACGGTCCCCTTACAAAGGAGCTGCGTAAAACAGTGGCACAGCTAAGCTGGGGCTGGACTTACGAAGAAGCCATGCAGGACCTTGCCAAGCGCATAGATACTCCCCTAGCGCACAGGATGGCCGCTATGCTCATAGAGGTTGGGAGAGCCGGCGGCAGGCTGCACGAAGTACTCGACAGCGTTTACGCTCACTTCAGAGAAGTCCAGGACATAGAGAGAGATAGGAAGAGGCAGCTGATCCCCTACGTGATGACCATATACGCTTCCTTCGGTGTCTTCCTATTCCTCGTCTACATACTCTTCTCAACACTATTCTTTCAAGCAAAGCAGCTAGCCTCAACAGGAACCTACTTCTTAAGCGGTCTCAACACAGACCTCTACTACATATGGTTCTTCCACATGGCTGTCGTCGAAGCTGTGATAAGCGGCTTCGTCGCAGGTAAGATGGGTGAAGGAGCCATGTCCGCAGGTCTAAAACACGCCCTAATTCTGCTACTCATATCCATCCTAGCCTTCGCATTCATCATACGCCCACCCTGACAACAGATCAGCCACCAGCTACCACACTAACATTGAACCCAACAAACGCAGCATTCAAGCCAAACCCACTCTGCGACCAAAGAAAGACACCACATACAGCACAAGAGGAGGGGTAAAAAGGAAGAAATTAACCTAAGCCCCTCCACACCACCAACATCGAAGATAGGGTTGAGCTCAGCCTACCCAGCCCAACACCTACAGCGGTCGTAACAAGATCAAATAATCTGAGATAGATTAGAAGCGTAAAGAGAATCAGCTCCAAAGACGATATTCAACTCAACCACCCAAAGACTAAAGTTGGCTCATAAGCTTAATCACCCACGCATATACCATCTTCTCGTCTGCAACTTTTACTACACTTCTTTCAACCCGCTTTTGAATCTACAATACTCATCTCCCTTCGCTACACACATATCTTCAACCACCTCTACATCCTTCCCAAATAGCGTCCGCAGTACGCCCGCCAGATAGCCTCGAAAGAAGCTGCTTTGAGCAGCCCCTCCCCTAAATGCTCCGCATTCAAACAGCTCATACACGTCGACTTCAACCCTCGCTTCATTCGAGTCAAACTCCACAAGCCTCGGTAAACACCAGCCCTTAGCTACCCTCTCCTCCAAGATAAGCTCCAAAACATCTCTACCATCCAGCCTATACCTTGACCGAACCGCTTCAACCTTAGCCCTACCCGCCTCAACACCCATATCATACAAGATAAAAGCCCCACCAGACCCATACACTTCATAAAAACTCTTAAAGATCGCACCCAGAACCCTAACCGTGAACGAAACACTCCTCTCACCTAAACTCAGCAGGGGAAAACTTTCTTCTATCATAAAATCTTGCTAGGACTGAGCCGTCGATGAGCGCGAAATCTGACTTTTTAACGCTCCCCGTAGCTGACTCATATTCAAATTCCATCCCCATACTTTGAAGTTCCGTTCGGGGTCGTAGACAATCTCTCCGTTCTCCTCAACGGATAATGTACCAACACCGAGGTTGAAGAGAGGTTCAACCGTGTAAGAGCAGTCTCTTAGAATGGAGACTGCTTCTACAGCGAAGAGGTAAAACCCTTGATATGGAATGAAGTTCCAGCTGCTGTCTATGCCAGCCAGCTGAGACTCTCCCAGATTTGGAGTGTAACTGTTCCAAAGACTCTTCGCCTCCAGCATTATCTCTTTGCCTACACACCACTAACTATAGCATCCTGCTTTGTTGAAAAATTCTTTGTGAGGGAGGCAGTTTGTCTAGTTCCTGCCCCCTCTAGCCCATTTGCCTTTAAATTAGGTTTTGATGCCTTAAATTAGCAAGTAATGCCTTCGAATTGTACTGTTCTCCTTAATGAACCCTCTTTAGGAAAAAGCCTCTGAACATTTTACAACAAAGCAATAGCATCCTGTAAGTTTATATGGATGCTTTTATAATCACAATTATCGGGTGGTTTTTTGGGCAAAACAGCTTTGAAGAAGGTTGAAGAAATTGGAAAGAAGCTTGATGAACTGAGGGATTTTCTTGAAGATGTCTTCTTAACCACTGAGGAGTACACGTTGTTGAAGGAAACCGATGAAATCGTTAAGAGCAAACGCTTTAGCGAGTTGAAGTCTCTTAATGAGGTTCAGAGTTCACATCCATAAAAAAGCAGATGAGTTCTTAAAGGGACTAAAATCTGAAGACAAGCAGCGCATAGTTGATAAGCTTAAGCAGCTTGAAGATTTTCTGATACTCCATATCTTTGGCGAAGTAGGTGGCGGTGCTTAGAATCCGCTACACGTTCAAACATAAAGGGCCTATCCAGACACCTTCAGAAGACACGGCATGAAGACTAAAAGCCTCAGCTACCTTCAAAAAACTCATCTATAACAACGCCGGGTGAAGCCCTCTAGATTCAGCTATCAAAAGAGTCAACCTACGTTTATGGAGTCGATGAGCCTCTTGCATACTTCTTGTGTTCTTCCTGCTCGTTGCGTGGCGTCTTCCGCGTCCCCCCTACTTATGACCTCTTCAGGGGTTAGGAAGGCCTCCTCCCCACCATACAGACTAATCTCCCTCTTTTTGACGAGGATTCTGCTAGTCTCCTGCAGAAACCCCAGCTCCTCCCTAAACCACTCTGGAAACCTCCACCCAACATCAACCAAGATATCCGACACATCGTGAATCTTAGGATACTCTATCCCAACCGCCTTCAAAACCGCCTTTAGAGACAACTCAACACACTCCTGGCTCAACCTCACCGCATACGGATAGTTGCCCTCAGCAAAGGCGTCTCTAGCATCCTTAAGCCTAGCCTCGGCCTGCCGGAGATAAGCCCTAGCAACCTTAAGTAGACTCAACCTTTCTCACCGAATCTATACTCTGGCTTCAAATCCCAATACCATCGCCCCTTATCCACCACCACACGCTTAGCACCCCGCTCCAGCAACCTCCTCCTAAGCTCAAGCAAAGTAGCCTCAAGAAAGCCGTCTCTGTCATAGAGGATCGCGGCTTCTTCGGTCAAATCTAGGAAAAGGAGGGGCAGCCTCCTAGCCTCCTCCCTCCTCAAAGGGTAAAGACTAAGCGACGCATACACCCCGTGCCTCCTAAGCCACTCAAGCTCCCCCCTCAGCGCCACCTCAACCTGACAAAGCTTCTCCACCCTCGAACCCAAACTCCCCTCCAGCGAATCCGAAACCAGCAAAATATCAACATCACTATACTGAGACGCAGAACCACGAGCCACAGAACCATAAACAGCAAAAGACACCAAATCCAAGCTCCTCAACAGAACCCTCAAACAATCGAGTATCAGCTTAAGATAGCGCTCAGAAGCAATCTTATCAACATTCCTAACAACCCCAGAAGCCAAGAAAAGAAAATTCTCCGCATCCAAAAGCCTATAACGCCTAGGCCTTCCACGATCAAAAACAACCAGTATCCGCTTAGAATGAAGCCTACTAAAGGCAACCGAAAGCCTATTCCTATCAAAAGACAAAAGCTCCCCAGCCTCAGAAAATGTGAACAACTCCCCTCCAAACCTCACGTAAAGCTTAGAATAGCATTCGCCAAGCCACCTCGAAACCCACATCCTAAATCTAGCAAGCTGGAAACCTTAACAAACTATTAAGCTTTGCCGGAAACCCAGGGTCTCCATTCACACTTTCCTTCCAGACCAATCCGCTTCACAACCCACGTGTAGATAGGCTCCTTCCACGCCGCCACTACTAAGATTCTCTTCCATAGCGGCTTGAAGCGCCTATCAACCAGAAGCGAAGTTCTCCCGTAGAAAGCCAGTGTCTGATCCAACGTTAGATCACCGCAAAAAACTACACAGCAAACCTGAAACAGAATCTCACACTAATCAACCGTCCGAATCCATAATCCTAGCTAAAGCATCAGGGTTAAGTTGAAGCGTCACCTAAGAACGCTTCACCTCCACAACAGAACAGGAACACAAAAGCCCATAGACGATCCCATAAGGTTCTAGACTTTTGAATAAGGACCGCTATCCTGAAATCCTCTTCAATGCCACTCTTAGCGGCTTTGTCGCCGTAGTCAGCAGTTCCAAAATAGATAGAGTTAAGTAGGCATAAGCCACATACTTTGGTAAGAGCGCGGACTGTCGGATGATGCGGAAACCCTTCAGATGGAGGGACTTCCTCCACACAGATGACCCCAGGCTGGAAACGGCTTGGGTGCGGATGCGTGGAGCGGGTTCGACCTGACTGGGTTGGAGGGTGATG
>Ga0078972_1011039_pt1 | contig 16437 bp, 14 predicted proteins | sample YelNatPaOPGAMG01_FD_67568 | JGI IMG/M metagenome (GOLD analysis project Ga0078972, IMG submission 67568) | Hot spring thermophilic microbial communities from Obsidian Pool, Yellowstone National Park, USA - OP-RAMG-01 (SPADES assembly) (version 2) | ecosystem: Environmental > Aquatic > Thermal...
CAAAAGCATGGAACGCACAGGAAAACGACTCCTACCTCTACCAGTATTAGCATACTTAGCCTCAATAAGACTCACAGTTAGGCTTATATCGATATTAGAGAACAATAATTTGAGGGTGTCAAGGGGTAGCCCCAGAAATCGGTTCAAACCGGACTATCACCTCCATTTGGACTTGATTTAACTATCCCTTGACACCCTCACCCCTATAAACATAACTAAGCCAAAAACACGCTTCCCTTAAACAAAAAAGCCCAAAAAGAATTATTCAACACTTATGCGCGCATGTTGTGTTTGTGGCTGATAGTCCATCAGAGTTATAGCCGGCCTAGCTGTTTCTTTTAGGAGTTCCGGCAGCTTCCTGTTTAGTTGGCTTATTATCCGCTTCATTTTCCTAGCCCTTGAAATGCTTGACCAGTAAAAAGCCTCGTCAACGGTATCTTCGGCTATCAGGATTGTTACTTTGCCGGCTACGCGTCTACCTGTTCTGCCCCTACGCTGGATGTAGCGTATCTCGCTTGGAACAGGCTCATAAAATACGACGTGGTCAACTTCCGGAATGTCTAGGCCTTCCTCAGATATGCTTGTGGCTATCAGCACGTTTGCTTCGCCACATCTGAGCTTTTCAAGGACTTCCCGCTGCTGTTCCTGTGTCATTCCAGGATCGCCTTCCCTTTCGCCCTGGCCTACGAAGCGTTCAACCTTCAACCTTGAATTGTTGTTTAATGCCTTTAGCAAGGCGTTTACCGTGTCGCGGTACTGCGTGAACACAATAAGCCTCGAGTCTGGCTTGGCTTGAAGCTGGCCTTCCAGAACTTTTATAAGCTCTTTCACCTTCGGGTTTTCTGCTGCCATGCAGCTTCTAAGCGCTTTTCTGGCTTCTATGAATAGCGGGTCGTTTAAAATTGACTTGTGGCCTCTGCTTCCCTCCATGGCCATGCGTTTAAGGCTTTTCTCAATGAAGGCTTCAAGGGTTTCCGGTCCTTGAGATTCTATTAGCTCTATCATGTGGGCTATGCTTAGAGCGGCTGTAGCTTCCACTTTCAGCTGGTATAGGTATCCGCCTTCGCCGCTTCCAAGCCTCCGCTGAAGCTCATCGTTAAGCTCCACTAAGTCGCGTCTTGTTATGAAGGCCGGCTGCTTGTCTGCTAAAACGCCCAGGGCCTGCAAGCCCTTAACCCGTTCAACAAGCATCTGCCTAAGCCTATCCCTCACTGCTAGATACTGTTCTGGAGGCTTAACCCTCCGCCATTCAACCTCTATTGGCTGAATATAGGGTTTAACGTCTTTATCCTCGTCTGTTCTGTGTTCTATGGCTGTTATGCCCAGATTCTCGCAGACTTCGGCTATTTTCTCTTCGCTGCCGCCTAGAGAGGCTGTTAAACCCAAAACTAAAGGCTTGCGGCGCTGCCTGAAATAGTATGTGGCTATGCCAACGTAGGCGTAGTTTCCCCTAGCCCTATGAGCCTCATCAAAAATTATAAGCGAAACATCATCAAGCCTCAGAAGCCCGCCTTTCAGGTCGTTCAGAACGCATTGGGGAGTTGCAAAAACAACCCTAGCCCTCTTATAAAGGGCCGACCTCTGGTTTGGCGGATAACGCCCAGTAACGAGAACTAATTCTCCCTCGTCAAACCACGTTTTGTCCAGGAATGTTTGGTGATGCTGCTGAACCAATGGTCTTGTAGGCGCCAAGAAGAATATTTTGCCTTCCTCGGCCTTTTCTATCGCTAACAGTAAGGCTATGACTGTTTTTCCAAGCGCTGTTGGCAGTACAACAAGCATATTATATTGGCGAGCCTTTTCCTTTAACATTGGATGCCAAATGTAACGTTTCTCAGCCAGCATAGGCTAAAGCTCCGCTGCAAGGCTTTCAAATGGCGTTAAGCACTGGGTTATTTCGATGACGACGGCAACGTTAGTGAGACAGACAAAGTTTATGATTTTGAGGTTTACCCGAGAACATGGAGAAGCAAACATTTCTTTGTAATTATCTGGGCGTGTCGCCAAGGAGACATTGAAGGATACTACCATTCCACCGGGGCTGTTGGAATGCCCTTTGCTTGGCATCATCCTGTTGATCCCAACTATGATTGTTTCATCGGCTTTAAGGATGCCTCAATGCCCCTTGCGCAAGCATCTAAGCATAATACCCTTGTAAAATATGGCGTCTGGCTTCTCAGGTTTATTTATCACGCTGCATACAACCATCGTCGTGTAGTAGACGCCTTAGACCAAGCCTCATTAGATCACTTCGGGATTAACTTTATCCAAACAGAGCTTTGGCAAGGCTTCACGGCAAATTGGCCAAACATAGGCACAGGTACTGGTAAAATGAAGATATATGGAAATTGGTGCATATATCTCTACTAGGGTAAATTGTTATTAGGGTGACGCCTTTCGATGAGGAAATGCGGAGCTGTGTTCGTTCTAATTTCAGCCATGCTCCTCCTATCGTCTGTCCATTGTATATGGTGTTTTGGGGCGGGTTCTCATACCTTGTGGGTTAGGGAGTTGGGGGTGCTCAGTCTTGGGATCACGCGTTCGCTTATACGGACGTTTGACGGCGGGTTTGCGGTTGTTGGGGGGAAGGATGGCGGGTTTCTGCTTATGAAGCTTGATGATGAAGGCAACGTGGAGTGGGAGAGGACCTATGGCACGGAGGTTGAGTTTGAGAGTTTCGCCAATGACGTCTTGCAGACGGATGATGGCGGATTTCTGCTGGCTGGACGCGGGGATCCCTTCCCGAACTTTATTGGTCCGAATGGGACGCTTTTCAACATCTTGAAGGTTGACGCTTATGGGAATGCGGAGTGGACGCGTATCTACGGAACAAGAACTATTGAAGCTCCCTTCGTGGCTTACTCCATCGTGAAGTCTAGCCGCGGAGGATACGCCATAGCCGGGTACTCCGAGATCGGCTGGACGCCCATAGCAAGCGGAAGCGGCAAAATAGTCTTGATAAAAATCACTGAACATGGAAACATACAGTGGAGGCGCGAGTTCCCATTAGGCACTACACCGTTCATGTGGGATGCTGTTTACCTTGTCGAAGCGGATGACGGAGGATACGCCATACTCACCGTTGTAAGCTCCAGACATGACGATGAAGATTTCCTACTAATCAAGACTGACTGGGATGGCAACAAGGTATGGGAGAAGCGGTTCAACTGCTCGTTCGATGATATCCCCAGGGCCCTAGTTAAGACATCTGATTGCGGTTTTCTGCTTGCCGGATGGACCTTCAGCGGCGCAGAAAAAAGGTGGGACGCCTTGCTCATCAAGGTGGATGCTGGGGGCAACGTTGAGTGGAGCAAAACTTATGGTGAAGAGGGGGATGACCACCTTAGCTCGGCTATAGAATCCTCCTCCGGCGGGTACGTCTTGGCATTGCACAGCATGCCCCCCGGCGGGATAACCTTAAACGGGACAATCCTAAAGGTTAACACTGAAGGAGATATTGAGTGGGCCATCAAATGTGGAGAAATGGTCAACCAGCAGTTATACCACATCACATCATAGAAACCACAGACGGTGCATACGCCTTCACAGGCGCCAAAGCCGACAACCCCGAAGTTAAAGTGTTTGTTAAATTTAAGCCCACAAGCCATGAAGAGCCCACAGCGCCACCAGCCATTATAAATACAATCGCGGTTGCAACATTCACTATCCTGGTTGTAATAATAATTCTAATAATTCTTCTGAAGAAGCCAGTCATAGTTAAAAGAAAAAATGCACACTGGAAATATTATCAAAAACTGGCATGATAGATTATTTTCTTTTAGTCACCGTTAAGAGAAGAAAGTTGAAAATTGCTTACTATCTTTGGGAAGGATTATTATTTCAGGAAGTCTTTAACTGCTTAGTGTAATCTTTAGGGTTAGTGGTCCTTCAAAACCTTCTTGCGGTCCTTTTATTGTTAGTGTGAATGTGATGGAGGAGCTGCCGATATTGAATGGCAATGGGGGCTCTACGTTTTCCAGTTCAAAGCCGTTTGTTAGTATGGATATATCCTTCACGGTCACGCTTTCTGGCCCTACAAATGGTTTGAAGTAGGCGACTGTGACGTCTAACTTGAACTCGCCGTACTTTGCAACAGGCGAAGGTATGGAAGAGGCTATCACGCTGTCCGCATATGCTCCTTCCTTTACGATGTTAACATTTCTGATAATTATCGGTTTGTAAGCCTCTTCCTCTCTAATTCCAGCAGTTAAACCGCCAATCCAGCAGAGCACAGCAATGGCTATAAGGGCGTAAGCCAAGAACCTCAGCCTTGGCCGTTTCCTTGCAATGTCAAAGACGGCTCCAATGGGCAAACTGAAAAAGCCGATAAGGCCAAACGTTACAAGGAAGAAGACGCCCGCCGCCGTTCCAGCTCCCGTTAACTTGGCAACAGCAAACAAGAAGCTGAAAAATATCCACAAAACAAACCCAACAGCGGAAAACACCAAACCCCATAAAACTGGCCTCAACAGCGCCCACCTAACATAAAATTCGAACAATGAACTATTAACATTGCGAATCACAAATACATATATTAAATCAACAGAAGGAAGGCGTTAGAGGTCGCAGTCCAAAATAGAATTATTGCGTCGACACCAAAGGATAGCAAAAAGATGCGCTAGCTTTCCAACTTTTAGAATAATGTGCTCTTAGTCGCTGTAAATAGAAGAGTTTTATAGATTTATTTTATATATTGTGTTTTGGGCTGGGTGTGGTTTGTTTGTCTGGTAGGAAGATGGTTTGTCACGTGTGTGGTAGGGAGCTTTCAAAAAGCGAGGCTGTTCCAGTTTATAAGAATGTTTAGATCGTGAAACAGGCGAGTTGAAGCCAGTTTTGGATTATTATCTCTGCAAATCATGCGACGCTCTCGTAAAGAAAAGACCGAAAACTTAGCCCTTTTTGATTAGGATCTTTTGTGATGGCAGCACGCTTACGAACTGCCATCCTTCCGCCAAGTATTTCTCAAGCTCTTTCTCGTGCACTATTCTTTGAGGGTTATGTTTTCCATCTCTAAGCTTTTTCAGCTCCCTCTCGTAAAGCTCCAATTCCTCATCCTTGTTTAATTCTCTTCCAACCTCCCTTTCTTTAGCGATTTTAATTTCCAGCAAATCTATGCCAAGTAGACTTTTTGCTATGCTCTTTAAAGCTTCAATTTTTGCCTCTTTAACTAGGGAGTTTTGGTCTAATGGCTGAGCAGTCGCTAAAAGGAGAGGCTCACATCTTCTGTACACTTCGCGCATCCTTTCAATTGTAGAGGGGTCTAAATCTCTTGTCCCGCTGTAAACGTGTTCTAATCCGGAGGTGTGGCCGAGCCATGCCTCGATATACTCGTTTGGGGCATGTCCTGTCAGGGTGCTCCTAAAATATTTCCTTAAGCTGTATGGCCTGATCCTTTGTACCTTGTTTCCGAAGATTAGCTGCGATTGAATTCCGCTTTTAGCAATAACGTTTTCTATCTTAGCTGTTAATGTTTTTCTCCTAATTCCTCTCCCTTTCTCTCTTGGGTTTGCTATTATCGGGCTTTTTTCAGTTATTTTCTCTCCCTTGCTTTCCCTGAGTTTGAAGTATTGGCGAATCAGCTCAACTGTCGTTTCCGGTATGAAGGTAACGTAGACGCTGTCACTTTTTGCCTGCGGAACAAATACCGCGCATGGGTTTATCCCCTTTTCAAAATCGCTTTTTATGCTTGAATAAGTTAAATCGCATATATCCTCAGGTCTTAACCCTCCATAACACATTAGTTCAATAGCAATTCTGGTGGGAATGCTTGTAGCCGCGTTAAGTATTTGCCTTAACTCCTCCTTCGTTGGAATTTTGTCTAAGTATTTTATAGTCTTCTTGAAAGGCGGTTTATTCTTTACCTCTATTCCGTGAAATTTGAGGAAGTTTTTGACAGCATTCCACAAAACATAAAGTCTCCCTGTACTATGGGAACCTTTACGAAGTTCAGATAAAACCCATTTCCTCAAAACTTCATATGCCTCGCCTGAAGAAAGTCTAACCAAATCTTTAGGAGATTTTCCGGAGCTTTCGACAAAACCGGCAAGCATATCCAAATAGTCGTGAGCAGTTCTTCCACTTCTCAAAACCTTCAGTTCATCAAACCAAGCCCTTACCTCTGCGTAATCTTCATATAGCCTCAAAGCTCTTTTAGAAAGTGCATGTCTGTAACTAAATCTCTCCAAGGTCCATCAAGAAAACGGAGAGGAGAGATATATAAATGTTCGGATAGGAAAAATAGGGCCCGTAGCTCAGTAAGGATAGAGCACCGGGCTTTTAACCCGGGGGTCCCGGGTTCAATTCCCGGCGGGCCCGCCAACCAGTGGACAAATCCTTAATAGGATGGTTTTTCTTGTTTGTGATGGTTTGAATTTGGATGGCGGGCATCGACGAGCTTGTTGAGGCGGTCATTTTGCAGAACCCGAATGTTTCGAGGGAAACCCTACTTAGAAGGCTGGAGGAAGAACGCGAAAGGTCTGGCGGCTTGATTTCGGATGAGGTTTTGTTGCGGATGATCGCCGCGGAGTTCGGCGTTAAACTTGTCTCAATGGTTCGTGAACCCTCCTTAGCTATTGGCAGCTTGGTCGCGGGCTTAAATGATGTCTCAATTGCTGGGAGGGTTATCGCCGTTTATCCACCCAAGGTTTTGGAGAAAACTTCCCGCTCTAAGCTTGCAAGCGTTTTAGTCGCTGACAAAACTGGCATGGTGCGGGTTATCCTGTGGAACGATAAAGCTGAGCTTGTGAGTTCTGGAAAGATAAGGGCTGGAAGCGTTGTGAGGTTTATCCACGGATACACTAGGGAAGGCCGTTTTGGACATGTTGAACTCCACCTAAGCGAAAAAGGCGACATCGAAATTCTGGAAGACGCGGAAGCCAAAGGTTATCCCGAAATAACGGAGCTCGCAACAAAAATAGCCGAAACAATAAAAGCTCCAAGAAACAGGAGAGTGAACATCGTTGGGAGGGTTGGCGAAATCCTTCGCGAGTCAACCTTTGAGAAAGAGGGCTCAGCAACTGGAAAAGTGATGCGCTTTACTTTAGTCGACGAAACAGGCGAAGTTCCAGTGGTTGTTTGGAATGAGAAGGTTGACGAAGCCAAGAAAATCCTCAAGAAAGAAGTCATGCTACAAATAGTGAACGCCAAAGTTAAAAAGGCTCCAGATGGAAGGGTTGAAGTTCACGTGGACCGTGAAACCTACATGGACGTTTTGACTGTTCCGCCTAAAAAGGAGTTTTGGAAAATAGCCGAACTAAAAGAGGGAATGAAGAACATCAGCGTTCAAGGCACCGTAGCTACGAAACCACTAATGAGAAAAGTGAAAACAACAAAAGGCGAAACAATAAGCCTCACGGTTTTCGAAATAAAGGATGAGACTGGAAGCATATGGGTTTCGGCGTGGCGCAAAAACGCGGAAAAAACTGCAAACCTAAAACCAGGCGAAAAAATAGCCATAAAAAATGCTGACGTCAAAAGGGGGTTTGCAGACCAACTTGAAATCACAACAAGAAACACAACAATAATAGAGATTCTTTCCCAGCACTGAACTTTTCAAAAAGGTCTATCTAGCCCTGCTCTTTCTGACGGCCTTAAGCCAAAGGGCACCCCAAATCACAGCAAAGCCCAACGTAAACCAGAAGAAAAACATGAGCACCTTAACAGCGTCTAAGACTGTTTCCTCAAACATTTTGAAGCCTCTCCCCAACCCCGCAACAAAATATTCTCGCTGATGGTTAAAAGGAGAATTTCCACCAGAATAATAGGCTTCCAGCCACACATATTTTAGACGTAGACATATGCCAACATCGATAGCAAATAATTTATAAAGAAAACGCAAATCTACATCTCAGCCGGAAAAGGGGGAAGGGGAAGGCTTCCATTACTATTTTTCAACAAAAACTCACTTGGAACGGCGGTTTCTACCTAGCAAATCATAACCATAATACCAGGCTGTCCAACCCTTCTGAAAGGCAGTTTCTCCGGCTTTCGCCCGCTTCCTTCTGCGATAAATCCAAACACAAATAAGCACTATAACCAAAACAAGGATGACAAGTAGGATCCAATAAAACCATTCCGGAAGATACCAACCAGCTGCTCGGACATCATAGTGGGCTGTGGCAGTGTGAGGGTCATCCATGAAAACCGTCAACTCATATCTGCCAACCTCAAAAGCTACGCCATCAACATCCCAATGGTTAAAGTCGTAACCAGCAACAGGCAGAGCCAACAATGAAACATTCACATGGGCGTCATACCACCAACCGCCAGCTGGACCAGCCTCGCCAACAGGACTCCTAGAAGGCTGCGGCTGCAAACCATCAGGGTCAGTGGCCACAATCAAAAGATACTGAGTCTTCCAGTTCGCAACAGCAGTCTTTGGCCTATCCATGAGTATTGGATCGCTTTTTGTATAATTCGTTCCAGAAGCATCCCCACCCCAAGAAACAAAAACACGACGAGTCCCATTTTTATGATCAAAAACGCCAATATTCAAAAAGGCGTAGGCCACCTCATTAGCATCATACCAGCCATCACCGCCCACAACACCATAAGGCGAAACCACAGCCAAATAATACTGAGTTTTCCAAAGCCAAGTAATGCTGGACGGTTGATAAATCGTGAAAGTTACGGTTGAGTATGATCCTGAAGACGGCACACTTCCAGTTCCAATCCAACCCACACATTTGTAACGTGTGCCCTCGGGGCCGGGCCATGGAGAAGACACTGAAGCCGTGATCGTTGTTCCATTGTCAAACCATCCACTTTGGGGGGTTGGTGAACCATAAATTGATGAAACTGACAGATAATATTGGGTCTTGTAATTTGCAGTTACTGTTATGTTTTCTCTCACTATTATCGGCGAAGATGGCCCGTCCACATTGTGGAGTTTGAAACGTTTGCCAGAAATTGTGCTTAAGACTGTTTCTTCATATTTGTAAGTTAACGTGCTTCCTTCGTCAACTAAAAGGCTGTAAGGTAAATCGTCAATGGTTTTTACTGAACCGTTCACCGTCAAAATGGTGCCGTGTGCGTCTGGGGAAAGTCCCGTTTCTTCGAATGTCACTAAAAACTTTTTCTTTATGGGCGAAGTTATTTCGATGTATCCGTCGGTGATACTGTTGTCGGTTGTGTCTGCTTCGTTTAAAAGTGGAGGTATAAAAGCCGAAATCAAATAACTTCCCGGAGCCATTTTTCCCGTGTCAATTGTGAAACTTAAAATTGTATGGGAATAAGGTGCGAGATTGAGAACATTTAAAGTTTCAACGACTTGATTGTTCAAGAGAAGGCTGACGGTGAAACTTTCATTAGTTGTTCCCTCATTTCTGACCTTTACATTTACATAAATTGGCTCTCCAACTTTAACCGAGGTTGCCGATGGAGTTATCTTAACAATTGCGGCGTCGTGAAACTCTATTTGGATAGGATCGTAAATTGTAATGATGAAGTTTGCTGATACTGGCGGGCAGTATGCCACACCCTCTGGCACTCTAAGGGCGGAAACATAAACCGTTGCGTTCGGCCCCGGGGCTGCCCACTTAGGAATGTTTAATTTTGTGTAGAGGAAAACATTTTTCTCATTTGGTTGAATCTCAATGTTTTCTATTGTCATAGAATTTACTATGTTATTTAATTCATCTTGTATAACCACCGCTAGTGTGGCGTTCTTTTCCGTCTTGGCGATGTTTTTCAAATAGATCTCCAATCCAACATCTCCACCTATTCCAAATCTGTCACGAGGAGTTGCATTTCCATCGATTGTTCTTACTCCTAAAAGTTCAATGATCCATCCAACTTTAAAGGTCAAAGTATCTCGTAAAACGTTGTCTCCTATACGAACAGTTGCGCTGGCAAACCATTCTCCTAGAACTTCATTTTCGTGAGGAGGACATTTTTGAGGAATAGTAAAGTTAATGAGCGCAATTCCACTAGCGTTGGTTGTGGCAGTCAAACTGAATGAAGACTTGTCTGGGCCCTCTACAGAAAACGCCACAAGAAGATTTTGTTGAGGATTACCATTGTACTCAACTTGGGCATATAAAAGGACACGTTCTCCTGGAGCGAAGGCATCGCTTGACATGTTTGGCCCTTTCCCGTTGAAAGGTTCCTTTTGTGTGAAAAGATCTATTCTTCCATTTTCACCATAAACCCTTACATTCGCACTCATTGGTGAAAGCATTACAAAGAGCAAGATTAGTATTGGAGCTACGACTAGCCTTCTCCATTTCGTCATCATTATCAAGCCTATAGTGAATGGAGAATACTTTAACAAATATTCCGTAATCACGAATATTGCTACAAAAGATGTTTTCTGACAAGTTTAACGCCGAACTCCGCGGCGATCATCCGCAACAAAACCTCATCCGAAATCAAGCCGCCAGACCTTTCGCGTTCTTCCTCCAGCCTTCTAAGTAGGATTTAGCTTAGAGTAGGGAGAGTATTATTGAACCGAATATGTACCGCATGTCCCTATTATTTCATCTCCTACCATTGGACAATCATACTTGCAATTACTGCGATTCAACGGTCAACACTACAAGTATCGTAATCCTATAGTTAGGGTCATGCCAAAGCTCACAAAGGGAGAAATCAATGCAACGGGGGTAGGTATATCATGCATCAGAAAAATTTACGATTCTAGTGTTTCTATGAAGGCTTCTATTTGCATTTTTACCCTTTCGAGCGGTGTGATTGTCGGGTCGCATTGGGAGATCTCAAGTATAAGGCATGGTATGCCAAGTTCGACCTCTATGATTTCAGCGAGCGGCCTCACAGTTATGGAGGAGACTCGGCACCCAGGATTTTCTATGAGGAGCGCGCCGTCCAAGTCTACATGTTTAACATCATTTACAACATCATACATTAGGTCAAAGTCAGCGTTCGTGAAGTGTATTGTTCGTCTAACAGAGCTTTCAAAGGGTTTGCTGGCTTCAACTAGATGCACGGACTCATTAATGAATAGGTTTACCGGGAAAGTTACGCCCATTCTCTCGCAATATTCATATAGCGAAAGTGAATGCCATGGAATAATTCCGAATGTTAAAAGCCGAATTTTCTCTTCAGAAGTTACGCCTATACCCCTTTTAACCCTTTCATTAATGAGTTCGTAAGCTTTAACTGCAAATTCATACGCATAAGGGCTTCCTAGAACAAAGAAACCTGGAACAACCAAATCGCAAATTTCCCGTTGACTTCCGGGGGTAGGCCTCGAGGTCATCAACTCCAATATTTTAATGAGAAGCTTAGAGGTCTCCTCAGCCAATTTAAAGGCTTCCCTAAACTTTTCTTCATTAATATTCTCCCCAGTCACCTTTTCAAGAAAACTAATCAACCCCTCTATCTCTGAAACGCAATAATTGAGATATCTGCTGTCGATTTTTTCAGGGGTTTTTGTTAATGAATCATGGCGACCAACAATTTCTCGAGTCCAGTATGGAAACGTAACATAGCAGTGTGGTACCTTCTTGATCCTTGAAAGCGCATAGGCCATTTCGCAATGGGCAAAGCATAGACCTCTGGATCCCACTATGAAGTCGGGATCAGGCATCACAGGCTGCGTCGCCTTTTCAGGCGCCAACACAGCGCCAATGGATACATTGAAGTAATCGCAGAGGAAACGCCCATAACCCATGCTCGTTGAAAAGTTCATGAGGTTGACGGCGGAGCCTCTAGCAGCACAATACGCAGAATACTGCTCTGGAAAAGCGGGAACTATGTCGAAAGCGTAGATTAGTTCTGATGGGTAAAACGTGTAGAACCATCCTACTGGTCGACCCCTTCTTAGTAGCTCTTCTTGTCTGGCCATATGTTTCTTAAACAATTCGCGATAGAGAGGCTTATATCCAAGGGGATTCCATTCTGACGTTTCCATCTTAATCACTTAGGGTTTCTATGAAGGCTTCAATCCTAGTTTTATATTGCTCAGGGAATATAGGGGTATCGATATCGAGCACAAGAGCCGGGAAATCTCCCAACTCTTCAGTTATTAAAGGGCATAACCATCCATAGTTTTCGCATCCTTTATCTCTTAAAATTATCAATGCCTCAGCTCGGCTTCTTTCAACCTCATCCTTGATAAGTTGAATTTTATCCTTCGCACCTATCCTGAAAAAGGCAAGTGAGGGACAATTCAAATAATGCTTGGCGACGTTCCTGAGAAGATCGCCATGTTCATCAATATGCCCTTTAACATAGCTTGTGGATAAGTCGTCGGAAACGATCACTGCGCCAAGAGATTCTATAAGCTCTAAAAGCTCTACGTCATAGAACTCTGGACCTGAAACATGAACCCTCAGTTTATAATCCTTTATTCCCTCAGCATCCTTCAGGTTTTCCAGCAATTTTTGAACGTTTACGTTAAAGTCCTCTTTCAGCATAGACGTGCTGCCCAAGATAGTTTTCATGTAATCCACGCCTGAAATTTTTGGTGAGTCCCCCACCCTAAGCTCGTTCAGTTCTTGGCAGAGACTCCGAAACCTATTGTAGATTTTTAATGATCCCTCTAATTTATCCATACTCCAGTCGGATCTTAAGAATGAAGCAAGTTTCCTTGCTAAAATTGCAAGTTCATCTCTGAAAAATAAGATTGATTTTTCATCCTCATCTAAAGGCAGTTGGAGGATATGGGAGAAAGTGGGTTTAACGTGAAACTTGTATAAAGAGTACAGCCGCATCTTTGTATCGTCTGAACAGGCGCCAATAACCCCGTCAACATAGCGGAAGTGGCCCCTTAACCCGTCCTCTAAGATCCTTCTGGAGTAATAGCAGAGCCAACTAGGCATTTTTACATCGGCGTTTTCAGTTGTTTTTGATAGGCCGAGCATCCTTAATGGCACAGCACCTGTGGAATGTATTACTTCTTCAGGTACGCTGTCACATAATGTGCCGATTATGGCCTTTCCGAAACTTTTATAGTTTAAGATTTTATCCTTAGTCAGGAAATACGAATAGATGTTGTCTGGAAACATTATGGATCACTCCGAGACTACGTTCATATCGCCAATACTATATCAGCCTACTTTTACTTTACAATCAATAAAATTCAAATATAAGCGCATGGCTAGTTAAGACCCATGATAAAAGATGTATTTCGCGGGATTAGACATCGGCTCCCACTCAACTAAATCATGCATAATAGACTGGGAAGAAAGGCTGATAGCCTACGTTATCAAGAAGACGGGTGCTGAAATGGCAAGGGCTGGTGTAGAAGCACTTCAGGAATGCATGAGCAAGGCTTCGCTGAAACCTTCCAGTATCGCCTATCTGGCCGTTACAGGGTATGGACGCGACGCATTCTCGTCAACATTACCCCATGAACGAGCCACGGAAATAACCTGTCATGCAACCGGAGCAAAGTATTTTTTCCCTAAATGCCACACAGTAATCGACATAGGTGGGCAAGACACAAAAGCAATAAGGCTTGACGAGAATGGTAGGGTTTTAAAATTTGTGATGAACGATAAGTGTGCGGCAGGCACGGGAAGATTTTTAGAAGTTATGGCTGACGCGTTAAACGTTAAGCTGGAGGATATGGGTGAGCTATCATTAAAGGCGATGGAAGAAATAAGTATTACAAGTACATGTACAGTTTTTGCCCAGTCAGAAGTTATTTCCCTTCTCGCCAAAGGAAAAAATCCAACCGATGTTATTGCTGGGCTTCACGCGTCCATTGCAAGAAAGGTGCATGGGTTAGCAAAGCAGGTTGGAGTAGTGGACTATGTTGTGATTACAGGAGGAGTTGCTAAAAACATCGGCGTTGTGAAAGCTCTGGAGAAGGAAATGGGTCGAAAGGTGTATGTTCCGCCTGAACCGCAAATAGTAGGAGCATACGGAGGTGCGTTAATAGCGAAAAGAAAATATTTACAGAAAGCTTAACATCACAATTTTGCTATCCACCGCCGGATATTGAAGTTATTATAACTTCGTCCATGTCTTTAAGTGTTGCATTTAAACCTCCAATAAATTCTGCAAGTTTACCATTAATTAGAACCACAAGGTTTGGATCTTTCAGGTTAATTTTTATTCCAGTCTCCAGCTCAAGCTTTTCAAGCAACTTCCGCAGGATAATTGGGCTGTTTTCAAAGAAAAGCCAAACGTAAGATTTTCCAAAAAGCGAAGCTGGCCAGCCGACAAACCTCACACAGATCTTCATTCATTTCACCAAGAATGGAGAAAACGAAGGGGAAACATGTAAGCTAAGCTAGGCCCAACTCCAACATCTTCTCCTTGGTGGGAACCCCACGCTCGTCCCACTGCCTAACCCTATAGTAGTCTTTAAGGAGCTGTTCAAGCTCGAAAATTTGGCCTTTTGCGGGTTCTCTGGGCATGGGTTCGTTTAACAGGCGTTCAGGCAAAGTGTCGTAGCGTCCATCCACCCCCTCTCGTATGTTAAAGGCTCTTTCAAGGTTCCATATTCGTTCGCCAACTCGCCAGAGATAGTTTGGATCCTTAAAATCCTCGATTCCCGTAGCCGCGTAGAGGGCTCTACTGTAAAAGTATGGGTTAATAACGTCATGGTTTACTATTAGCTTGCAAAACACCGCGGTTTCACAGACAGCCATTTCATCTTGGACGTATTTGGTCAGTTCAGCTTTGCCTTCAACAGTGAAGGGATCAACCCTTTTAGGCTTGCCGAGTATTTCGAATTTGTTCCAGCTTACGGCGTGGCTGGCGCCAATGTTGCTTGTTACTATGCCTATTCCTTGACCTTTCATTGCGCGGGGATCGTATGCCGGCATTTCCAGTCCCTTAATGTGCATTGCATATTTTTCAGCTCCTCTGCCAATGAGTTCAGCCGCGCGTTTGACGCCTTCAGCAAGCAGATTTCCAAGATTGCCTATTCGGAGGGCTATGCGTCTCACAAGCTCTACCACAAGCTCTGGGTCGCCCCACTTAAGTTCGAGACCGTCTGTTTCAGTTCTGCTAATAACACTTTTTTCATAAAGTTCGGTGGCAAATCCTATCGCTACTCCGGTGGAGATTGTGTCTAGCCCATAAAGGTCGCAGAGCATGTTTGCGACAATTATTGATTCTATATTGCTGTTTCCGACAATGCCTCCAAAGGCCCATTCCGTCTCCAACTCGGGAAACTCCCACGCAACGCCCGCGTAAGGTCCAACAGTAACTCTGAAAATTTTTCCACACTGCATCATACATCCATAACAGCCCTTATGGCCGATCACGTAAGTTTTCAGAACCTCTGGTCTGAACCTTTCGATGCTTGGCCATTCCCGCTGTTGAAAGTTGTATGTTGGAAAATGACCAAGGATGTACCATACGTAGGTGCCTGTGTTCGTTCCGAGACTTTTAAAATCGGCGGGAGGTGTGCTTGGCCATTCGCGGTAAGCCTTTATTTGTTCGTTTACCACCTCGTTTAGGGCGTCTTCATCGTGAATGGAGATTCGCCTGCTTCCTTTTACAACTATTGCCTTCAAGTTTTTAGAGCCCATAACTGCGCCTCCACCGCCTCGTGCAGCAGCCCTTGAATCGTCAGTCATTATGGCGGATATTCTGACGAGTCTTTCTCCAGCAGGTCCGATTGTCACCATTCTTGCCCGTTTATCTGTCTCTTCTTGAAGGATTTCTTTGGTTGCCCAAGTATTTAGCCCCCATACTCGAGATGCGTCTCTGAATTCCACGTTATCATCGTTTATCCATACATAGGTTGGTTTCTCAGCTCGACCCTCCACAATTATTGCGTCATAACCCGCAAACTTGAGTTCAGCTCCAAAGAAGCCTCCGCCAACGCTTCTACAGTATATGCCAGTTAAGGGAGATTTAAACTGCACCACCCATCGAGACGCAGATTGAACCTTAGTGCCGGTTAAAGGTCCAACAGAGAAAACCAGCTTATTTCTTGGACTCAATGGGTCAATCTCTATGGAAAGTTCGTCCCAGAGAATTTTAATGCCGAATCCACGGCCGCCGATAAATAGTTTGATGAACTCTTTCTTCAATGGCTCAACAACAAAATTTTTGGTGTTCAGGTTTATTCTAAGTATTTTGCCAGCATATCCAAAATATTCCATACTTTTCACCTTTCACCATGAACTATTGAACGCAATATAATTTATTACTTATGTTAAGTTGCTGACCTCACGTTTTCTCAAGTAGTTTAATTTTAACAAGGATGCTATTATTCCTCCGTAATGTTATGCTTACCTAATTAATTCAGACAAAGCATGTGAAAAAGCGTGAAAGCAACGAAAATATTAAGTGTTGTAGATAATACTGCATTAAAAAGGGCGTGTGGAGTAACTATGAGCTTTAAATATAGACGCTTTATAAAACCACTAATTCTACGTCAAGGACCTGACGGCCTGTTTCCCCAGGAAGAAAAAATTTTCTGGATGGAATCTAAGCATTTAGAGGGGTACCCCGGCCACTTTTACATTGGATACATCCAAAAGCCCCTGACCCTTCATCCAACAAGCGAAGACA
>Ga0078972_1011041_pt1 | contig 16435 bp, 18 predicted proteins | sample YelNatPaOPGAMG01_FD_67568 | JGI IMG/M metagenome (GOLD analysis project Ga0078972, IMG submission 67568) | Hot spring thermophilic microbial communities from Obsidian Pool, Yellowstone National Park, USA - OP-RAMG-01 (SPADES assembly) (version 2) | ecosystem: Environmental > Aquatic > Thermal...
GATAGTTGCCGTTAAGTTGGAACTTGGAGTGATGATTTTCTGAGACCATATGGAAGGCGATCTCATATGTCTCATTCACTTTCATGAGATTTTTGACTGCAATGCTTGCATCCATTGCAGTTCCGAATGTGAATATCTCTGCCAGACTTATGTATGAATTGTTTTCTCTCAGTATGGCAGAGTTCTGGTATTTAGTATCTATTCTTCTGTATGATATGTTTGTTAGATGCATCTGTTTGAGATGAGTACCTGTTACCATGTAAACTCTCCATGAGACATGATAGGAATGATGCCCCATGGATATTGTGACATGATCACCTGTGAATGTCACCTTCTGACCACCAAAATTATATGTCACATGGGGGGGGCAGCCGGAGTCATGGCAAAGGATACTCCGGGGACAAGCATTATAGCGGCAAGGGCAAGGCTTGTGAGAATTATCGACAAATGTTTCATGAATAAGAATAAATATGATGGTATATTAATATTTTGTAGTTGAATTATTAAATGTAAATGTTAGAATTAATATTAACCCATTTGTGTGATTGTTCATTTACTTAAGAAACGCTGAATTTTATAAATATTTACACAGATTGTTTATATAACAATTTAAAAATTATCACAAAAAAGGTTGAGAAATCAGATCTTGCCGAATTTCTTCTTTCTCTCCTTTGAAGAGTAACCGGTTATGCTTTCAACCAGATTATTATAAATCTTGATTGTTTGTGCAAAATCCTTAAAATCTGTATCATTTTCAGTTTCAATTGCAAGGTTCTTTCCATTGATCGATATTTCAAGTCTTTTTATGCCAGGAATAGCAAGTGTAACGCTTTTCTGAGAAACTTTAACATCCCCGGAAAACTCCCTGCATTTTGTGGCAATTGCTTCAAGCGATATATCAATGCCTTTCTTTACCGGATAATCCCTCGCCATTTTTACGCCACCTGTTTTTTCATTGTTGCCTTTCTCTGAAGTTTTTTAGAAAGAGTCCTGAGGTATATGAGATACATGTACTGGGCATCATGTTCAAGAAGAGGTGATGATGAAATTATGGTTGAATCGCCCTCATAATCTATGAGTGCCTCCGTAAGTGTCTCAAATTTTAGATCCCCATGTTTAATGGCAGTGAGTTTTGTCTCGTTATTGTCCTCGTATTCAACTCCTGCAAATTCCATATAAAGATCGCCCTTTGAGTATTTTGAAAATTCACTTATGAGAGCTTCGAAATCCTTGATTTCTATTAGAGAGCCTCCTGTCACTGCGTGAACATGTGGAAAGTTCAATATGGGCTCTATATCCTTCACTTTTTTAGAAATGGCCATTAAATCCTGTACAGAACCGAAAATCTCTGTTTTTCCGGAGCATTCCACTCCAATATATGGATAACCTTTTGAGGGTGGAAGTTCGGCAGAGATCTTTCCGTAGAAATCTGTAGCTTTCTTAACGGCTGTTTTCCTGTCTTTTGGATAAAAACCTGTGTGTGTAATAGTCCTCTTTGCATTCATTGCTTTTCCTATTATAAGTGACCATTTGAGATGGTTATATGATTTGTCAGCCATCTCACTGTCTGAAAGCATATCCATGTAGTAGGGCGCATGAATTGAAAGCTGTACGTCAAGCTCCCTGGCAAGTCTTCCTCCTTCGTCAAGTTCAGAATAATTTCTTGCCATATTCCAGAAAAGCTCCTGTACTATATCGTCTTCCTCAATTATATTATCAATACCAATGCTGTTATAGTTTCCGTCTTCATCCTGCCTTAAGATATCCACTATAATTGAAGTGTCCACATCTCTTGGTGACAGACCGTTATATTCCAGCGCAGGTCTCTCTTCCACATTTACCCTGAGAAGCTGGATCTCCAGTGCATTTAAACCGAGATTGTTTGCATCTTCCACTGATTCTATAAATGTCCTTCCCTTGCTGGTCAAGGGAATCCCAGCAACACCAAATCTGATCATAAATAAATCTAAACCTTTTATGATTACAACTTATATAAGTTTATCAGAGCTGACTCTGGTTAATCTCTGCTTCACAACTCTCCTCCTCTTCATGTCAATCACACTTGGCTGAGTCATCCTCTTTATTGAAATATTGAATCTTAAACAATTCAACCATGGTTATAATATAAAAATACAATGTTTACAGGCATCATATACAGACTACCAAGTCTTAAATATTCTGAGAGCATACGATTATGATGGTGGTAATTAAAAGGAACGGAATTTCTTATATTACATCCATTTCGAATAAATTAGGTGATCAATATGAACGTAGATCCAAATTTAACAAAATACATGATAAAAGCAAAGATAGCTACGGATGGGGTGGTTGAGAAACCTGATGTCGTAGGTGCCATATTTGGCCAGACTGAAGGACTTCTCGGTGAAGAACTGGATTTAAGAGACCTGCAAAAAAGCGGCAAAATCGGTAGAATCGAAGTTGAGATAGACAGCAAAAAAGGAAGAACTGAGGGCTTTGCCCTGATACCATCCGGACTGGACCAGGTGGAAAGTTCTATTCTGGCTGCGGCGCTTGAAACTATAGACCGTATAGGGCCATGCAAGGCAAAGGTCGAAATAGAGAATATCGAGGATGTCAGGGTACAGAAAAGGCAAAAGGTCATAGAGAGGGCTGAAGCACTTTACAAGAAGATGAGTGACAGCGGCAAGAGTGTCAGCGAAAGCATAGTAAACTCCGTGAGGGAAGAGGTTGAAAAGGGAGAAATCATCTCCTATGGGGAAGAGAGGCTTCCTGCTGGTCCTGCCATAAAGGATTCTGATTCAATAATTGTTGTGGAAGGCAGAAGCGATGTCCTCAACCTTTTGAGATATGGAATAAAGAACACAATTGCAGTACAGGGCACAAACATACCTAAAACTGTCCAGAAACTATCAAAGGAAAGAACTGTAACTGTTTTTCTTGACGGAGACCGTGGAGGAGACCTGATTTTAAAGGAGATGCTTCAGGTCGCCGAAATAGATTTTGTATCAAGGGCTCCACCGGGTACCGAAGTCGAGGAACTGACTTACAAGCAGATAGTCAAAGCTTTGAGATACAAGACACCGGTTGAACAGTACCTTTCAATGAGGGGAATGAGCGAAGAGCTCAAGGAACTTGTTCAGAAAAATGCCACGGAATCCGGCAAGAATGGAAAGAAACAGCCAGAGATGCCAGTTGAAGAGCCAAAACAGGACAGAAAGGATAGACAGGAAGAAAAGCGCGAACAGAGACGTGATGAAAGGAGAGAGGAGAGAGAGCCTGAACCCGAGCCAAAAGAGGTAGAGATCGAGGATGTTCCTGGATTTGTCGACCTTCAGAATCCAAAAGCCATTGAGAAAAAAGGAAATCTGTTGAATGAAAGCAAACTAACGGAAATATACGGCGAGGATGGAAAGGCAATTGCCACGGTTCCGCTGGCTGAAACAGTGGAGAAAATACCTGAAATAAAAGATGCAAAGGCAATAATAACGGGAGGAGTAATTTCACAGAGGCTGATCGATATAGCTTACCAGGCTGGCATTAAAAATATTTATGGGGCAAGAATGGGACACGTGACTAAGAAACCTGCGGAGGTCAGAGTGGTTTCATGGGAACACCATATGCAGGCATAGACCTGAAAAATCTGCCTGATACATCGTACATAAAGATACCTAAAAATCCCCTTGAGATGGTCATAGGCCAGGACGAAGCCGTTAAAATGGCCAAGATAGCTGCAAAGCAACGGAGGCACCTCCTCCTTGTAGGTCCGCCAGGTGTTGGTAAATCAATGATAGCTCAATCCATTTCATTCTACATACCACCACCTCAGCAAGAGATAAGGGTGGTTCACAACCCCCAGTATCCTGAAAGACCGTTTATTGAGGTTAAAAGCAGGACACAGATTGTGCAGGAAAAAGAGGAGATGAACCTGGTCGAAGGTGAACTCCTGGACCCCAAGGATGTTCCTGTATCGGTAGCGGAAAGGCTTGGTTTCAGATGCCAGAAGTGCGGTTTCTATTCTTCTGCCTCCGAAAACACCTGCCCCAACTGCAATAATCCCAAGGTGCAGAATGTTACCCAGGGCCCATTCGGAGACGTTTTCAATGTTATTGGTGCAGCTTTCGGTGTCCAGAACAATACCGAAAAAGTCACTTCAACCAGAAAAATTGGGGAAAGGGAAGAAGTTATTGTTTATGAAAGGCACAATGACAAGATCAGAGTTCTGGACGAAAAGACACTTGAAAGAAGAAGAAAGATAGAGAAGAAGAGCCCCAGCAAAGTTATTGTGCCCATTGATAGAAAGCCGTTCATACTTGCAACAGGAGCAAGCGAGACTGAACTTCTTGGGGACGTAAGGCATGATCCCTATGGAGGACATCCCCAGCTTGGCACTCTTCCATATGAGAGGGTTATTGCGGGTTCTGTGCACGAAGCACATGAAGGTGTTCTTTTCATAGATGAGATTTCCCACCTTGGAAACCTTCAGAGATTCATACTCACTGCAATGCAGGAAAGACATTTCCCAATAACTGGAAGGAATCCCCAGAGTGCTGGAGCAAGCGTAAGAGTCGATAATGTACCGGCAGATTTCATACTTGTTGCAGCATGCAACATAAATGACCTTCAGTATATACTAAGTCCGCTGAGGTCCAGAATCGTAGGCAGCGGATACGAAATACTCATGGAGGTAACAATGCCGGATAATCCAGCAAACCGTATGAAATATCTGCAGTTTATAGCACAGGAGATAATAATGGACGGGAAGATTCCCCAGATGTCCATTGAGGCAGCAAATCTCATTGTGGAAGAGGGGAAACGCAGGGCTGGAGAGATTGACAAAAAAGAGAATGCGCTCACCCTGAGGCTCCGTGAACTTGGCGGCCTTGTTAGGGCCTCGGGAGATATTGCGGTTGAAGATGAGAGAGATCTCATTGAAAAGAATGATGTTCTTGAAGCATTGAAGACATACCTGCCAGTGGAAGAGAAGATAAAAAAATACTATGGAAACATGGGAGCGGCACTTTCCTCAGAAAACACACTCTCACAGAAGGGGGAGGAATATTACTCAAACTACCACAATTTCAGGCAGGATCGTTCTTACGATTAATCTTTTTTCAGTAATAAATTAACCCATCATATTCTTCATCTGCCTGTTAATCAATGTTCAACTTTTTATTTCGGCAGAAATTCGGTCAAAAAGTTTTATTTTGTTATAATGCTCACCCATCAAGGATACATAATGAAACTATCTTATCTTCTTGAAATGGAAAACCCAGAGACTCACTTTTTCAGGGTAACTATGACCATAGAGGACTATTCGGAAGAGAACATGTCTGTGACAATGCCTGCCTGGACTCCAGGTTCATATGAGATACTTGATTTTGCAAGACATGTGAGGAAAATTAAGGCAACAGCATTAACAGGCGAGAATATAGAACTTTCAAAGAAGGATAAATCAACCTGGAAGGTTGCGAACGGAAAGTTCAGGGACATAAAGATCACCTACGAGGTATTTGCACATGATCTTTCAGTCCATACCAGCCATCTGGACTCTTCACATGGATATCTTAACGGAACAAACATATTCCTGTATATTGAAGGATATAAGGATCAGACAGCAGAGCTCATAATAAAGCCATGGGGTGACTGGAAGGTCTCAACCGGGCTTGAAAAGGTTGGCGATTTCAGATACAGGGCAACAAATTTTGACATACTTGTTGATTCCCCCATAGAGATAGGAAACCACAGAAGCCTGTTTTTCAATGTTGAAGGTAAGGAGCATGAAATAGTTCTTTACGGCCATGGAAATGAGAATGAGGAAAAGATAAAGGCAGATATTCAGAAGATAGTGGAGGCTTATCTCAAAATTTTTGGGCATCTTCCCTACAAGAGATATGTATTCATATTCCATCTTCTTTCTGAGGAAGATAACGGTGGTGGCCTTGAACATCTCAATTCCACAACCATAGATGTTGACAGATTCACATTTGCTCCATTTGAGAGTTACAAGAGATTTCTCAGTGTGGTTTCTCATGAATACTTCCATCTCTGGAACGTGAAGAGAATTAGGCCGGCTGAACTGGGACCATTCAACTACAAGGAGGAAAATTACACATCCCTGCTCTGGATGGCAGAGGGCTTTACGAACTATTATGGCAGGATGATGCTTCTGAGATCCGGGCTCCTCCCACAAAAGGATTTCTTCAAGAACTTTTTGGAAACCGTGAGATTTTACGAGATGCAGCCTGGAAGACTGATCACCTCAGCCTATGAATCCTCCTTTGATGCCTGGATAAAGCTTTACAGGCCCAGCCCGAACAACTTCAACAGCTATATTTCATATTATACCAAAGGTGACATGCTGGGGTTCCTTTTAAATGTAAGAATGATTGAAGCCACAAAGGGACAGAAGAGTATTGATGATCTTTACAGGCACCTGTATGATAAATATAACAAGGATGGAAAAGGGTATACCGAGAAGGATCTGCTTCTTGCGCTGAGAGAGGTTACCGGCACAGATTTCACTGACTTTTATGCAAGATATATGAAATCAACCGAACCCATTGATTTTCAGGCTGAACTTGATAAGCTTGGAATACATATAAAAAAGGGTTTCCGAAATGCTGAGAATTTTCCAGATGGATCGCCCTACCTGGGGGCAGTATTCAAGAACGGCCCAAGGAAGATTGTTGAAACGGTAATAGAGGGATCACCGGCATTCAAGGCGGGCCTTAGCCCAGGTGACGAGGTTGTAGCCATAAACGGGTACAGGTTTTCTGACAGATTCCTGAAACCAATCAGGGAAGATTACAGAAGGCTGAAGGTGGAGAAACTCACAGATTTCAAATCTGGAGAAAATATAAAAATCCACCTGTTCAGGAAGGGTGTCCTTATGGATCTGGAGACGAAACTGGAGAGCCCCGTGCCAGATCTATACGAAGCAGTGATCAGGGACGACCCCACAGAAAGGCAGAAACTCTTCCTGGATAAATTCCTGAAAGGATGAACACTTTCATTTTTTTATATTTTTGAAGTTTCAGATCATCTCCTAAAACCGTTTAAGCTATATAGTTTAAACAATTAGGCTTAATGGAATGCTGCTTATCCTGGAGGAATATTTCAAGAATTATCCCATAAAGAGGAGGATTGTTGAAGGTATGTACTCTAGAGGTATTTCTGTAAACCATGGCTGCCTTTATCTAAGAGATATTGAGATTCCCATAAGCGAATTTGCCAAAGCGCTTAATGTTAACAGGAGAACTGTATACGATACAATAAAATTCATTGAGGAAAGAGAGGAGATAAGATCAGTAATGTCTCTCATTGATCCTGCGCCGGACATATGCAGGATAGCGCCACTTATGGGAGATCAGGTTGTTACAATTTATGCCAAACAGGGCTATTTTTCCAAGGTCCTGAATGGATCAATGGATATCTTCAGGAAGTACGGATGCTACATGAAGGAGCTTTACGGGAGGAATTCGTACAAAGATGAAACTATCATAAGGGCCATATTCCACAAATCCGTGCCTGCAAAGGTTTTTGCTGAGGTCGAAAAAATTGACGGAGTCAGGCAGATTGTTATGAGTTCCCCCTCAGTGAATCCCGATTACCTTATCTGCGAGAAATGCCTGGTCAAAATATGCCCAAGCAAGTTATCAAGCGATCTTCAGCAGGAAGAGTACATCTGATCAAATCTGATCCATTATGATATGGATTATCCCTTAAGATTTGGTATTTATTGCGCATATCTTTGTAATTTAACTTACCTTAAAAGTTGAATTCAATAAAGTTCAGACAAGTTCTTTTGGATTCCAGACAAGAAGATATTCAGATGTTGTTGTTTTGAATGGCTTAATTCCCATGGATGAGACTTCTCTTCTTACTGAGTCTATAATTTTTTCCAGGTCTTTTTCAGGGATCTGTTTTCTCAGAGATATGTACCGGGATGAATACCTGAATCTATCAACAAAGTTTTCCGGGTTGACAGTGCGTGTATTTCGATCTATAAGTCTTTTTATAGATGGTTTAAAAATCTCTGTTATGGCGGATTCCTGCCTGTGGTTTAAAAAACCTCCTGAATCCAGTCTGTACCCCATCTGGACACACTTCTCGTTGAAAATCTTAAGAATCTCTTTTCTCCACTGCCTTCTGTATTCATCTGAAGGTTCGTGTTCCCTGACAATGGACATTACCATTTTTCTTGTTACTCTTCCAGCCTCCTGCATAACCTTCACGTTATCCTCAATCAGGTGAAAGACATGTACTATTAATGCAGCGTCAAAACTTGAGTCCAGGAAGGGAAGCTTTCTTGCATCTCCGATCACAAGGTGCCTGATACCTTTTTCTCTGGCCTTTTCAAGCATTCTTGCTGATATGTCTATTCCAGTTACATCGAACCCTTTCTCCTGAATTGGAATGGACATCCTGCCTGTTCCTACACCTATCTCAAGAACAGTTTTCGATCCGTCGAGCTGCGTTATGATTGCATCTATCTCATTTTTTAAGGGTGGTCTGCGCGTCATGTCGTAAAATTCAGCTATCTGATCAAATACCGGTTCTGAATTTTCCATATACATGTATCCAAATCATGATCTTAAGCTTTGATAATTTTCCAATACATATTTCCGTTTTAAGAAAACTTGAACGTTAATTCATGCAACCACAAAAGGGATGAACTAGATCAATACAGCCATTGTGCCAAATATGGAACCTGCAGAGCATAAGCTTTTCGTTTTTGGATGCGTAAAAAATTAACGCCTGCCATTGTTCCAGATCTACCATTTTCTGTGTGATGTTACATTTTCCACAGGACAACACAAAATATTTTATACTATATTCTATACATACTAATCGTGGACGATCATCGAAGAGTGGTTATTCACAAGCTTTACGATATCCTTGCCAAGGAAGGTTTCAAGGTCTCAGAACCCGATCTGAAAGGGCTCGTGAGCTTTGACATAATCGCCAGAAGAGGAGATCAGAAATTTATTTTGAAGATACTTCAGAACATAGACACCCTTCGTTTAGCCAATGCTGTAGAAATTCAAAAACTTGCCAAACTAACAGGTGCTGCAGCCATAGTTGTGGGAGAAAAGTGCGGTAGCGGTGATCTTGAGCAGGATGTTGTGTATTACAGGCACGGGGTTCCCATATTGTCCCTTGACACATTTGTAGATTATATGAACGGGGATCAGCTCTATGTATATTCCGGCCCCGGAGGATTTTATATATCAATCAACGGAATGGAGCTCCACAGAACAAGGGAACTGAAGGGGATGTCAATAGGAAACCTTTCTAAAAGGGTGGGAATTTCCAGAAGATCAATCTCACTTTATGAATCCGGGAACGCTGCAACAGTTGATGTTTTCCTGAAGCTGGAGGAGATACTGAGAACAGATTTCAGGAAGGCAATAGATCTTTTTAATGTTGAAATGAGCAGGTCTTTTGATCAGATAAAGACAGATGATCCTTTTGTCAGTGAATTTGAGGACATTATAAAGAGGACCGGTTATATGTACGAATCCATGAACAGATCGCCCTTTGACGTTGTTGTTTTCGAAACCATAAAGGCCCTGATGCTTGTGGGACTTTTTGAGAATGTCCTTTCAAGGCCGGAAAGGGCAAATGCAATAAAAAATGTCAGCGATATATTTGAGCAACAGCCACTGATAATAACCAGAGAGGAGACAAGCAAAGATAACCTTGGTGGCTGCCCCCTGGTTACATTAAGCGAACTGAAGAAAGCATACGACCCAGATGATTTAATAAGATTGTTGCATAGCAAGAAGAGTGCAATGTCATAATGCTATACCAGGTTTTTTATAAAAACAGCGGCAGATATTTCTACCTTTTTGTTGGAATCAAGGGACTTATTAGAGATGGAAACAGCCTCCGTGATGCACTTCGGGTCCATACGCCTGACCAGATCAGCGTCAGTCTTTCACCTGAAGAGGTTGAGGGAATGAAAGCTTTTCTGGATGACCCCTTTGAGATGAATCTATCTGATTTTGAAATCGTATACGGGTTGAGGCTTTCTGTTTACGGGGAAATTATGACCCCATCTCCCTGCTACATAGAGATAATTAAGTATGCCAAGGAAAACAGTATTCCAGTTGAGGCCCTTGACCTGAATGAATATGATTTTTCCAGAGCATATACCCAGCATGTGAAAACTTTCACTCTGATCCGGCATTCCATGAGAAAGAAAAAGATAATGAAGATGGATCTTAAAGATACTTCAGCAGAGGATTTTGTAATAAAATGGAATAATGAAGTGAACAAGATTAAGGGAATTGGAAAAGTCGAAAAGCTTCGATCGGAGTACGTTGCAGAGTCACTTCTTAAGGAGAACCTCAAGGGAAAAAGGCATTTTGCCTACATAGATCTGGAATTCCTGGATGACACCAGAAATCTACTGGAAAAAAATGGATACACTTTTGAGAAAGTTTTATAGCTTTCCCTTGAAAATCATGTAGATCTCCCTGCTGCCATGCCTTGATGCCCTTGTATTTGTAATTCTTGAAAATCTGTAGGAATCCTTCCATTTTCTGAAGAGGTCCTGGGTCATGTCACCCTGAAAATGTTTGAAAACACAGGAACCTCCCGGGGAGAGAAAAACATTTGCTATCTCCATCACCCTGTTCCCTATGACGTATGAAGCGGAGTGGTCTATGCTTCCGTTCCCGCTTGTCTTTACCATGGCATCCGAGAGAACAGACTGGAAACTTTCCATACCCATGCCAGTGAGAGCATCCCTTATTCTATCTAATGCATGGTCTGTCATAATATCTTCCTTAAGAAAAATAACATTGTCCATGTATTTCATTGGGGATATGTCCAAAGCCACCACAGGTTTTCCGGTTATTTCAGCGATATACTTTGTCCAGCCTCCAGGCGAGGAACCAATTTCTAACACATATTCCCCGGGCCCAATAATTCCGAATTTCCCGTGGAGTTCCTTAAGCTTATAAGCCGCCCTGCTGGCATAGTTTTCTGATTTTGCCCTGTAATAGTAAGTATCCTTTCTATCTGGCATGAGATCAGTTTTCGCCTATGAACTTCCGGTATTCATCAGGCGACATTCCTTTGCTGCCAATGTTTTCAGCTGTTTTTATCTTAACTATCCAGTTTGAATATGAGTCCTTGTTTATGAGTTCAGGGTTGTCTGAAAGGCTGTTGTTAACTGCAGTAATTTCACCTGATACAGGCGTGAAAACATCTTCTGCTGATTTGACAGACTCTACTGTGAGCAGAACATCTCCCTCTTTTTTTGAAACCCCTACTTTTGGGAGATCTATGTAAACTATATCCGTAAGCTGTTTCTGGGCAAAATCTGTAATTCCAACAGTTACTGTTGTACCTTCGGCCTTCATCCACTCGTGGGTCTTGGTGTATCTTAAATCATTGGGAACCTGAGACATAAGCTGTTATGAAAAAAGATTATTTAACCTTAATCTGTTGTTATCCTGATGAGAACCTTCATCGCTTCTCCTATTCCCATAGATGATCAGATAAATGATCTTTTGAAACAGGTTTCCAGTTTTCCTTCCTTAAGGGTGCCAAATACAGTGAACCTCCATCTGACCTATCTCTTTCTGGGTGAGATTGATGAAAAAGAAGCAGTGGAAATTTCAAAATCTATTGTAAAACCGGTATTGAAGAAAGTGGAATCCGGTTTTTCAGTTATAACTGCTTTCCCCCATGTGTCCAGTCCCAGAGTCCTGGTTCTTCTCCTTGACAGCACTGGCATAGCGGGCATATACAGATCAATAAGTGAAATTCTCCCCCAGTTTTCAAAGGGTTCAAAAAATTTTGTCCCGCATGTCACAATTGGCAGATTCGGAAAAAAACCTGTTATGCCTGATATAAATAAACTGAAGATACCGGAAGAGAAAGTTGTAATTGACAGGTTCTGCCTTTACAAAAGTACCCTGACCCCAACCGGACCTGTTTATGAAGAACTGGCCTGCAATCAGCTGATATAGGTCATCTTTTCTCTGTCTACGTGGTCCTTTTTCTTGGGCTTGAGAAGTTCCTCATCACTGAACTCGATTGCAATGAGTCCTGACACAGGAATGAGTCTGAGCATTGACTTTCCGTCATCTCCCTTCACCCTGAAACATATTGCTCCCTCCTCACCCAGAAGAGTATAGCCGATGAATTCCCCCTCTGTCTTCATAGGTTCATCTTTTCCGCTGTTTGAAATAACTGTGTAGCTTCCACCCTTCTTGATCTCTATTACATCCATTGTTAAAAGCGCCTCCATTACGGAAGAAATATTAGTCTTAGCCATTATTGCCCCCTCCTACCTTAATGTTGTATCTTATTAATAACTTGATCAGTTCAATGCCTCGGCTGAGTGAGTTCCACAATATGCCTTACTGATTTGCCATAATTTTCAAGTGCCATCTTGACGTTGACCTCCACCCAGCTCCACGCCCTTACAAGATCCCCGGACCTCAGGCGGTATTTCTTTGTTTTTCCCTCCTGCAGCTCTTCCAGCAGATCCATTGATTTCAGTTTGTTCATGTGCCTGTAAAGCGTTGTCCTGCTTGTTTTAAGAAACGAGAGCAGCTCATCCCCTGTCCAGTATTTCTGTGGGTTCATGAGAAAGCAGTCCTTGAAGAGGCGGAAGTAGGCTGCCTTTGAGATTGTGGCAAAATCTGTGGATGGCTTAAGCCTGGGTATGTAACCAATATCTGACAGGAAATATGCAATGTTTTTGTCCAGATCTTCATCCAGTATCCTGCTCGGTGTTGAAACAATTGTCATCTTAAACATATTTCTTTAAGGAATAACGGTTAACATCCTATAAAGATATTTTCAGTATGGCAATGACAATTTACCATCTGCAATCTGGAAACATCTCCCTGCAACCTTCACATTTCCTATGTATTCTCCATTGATCTGACCGGTTACCCTCATGATACTTGGCCTTCCCATTTCAATTCCCTGTTCTATCCACCCATGATTTCTGCTTTTCAGGATTCCATGTTTGATCATGTATGCGGCTGCAGGGCCTGCAGCGGATCCTGTGGCAGGATCTTCACCCATTTCATAAATCATTCTGGCGTGGAGTTTTGCAGATGGGGAGACTGTTTCCTTTGAAACCAAGTAGAAGTGCATCGCGCCGTGTTGTTTTAGATATTCCCATGATCTGTCCTTACTTATCTTTAGTGCGGCAATATCCTTGAGATTTCTAATTGGTACAATTACAAAAGGATTTCCTGTGGATACAGTTTCCACCGTCAGTTCCGGATCAATGATCCCAGCATTTATGCCAAGAGCTTCAGCAACATCTTCTTTTGAATGGATTTCCATAAATTGTGGGTCCCCCTGCTCCATCTCAAAAATCTGTCTCCCTTCTGAATTTTCTATATTTACCCTTATATTACCGATTCCAAGTTGAAGAGTTAAAGAATTGATATTTTTTCCCTTTGCAATGACTGATGAAGTTCCAATTGAAGGATGGCCGGCAAATTTCATCTCACCATTGAGTCCGAATATCCTCACAGGAACAGGGAGATTAACAGGATCATTTCTTTTTATGAAAGTAGTTTCTGAAAAACCAAACTCTCTTGTCACTGACATCATCTCTTCCTGGGTTAAATCCATGTCAGTCCTTACAACTGCAAGCTGGTTTCCTTCAAATGGGCGTTCGGCAAATACATCAACAATTGTAAAATCCATTGAATTTTCCCTTAAATTATGGTTTTCTATGCTTTCCTGAGTTTTCATGAAAGTATATTTTGCACATGTTTAATACCTATTACATATCATAGCCTGTATGATATCATGACATCTGTTGTGTTGCCTGTATGCAGTTCATATAATAAACAAAAGGAATCTTCTGTTGGAGTGGTATATCTGTGAATGTGAATAATCCGTTTGTTACCAGAGATGGAAGCTGTAAGGTTATAACTTCAGTCTTTGCGAGAACCCCTGATGATTTGTTTCTGAAGATGTCTTCTGTACTGGAGAAAACGGAAAGAATTTTCGAGATAAGATTTGATCTTTTTGCAGATCATGAAGAGGGAACTTTAAGTGAAATCACCAGGTACATGAAGAGTAGAGAAATACCGTATATCTTCACATACAGGACATTAGATATTGAGGATGCAAGGGACAAATACATTTTTGCCATTGAAAACGGGGCACTTGCCGTAGATATTGATATTGTCCTGAATGACCTGACAGAAGATTTTACTGGCAGGGTACCGGTCATCCTCTCCTTTCATGGGGATGGAAAATGGAATCTGGAGAACGTCATAATGATGATGGAAAATGCAGGTGCAGATTCTTACAAACTTGCCAATTTTTATAAAGATATAACCGGTTTCACCGATGATCTTGCCTTGATATCCAGATTCAGGCAAAAAATTGAAAAACCTTTATCTTTCATACCTATGGGAACTGGAAACGGAAATCTGAGAATTGTGTCGGCATGCCTTGTTTCCGATTTTGCATATTCAAAGCTGGATACTGAGTCTGCTCCTGGGCAGTTAACTTACGAACAGATGAACTCCATGATCAGCACCTGCATGGGTTTCAGGCAGCAGAAATAATGGCTATGAGTCCAGTTGTTATGAACTCTATGGCTATGGAAGCCAGGAGAAGCCCCATTATCCTGGAGATTATCAGTGAACCTGTCTTTCCCAGCCTTGTGAAAAGAGGAAGGGAAAAACGGAGAATTACATAGGACATTACCATCACTGTAACTATTGCAAGTACCACCATTACCTTGTCGATACCAACGGTAGTTTTTGAATTAAAGAAAATTATGGCTGTGGTTATGCTTCCTGGCCCCGCCAGAAGCGGTGTACCGATTGGAACAATACCTATACTCTCCTTTTCCATGGATTCCTCCTGTTCCGCACCTGTGAGTTTTGTGTTGGATGTCTTCCCCTGAAGCATATCGAATGCTACTTTGAAAAGAAGAATGCCGCCAGCTACTTTAAAATCGGAAATATCAATTCCAAGCACAAGGAAAACATATATGCCCACCAGCATGAAGCCAAGAATCATTCCTGAAGCAACCAGAACGCTCCGATCCACAACGTGGAGTCTTTCCTTTAAGGTGTACCCCTCTGTAAGGGCAATCAGTGTTGGAATGGCGCCTATGGGATTAAGAATTGCAAAAACTGTTGTCAAAACAGTTACGTAAAACAGTATGGGAGACAGTAGTTCCGCCATTACATTATGGGTAGCTTTTTGAATGTTATTAAATTTCTTTGCCACAAGCTTTACTTTTGTGATTTACAAAGTAAAGTTAATATAAGCATAATCAATTCAGTATCATGGAAAATGAACAGGAAAAAACCATTTCACAGTGGAATCTTGATGGATCTCATTCCCAGGCTGATTTCGCAGTGAGGCATATGATGATATCCACAGTAAAGGGCACATTTGAGAAGATCAGTGGAACACTTACTGGAGATCCAGCTGATCTTGAGAATGCAAAGGTGGACATAAGGATAGATACCGGGTCAGTATCAACAAGGGATCAGCAGAGGGATGGACATCTTAAGTCACAGGACTTCTTTTATGTTGAAAAATTTCCTGAGATGAAATTTGTAAGCAAAAAGATAAAAAAGAAGGGAAAGGAAGATTTCGAGATAACAGGAGATCTTACCATCCGTGATGTTACAAAGGAAGTTACCCTCAGTGGAACCCTCGAAGGGCCTGTCAAAGACCCATATGGGTTTGAAAGGTTTGGAGTCAGTGCAGAGGGTTCAATTGACAGATCCCAGTGGGGGCTAAAGTGGAACAGTGTTCTTGAAACAGGCGGAGTCATGGTTGGGGACAAAGTAAAGATCTCCGTCAACATAGAAGCAGTAAGAAAGAAACAATAATGCAGTTCCTGAAAAATAATTGAAGCGGGCATGTTGGAGATTTTCTCTACTGAACGCTCAACTTACTGGACTGAATTATGCCAGGTCTTTAAAATAGTTTGACCATATATTTTTTATGTGCCTAACCATGATTTTCGTTGAATGCATCCCAGAACATTTAGGAATATTGGTAAATGACGGAATTCTGACAGATGGAGATTTCACATAAAAATATAGGAATAACCTATCAAAATACTGCAGTTACCATTAGCCAAAAAATATTAAGACGGATTAGCATGGACATATGGAGTATGAGTTAAATGGAAGATTGTCCAGTGACCAAAGCCTGGAAGATACTTGGAAAGCCGTGGAGAATTGTAATAGTATCCAGACTTCTCGAGGGAAACAGGACTTTTAATTCACTTCTGTGGAGTCTTCCCGGCATAAGTACCAGGACACTCTCAAACGTACTGAAGGAATTCACAGGCATGGGTATTATTGAACCTGTTTCCGGGGAAGATAAGCATGGTTACCGCCTCACGAAAAAGGGCGAGGATCTTGCTGCTGTGGTTTCTAAGATAAAGCAATGGAGTGAAAAATGGCTTGAGGCTCCTCCAATGAAA
>Ga0078972_1008750_pt2 | contig 16431 bp, 17 predicted proteins | sample YelNatPaOPGAMG01_FD_67568 | JGI IMG/M metagenome (GOLD analysis project Ga0078972, IMG submission 67568) | Hot spring thermophilic microbial communities from Obsidian Pool, Yellowstone National Park, USA - OP-RAMG-01 (SPADES assembly) (version 2) | ecosystem: Environmental > Aquatic > Thermal...
TTCAATGACTGTTGAAATTTTAGAGGAGGTTCTTGAGAAAGACTTAGAAGAGGCTGTTGAGGTCAAAAATAAAGAAGCCTTGAAAAGATATGTTAAGATTTTAGTTTCAAGTTTTTCATCAAGAAATGATATTATTGAGCTAAAGACAGATATAAAGATATTGGCCGAGACAATGAAGCAGGGCTTTGAGTTGATGGAAAAGAGGTTTGAAGCAATTGACAAACGCTTTGAAGAAATGAATAAAAGGATAGATCAAAGATTTGAAGATGTAAACAAGAGATTCGAAGATGCAAACAAAAGATTTGAAGATATAAACAAAAGATTTGAAGATATAAATAAGAGATTTGAAGATATAAATAAGAGATTCGAAGATATAAATAAGAGATTCGATGATATGAATAAAAGATTTGATGATATGAATAATAGATTTGATGATATGGCAAAGATGTTTCGCACAATCACCTGGCTTATAGGAATAGGCTTTGTGGTTATGAATGCCCTAATTGTTATATTTAAGTTTTTGGGTTAGGATAGATTAGAGGATAACTCAGCTGGCGATGCAATCGCCAGCTGAGCTATTTTTATTTCTAGAAACTGGCTTACGATACCAGAGACATTTTTCTACCCATTCACATTCACTGCAAATTTTTTTTAATTTCTTGATAATTTCAGGATTTTCGTTTGTAAGTTTAATTAAAAGGTTTAGAGATTTTACTTCCCCACTTTTGAGATTAAGGATCTTCATAATATTCAAGTCAACTTTACTTATATCATTTCTTCTTCCATTTTTCCTTTTTACACAGACTTCATTTTTGCAATAAGGGCAGTATTTGCAGATAATATCACTTTTATTTATTATTCTTACCTTACTGATGTTACCACTTTTTATTTTCGAACAAATCCAGGATAGATTTTCTGTAAATTGCCCATCATATCCATATCCCTGAAAGCCCTGGGTACAGAGAATATGATGGGCCCTGATTTCTATAATTTTCTTTTTCACGTTTCAATTCAGATAGTTCTGTTTTGGAGTTATTGCGTTGACCACAGCTGCTGCAATTATGGATTTAAGAGCATCTCCAGGAATAAAAGGTATTGCTCCCATCCATAAAAGTTCTATCGGACTGAATGGTTTACCTTTTACAACTGTAAGCCAGAGACCGAGTTGAATAAGGCCAGGAACATATATAAGTACAAAGTGACAGAAAAACATTAACAGAACCAGAGGAATAAACTTCCTTAAGTGTAGCTTTTTATCAATTATGTATCCTGCAAAGAAAGCAGATAGAATAAATCCCAGCAAGTATCCTCCAGTAGGACCAAAAATTACTCCAATTCCTCCTGAAAAGCCAGCAAACCATGGAATTCCCATCGCACCAAGAATAACATAAATAGTTGTGCTTATCCCTCCCCAGTTTTTGCCAAGCAAAACTGCAACAATGACCACTCCAAGAGTTGAACCAACTATTGGAACTGGTGTCCATGGCAGGGGAATTCTAAGCTGTGCAAGCATACCAATTAAAATTGCACCCATAAAAGAAAATACAATTTTTTTCCAGACTTCAAGTTTTGTTCGCCATAGAAAAAACTTTAGTCTTAACATCGAATAGTTTTGGGCTAATGTAGCAAACATCATTCCCTCCTGATTTTTTTCTTTATTATACACCGGTAAAAAATTTCTGTCAACTTATTTTTAAATTTGGTTTACAGCAAACTTGAAAACCATTTAAAATCTAACCTTCAGATTCATTTTTACTTGATTAATTTAAAAACTTATCTTAAAATTTTCTATTATGTTTTAAGAGTAAGGAAGAAGAAAGATAATGGGGCTAAAAAAATTTTTAAACGAAACAAGAAAAAATTTTCCACTACAGACGATTAATAAAATCTTTTTCGTCTCAATGATAATACTTGGGTTTTTGACTGGAATTTTTATTGCACAGATATTCATAACCTTTTCCACTTTAAAAGACATCAAAGCGTTAGAAAATTATGCCATGTACTCTGTGCCGACAAGAGTTTATGATGTAAAAGGGAGATTAATTACAGAGTACTTTTTTGAAAAAAGAGAAATTATTTACTATAAAGATCTGCCAAAATCTCTTATTCAGGCAATAATAGCCATAGAAGACAACAACTTTTACAGACATAAAGGGTTTAACTTCTGGGCAATAGTAAAAGGTGCTATAATTGAACCACTTATGGGAAGAAGGGCAAGAGGTGGATCAACCATTACTCAGCAGCTTGCTAAAAGTCTCTTTACAACAGGAGAAAGATCAGTCTTCAGAAAGATTGTGGAACTCTGGTATGCTCTCCAGATAGAGAAAAAATATTCAAAAGAAGAAATACTTGAATTTTACTTCAACAGAGTATATTTTGGACATGGATGTTATGGAGTTCAGGCTGCAGCACAATTTTTCTTTGACAAAGATGCAAAGGATCTTACAATAGGAGAGGCAGCACTTCTTGCTGGACTGGTCCAGCAACCATCTGCCTATTCTCCACTTTTTAACCCTTACAGGGCTCAGGCAAGGCATAAGCAGGTGCTCAATGCAATGGCAAGGCTTGGTTATATAACAAAGAATCAGGCTGAGGAAATTTTTGAAGATTTCTGGGAAAATTATTCTGCAGTTATAAAAGCAAAAGACATAAATATTCAAAGAAGTATAAAAAATCCAGCCCCTTATTTTACTGAGTACATCAGGCAACAGCTGGTAAATCTATATGGAGAAGAAAATGTTTATTCTGGCGGTTTCGAAATCTACACCTCTCTTGATCTTGATAAACAACTGATAGCAAATGAAGAAATAATAAATTCTATATCTAAAGAACAGTTGACTTACGAAAAAGAAACCAAGTATTATGAAGATAAATACAGGGATGAATATCAGGACCTTATAGATGTTTTAAGTCTTACTTTCGGGATAGATTCAATAAAAATTGGAAAAGCAAAATTACAAAGAAAAATTGACAATATTGTATCTTCCTATGAAGACTTTATATATCTTTCTTCATTTGTGTTAGGTCTTGATGGTGTAAATAAAAAATTCAATCAGAGATATAACTTTAAAACCCTTATAGAGGCAAGAAAAGATAGAATTGAGGCAGCGCTGGTTTCGATAAATCCAAAAAATGGCTACATTGAAGCAATGGTTGGAGGAACATCTTTTAACTATCTCAATCAATATAATAGAGCTATACTTGCGAAAAGGCCTTTAGGTTCTCTGTTTAAACCCGTGTTTTATGCCCTTGCTATAGATAAAAAGCTAATTACACCTGCAACGGTTTATGAAGACAAGTATATGGCTTTTCAGGAGGCTACAGGGAATTTATGGATTCCAAGAAATTATGAGGGAACATTCAGGGGAAGACAGAGAATAAGGACTGCCCTTCAGTATTCTATAAATGTTATAGCAGTTCAGGTCTGGGACTTAATGCTAAGAACTCTTGGATACGAAAATATACTCAATGCCCTTTCAGATTATTTTGGTATCTCGAAGGAAGAATTAAGAAAGAGAATGATGCCAACTCTTTCAGCGGCCCTTGGTATAGGCATATTTACCCCTTTTGAAACCGCAAGATTTCTTGCTTCAATTGCCAATGATGGAGTAAGTGTGGAACCGATAGCTATACTCAAGATAAAAGATAGATATGGCAGGGTCATAGAAGATTTTGAACTTAAACGTGAGATTAACAAAAGTTCTGTAAAACAGGTAATGAGCAGGGGTGCGGCTTTCCTTATGCAATCAATGATGAGAGATGTACTCTACCATGGAACAGGTGCTTTAGCAGCATCTTCTACTGGATTCAATCTTGAGGCAGGAGGAAAAACCGGTACTACAGCTAACTGGAAAGATACATGGTTTGGAGGGTTTACAAAAAATCTTGCTACGGTTGTATGGGTTGGCTTTGACAACCCTAATAAATCTCTTGGAAGACACAGGTCTGCTGCACTTGTTGCTGCACCAATATGGATGAGATATATGCTTAGAGCCTCAAAAAACTTACCTGATATTCCTTTTACCCCGCCACCTGGTGAGGTTACCACAGCTGAGGTTTGTGCCACAACAGGTCTGCTTGCAAATTCTTATTGCCCAAAAACAATTACGGAATATTTTCTTGTAGGGACTGTCCCTGTAAAAAGCTGCGATCTTCATAATAAATACTATCAGGAAACTGAAGAAGAGGAAATTCATGTTTTAACAAATAAGATAAATATTGAAGAAATAGACCTTGATTTTACACCGCAAAAGGGAGAAGAAAAAGACTTAGAACAGAATGAAGACATTGATATAAAATCTGGCATAAGATGAAGATCCTTATTATAGATGGTTTTGTAGATGAACCAACCTGTCTTGGTGTTCCACCTTTTATTTCAACTTATATTAGATATACAGCAGGAGCTTTAATTCTCGCTGGTATAAAAGACATAGAATATATTACAATTACAGAACTAAGAGATACACCTGAAAGACTGTCAAATTACAATTTTGCTGTGATAATTGCAGGAAATCCTGTCCCTGGAAAATATCTAGGAGGTATTCCAATTTCAAAAATTGAGATTGAAAATTTTGCGAAAAAATTTAAGAAAACACTTTTTATAGTTGGTGGTCCTGTTCAATTTGAAGATGTTAATTTCTCAGACGAAATCAAAAACATCATACTTGTCAAAAAGGATATAGAATCATTTATTTATGACTACTTTACCACATCAAAAATTAATTTCAGATACAGAACCATTGAAGAATTGAATAAATTTGCAACAAGCGGTGCATTTATAGTAGAAAAACATTTTCGTCACCCTGATGTAATTGTGGAAATTGAAACATCAAGAGGGTGTCCAAGATTATCTCACTGTTCCTTCTGTGTAGAAGGATTTTACAATGTAGAATTCCGAAAACCACAAGATATAATAAAAGAAATAAAAGCTTTATCAAATTATGGAATAAAACATTTCAGAATTGGAAAACAGGCGGACTTAATATCCTATGGAGCAAATTTAAACAATTACAGAGAAGGTTTTCCTGAACCCAATCCACTGTGGATAAAAATTCTTTATGAAGGTATAAGAGAAAGTGTTGCAAATCTTGAAACCCTGCATCTTGATAATATAAACCCCGGGACAATTGCAAAATACCCTGATGAATCAGCAAAGATACTTGAAACGATTGTAACTTACAATACACCTGGTGATGTTGCAGCTTTAGGAATGGAAAGTGCAGACCCACTTGTTATCGAGAAAAATTTCTTAAAGGCCACTCCTGATGAAGTCTATTTTGCAGTAAAATTGATAAATCAAATCGGTAATGTAAAGAAAAATGGGACTTATGCGCTACTTCCTGGAATAAATTTAATAAAAGGCCTTATAGGTGAAAATAGAGAAACTTTCAAAAAAAACTATGAATTTTTGAAGAAAATAAAAGAAGATAATCTTCTCCTGAGGAGAATAAACATAAGGCAGATAAAATTTTCAAAAGGAACTTATATTAAAGAGGTGGGACGCAAATCAAAAGAAGAAAAGATTCTTTACGCAATATTTAAAAATTACAGAGAAAAGATAAGAAAAGAAATAGATAACTTTATGTTAAAGCAGATATTTCCTGTTGGAACTGTGCTAAAAAATCTTATCATAGAAGAGCACAGAGGAGATTGGTCACTGGGAAGGCAGATAGGTACATACCCGATAATAGTCAACATTCCAAAGAAACTCCCGAAACTTTCAAAAGTTTCAGCTTTCATAGTAGACCACAGAGAAAGGTCTATAACTGGACTTGTCTATCCATTTTGCCTCTCAAAAGCTTCTTTACATGAATTAAAGCAAATACCCGGATTTGAAAAAAGAGCCACTGAATTCTTTTTGAAGAAAGAAAAAACTTTAGAAGACTTAAACTTTTTAAAAATTTTTGATAAAATAAAATCCAACTTAACACTTGATTGAAAAAAAAGTCTTTCTCTCTTATAATAAGGAAACTGATTTCAATTCCACATTAATTAACTGGACTTTCCCATAATTTTTAAAGGGGTTATGATGGGTATAACCATTGCTTTGCCAAAGGGAAGGCTTGGAGAAGAAGCTGAGAAAATTTTACTTGATGCAAAAATAATAGAACATTCAATTCCAGAAAATAGTAGAAAATTGATATTCTATGTTGGAAATGAAGTGAGAGTAATTATACTAAGAGCATGGGACGTCCCCACATACGTTGAAAATGGAATTGCTGACATTGGCATATGTGGCAAAGATGATTTGATTGAACATGACGCTGATGTACTGGAGTTACTCGATTTAAAATTCGGTTACTGTAAAATGGTGGTTGCAGCTAAAGAGGGTATTACAAAAGATTCTCTTTTTAGCAAATCTTATCTGAAAGTTGCAACCAAGTATCCAAATATTGCTAAAAAATTTTTTGAAAGTATTTCCTTACAGGCAGAGATAATAAAACTGTATGGTTCGGTAGAGCTCGCGGCTGTAATGAATATGAGTGATTGCATAGTTGATCTTGTCTCAACGGGTGCAACTCTTAAAGAAAACGGGTTGGTTGTTATTGAAGAAATTTTTGAATCAAGTGCAAGGCTTATATTCAACAGGGCAAGCTTCTATTTTAACTTAAATCTTTTTATGGAATTACAGGATAAACTTCAAAGAGTGCTGGAGAAAAAATGAAACACTTTATTTTAATTTCTATTTTCCTATCCATGCTTTTTAGTATTTCATTTGCTGGAGAAAGCTTGCTGGATTTCTCTATAGGAATTCAATTCAATGCAAATGTAAACATTTTGCCTAAAGATCTTTCACTTGGTGTAAATGCAACTTCACCATCCATACTGGATAAGTTTGCATTTTCTGCCGATTTTTATTACGGCTTTTTGAGGGGGGTAAGAAAAACAGCTATAACCAAGAATGAAGAAGTTTTTAACTTTTTACTTTACAGGATTTCTCTTTTGATACTCGGTGGAAATAAATCCCATAAGATAAGGCCTTATATGAAGTTAGGTTATGTTGGCATTGAATCACAGAGTGAAATTTTTCCTCTTTCACACTTTGATGGTTTTTATGCTGGATTTGGAGTAAATGTTCGCTTTGAAAAATGGGAAAATCTGGGGCTATTTGTTGAACTAGGTGCACAGGGATTAACAGAAGAAATAGTTCTGGATAAACTGATGAAGGATCCTTTATTCGGGAGTGGAATAAATTTTTCATCGGGAATAAAATTTTTCTTTTAGGTTTGTAAAAATGAAGGTCTTGGGTATTGAAACTTCCTGTGATGAAACATCCGTTGCTGTTGTAGAAAACGGGAAGAAGATAATTTCACTTGTAACATTTTCACAAGTTGATATTCATAAAAGCTTTGGTGGAGTAGTTCCGGAAATTGCTTCAAGAAATCACCTTGCAAAAATTTCTGATGTTTTAGAAGAGGCATTAAAGAATTTAAATCTAAAAGACATAGATCTTATTTCTGCAACAAATGGACCCGGACTTGCTGGCAGTCTTTTAGTTGGAACAAACATTGCTAAAGGACTTTCAATAACATTAAGAAAACCCTACACTGGAGTGAATCATATTTTTGCCCACCTTTATACACCTCACATAGAAAATGATATTCCTTTTCCTTACATAGGTCTTGTGGCATCGGGCGGTCATACAATTTTATTTCTGGTAACTTCTTTCTACAACATAAAATTTCTTGGTTCAACAATAGACGATGCGCTGGGGGAAGCTTTCGACAAGATCGCAAAATTTTTAAACCTTGGCTATCCGGGTGGCCCTATAATAGACAATTTAGCAAAAAATGGTAGCCCTGACATTCTAAAAGAATTCAAAGATATCACTTTACCTCTTAGTAATGAAAGGGATAAATACAACTTCAGTTACAGCGGGCTTAAAACCGCGTTCATTTACAGAATTAAAAAAATGCAAATTACACAAGAAATTCTTCCCCATATAGCTTTTGCTTTCCAGAAGATAGCTATTGAACATTTACTTGACAAAACATTGAATGCTATAAATGATACAAACATAAAAAGACTCGTTATTTCAGGAGGCGTTTCGGCAAATTCATACTTGAGAAAAAGACTTCTCGATTTAAAAGACCAGGGAATAGATGTATACCAATCCTCCTTAGAACTCTGTTCGGACAATGGAGCAATGGTTGCAGGAAGAGCATATATAGACTATGTAAAATCTCCTTTTGAGTACAGCAAGGAACATTTAAAAAACGTTATTTTTTCAAGATTTTCTGAAGTAAAAAAAGGGAAAAGAGTAAGTTAAAATGAAATGTCCACTCTGCGAAAGTAGTAAATACAAGCTTCTTGGGGAAACAAAGTTATCCAGACTTTTTCAATGTAAAAAATGCAAAACTAACTTTATAGAAAAAAAAATAGATTACAGATATGATGATGAATATTTTTCTGATACATACCAGAAGGCTTATGGTAAAACCTATCAGGATGATGAAAAAAACATTCGCAATATTTCAAGAAGGAGACTTGAGATTATAAAAAATCTGCTTAAGGCCTCTTGTGAAGAAAACCTAAAACTTCTGGATATTGGGAGTGCACTCGGCTTTTTCTGCGATGAAGCAAAAAAATCTGGCTTTAACCCAACAGGCATCGAAATTTCAGAATACGCAAGAAGCTTTGCAAAGGAAAAATTTGGCATTCCCTGTTACAGGGATTTAGATGAACTTCAATCAAACAAAGATAAATTTGATTGCATTTCCCTCTGGTTTACACTTGAACACCTTGAAAATCCTTTAGAAGTGTTATACACTTTAAAGAAATTTTTGAAAAAAAATGGAATACTTGCATTGGGATTACCTAATGGTAATGGAGCTTTTTTTAAGTTTAACAGGAAAGGCTATCTCAAAGCAAGACCGGTAGAACATATCTTCGAGCCATCAATAAAAGGAATTTCAAAAGTTTTAAAAAGTCTTGGTTTTAAAGTAGAAAAATTAGAAATTTTTGGGCTGCATCCCGAAAGAATTAATCTTCCTGCGAACAAGTTTACATGTAGCCTTCAAAGAATTCTAAAATTAGGGGATACCTTTGAAATTTATTCAAGGAATGTTAAGTAAAAAAGAAATTTATCTTTATGCTTTCATTTAAAGAAAATAGCATAGCAGGTGAAACTGATTTTTTCGTTCAGTATATCCCTACGAAAACTCAAAATTCGTCAGTTCTTCCTGATAGTAAACTTCAGTTTTTAATAAAGAGTCAAAAAATCAATTATATTCACAGTCCTATCTAATTAACCTTTCACACTCTTACAGCCATTATTCAGAATATAAACTAATTTGCTGAACAACTGCAGGCCGGTTTTGAAGAACCTTCTTCGGATTTTGATTCTTTCTTAGATCTTGCATAATCTGTGGTATAAAAACCACTTCCCTTAAAAATAATGCCCCCCGCCCCACCAAACAACTTCTTTACTTTCGAATTACATTTTGGACAGCTGAGGGAAGGTGTTTCGGTCATTTTATGAAAAACTTCAAAAACATATCCACAACTTTCACATTGGTAATCATAATGTGGCATGACTAATCCTCCAAAAAATTTGTTTTTAATTAATAATTATTAAAAAAACAGCAAAAAGTCAAGACTTAATATACTTTCCGTTGGTTTACCAAAAGCAAATATCTTACACATTCTTTTAATTTTTAATATAAAGATAAAATCCCTGACCAAGTGGTTATACAAAAAGTTAACCAAACAATGTAAATATAATCACTCTCTCTGGTCTAAAGGTATATATTTTTTCTCATCTAAAACATACTTGTATGCAGGTCTTATTATTCTCCCACCACTTACAATTTCTTCAATCAGGTGAGCTGACCACCCAGCAATTCTCGCGATAGCAAAGATTGGAGTGTATAAAAACTCTTCAAGATTAAGCATATCATAAACAAAACCTGAGTAAAAATCAACATTTGCACATATTACTTTTGAGCCTTTCATCTCAGCAAAAACCTTTTTAGCTATTTCTTCAAACTTCTCATAAAGATACATTTCTTCTTCTCTTTTCGTAAATTTTGCAAGTTCCCTTGCCTTTTCTTTTAAAATAATGGCCCTGGGATCAGAAAGTGAATATACAGCATGCCCCATTCCATAAATTAGCCCGCTTCTATCAAAAGCCTCTTTTTTAATGAGCCTTTCTATATAGTTTCTAATCTGTTTTTCATTTGTCCAGTCCTTAATTTCTTTCTTTGCATCCGTCATCATTTCAATAACTTTTAAATTTGCACCACCATGTTTTGGTCCTTTAAGTGAACCTATAGCAGCAGTTATCGCTGAATATGTATCAGTACCTGTAGAGGCCACAACATGTACAGTAAATGTAGAATTGTTTCCTCCACCATGTTCAGCATGTAAAACAAGGCAGAGATCAAGTATTTCGGCTTCAAGTCTTGTAAAATCCTGAGTTGGTCTGATCAAAGAAAGAAAATTTTCTGCATGAGAATAGGTTGTACTCTGGTGATGAAGGTGAAGACTTTTCCCTTCATGATAATGTCTTTTTGCGTGGTAAGCGTAAGCAACCATTGCAGGAAATCGTGCAATAAGTTTTATACATTGATCTAAAACATTTTCAATTGCCATATTATCAGGGTCGGGATCATAACTGTAGAGAACACAAACCTGTCTTGCAAGAACATTCATCAGGTCTTTTCCCGGAGCTTTAAGAATTATGTTTTCCTTGAAACCTTCCGGTAGGAATCTATAATTATTCAGTAATTCACAGAAGGCTGTAAGTTCTTTTTTATTGGGTAATTTACCAAAAAGAAGAAGAAAGGCTGTTTCCTCAAAACCATATCTATTTTCTGCCTGAAATCCTGATATAAGGTCTTTGACATCAATACCCCTGTATCTAAGTCTACCTTCAACGGGTTTTGCTTCCCCTTCATCGATTATATATCCGTGAACATCCCCAATGGTTGTCAGCCCTACAAGAACACCACTTCCATCCTCATTTCTTAATCCTCTTTTTACGTTGTATTTTGAATATAACTCAGGAGCAATCCTTGCATTTTCCTGTGCTATTAAAGCAAGCTGTTTTATCAATTCTTTTTTTTCCATCAAACAACCCCTATTTATTTTTTCAAATATTTAAATTATAAGGGGAAAGATAATTTTTTTCAATATTGATATTTATTAATTTTCAACCTCAATTATCCTTAAAACCTCTATTTCACCACTCCATTGGGAAAACTTCTTTATTTTTCCTTCCAGTTTAAGTATTCTGTTCTTAATCTCTTTTAAGTTAAACTCATCAGGATTTAACACCCTGTAAGTAACTTTCGATTTGTTTTCCCAGTTTAGAACAAAATAGACCTTGGGATTATTTTGGTAATGTAAAGTATTTTTTATGTAAAATATATGCAATTTTGCAGATACTCACTAAAATCTTGCCTGTTGATTTTATGAATTTTTTATAAAAACCTGCAAAATAGCATTTTCTAACCCATTGCCACTATATCTTATTTTAAAAAATGTGTCAATTTAGCAAATTGCTTTAAGATAAATCTTGCGAATTAGCGATTCAAAGTATACGCCTAACTCATAAAAAGATAAGTAGTGGCACTGGCAAAGCCAGTGCCACAATACAAAAAGTCCGCTGTGGGAAAGTAAACAATCCAGTTCTCTTTCAGTTCACCCTCAGCGGGCACATCCTTGTGCCCTTAGTAAGAGCAAGAAGAAAAAACTGAAAGAGAACTGGATTGTATAGCAGGTAGAAACCCACAGCGAAATGGAATAGGAGAAAAAATAAAAAAATAACCCAAAGAAAACCCGCCTGCCTACGCTCCGTCCGGTTTGAAATCTAGTGGTTCAAACTTCGGGAAAGCCGAACTCACAAGCACCCTGCTGGCTCTTGCCGTTGCGACGCACAGCCGTGCGTCGCAACGGCAAGGCTTTTTAATAAAACTTGCCTTTGTTGGTTTATAAAGCTTTTCTTTTATCATTTAATTTTTTTTATCTCCCCACTAATAGTCCCCGCTTGTATTACTTCTTTAGAAGCTTCGGTGATTTTTCTTCTGCTTTTGATGTAATTCAATCTTTGGATTGCATCAAATCAAGGGGAAAAATCCCCTTGAACCCCTTTGTGATTTAACTTCCGTATGCAGGATGCATAGTTTTGCCCGATTTAAAAAAAGCAGAAGAAAAATCACCGAAGCCTTTACCCCACAAGCGGGGACAGCTTTTAGCGTTAGCTGGTAGTGCTGGCAAGCCAGCACTACTTCAACATTTGCTTGCGGACGGCGATCCCTTCGCCTATAGATTACGAAAGTGTTTATTCCATACTGTAAATAAGATTTGTGTCACTTATTAACCACCCTAGCCTTCCTTTAAAATCTGCTTCTTTCTCTAACTCTTCCTTTGTTTTCTCATCCATATCAGGCGTTATTTCATCATATGGAGATTTAGCATCATAAGAAAGCCAATCCCCATACCCTACTATCTTAAACTCCTTGTCTCCAACAAACTTAACCTTGACAACCAATTCCAGTCCTTTCCTCCTCTGCCTGTATATGCTTATCGTCCTATTAGTCTTGTCTATCTCATATTTATGCCATTTTATTGGATGATGGGGAAAACCCATCAGTTCAGTTGGATCCTCCATCCAGCAGTCTATCTCTTTCTTCTCAGTATCAATACTTATACGATATCGGCGTGACTTTCCTTTATCGTTTGGATCCTCATAATATTCCCCATCTAAACTTCCAAATCTTTTACCGAACAATTTTTTATCACCAAACCATTCTAATACTATATCTGCATACTTACCCTTTTCGAATAACTCATTATATAACTCATCAAACTTTACTACTTTTTCCTTCCCTTTATCTTCACATCCACTACTACCAAGCACCATTACCCCTATTAAGAGAGCAAAAATAAATCTCTTCATAACTATCTTTCCTCCTTTTTATTTATACCAAATATATCTTGAAATATAATGGTTATCCCTGTTATAACTACTACTCCATGCATATGGACTAAATAGCCAGTTATGGTCATATAACTTAAATTCATTCCCTGTCCTCTTCATTATAAAGAAGTGTGTATCATTATAGTCTCTCTTCCTCTGCACTATATACCATTCTATATTGCCTATGGAGTTGTATAACTCCTTTAAGCTTTTTTCAAAGCTACCTACACCAGTGTCTATATTAAACACTTGTTTATAAGCAGGGTCTGTTTTCATTGCTTCCCATTCCTCAGTAGTTATTCCAGGATGTTCAATTGCTATGTTCTTATCTTTCCCATACAAATCTGGCCTCATATATGCAAATATTTGCTTGCCACCTATCGTAGCACGATAGTTTAATCCAGCAATAAATGGGTCATTATTTTCCCACCCAAACTTATTATTCCATACAGGAGCTTCTCTATAACTTCCAGAGCTTCCTATCCACCCCTGTTCAAACTTTGTCTTATAAAAGTCTTCATAGCTTACCTTTGTTGGATCAAGCTTACCTGTTAACCCTGCTAATAAATAATCAGCTATTATAGCACACGATTTCGACATTATATACACCGCCGCTACATCTTTGTTGTCATACATATATTTCAAACCATTGAGATATGATTTAACTTTATCCGCCTCTTCTTTATTCTTCTTCTCAGTCATTTCCTTTACAAACTTATCGAACTTTTTGTTATTATCCGTGTTATCTCCACCCTTCAATATATCAAGTAATTCCTTCGCTTTGTCTCCACTAATTCCCATACCAAATTTGCCTTTCTCTGCATCTTCCATTATCTTGTTCATCATCCTTTGTGTCTTGTCCGCCGCATCTTCCTTCTCCGTTACAGATTGTACAAATTGCCCAAACAATTCCTTTAATGCTTGCTCATCCCCCTGCTTCGCCTTTTGCCATAACTCCGCTGTTTCAGGTGCATTCTCGTTAAAATATTTCTGTCTTTCTATCTTATAGTTAAACATTTCCTCAAGAACTGGATCAGAAATATTTATTTCTGTACCTATTTTAAACTTATTTAAACCACTTAATAAATTATAATTAAGTATTATTGTTTCTTTTTCCTTCCATCTGTCAAGACTTGCTCCTAAATTGTCATCATAATATGTCCTGTTTTTATTACCAAAAGCGTTACCTATCTCATTAGCAAGCCAGGCTATACCGCTTCCCACTGCATTAAATACACTCCCTATACCCTGTCCTATGTCTCTAAAGTTATCCATTGTGTTTGCCCAGGTCTTCTTCATATTCCAGCTTAATGCTCCATCATTATCAATGCTCCATCCAAACCCGCCAAATTCTCCCGCTCCGCTGTGCAAATCTAATCCTGTAGAAAGTATCCTAAGCGAAGCAGCTCCTCCTCCTTCAACCTGAAGTAACGTAAGGTCTAAACCTCCTGCAAGGTCAAAGACGTTCTGTCCTGCATACTTCTGTTGTAATGCACTGCCAAACGTTCCCTGTTGATACAGGCTATATCTATACATATCCATTCCTTTACCTAATGCGAATGCAAGCAGGCTTTCCTCTTGTTTTGCTCCATAACCTGTGTAGTTTCCTTCAAGGAAAAAGCTTAGCCCACTCTTTAGAGTTCCTACGCCAAGGTCCATCAATGCATCTGTCCACTCACCTTTACTCTCATCAAGCCACCAGTCAAGTCCTCCTGAAGAATTAACCCTCCATCCTTTGTTGATAAACGTAACAGTAGAGTTAACCGCCCAGTTTATTGTTGCCATTGTTGCTGACCGCCCGAATGTTGCTGTGCTTGCGTTGTATCCTGCATAATCTTCTACAGGTTTAAATTTTGCCATAAATTTCCTAATTATTTGATAGTTAACGCAAATATTATAAAGCAAAATAAAATTAAGTAAAGAAAAGTTAATATTAATACTAAATCAACAAGCAAGTGGTAGGTGTATTGAGTTAATTGTTTTTGTACATATCCCGCCCCAGATTTTTCTATTGTGTTCCCTTTGTCCTACAAACTAATTATCTTTTAGCCTCTTCCATTTTTTCTACCTTTGCCCACCCCGCTTTTAGTAGTAGTATCTCTCCTTTAAAGCTTTTGGTTTAAGGCTACTTATTGTCTCAAAGGTTTATTCACTTCCCTTCAGGAATTTCAATATTTCCAAACTGTTCTTCGTATTTCTTCACACGCTCCACCAGTCCCATCAAAAACAACTTCGCATTACGAGGGCTTAAGACTACACGGCTAAATATCTCTATCCCTTCCTTCCCGGGTGTTATATTCCCAAAGTCAAATAAAAACTCTTCGCTACTGTTATTGATTAACGCAAAGTTACTATAGTTTACATTGCTTGCACTTCCAAGAAAGTTAATCTTTAAATTAGAGATGTTATTTTGCTTCTTGTCCATTTTTATTCTCCTCCTCTTCTTTAGCCCATTGTTCGTCCATCTTCTTGTATGGTAATTCGTCCCTTCCACCACCTTCTATCGATTGTATTACCCTTCTAATTCCTTCTATAGACATGGTTCTTTTCCGCACCCCATTTGATGCTTTTAACTCTTCCTGTGGAAAATCTTTAAACTTATCAAGTCCTACCTTCCACGCTATTATTCCAAATAGCTCTGTGCAGATAATTCTATCCGTTTCATTCCATAATATCCTTTTTTCTTCATTATAAAAACCCCTACTCACAGGACTAAAACCATGATAAGAAATATGAAATCTTTTTCCATCCCTTCTAAAAAATTCTGCATAACCTGTATTCTCATTTAAGTTAAATGGATACTTTTTAAGCACCACCTTCTCAATTTCTTCCCACCTGGCAAGTAATCGAGGCTTCGCAAAGTAAAGAAAATACCTCTCAAACATGCTCTTACCATATATCCCATCCCTCGCTACCCATATTGCCGATGGACTAAATAATAATACATCTATCGAACGCTGATATAAACCTATAAGGAGTTCACTTAAGTTAAAACTAAGGAGTATTAAAAAAGATAAAAAGGAAAATTTTCTCACATAAATAAAATAACCCAAACCTACTACTAATATTGCAAACAATCCCCACGGCATTCCAAACTCAATTATAAGCCAGGTGAAAAAAGGTTGAGCGTATTTATTATAAATCTTTATGTTCCATCTTTCCATTGCCAATTCCTTATAATTCTTATCGATTTTTTCTTGGGAACACATTGTCCCAAATCATATTTAACCCTCTGATGTATGTCCCGCCTTTAATGTTAAGGAAAATATATGTGGGGTAGCTATATTCAAACAGACTCTGTCCATAAGCTTCTTTAAAGGCAGGTCCCATTACATAACCTATTGTTGCATTTATTGGAGCACTTATAGCAGCTTGTGCAGAAGCTTTAATAATTCCTCCTATGATAAAAATCAAATTTTTATCTACTCCAAAATAGTTTATAGTTTTAAGCTGTTTTAAAAACGAAGTTGGGAAAGTCTTCAAATTCCAATTCGTATTTTAAAGTATCA
>Ga0078972_1011042_pt1 | contig 16431 bp, 7 predicted proteins | sample YelNatPaOPGAMG01_FD_67568 | JGI IMG/M metagenome (GOLD analysis project Ga0078972, IMG submission 67568) | Hot spring thermophilic microbial communities from Obsidian Pool, Yellowstone National Park, USA - OP-RAMG-01 (SPADES assembly) (version 2) | ecosystem: Environmental > Aquatic > Thermal...
AAAGGCCGTAACGTGGCCGTGGTAGCCACCGCACGCAAACTAGCCACCATAGGTTGGCACATGCTCCAAAACAACCAGCCCTACTGGTATGCGTTGCCCAGACCCACACAAACCAAACTGGCCCGGCTTCGGGTCCGGGCCACAGGTCAGAAGCGCAAATCCGGCTGCCCCAAAGGACACGAAGCCACTAGTAACAGCCCACCAGGCGGACGCACCCGCAGCCTCAAAGCCCTGCCCCAGCTTTATCAAGCCGAGGGCCTACCGCTGATGCAGGTGCCCAAGCCTGCCGAACAGCGGGCAATGGCAGCTATGGGTCTGGCTGAATTCGTATCGGCTCTAGGCAAGCCACAGGTCATCCAGCGCACCACCAACTCCCACAAAAAGCAACGACCCCGATGCCTTTAAGCATGAACACTTTCCTCAACTCCCAGCTTGCTATTGTCAGAGATAAGGCGGCGGACGCGCGGGGAGTCGGCGGATGGGTCCGCCGGCTTACGCCGGCGGCTACGCCTTGGCTTGGCCTGCCGACTGGCAGTGGGCGATACTTGCCCAGTAGGGTCATGGCCAGAGTTTATGCCGGGTGGTTCAGCCCATAAATACTCCACGGAACGAGCAAGGTTTGGAACCCTGCGCGACGCCAAGCATGCCGAACTGCAATAAACTGAGGTGCACCTGTGCGTGGGACCCGCTAGAAGAAGGCCCGTTCCCGAACCCAAGGCTGTTCCCTGTTGCGTAGTTTGGGCCTGACCAGGCCGCTTGCTGGATGAGCGAAAACCAATATGCTCAGGCCAGCTACCGCTGGATAGGCTCGCCCTTGGTTTGGTCAGATCCATTTGGTCTGGCAGGTCCGGCTCGCCATGGGCTGGCCCGGAAGCACGGCCTGGGAGTCAACGACTCTACCTTCGCTACGGCGTGGCTGATAGCCGGGACGAGCTTCCAAACCGAGCGCCTTTTGGATACGAGCAGGCACGGGCTGGGGGCACAGCGGTAGAGCAAGAGCCACTTCGACAGTTGCCAAAATGCGGTCGGCAGCTACGCTTGCAAGTGAACAATCAAGTGAACGAAACAACGCCACCGCAAAGCTGTGTTGTGAACAATACATCGACCAATGGGCAGGCGCCTTCCGGCGGGCCCGACCGCCGCAACTCGCAAGCACCAGCCCCTGGCGCCGCTACCACCCATGATTGGGGCTGTCCAGACGCATCCATGTTTACGCAGGCCCGGCGCCTTACCGATGCTGAATTGGTTGAGCAACTCCGGCAGGTGGGCATTGAATTAGACAAGGCTTCTTATGCCAGCTTGGCCGAGCGAGCATTATCGGTTCGGAGTGTCTTCCAGCAGCTCTTCACCGACAGCGTGCGCGCGCGGTGCCAACGGCCTTCCGACCAAGACAGGGTGTTTGTGGCATTGGCTGTTTTGTGGGAGCGCTGGTTTCCCCAATGGCCGAACTTTGAGCAATTGGATCAGCGGATGCAGGCGGGCTACGCGTTCATGGAGGCCGCTCCGGCGGCTGCGTGCGAAAAGTGGTTTGGCGCGTGGGAGGATTTCCTGCGGCTTTTCGAAAAGGGGAACTTCAAATCTGTCCGCCAGTTCGACGAGGCATTTGCAGGCTCGGAGTTCGTCTTTAATTGGGTGTCGGACTTTGAAACCACGTTGCTCAACGCCAGCCAACAGGAAGTGCGCTGGCATCAGCGGCGCATTGAACTGTGCGAACAGTTCCTCCAGCGGTTTGCCACGGAGGATAGCTTGCTGACCGAAAACATGCGCCGGTCGATGGCCGAGGCCCTGTTCAGTTTAGGCGATCGCGGCCAAGCCGACGCGCTGTTTGACCAGTGGCTCAAGGCCGATCCGCAGTGGGGCTGGGGCTGGATCGGCTGGTCGGATTGTTACTCGTTCTTGGCCGCCGAACCGGAGCGTGACCTGGCGCGAGCCGAGGCGTTGCTGAAGCAAGGCTTGGCCGTGCCTGGGGTGCGCGACCGGCGCGACTTGGTGGACCGGCTCGTTGAACTTTACGATGAACAAGGGCGACACGAGGAGGCAGAGCGGCTCCGAAATATGATGCGCGATACGCGTGCCGGCTCGGCCAGCCCGGGCGAGTCAAACGCCGGTTTCGCTGAGCATCCTGGGGCCTCAACTGGAGACAAGCCCGATGATCAAGCCGCTGCCAAGCCAGCGCCCATACCCCAGCCCCGCAAAGTTGGGCGCAACGAGCCTTGCCCGTGCGGCAGCGGCAAGAAATACAAGAAGTGTTGTTTGCCCAAAGACGAGGCCCGAGCCCGCGCTGCAGCCGCTGCGGCTCGACAGGCCGAAGAACAAGCCGCCTCGGCCCACGCATCGCTCCCAAGTGACCGACCCCCACCCCAACCTGCCGAGCCGCAAATACAACCTAGACTGACCCTAGACCGGTTTGATGAGCCGAAGCTGCCGCCCGAGGTGGAAGCGCGGCTGACTGCGCTGTGGGATGAGTTCGAGGAGATCGAGGAGCCCACAGGCAGCCAGATGGACCAATTGCTCAGCCAACTGCTGGAGTTGCCGTTTGAAGCGACTGAATGGAACGACCTGCTGCATCTGTTTGCCCAGTACGGTCACCCCGACCTGCCCAGCGTGTTCCGGCGGATTGCCTCGACTGTGCCGCACACCAAAGACACGGACCTTGCGTTCTTTTATTGGGCAGCAGCGGAGGAATTTTTCAGGCGCAACTTGCACCAGATGCTGCCTGAAGTCGCATCGGGGTTCAGGAAACTTGACTTGGACACTTACGACGTCGATGCGCTGGCGCATGTCCAAGGTTACCTGTTGGCCGCCGGGTTTGACACCGATGCGCTGCAGTTGGCTGAACATTTCCTGCAAGTGCAGCCGCAGGATACTGATCTGATGCCCTACGTGGTGCCCGAGCAAGCCAGCCTGGTGTTCAACTTGCGGGTTGGCCAGGCGCTCCAGGCCGCCCCGGCCCATGCTGCCTCGCCAGAAGCCATCGCTGCGCAACTGCTGCGCGGCATCGATGCTGAGATCGACAGAGACTACGCCCTGGTGAGTGCCGAGATTATCACCGGCCGAGCCCCCGCACCTCCCTGGAGCCTGGAGCAGTTTAATCTGGTCAAGGGCGACGTCCGCAAAGACCCGCAGGCCCGGCAGGATTGTCTGCGGCTTTTCGGCGCGCGGGTGTGGGTGGCGCAGGAGGCCTGGCAACTAGAAGGCCGCCCGCCCGGCTCTGCGCTGTATGGCTTGTCTATGTTGGTGCAGGCAGCCCATGAACGGCAAGGACAACGCAGTCGCCAAGCCAAAGGAACCGGTGCGAATTTGTTGAATTATCTGCAGCCCACCGGATTAGAGCAATGGATTCTCCAAAGTTGCCCAGGGCTCATAGGCGTCAACGTCCCGAGGGCCTGCCTTTTTCTCCAAGCTTTTGAGATCCTGACGCAGTTTGCGCTCCGGCACCAATTGATTCCGTCCGGCCAAGCCCAGCAGACGGCAGGGGAGTTGGCGCGTCTACGACAGGAACTGGCTCAGCTTTGAAAGGGCTTGCGCATCGGGACCAAACTGGGCAGGCGGCGAAAGGCTACGCCTGAGGGAGCCCATCGGGCTGTCTAGTAGCCTGGGCCCTGACCCTGGGGGTTTTCAGAAGCTGGCTGCTGAAACCTTGACCCACTGTTTGGTGCGGTGACTTTCGAGCACTGCTTCGCACACGGCCACTTCTTGATCCCCATCTTCGGCTGTGGCAAAAAGGCGCTGCGCACGTGCCTCGCCTGCAATGGTGCCGTAGATGCAGCGGAACAACATTTTGAAGGTGTCGGGGAACCCCTCGACATGGCCGGGCGGATAATCGGTAAACCCGGCAGCGCCGTCGCCAAAAGCTGGTGTGGCGCGCACGGCGGTTTCATTGGCACTATCCCGATTGCCAAAATGCAGCAGCTCGGGCTCTTCCGAGCACCACCAGGCCGATTTCCTCGAGCCATAGACCTCCAGCCGAATGCAATTCTTGCGTCCAGCAGCCACTTGCGAGACCGCTAGGTTGCCCGAGGCCCCGTTGCTAAACTGCAACAGCAGGTTCCCGAAGTCCTCAGTCCGCACCCGGTAAACAACGGGTTTGCGGTGCGCGATGGCCTGGGCGAAGGTTTCCACCTCACCCACCGGCCGCAATCGGGTCCGATGCCACGTGCCCAACTGAGCAAACACAGCGGTGATCCGTGCACCCAAAATAAACGAGACCGTGTCCAACCAGTGCGTGCCAATGTCGGCCACCGCCCGCAGCCGGCCGCCTTCCTCCGGCAGCAAACGCCAGTTGTAGTCGGTGGGTTTAAACAGCCAGTCTTGGAAGTAGGACCCGTTGACGTGGATGATTTCGCCCAGGACGCCCTGAGTGACCATACGCCGGAGCGCGAGCACCGCCGGGTAGAACCGGACGTTATAATTGACCGCCAGCACGCGCCTGGCCTGGCGCACTTGCCGGACGATCTGCCGGGTCTGGTGCGTATTCATGGCCAACGGTTTCTCGCACACGACGTGTTTGCCTGCGCGCAACGCCGCCAGAGCCATCTCGCAATGGAACCGGTTCGGCGCAGTGATGTGCACCACGTCCACCTCCGGCGCGCGCACCAGGTCACGATAGTCACTGAAGGCGTGTGGGATGCCGAACTGCTGGGCTGCAGCCCGCACGCGCTGGGGCAAATCACACAATGCGGTGACCTGCACGCCCAGCCGACGCAACGCCTCCAGGTGCACCGGGCCGATGAAGCCCACGCCGATTATGCCTGCTCGAAGGTCTTGGATTTTCATATGCGCCGGGCACATTCCCAGGGGCCTGCTTGTCGTGCAAGCGTCCAAATGCTGCGCTGGACTGGCTGCAGCCGGGGCTGGCGCCTGAAGACGTGACAACCGGTGCGTCCTGGCATATCAGGGATGCATGAAGATGAGGTTGGTCAGGTGGATGGTCGTGTGGGTTGGTGCGTGTAGCGCGGTGGCTGCGCCGTACCCGGATCGGTGGGTCTGGGTGTTTGGCTGGGGGCTAGGCAGAGACAGCGATGTGACTGAGATTGCCCAGGTGCTCGACACAGCCGGCCAGCACGGGCTCAACGGCGCAGTGCTCTCTGCCGGCTTGGACACCCTGTGCAAGAAAACGCCCGATTATTTCCGGCGGCTTGAGGCCGTGAAGCAGGCGTGCGCCCGGAACAAGCTGGACCTGATCCCAGCCGTGTTTTCGGTTGGCTATGGCGGCGCGGCGCTTGCCCACGAACGTGACCTGGCCGAGGGATTACCAGTCGAGGACGCGCCGTTTGTCGCCCAAGGCAACGAAGCTCGGCTGGTGCCGGACCCGAATGTGCGGCTGGTCAACGGCGGGTTCGAGGAGTTCACCGGCAACCGATTCAAGGGGTTCAACTTCCATGACCAACCAGGCGAAGTCAGTTTTGTCGATACCCAGGTCCGCCACAGTGGCCGCGCCTCGCTGCGGCTGGAGAATTTCACCGCCAACCCGCACGGCCATGGCCGGGTGATGCAGGAGGTCCGGGTGCGGCCGCGCCGTTGTTACCGGTTAACCCTGTGGGTGAAGACCGAGGGGTTGCAACCCACCAGCGCATTTCAAATGACTGTCCTGGCCAAGAACCGGTCGCTGGCCCCGCGCACCTTCAGGCTGCAGTCCACGGGCGACTGGCAAAAGTTGGTCACTGTATTCAACAGCCTCAGCTTCGATTCAGTGCGGATCTATGCTGGGCTGTGGGGCGGTAAAGCCGGCAAGGTGTGGCTGGACGACTGGGCCATTGAAGAGGTGGGCCCGTTGAACGTGCTGCGCCGGCCTGGCACACCGGTGACGGTACGAAGCGAGGATGGGAGCGTCACCTACGTCGAAGGACGCGACTACGCGCCGCTGGTGGACCCGGACTACAGCCCCTACCGCGTGGACCGGCCGGCGCCAACCTTGAAACTGTTGCCCGGCAGCCGCATCCAGCACGGCCAGCGTCTGCGCGTCAGTTGGTACCATCCCATGGTCATTCATGACTCCCAAATTACCGTCTGCATGGCTGAGCCGGCGCTCTACAGTTACTTAGAGCACGAAGCCCGGCTGTTGGCGGAGCGGTTGGCGCCCAGGCGGGTGCTGCTGAACATGGACGAAATCCGCATGGGCGGCAGTTGCCAGGCCTGCCGCGGGCGCAACATGGCGGAGCTATTGGGCGAATGCGTCACTCGACAGGTGCAAACCCTGCGCCGCTACATCCCCAACGTCGAGGTGCTGATTTGGAGCGACATGCTCGATCCGCACCACAACGCCCACGCCGATTACTACTTGGTGGAGGGCGACTACACCGGCTCCTGGCGGCACGTGCCCCAAGACCTGATCATGGCTGTCTGGGGCGGTAAACCACGCGAGAAAAGCTTGCGGTTCTTTGCTGAGCAAGGCTTCCGGACACTGATTGCCTGCTATTACGATGCGGACGATTTATCCGAGGTAAAGGGTTGGCTGGAACTGGCGCGGCAGTCGCCCAATGTGCGCGGGTTCATGTACACACCGTGGCAGAAGAAATACGGTCTGTTGGGAGCTTTTGGTGACCTACTGCAACAGCAGTGATCCGCACACTGCAACGCAGGTGCAGATCGGGACTGGCGCATCTGGATCAGTTGAGGGCCAACCGCGGGCCAGGCTGGCTAACCAAGCGCGTCGCAGAGGCGACGATGTGGCATGACTCAGGCCGGCGCAAGGCGCCAGTAGCAGACCGACCGGACCCCCTTCAGCCGCTTGTGCAGGCTAACACCGGCGCTATAGGTTTAGCGCGAGTGATTCTGGACCGGACTAACGCAGAATGAACCTTGGACTTGGTGGACAGTACGCGGGGCCGGTCGAGTTGCACGGGCACGGCCGATTTGTGCTGTCGAGCCGGGATTTTGAGCCGGCTTACCTGAAGGCCCACGCCGCGGGCCAATTGAGCCTCAAAGCGCAACAAGCGCGCAAGCTGCTTGAGTCGTGCCGGCTGTGCCCGCGGCAGTGCGGGGTCAACCGGCTGGAAGGCAACCTGGGCGTCTGCAAAGTGGGTCGGCTCGCGGAGGTGGCCAGTGCCTTTCCCCATTTTGGCGAGGAAGATTGCCTGCGCGGCTGGCGTGGGTCGGGCACCATTTTCTTTTCGGGGTGCAACTTGCGGTGTGTGTTTTGCCAGAACTTCGACATTAGCCAGCAGGGCGACGGGCAGCCCGTGTCGGCGCAGCAGTTGGCGACGCTGATGTTGGAGTTGCAACAGGCTGGCTGTCACAACATCAACTTCGTCACACCCAGTCACGTGGTGCCCCAGCTTTTGGAGGCGCTTGAGCTGGCGGTCCAGCAGGGGTTGCGATTGCCGTTGGTCTATAACAGTAGCGGCTACGACAGCCTGGAGACACTGCACCTGCTGGACGGGGTGGTGGACATTTACATGCCGGACTTCAAGTTGTGGGACCCGGAGCACTGCCGCCTCTACCTCACGGCGGCGGATTACGCCGAAGCGGCCCGAGCAGCGCTCAAGTGCATGCATCAGCAAGTGGGCGTGCTCAAAGTCGATGAACACGGCGTGGCCCTGCGGGGTGTGTTGGTGCGGCACCTGGTCATGCCGGGTTTACTGCAAGACACCGGCCAGATTCTACGCTGGCTAGCGCGGGAGCTGTCGCCGGACACCTTCGTCAATGTGATGGATCAATACCGCCCGGCGTGGAAAGCGCGGTCGGACCCGCGCTTGGCTGCCATCAATCGCCCGTTGCGCTTGGCTGAGTATGAGCAGGCTGTCGAGTTGGCCCAGCAAGCTGAGCTGTGGCGGCTGGACCAGCGGTGGCGTTGAGTCGTTTCGGGGTTAGCGGCCGCAGGGCTGTGCTGTGGTAAGCAGCGCGGCTGCCGAGGCCCCCGCTCCGATGTGCCACCAAGCCACCCATAGTCCGCAAGTCAACGAACCGATTCGACCCGACCGTCGCTGTGGACCACGAGCTCGCGTGTGCCCTGGGGCACCGGGGCTTGAGTCGTCTTGCCGCCGGGCCAGCGGACCACAAGCTCAGTGGGCGGTTGCGGTGTGCCCAACACCTGCACCGGACTGTCTTGAGACCAATAACCGCTGCCTGCATGAATCTCGCGGGCTGGCCCGCGTCGCATGCCAAAGACCAACTGCATCACTGCACCGACACCGGTCGGATTGCCCGGCGGCCCCACCAAGCGCACTCGCAGCCCAGGCCGAGCGCCCACGTTCCGATACAGCTTGGTGGGACCAGCGTTCTGGCTCAACACCAGGTCCACCCGACCGTCTTGATCGAAGTCGGCCACGGCCGCACCCCGTTGTTCGCCGTAGGCCATGACACCGCTCTGTTGGCCGGGCAACGGGGTGAAGCCCCCCTGGCCATTGCCTCGGAGCCATAGGCCTCGGCCGGCGTCGTAGCGCGAGGTTTCCGGATCCACACCAAAGAAGTTCTGGCTCAGGAACAGGTCTTCGTGTCCGTCGCCATCGGCATCAGCCACCGCCACGGCGAAAGCCGGGGCGAACTGGGCTTCGATAGGCAGCGGTCGAGCAAGGAAATGCTCGCCTCGATTCAGGAACACCATCGAATCCAACGTAGTGGCTTGGAGTTGGTGCACCTGGGCCATGTGCTCGCCCAAGATTTCGCCAATGCTTGCTTGGGCGATGGCCTTGCAGCCATCGAACCGCTCCAGCACAAACGGCAACGCGCCAGCCAACGTGTCCCAGCAGTGCCATGGGACGGTCTTGCCCAAGACCGGGTCGTCGTAGGCTTCCAGCACCTCTACGACGCCGTCGCCGGTCAAATCGGCATAAAAGGCGCGCAGGGGTCGCCCTGGCGCAAGGTAACGCTGATACTTGCTGTTGCGGCCCCAGTTGGCGGCCACCAAGTCCAAGCGCCCGTCTTCGTCGAAATCGCCCGCGCTGACGCCATTCCACCAGCCAGTCAGGTGGCTGAGGCGGGTAGGGGCGGTGTTGGATTGAGTGTGGGCGAGCGCGATCCGAGCTTCGGCAGCAAGCACCACGGCCGGGTCCCAAGGCGTCAGTTTGCCGCGGTCGTTGCGGAAAATTTTCAGCGGTCCCCAATCGCAGGCTAACACCAAGTCTGGATCGGCATCGTTGTCCAGATCAGTGAAGACCGCGCTGCTGACCAGCCCAATGCGGGCCAGCAATTTCGCCGCGTCCGGGTCAGGCACCCAACCGGTGCCGTTGCGACGGAACAGGTGGGAGTCGGCTGGCTCCGGATACCGGCCGGGGATCACGCGCCCGCCGACAAACAAGTCCAAATCACCGTCTCCATCCACATCCGCCCACGCCAAAGGCCCTACACTAGCGCTGTGAGCCGGCAACGTGTGGCGCAAGACGAGGTTGGGAAGGGTCAGCTCACACTCGACAGCCACTGGGATGCCGGAGGCGGCAGTGCGGTAGTTGCTCAAGCCCACCAAGAGTCGAGCGAGATTGGTACCGGCTGGATTGACCAGAAGGGTCGTGCACTGGCCCGGCAAGGGACCGGATGGCAGCACCAAGCTCACCCGGGGCAACGCTTTGCCAGCCCGATTCAGCCCCAGCACCGGCCCTTGACCCGGGCCCCAACCCACAAGCACATCGTCCCAACCGTCCCCATTGAAGTCAGCCCAGGCCACCCCGGGCCCATCGCGACTGAGCTGCTTGGGTAACAAGGGCTGGCGCGCAAAATCGTTGTAGCCCGGGTCACGATGCACGTGAGCCAACAGCTCGCTGGCATCCGCAAACAGGGGGGAGGGCACGGTCTGTTTGGTTCGAACTTGCGCAGCCGACCTCCCGCTGGCCGCCTGGGTTGGCTGGGGTTCAGCTAGTTCGTAAATGCAATTCGCCACCAACCCGGTGAACACGGTCAGTTGACCGGTGCGCCAACGCACCTCGACAGTCAGCCGCCGGCTCGGGTCGCCTGCGGCAAACACGCGCATCGCATCGTCGCCGGATAGATACCGACCTCCGCAAATCATGTCCTGGGTTTGAGGCACGGGGCCGCCAGTGACGCGGATCTTGGCGCCGATGGCCCGGGTGTTGGGCGGTCGGCCTTTGAGCCGAACCGCAAGGCGGGGTGCGGAGGCGTTGTTACGATACAGCAAGGGCGGCGCATTGAGGCAGTTGACCACCACGTCCAAGTCGCCATCGTTGTCCAAGTCAGCCAAGGCCATGGCTTGAGAGATCTGGCGCGAGTCAAAGCCCCAGGCAGCGCTCATGTCGTGGAAGGTCAGGTCGCCCTGGTTGCGGAACGCGAAATTGGGCGTCAACAGCCGCGGCATGATGCGGCGTAGTTCCAAGAATTGGCGTTTGGTCAGCGGCTGCCGTTTCCTGACCATCTCGATAGCTCGGCGTGAATCGGCGTCCCGCAAGCTCCGTTCCAAGCCGGTCACAATCAGCAAGTCCTCGAACCCGTCCAAGTCCACATCCAAAAACACCGGTAGCCAGGTCCAGTCCGACGCATCCACGCCGGCCAACTGGGCAATCTCAGCGTAGGTGCCATCGCCGCGGTTCAGGAACAGACAGTTGCGCATGTATTGGGGGCGGTCAGGCCAGGCGCCGGGCGGCGGGGTGGGCTGGCGGTCGGGCATGAGCAGTTGCCGCACGACATGCTCGCGCATGAGCATGTCCGACACGAAGATGTCGTCCAGGCCGTCCCGGTTGATGTCAGCCACATCTACGCCCATCGAGGCGAGCGAGGTATGGCGGAAGGCCAGGCGGTTAATGGCGCGGAACCGGCCGTGGCCGTCGTTGATCCAGATGCGGTCTGGGGTTTGGTTATCGCTACACACATACAGGTCCGGCGCTCCATCCCCGTTCAGGTCCGAAACATGGCTGATAACGTCCAGTCATACGGCACCGTGGCGGGTTTCCCGTTCTCGTCCAGAAACGCGCCGTTGGTCCAAGAAACTGGCACGAATCGAGCGGCCTCTTCATTGCGGTAAAGGATGTCAGGCTCGCCGTTCTCGGCGACGGTCAAGGTGCCGGGCGTAACCGAATAGCGCTGGAGCTGTTCGGCTGTAACCGGTCGGCCGTCAATGGCTTTGATGACCGGCTGAGTGCGGCCCCCGGCAATGAGGAACTGCACACCGGGTTCATCCTGGATCGTGTCGGTGCGATAGTTCCCCAAATACAAATCCAGGTCACCGTCTCCATCGATATCAGCCATGGTCAGGGTTGTGCTGCCATGCTGGCTGACCAGACCGGCTTGAGCGGTCACTTCACTGAAGTGGGCCTGACCATCGTTAAGAAACAGCCGAACGCCACGGCCCCAACCGGTGACAAACAGGTCCAAGTCGCCGTCTCCATCGGCATCCGCCAACAGCGCGCCGGTAGAGGCTTGGTCGGCGCAGGCCACGCCGGCCTCGGCTGTGATATCTTCGAAGCGCCAGTTGCCCAGATTGCGGTAAAGCGCATTAGCTGAGTCCAGCCCGCACAGGTACACGTCCACCCAGCCGTCGCCGTCCACGTCGCCCAATGCCACGCCTGCGCCGCTCATGTAGATTTGGTTGGTCAAGCCCCGTTCCTCATCGAGCCGATTAGTGAACGCGATGCCGGTGACTGTGGCGGGCATGGCAGTGAATCCGGGTGGACTGCCTTGAGGCACAGCCACGTGGGCATACCGGTAGCCGGGCCCTTGCTGCCACTGCAGCGGTGCAGCTAGGCCGCTACTCAGAACGTAGCCCATCACCAGGCTCAAGGCCCCCAGCACACCCAGCTTCTGCAACTGGATCGGCGGCCTGCAAGTCAACGGCACCAAGGCCTGCCCGCGACGGCTGGACCCGGGCTGCGGTGCTGAGACTCGCACCGCATGCGCTGCGCCGAACCGCTCGCCGAAACCATGGTTGGCCATGCCACGCCTTTTGCTGTGCCGCTTAGGCTCAATACTTTGTGGTCAGCTCGGCTGCTCCAGCCGGCACGGGCATTTGGACTGTCTTGCCACCGGGCCAGCGCACCACAAGCTCAGTAGGCGGTTGCGGTGTGCCCAACACCTGCACCGGACTGTCTTGAGACCAATAACCGCTGCCTGCATGAATCTCGCGGGCTGGCCCGCGTCGCGTGCCAAAGACCAACTGCATCACTGCACCGACACCGGTCGGATTGCCCGGCGGCCCCACCAAGCGCACTCGCAGCCCAGGCCGAGCGCCCACGTTCCGATACAGCTTGGTGGGACCAGCGTTCTGGCTCAACACCAGGTCCACCCGACCGTCTTGATCGAAGTCGGCCACGGCCGCACCCCGTTGTTCGCCGTAGGCCATGACACCGCTCTGTTGACCGGGCAACGGGGTAAAGCCCCCCTGGCCATCGCCTCGGAGCCATAGGCCTCGGCCGGCGTCGTAGCGCGAGGTTTCCGGAGGCACACCAAAGAAGTTCTGGCTCAGGAACAGGTCTTCGTGCCCGTCGCCGTCGGCGTCAGCCACGCACACTGCGAAAGCCGGACTCATCTGGGCTTCCAAAGGCAACAGGTGCACCTCGAAGTAATCCCCCCGATTCAGCAGCAAGGTGCTTTCCAGCCAATTGACCTGCAGGTGGTGAGCTTGTTGCAGTGCGGGGCCGTAGATCTGCTCCAGCGTAGCTTGGCCGTAGGCGGTCCAAGTGCTGACTCGTTCCATGACCAGCGGCAAGGCGGCCCAGACAAAGTGCGGCATTTGTAGCGGCAGCAACACGCGCCGGACCGGGTCGTAATAGGCCTCGATGAGGTCCAGTGTGCCGTTATTGTCCAAGTCGCCGTAGAACAGATGCAGTGGCTCTGTGCGGAACCGTTCGTATTTGGTGTTGCGGCCCCAGTTGGCTGCTACCAAGTCCAAGCGCCCATCACCATCGAAATCGCCCGCGCTGACGCCATTCCACCAGCCAGTCAGGTGGCTGAGGCGGGTAGGGGCGGTGTTGGATTGAGTGTGGGCGAGCGCGATCCGAGCTTCGGCAGCAAGCACCACGGCCGGGTCCCAAGGCGTCAGTTTGCCGCGGTCGTTGCGGAAAATTTTCAGCGGTCCCCAATCGCAGGCCAGCACCAAGTCCGGGTCAGCATCGTTGTCCAGGTCAGTAAACACCGCAGCATTGACCAAACCGATATTGTCCAAAACCGAGCAGTTGGACTCGTCACGTGTGAAGTTGCCCTTGCCATCGCCGCGCAACAACAAGCTCGATGCCGGCTCGGGGTATCGGCCTGGCACCACGCGGCTGCCCACAAACAGGTCCAGCCACCCGTCGCCGTCAACGTCCGCCAGGGCCAGCGGGCCGATGCTGGCTTGCAGCGCAGCAACCAGGTCGGCGGGCTGGTTCACAGCCGGATCGTATTGCCGGACACAAGCGCCCAGGCTCAAGCCATCCTCATAGTTGGCTGAACCGACCAGCAACCGGTGGCCCGAGCTTTTGGGATATCCGACCACCGTAGTCTGGTCCCGAGTCACCGGCGCGGTAAAGGGCGGTTGGGCCAAGGGACTGAACTGGCCTTTGCCATCGTTTCGCCAGGCGGCCAACTGACCTCCTTTGCCGCTGGCAACGACCAAGTCGTCAGGACCGTCTCCGTCCAAATCGCACCAGGCTACTCCGGGTCCCAACTGACTCAGGGTTCGCGACAACAGCGGTTGGCGCGCAAAATCATCGAACGGCTCTTCGGTGTGCCGATGGTTCAGCCGGTCGCTGACATCTTGGAACAGAACCGCAGCAGGCGCCGAGCTCGGTTGTGCCTGGGGAGCCGAGCCTGGCGCGTTGTGCCCGGGCGGTTCGACAATCTCGTAAAGGTGATTCGGCTGCACATTGGACACCACACTGACCGCGCCGCTCCGCCAACGCACCTCGATTTGCATCGGGCCTGGCCCGGGGGCAAACACCAGCATCGGATCATCCGAAGACAAATACCGTCCGCCGGCGATCACTTCGCGGCTTTGGAACACTGGGCCGCCGTGCAGCTTGACCAGCGCACCGATGCCGCGGGTGTTCGGAGGCCGGCCCTTGAGCCGGACTGCGACTCGAGCTGCAGAGGTCTCATTACGAAACAAGCTGGGAGGCCCGTTCAGGTTGTTGATCACCAGATCCAAGTCGCCGTCTCCGTCCAAGTCGGCCAGAGCCATTCCTTGGGAGACGGTGGCGCTGCGCAAGCCCCAAGCATCGGTCACCTCCTGAAAACGGAGCTGGCCCAGATTCCGGAAGGCCAACGGGCCGGTGGGTAGCCTGGGCATTAACCGGCGCAGCCGAAGCTGCTCGATGGGGGCTAGGGGTTTTTCTTTCTTGAGCATCTCGATTTGCCGCAGGGCGTCCATGTTCATCCCATCCCGCTCGAACCCGCTGGCCACCACCAAGTCTTCCCACCCGTCCAAGTCCACGTCCCACAGCATTGGTGTCCAAGCCCAATCGGCAGCCTCGACCCCTGCCATTTGCGCAATCTCGGCAAAAGTGGTGTCGCCTCGGTTAAGCTGGAGCATGTTGCGGGAGACCTGCTGACGGTATTCCAGATTGCCAAAGGGCGGGATATCAGGCCGTAAATCCACTCGTTGGCGGAACCGGCGTTCGTGCACCGGGCTGAGCATGTCCAGGGTGAAGATGTCGGGGTAGCCGTCTCGGTTCACGTCGCCGATGTCCAGACCCATGCAGGACAAAGGGGTTTGGCGCAAGGCCAACTGCGGCAAGGCACGGAAGCGTCCGTGGCCATCGTTGAGCCACACGTTGTCGGGCGAATTGAAGTCGTTGCACACATACAGGTCAGGGGCACCGTCGCCATTCAGGTCCCGGAACGTCACGCTCAAGCCCCAGCCTAGCGGCGGTTGACCCAGCGGGTGGCCATCAGCCTCTTGGAATCGCCCGTCAGTCCACGACACGGGGGTGAACCGACCCTGACCGTCGTTGAGCAGCAGCACATCCGGCTCGCCGTTCTCCTCATGGATGAATGTGCCGCCGCGGTCGCCCAGCTTGAGCTTGAAGTTAAACCGGTTGGTCAGGTCCGGGTCAGTCAAGGGCCGGCCGTTGATAGACAAAACCACCGGCTGGCCATTGACGATGCGGAAGCTGAACCGTGTGTTGGGCTGGTCGCGAATGGTTACGGTGCGGTAGTTGGCGATGTAGAGATCAAGGTCGCCATCCCCATCGATGTCGGCCATAGCCATGGAGGTGGCCCCTCGGCGCGGATTCAAGGGAGCCGGTTGCGGCAACTCGACAAAGCGGCCTCGGCCATCGTTGAAGAAGACATGTGTGCCGCCGCCCACCGAACTGACAATCAAATCCAAATCCCAGTCTCCATCCACATCCGCCAGCAACACCGACGAGGTGTCCAAGCCGGCACAGGCCACTCCAGCCGCCTCGGTCACATCTTCGAACTTCCAGTTGCCCAGGTTGCGGTAGAGCTTGTTGGGGCCATCTACGCACCCGAAATACACGTCCACGCGCCCGTCTCCGTCCACATCGCCGCACGTGACCCCTGCCCCATTGAGAAGAATCTGGTTGGTCAAGTGCCGCTCTTGGGCCACCCAATTGCTGAAGGTAATCCCAGCGCTGGCTGCCGGCACGGGGGTAAACCCAGTCCGACCCGTACTCGGAACGGCAAGCTGAATGGCGCGCCAGCCGGCTTGCAGGGGAGTATTTGTGCCTAGCGCCGCGGCAGTAGCTGCCCCGGCTAGGAGCTTACCACCCAACATCAGCCAGCCAAACCACCATACCCTGCTACGGACTGTTCGCAGCAGTCGGCCTGGGCACCCTAGCCTGCATGTAGCTGCCACGCGCGTGATGAACCAAGTGTGCCCTGTGCGCCAACCTGGTTCAAGCCCCGCCTGGAGCCGAAACATTCGGTTGCCGGAAACCGCCCTAGGAGTTTGTCGGACTTAGCTCACGGCTCCGGTGAGGTAGGACTTTTCAGCGATTCAGACAGTTGGGATTAACCAATTTTCGGGAACCGGGCAGCCTGATCAACACGGCAGTTCCGGCTGCCTCACCGAGGCGCTCGGCGGCCAAAGTCCCCAGAGTCCAGTCCGGCCCCCGCTTGTTCAGTCCGTCGCGGCCAGTCTCAGCCCCGCCCCCAGCCGGTGCAGCCGCTTCACATTGTAGGCCAGACACACCAAGGCCCATTCCCCACCGATTTTCTTCAGGCCCCGCAGTAGCAATTGCCCAAACCCCAACACCGCCTTGATCACCGCAAACACCGGCTCCACCGTGCAGACCCCTCTCCGGTCAAGCGCTCGACCCTCAGGCCGCGTCAGTTTCTTGGCCATCGCCACCAACACTGCATCCCTCAGCCGCTTGGGCCTCTTGATCTTGTCCAGCGGCCGATACTCGTAGCACCGCGGCGCGTGCGCCTCCTCCCGATACACACTCACATACAGCTCCAGGCCCGGTCGCTCCCGCCCCAGCCGTTGAAAGTCCGCCTTGGCCGCATACCCGCAGTCGGCCAGCACCGCCGTGGGCTGACCCAGCTCTTGGGGTATGCTCTGCACATCCGGCTCCAACTGACCTGCGTCAGTGGCACTGTCGCTGACCC
>Ga0078972_1009895_pt1 | contig 16428 bp, 10 predicted proteins | sample YelNatPaOPGAMG01_FD_67568 | JGI IMG/M metagenome (GOLD analysis project Ga0078972, IMG submission 67568) | Hot spring thermophilic microbial communities from Obsidian Pool, Yellowstone National Park, USA - OP-RAMG-01 (SPADES assembly) (version 2) | ecosystem: Environmental > Aquatic > Thermal...
AGCTTATGTTGGCCGGAGGAGGCTCCGCCGTGCTGAGCCGGGACTCCGTCGTGCGCCAGGCCGAGTGGCTGGCGGCCATCGACATCGAAGAGCGGCGGGGGGGGGGCCCGCCCCCCGGGGGGGGGGGGCGGGGGCCCCCCCGCGGGGCCCGCGCGCCGCCCCAGCACCCGTCTCAGTGGCGCGCCGGCGAGGAGATCGCCGCCCACGCCCGGCCCGCTGCCTCACTTCGGCTGCGCTCACACCTGCCCCCAGCGTCCCCTGCGAAGCGCCCGGTCAACTGGCTGCATCACTCACCAAGGGCAGGCTGTAGCGCTCGACCTCAGTGCTTGCTGAATTCGCGCAGCCCGTCGGCGACCGTCGTGAAGACCTTATCGAGCTGTTCGTCGGTAATTACCAGCGGCGGCTGGAGGCGCAGGACGTTGGCGAAGTTGCCGCCCACGCCGATCAGCACGTTGTTCTCCAGACAGTACTGGCGCACGAAGGCAGCCGCGGTCGTGCCATACTCCTTGGTCTGCGGATCGGCGACGAGCTCAACGCCGATCATAAGGCCGCGCCCACGTACGTCGCCAATGAGGGGTTGGCTGGTTTGCAACTCACGCAGGCGAGCCATCAGGGCCTCGCCCTTCTTGTGCGCTTGCTCGGCGAGCTTCTCCGACTTATGGAACTCGATGTTGGCGATGGCCGCCGCGCAGCTCACTGGATTGCCACCGAAGGTCGAGAGGTGATCGCCGACTTGGAACGCATCAGCGATTTCCGGTGTCGACGTAAAGGCGCCTAGCGGCCAGCCGTTGGCGATGCCCTTCGCCATGCACATGATGTCCGGCTCGACACCGTACCACTCGATGGCGAACATCTTCCCCGTGCGACCGAACCCGCTCTGCACCTCATCGGCGATGAAGAGCACGCCTTCAGCGTCGAGCCACTCCTTGACCACCTTGAAGTAGTTGTCGGGCGGCACGATAATGCCACCTTCACCCATGACCGGCTCGGCGATGAAGGCACACACATCGCCCGACAAGTGCAGACGTGCCGTCTCAGCGACGTGGCGAGCGCAGGCCATGTCGCAGACGTCAGGCCCGCTGAAGTTCAGCGGACAACGGTAGCAGTACGGTGTCGGAGCGAAGGCAACGCCGGGCATGTAGGGGCCGCCGCCCTTCTTGCGGCCGGAGTTACCCGTGATCGATAGCGTGCCGTACGTGCGCCCGTGGAAGCTTGACTCCAAGGCGACAAACTCACGCTTGCCGCTGTAGCGCTTGGCTAGGCGCATAGCGCCCTCGACCGCTTCGGCACCGGAGTTGCTGAAGAAGGTCTTCTGCAAACGCCCAGGAGTGATCTCGGCCAGCATCTCGGCCAAGTCGGCTGCCGACTCGACGTGGTAAACATAGGTGCACGCGTGCACGAGCTTGTCGGCCTGCGCTTTGGCCGCTTCGATGATCTTCGTGTTACCGTGCCCGGCGTTGGTCACCGAGATGCCGGCGAAACAGTCGACGTACTCGGTCCCGTCGGCGTCGTAGAGCAGGGCCCCCACGCCGTGGTCGGCCACGACCGGCTCGACTCGTTTGACGAAGCCGGTCATCAGGTAATCGCGATACTTCTCTTTGACACCCATGCTATCGACCACCCTTCGGTGTGCTGGTTATGGAACTGGGGTGTACACAGGACTTTATCAAACCGCGCCTGGCTTCGTAACCGTCAGACACTGCCGCACCGCAGCGGTTCTCCATTAGCCGCGTATGATGCGTACGTGGGGTCGCTCCCGGGTGGATGCTGCCGGCACTGACTGCCAGCTCTCCGTGATGTACGGGCGGAGTCGCTGCTGGCACGAGCTGGCGGCGCGAAACCGCCGTCTTTGTGCGCAGCGACACAATAGACGCAAGCCAAGCTCGCACGGTATACTTGGTCCTGTACTTGCGTGGGTTCGTGGAGTCAGTGGACACCCCCCGTTGCCGTTCCGGCACGAAGAAGGAGTGACGAATGGCGAGCGCCTCGACTAACACTACCGGTGCTGTTCTCGTTGTTGGCGGAGGTGTCGCGGGCATTCAGTGCGCCCTCGACCTGGCCGAAGGCGGCTACAAGGTTCACCTGGTCGAAAAGGCGCCGGCGCTCGGCGGCCACATGGCTCAGCTCGACAAGACGTTCCCCACCAACGACTGCTCGATGTGCATCATCTCGCCCAAGCTGGTCGAGGTCGGTCGACACCTCAACGTCGAGCTCATCACCAACGCAGAGCTCCTCCAGCTCGACGGCGATCCCGGACACTTCAAGGCGAAGATCCTCCACCACGCCCGTTACGTCGACGAAGATGTGTGTACCAGTTGCGGCGAGTGCGTGCCCGCCTGCCCGGTCCATGTGCTCGACACTTACAACGAGGGACAGAGCGAGCGCAAGGCCATTTATAAGCTCTATCCGCAAGCGATACCCAACACGTACGTCGTCGACAAGAAGGGGTACGCCCCCTGCAAGGCCCACTGCCCAGTCGAGACCTCCGCGCAGGGTTACATTGCTTTGATTGCTGAGGGTCGGTTTGCCGACGCGTACCGCGTCGCCGCCGAGCCGAACCCGTTCCCTTCAGTCTGCGGACGCATCTGCGCCCATCCGTGCGAATCGGCTTGTACGCGCGGCGATGTCGACGAACCCCTCGCCATCGCCAGCCTCAAACGTTTCATCTGCGACGTCGCCGAGCCATCTGAGCTGCCCGAGCGCCTGCCCGTCACCTACGAGGAGAAGGTAGCCATCATCGGCGCAGGGCCTGCCGGACTGTCCTGCGCTCGCGACCTCGCCCAGTACGGCTACGCGACGACCGTCTTTGAGGCTTTGCCCGTCGCGGGCGGCATGTTGCGCGTTGGCATCCCCGACTACCGCCTGCCGCACGACGTGCTCCAGCGCGAGATCGACCGCATCGTGGCTCTCGGGGTCGACCTGCGCCTCAACCAGCGTGCTGGCGTCGATTTCACCGTCGATTCGCTGCTTGCCGATGGCTATAAGGCGGTCTTCCTCGCCACCGGTTTGCAGACAAGTGCGCCCTCGCCCGTCAAGGGCGACGATCTTGAGGGCTGCCTGACAGCTGTTGAGTTCTTGCGCCGACTCAATCTCGGCGACCCGATGCCGGTCGGCGACCGCGTGGTCGTGGTGGGCGGCGGGGACGTGGCGTTCGACGCCGCCCGCAGTGCCTTGCGCCTGACGTCCACGAACGGCAAAGCTCCGTCTGTGACAATCGTCTACCGCCGCTCCCGCGACGAGATGCCGGCAAGTGTGGAGGAGATCGAAGAGGGCCTCGCTGAGCGGCTGCAGATCGAGTACCTCGTCGCCCCGGCGGAGATCCTCGGCAAGGACGGCAAAGTCACCGGGGTGAAGCTGCAGCGCATGCGGCTCGGCCAACCGGACGAGCGCGGCCGGCGGCGGCCCGAACCCATCCCCAATGCTTTCGTCGAGGTTCCCTGCGACACGGTCATTTTCGCCATTGGTCAAGCCATCGTCGACGACTTCGTTAAAGGTTTGCCTGGTGTACGCATCGAGGATGGCACGGTCGCTATCGATTCCGACACGCTGGCGACCCACCAGCCGGGCGTGTTCGCCGGCGGCGACGTGGCGCCTACCGGCCCCCTGACGGCTATCGAAGCGATCGCCGCCGGACGCAAGGCGGCCGCCAACATCCACAACTACCTGCGTGGCGAGAAGCTCGTCGAGCTCTGGGCCAACCCCCTGCCTGAGGCACGTCCCGATGAGGCCGTCCTAGCGCTCACGAGGCTCACGAAGAAGCAGCCGCGCACGCGCATGCCCGAACTCGACGGTGAGGAGCGCCGCCGAAACTGGCTCGAGGTGCGCCAGGGGTTCACCGAGGAGCAGGCCATCGCCGAGGCTAAGCGGTGCTTGAACTGCGCCGTCTGCTCCGAGTGCATGGAGTGCGTGCGCGCCTGTGGCCCAGGTGCCCTGCGCCATGACGAGCGCGACCGCGAGATGGAACGCGAGGTCGGCGCCGTCGTCATGGCGACCGGCTACGACGCCTACAACCCCGGCACGAAGGGCGAACACGGCTATGGCCGCTACCCCAACGTGCTCTCGGCCCTCGAATACGAGCGTATGCTCTCAGCCTCCGGTCCCACGGTGGGCGAGATCAAGCGACCTTCTGACGGCGCTCATCCGCAGCGTATCGCCTTTATCCAGTGCGTCGGTTCGCGGGACCAGGAGCACGAGTACTGCTCCAGCGTCTGCTGCATGTACGCGACCAAGCAAGCGATGCTCACTCAAGATCACTTGCCCAACGCCGAGTGTGAGGTCCTGCTCATGGACGTGCGCGCGATGGGCAAGAACTTCGACGCCTTCTACCAGCGCGCCCTCGATCGCGGCGTGCGCTACATCCGCTCACGCCCCTCGGCCGTCAAAGAAGATCCGCGCACGAAGGACCTGTTCATCACCTACGAGGACGAAGAGGGCCAGCTACGCACACGCAAGTATGACCTGGTCGTGCTGAGCGTCGGTTTGGAGCCAAACCGTTCCGCGCAAGCTGTGGCCGGCTCGCTTGGTATCGCCTTGAACCGGCACGGCTTCTGCCAGCTCGAGGAGTTCCATCCGCTCGAGACCTCGCGCGAGGGCGTCCTCGTCTGCGGTCCCTTCTCGGAGCCGAAGGACATCCCCGACTCAGTCGCCCAAGCTTCGGCGGCTGCGGCTGTCGCCATGACGCAGCTGGCCGACTCGCGCGGCACGCTTACGTCCGAGAAGGAGTACCCGCCGGAGAAGGATGTCACTGGGCAAGAGGCTCGCGTCGGTGTCTTTGTCTGCCACTGCGGCTCCAATATTGCCGGCGTCGTCGACGTCGAGAACGTAGCCGAGTACGCCCGCACCCTGCCTGGTGTCGTCTTCTCTACCGACACGATGTACGCCTGTTCCTCCGACAGCCTCGCCCTCATCAGAGAGACGATCGAGAAGGAGAAATTGAATCGCGTCGTGGTGGCAAGCTGCACGCCGCGCACACATGAGCCGATCTTCCAAGACACCCTCGCCGAGGGCGGCCTCAACCCCTTCCTCTTCGAGATGGCGAACATCCGCGACCAGTGCTCGTGGGTCCACGCTCGCTGGCCGGAAGGGGCGACCGAGAAAGCGAAGGACCTGGTTCGCATGGCGGTCGCGCGCGCGCGCTTGCTCGAACCGCTCTACAAGGTCGATGTACCGCTCACTCACGCCGCCCTAGTGCTTGGCGGCGGCGTCGCCGGCATGACGGCCGCCTTAGCGCTCGGACAGATGGGCCACGAAGTGCACCTGGTCGAACGCAGCGCTCGGCTGGGCGGACGCGTGCTCGAGCTCGATCGTACGCTGCGCGGCAGCGATCCCAAGGAGCACGTGCGCGCCCTCGAAGAGAAGCTGATCGACAATCCCAACGTGCACATCCACCTCGAAGCGGAGCTCGTCGATTTCCAGGGCTTCATCGGCAACTTCTCCAGCGTGCTGCGCGAAGCCGACGGCAAGCGCACCGCCATCGACCACGGCGTCGTGATCGTGGCCACCGGTGCGCAGGAGTGGCGCCCCGAACTCTACGGACTCGGTTCTGGTCAGAAGGTCATCACGCAGATGGACCTCGAACGGCTGCTGGCGAACGACGATGCAAGCCTCAGCGAAGCGAAAGCCGTCGGCATGATCCTCTGCGCTGGCTCGCTGGATCAAAACAAACCGTACTGCTCGCGCACCTGCTGCGCGCAGGCGATCAAGAACGCCATTCGCCTGAAAGAAGCCAATCCGCGCCGGGCCGTCTACGTCTGGTACAAGGACGTGCGCACGTTCGGCCTCAGCGAGGAGTACTACACCAAGGCACGCGAACTGGGCGTGATCTTCACGCGCTACGAGAACGGCAGTGAACCGCGCGTGAGCGCGAACGGCGCGCTGAGCGTCAGCTTCCGCGAGCCGGCCTTGCGCAGGCAGATGACAGTACCCCTTGACCTGCTCGTCCTCGCCACACCAACGGTGCCGAACGACGGTAACGAGGAGCTCTCCAAGTTACTCAAAGTGCCGCTGACGGCCGATGGGTTCTTCCTCGAAGCGCACGTCAAGCTACGTCCAGTCGACTTCGCCAGCGAGGGCATCTTCCTCTGCGGCTCGGCCCACTACCCCAAGTCGATCGACGAGTCGATCTCACAGGCTTACGCGGCCGCCGCTCGCGCGGGCGCCGTCCTCGCCAAGAGCGGTCTCAAGGCTGGCGGCGTCGTGGCCGAGGTCGACGAGGAGAAGTGCGCCGCATGCCTCACCTGTGTGCGCGTCTGTCCTTACCAGGTACCGCGCATCGACGCGGCAACTAAGAAGGCTCACATCGAGCCGGCCGCCTGCCAGGGCTGTGGCGTGTGCACGGCCGAGTGTCCCGCCAAGGCCATCACGTTGCACCACTACACCGACGCCCAGATCTTCGCCAAAGAGGAGGCCCTCAACCCCGCCTCCCCGCACAGCTTCGTTTCGCTCGCCGCTCAGGAGGTGCAGCCGTGACCGACGTCCCGCCCACAGCAGCGACGCCGCCCGCATCCGATCCGGCAGGTGCGGCTGCCTCCCAGCCGGGGGCCGACGATGCCACCAACGCGCTAGCTCGCACACCTGACAGAGCTCCCTCCGAGTGGCCCGCCGGTCGCGAGCCGGAGATCATCGTCTTCGCTTGCCACTACTGCGCCTACGCGGCCGCCGACCTCGCTGGCAGCATGCGCCTCTCTTACCCGCCCACCACGCGCGTCATCAAGGTGCCGTGCACCGGTAAGCTCGAAGTGATTCATCTCCTGCGCGCGCTCGAGGCCGGTGCCGACGGCGTGTACGCGGCCGGCTGTCTGGAGGGCGAGTGCCACTACCTCAAAGGCAACCTCTGGGCTCGTCGGCGCGTCGACTACGTGAAGCAACTCCTGGCCGAGATCGGCCTCGAGCCCGACCGGGTGGAGATGTACAACATGAGCTCCGCTATGGGACCACGCTTCGCCGAAGTGGCGACCGAGTTTACCGAACGCATCCGTGCGCTCGGCCCCAACCCGTTGCGGCGCGCCGGGACTTCGCCGGCGACGGCCGCTGCCGCGGCCGTCGCCGGCGTCGGCGGCGCGCCGCTGCAAGCTTCCAGCGGGCCGGCGTGCACGACCGAGGAGGCATAAGCAGCACGTGGCAGAGAACTACTCAACTGAGAACGATCTCCCTCACGACGAGATAACCGGTCAGCTCACCAAGACCACGGGTGCCGCGCTCATCGTCGGAGGCGGAGCGGCTGGCATCATCTGCGCCCTCGACCTCGCTGAGGCCGGCTACCGGGTCCACTTGGTTGAGCGCGCTTCGGCCCTGGGCGGACACGTCACTCAGTACGACAAGGTCTTCCCCTACGAGAAGTGCTCGGTGTGCGCCATCACGCCGAAGATCAAAGAGGCTGCTCAGCACGCCAACATTGAGGTGCTCACCAGTGCCGAACTGACCCAGCTCAGCGGCACGCCCGGTGCCTTCCGGGCGCGCATCACGCAGCACCCACGTTTCGTCGATCCCGCGACGTGCACGACGTGTGGCGAGTGCGTTCCAGTGTGCCCGGTGACGATCGCCGACACCTACAACGAAGGACTGAGCAAGCGCAAGGCTATCGGTAAGCTCTACCAGCTGGCGATCCCGCCCACTTTCGCCGTCGTGAAGAACGGCCATAGTCCCTGCAAGCGCGCCTGCCCCCTGCACACGAGCGTCCAAGGAGCCCTCGATCTCATCGCCGCAGGGCGCTTCGCCGAAGCGTATGCAATCGCCACTGAGGCAAACCCGCTGCCCTCCATCTGCGGCCGCGTGTGCGACCTGGCCTGCGAGAGCGCCTGTACACGCGGCGAAGTCGATGAGCCCTTGGCGATCGCCTCGCTCCTGCGCTTTGCCAATGAGTGGGGACTCGAGCATGGCACCCCGCCGTCAGCGACCGTACGCTACGACGAGAGAGTCGCCGTCATCGGCGCCGGGCCCGCCGGGCTGGCGGCCGCACGCGAGCTCGCCCTCCTGGGCTATCGCGTCACGGTCTTTGAGGCCCAGCCCGAGCCCGGTGGCACCCTTCGCTACGCGGTACCTGAGTATCGGCTCCCGAAAGCGGCTCTCGCCAGCGATATCGCGCGCATCGTCGCCCTCGGTGTGGAGATACGCACCGGACAGATGGCCGGCCGTGACTTCACCCTGAACGGCCTCCTCTCCGAGTCGAGCGGCTACCGCGCGGTGTTGCTGGCGGTTGGCTTGCAGCATGCGCAGCGCGCCGCTCTTCCCGGTAACCAGCTCGACGGCGTCGTGGCAGCGCCCGACCTGCCAGTAAGTGAGCCCGAATCCAGTGCGACGCCGGTCGCGGCACGGCGCGTAGTAGTCGTCGGCGACGACGCTCAAGCTGTGGACAGCGCACGGACCTGCCTACGCTTGGGCGCAGCCAGCGTCCTGCTCATGAGCGAGGGATCGGCAACCACGTCACTAGGACTCGCGCAGTTGCGCGCTGCGGCTGCCCGCGAAGGAGTCACCATCACGAGCGACCTCACCGCTGTCGAGATCGTCGGTGAAGACAGAGTGACGGGGGTGCGCGCACGGCGTCACCCCGCGGGTCAATCGGGAGCCAATGGCGGTCCTGATTCACCCGCTACCGGCAAGCTCGAGGAGGCAGCGGAGCTCGTCGAGATCCCCTGCGATCTCGTTGTCTTGCCGGTAGCCCGGCAACTAGCCAACGAGATCGCTCAGAGCGACCCGAAGTTGGACATCCGCGACGGTCGCATCGCTCTCGATGAGGCGACCATGGCCACGTCGCGGCCGGGCATCTTCGCCGCCGGAGCGGCAGCCTTCGGTCAAGCACACACTCCTGTCGAGGCCATCGCGACGGGTCGGCAAGCTGCCCGCGGCATACACAACTATTTGCGTGGCGAGCAGCTCGTCGCCGTGCGAGACAGCCTCATGGACGAAGCCCGGCCGTCTCAGGCTACTCTCGACCACGTCGTTCACTCCTCTCGTCTCAGCCCTCCGCCCACCCCACAAGGCACGCAGCTCTCCTGGCAGGAGGCTGCGCGGGGCTTTTCGCCCGACGCGGCGAGAACCGAGGCCCAACGCTGCCTCGACTGCGCCGTGTGTGGCGAGTGCAACGCTTGCGTGACCGCGTGTGGTCCCGGCGCCCTGCGCCACGGGGCGCGCGATCAGGTACTCGAGCGCGAAGTGGGTGCGGTAGTCGCGGCCATCGGCTTCGACGGCGACGACTTAGAGCGCTACGCCGAGCTCGGTTACGGACGCTACCAGAACGTCATCTCATCCTTCGCGCTCGAGCGGCTGCTCAGTCTCAACGGGCCGACGTTCGGCGATCTTCGGCGCCCATCCGACAACGCCCATCCGCGGCGCGTTGCCTTCATCCAGCCCTGGGCTAGCGAGGCGACCTCAAGTGCGAGTGGTCACCTGGCTGGTCTCTACGCGACGAAAGAGGCCATGCTGGCGGCAGAACGCTTGGGAGAAGTGGAGTGCGACGTCTTTCTCAATGACCTTCCCGCGGCGGGCAAGGGCTTGAACGATTTCTCGGCGCGGGCTGAGCACGCTGGCGTGCGCTCCATCGTCGGGCAACCGTCGTCCGTCGAAGAAGACGGAGACACCGGCGACCTCATCGTCCGCTGGATCGATGCAGAGGATCAACAGCACACACAGCGTTACGACCTGGTCGTACTCTCCGTCGGCCTGCGCCCGCCCCGGGCGGCCGCTGCCCTCAGCGCGACCTTAGGGATCGATCTGGACGGAGACGGTTTCTGCGCCACCGATCCCCTGACTCCCGTACGTACCAGCAGAGCCGGTGTGTTCGTTGCCGGAGCGTTCAGCGGGCCGCGGGATATCCCGAGCACGACAGCCCAGGCTTCGGCAGCGGCAGCCGAGGTGATGATCGCCCTCGCCGACAGCCGTGGTACGCGTCTTCCGGCGAGCAAGTCCTTCCCCGCAGAACGCGACGTGAGTGAAGAACCTGTGCGCATCGGCGCCTTCATCTGCCGCTGCAGCGCCACCGATGATCGCGTGGTGAATTCCGCCGAGACGACCCGCTACGCGAGCAGCTTGCCAGACGTCGTGTTCGCCACCACGCTCGACTTCGCTTGCTTGCCCGAGGGGCTGGCGCGCATCCGCCAAGCTATCGCCGAGCAGCAGCTCAATCGAGTTGTGGTCGCGGGCTGCTCGCCACGGAGCAAAGAGGGTGTCCTGCAAGGTGCGCTTCGCGGCGCTGGGCTGAACCCATTCCTTCTCGAGATGGCCAACATCCGCGAACACGTTGCTTGGCCACATAAGGACCAACCTGAGCAGGCGACCGAGAAGGCGCAACGACTGGTACGTGCGGCAGTCATGCGGGCGCGGTTACTTTCGCCGCTGCACCGCAGCGCCGCTCACTATCGCTCGGAGGTACTGGTCCTCGGCGGTGGCCTCGCCGGGATGACCGCAGCGCTTGCCCTAGCGGACATGGGGCACACAGTGCACCTCGTCGAGCAGGGCGACCAACTTGGCGGACGAGCACTCCATCCGGTACTTCCTGCCGACGAAGCGCGGCGTGTGCGCCAACACGTGACTGCGCTGCGTGATCGCCTCCAAGCCCACGACGGCGTACATGTGTACCAGCACACGCAACTGGCCGCTATGCAGGGGTTCTCGGGTGCCTTCACGAGCACGCTCGTCGAAGCCGATGGGCGCCGCCTGCACGTCGAACACGGCGCGACCATCGTGGCTACCGGGGCCTGTCAAGAACGCCCCCAGATCTACGGCCTTGGCACAAACCCGAGCGTCGTCACCCACGTAGATGTAGTCCGCATGCTCGACGAGGGCGACCCGTCGCTTGCTCAAGCAAGACGGGTCGGCATCGTCGCCGCTGCTCAGCAAGGAGCTGTGCGCTGCACGGACGCCTCATGCAGAGCCCTGGTAGCGACGGCTTTGCGCCTCGCTGCCGACGATCCCCTGCGGCAGGTCACCGTCTGGCTCCCGGCAGAGCCCGGCCGCACGGCTTTCCTCGAGAAGGACGCAGCAGCAGACCGGGCTCGCACGGCGGGTGTCGCCTTCGTGCCTTTGTCCACTAACCATCTGCCCCCAGTGCGCCTCACTGGAGGAACCGTCGTCTACGCCGACAGCGCAGCTAGCGATGAACCCGTCGAGCCGACCGTGGACCTCCTCGTCCTCGTCACGCCGACCGTCCCCAGCCCAGGCACAGAGGAGTTGGCCAGCCTTCTGCGGGTGACCCTCACGGATGATGGCTTCTTCTCGGTGAGCGATCGGGCGCTTCACCCTGAGGCTCATTTGCGCCCGATCGATTTCACGCGCGAGGGTATCTTCGTCTGCGGCGAGGCCAACGGCACTCAGTCAATCAGCGAAACGCTCTCTCAGGCTTACGGTGCCGCCGCACGGGCAGCGGCATTGCTGAGCCAGCCGGCCCGCATGGTGGGCGGTTCGGTGAGCGAAGTCGACCAGGGCACGTGCATCACGTGCCTCACATGCGTGCGCGTCTGTCCTATCGGCGTTCCCGTCATTGACCGGCAAGCGCAGAAGGCTTACATCGAGCCACGGCTGTGCAAGGGCTGTGGCATTTGCGTGAGCCAGTGCCCCGTGCACGCGATTACTTTGCACCACGCGACCAACCCACAGCTCCTGGCCACCCAAGAAGCGCTTCTCACGAGGTAGACGGACATGTCCTCATTTCCTCCTCATAGCGACGGCGAGCCCTTCGAGCCACAGATCGTCGGCCTCGCTTGTAACCACTGTGGCTACGCCTCGGCCGATTCAGCCGGCGGCTTGCGACGGGCCTACCCGCCTGCGATTAGCCTCGTGCGGATCCCGTGTACGGGCAGGATCGAGGCGATCCATCTGCTCAAGGCCTTCGAGGCTGGCGCCGACGGCGTGGTCGTCGTTGGCTGCGTCGAGGGTGACTGCCTCTACTCGACAGGCAACTTGTGGGCGCGCCAGTGCGTTGACCACGTCAAAGAGATGCTCACCGAAACCGGTGTAGAGCCGGAACGTCTGGAGATGTACAACATCCCGGGACCGAACGGAGCTGGCTTCGCCGCCACAGTAACGGCGTTTGCGGAGCGCATTAAGGCACTAGGCCCGAGTCCAGCGAAGCGTCCGGGCGCTCAACCACAGGAGGACGCCCGCGCTGCTCTCGGTAACATCGCCCTGTCAGACAACGACCCCCACGCGGTAACCCTCGAGGAAGGACACGCGCAATGATCACTGCCGAACGTAAACCCTTCGACGAGATCCTCGCGCTCACCGCCGGCCACGACAAGATCCTCGTGGCCGGGTGCGAGACGTGCGTCGCCGTCTGCCTGACCGGCGGCGAAAAGGAGGCCGAGATCTTGGCCAGCGAGCTGCGCATGAAGGCACAGGCTGATGGGCGCGAGCTGACCTGCGAGCATACGGCAGCTATCCGCCAGTGCGAGTGGGAGTACCTCGACATGATCGCCGACAAGGTGGCCGAGTACCCGGTCATCCTCAGCATGGCCTGCGGCATCGGCATTCAGGCGATGGCCGAGAAGTTCGCCGACAAACTCGTGCTGCCAGCCGTGAACACGAACATGCTCGGCATGCCGCAAGAGCACGCCGTGTGGCTGGAGCGCTGCGGCGCCTGCGGCGATTGCGTCCTGGGCGTGACGGGCGGCATCTGCCCGATCGTGCGCTGCTCGAAGAGCCTGCTCAACGGGCCGTGCGGCGGCTCACACGACGGCAAGTGCGAGGTCACCGGCCCCAATGGCGAAGAGATCGAGTGCGCCTGGCAGCTCATCCACGACAAGTTGAGGGCTCAGGGACGCGAAGATCTCCTGCTCGCCATCACCCCACCCAAGGATTGGAGCAAGTCAAACAGCGGCGGCCCGCGCAAGATGGTCCGGAAGGAGGCGAAGCCGGTATGAGCGCCGTCACGTGGAAGTCCGGCTCAAAGCTCGAGCAGATTCTCGCAGCTGGTTCATTCGCCGTCACGGGCGAGTGCGGCCCACCCAAGAGCGCCGACGGATCGGTGATCGCCAACAAGGCCAGGATGCTGGCTGGCTACGTCGATGCGGTCAACATCACCGATAACCAAACGGCGGTGGTGCGCATTGCCTCGATGGCCTCAGCCCACATCGCGCAGGACAACGGCGTCGAGGCCGTGATGCAGGTCACCTGTCGCGACCGCAATCGCCTGGCCATTCAGGCCGACATCCTCGGCGCGGCCGCATTGGGCATCAAGAACGTCCTCTGCCTGACCGGCGATCACATCAGCTTCGGCAACCACCCGCAAGCCAAGGGCGTACACGACCTCGACTCGATCCAACTCATCCGCATGTTCAAGGACATGCGCGACGAGAAGAGGTTCCAGTGCGGCGACGAGATGACGGTCGAGCCACGGTTCCTCATTGGTTGCGCCGAGAATCCCTTTGCCGACCCCTTCGACTTCCGCGTGCACCGGTTGAAGAAGAAGGTCCTCGCTGGTGCGGACTTCGTGCAGACGCAGTGCATCTTCAATGTCCCGAAGTTCAAGAAGTGGATGGAGCAGGTGCGCGCCGAAGGGCTCCATCAGGAGATCAAGATCCTGGCCGGCATCACCCCGATCAAGGGTGCTGGAATGGCTCGCTACATGAAGTCTTCGGTGCCCGGGATGGATGTTCCGCAAGAGATCGTCGACCGCGTGGCCGCCAAAGAGAAGGGCGAACCGCAACAGGCCGAAGGCAAGAAGCTGGCCGTCGAGATGATCAAGGAACTGGCCGAGATCGAGGGAGTCGCCGGCGTGCACATCATGGCCGTCGAGTGGGAACAAGCCGTCCCCGAGATCGTCGAAGCCGCCGGCCTCACGCCGCGGCCCAGCCAGCCCCCGAACCGAGGAGCGCGCCGTGACCGCGAGTGCGATCAGCAGCACACTAGTTGAGATTGTCCAGGCCGAGACGGGCACGAACCCGGCCAAGTGCTACCAGTGCAAACGGTGCACGGCCGGCTGCCCCGTTGCGGGTTACGCCGACCTTCACCCAGCGCAGATCATCCGGGCAGTGCAACTTGGCGACCTCGAGACGGCAGCCAAGAGCAAGTTCATTTGGCTGTGCACTGGTTGCGAGACGTGCACGACCCGCTGTCCGCAGGGTATCGATGTCGCCGGCGTCATGGATGAGCTCCGCATGATCGCCCGCAGAGAAGGTCTCGTTCCTAAAGACGCCCCCTTTGCCGACATCCTCCAACTCAACTACGAATCGATGGCTCGCTGGGGACGGCTGTACGAGATCGAGCTCATTGCGCGCTACAAGTTGAAGCGACCCTCGGCTGCCACCGACGATCTCCTCCTGGGGGCGAAGATGTTCCTCAAGGGCAAGCTCGCGCTGACGCCAACCCTAGGCGATCGGGCGCAGATGAAGCGCATGGTGCGCGAGGCCGAGAAAGTCACTGCCGAACGTGAGAAAGGCGCCCGGCTCAAAGCAGGTGAATCATGACCGCGAAGAAGAAACTCGCCTACTACCCAGGGTGCTCGCTGCACAGCACCGCCAAGGAGCTCGACGAGTCGTTCCGCGCCTCAGCAGCCGCGCTCGATCTCGAGCTCGCCGAGATACCCGACTGGGTCTGTTGCGGCAACACGGCAGCGCACGCGACCAACCGCGTCCTAGCGGCAGCACTCCCCGCTAACGAGCTCGCCAAGGTCGTCGACATGGGTCTCGACGCGGTCGCGGTTCCGTGTGCCGCCTGCTTCTCGCGCTTCAAAACGTCGGTCCACGAACTCGAACAGGAACAGATGCGCGCCGACGTCGCCCGCGTCATCGGACGTGTCTACAATGGCGACGTCGGCGTGCGTAACCTCGTCGACGTCTACTACGACGAGATTGGGCTCGACCAACTCAAGGCCCGTACGGTCCGTCCACTCACTGGCGTGACCGCGGTGGCCTACTACGGGTGCCTGCTCACTCGTCCTCCCGAAGTCACCTTGGCCGAGGATCCGGAATACCCCACGCGCATGGATGATCTCCTGCGGGCCATGGGGGCAACCGTCGCCGATTGGTCCTACAAGACCGACTGCTGCGGCGCCTCACTGGCCCTCTGCGAACAGTCGATCGTCGCTGGCCTGACCAAGCAGATCCTCACCAACGCCGCCGACTCCGGCGCCGAGGCCGTCGTGTGCGCCTGTCCCCTGTGTCAAGCTAATCTCGACACCCGGCAAGACGAGATCGCAGCAGCCGATCCGAGCTTCCGTAAGCTCCCCGTGTTCTACCTGTCGCAGGTCGTCGGCTTGGCCGTCGGCGTACCAACGGCCCAGCTCGGCTTTCGCCGACACATGGTGCCCGTTGACGGCATCGTCAACAGAGTCCTCCGTTCATAGGATGGCGCCGAGCGAAACCTCTCGGGCCCGACACCCGGATCACGCACACAAAGGAGTGGCGATGCAGCAGGGCACAGTGACCGCAGAGCAAGCGCGCCTCATCTTCGGCGAGCTCCCGTGCGACATCAGTTTCGCCGACCAGAACGACGTGTTGCAGTACTGGTCCGGAGCCACTTACGACACCTGCGACGTGCGCTTCATCGGCCGCGACCTGCGCGAATGCCACCCCCAAGAGTCGCTGGCAACGCTCGAGCGCATCCTGGCGGAGTTCAAAGCCGGCCAACGCACCGTGGCCGAAGGGTGGCAGACCGAGGACGGACATTGCAAGTTCACGCGTTACACGGCCGTGCGTGACGAGGCGGGCACCTACCGCGGCATCCTCGAGGTCAACATCGACCTGACGCGCTTCCGCGCCCTCGAAGGTACGCAAGCCATTCCTGGCTGGGACACGCCCACCGCGTAGCGCCTCGCCGCGCTCGCCGCCACACCGCACACCGGTACGCGGGCCGCAGTGACGGCCTCTGGCCATCTACCCTGGCTACGGCGACGTCGGCCCTCGGCCACGGCGGCGCGGATCGATCAAGATTCCGACTTTCTGTCTCTCAGAGGGCGTTCACGCCCCTGCGGCGTCCTGTTGGCCGAACGGTGGAGGAAGCCGCCCGTCACGGGCCTGCTACACTTGAGGGAGTCGGTCTGGCGTTGCTGCGAACGTGGACGCGGGTTGCGCACGCGTGGCCTGGCCGGGGCGCCGTCGCGCGAGGGTCAGTGTCGCCTCGCGCACGTGCTCGTAGTGTCGCCTCGCGCCCGTGCTCGTAGTGTCGCCTCGCGTACGAGCGTGTGCATCAGGCACGGTTTTCGCTCGCACCGACTGCCGCTGCGAAGGAGAGGAGAGGCGTGAGTGATATCGACATCCTGCGGGAAGCATGGCGTCTCGAAGACGAGGCCGTTGAGCGCTATACGCGCCACCGCGACGACGCCAGTGACCCGCGCCTGATTGCTTACTGGGAAGCACTGCGCCGCAACGAGAGCGAGCATCGCGACGAGCTAACTGAGCGAATCGCCGCCGGAGTGAACCAGATCGGTGAGACCGCCGTCAGCGGGGATACCGGAAGCACGACTAGCGAGGGCGCTCACAGCGAGGGCGCTCACAGCGA
>Ga0078972_1011044_pt1 | contig 16426 bp, 17 predicted proteins | sample YelNatPaOPGAMG01_FD_67568 | JGI IMG/M metagenome (GOLD analysis project Ga0078972, IMG submission 67568) | Hot spring thermophilic microbial communities from Obsidian Pool, Yellowstone National Park, USA - OP-RAMG-01 (SPADES assembly) (version 2) | ecosystem: Environmental > Aquatic > Thermal...
CTTGACGAGCTTGTGGATTTGGAGCTGGGGGTATGCCGACACGAAAAGGTGCAGGTGGTCTGGCTTCACCTCTAGCGCCAGAATCTCCACGCCCTTCTCTTTTGCTACCTCCTTCAGGATTTGCTCCAGCCGACTTTTCACCCCACCGACGAGAACTGGTTTCCTGCGCTTGGAGCACCAGACGAGATGATAGTTGATGAGATAGACCTGGTTCCGAGAGCGTCTGTATTCCATTTGTTGCCACTCACATATCTATCAACACGCCAGCCTATAAGCGTTGCGGCGATTCATCCCCTCGACTGAAGTCGGGGGCTTTCTCGCTACGATTTTGTAAAAAAGGCGGACGTTACGCCCTAGTCGTGACCTCTGCTCCCTGATCAGTCACTATGACAGTGTGCTCCGCCTGCGCCACCTTTCCTCCGGATCTCTCTGCCAGAACGTGATAGGGCCAGAGGGCACCTAGCCCGGTGAGCTCCCTAAGCGTGAGCTCGAGCCTGAGCTTGGACATGCGCCTTGCCAGCCACCTCTCCGCGAACGGGAGCCCGTTGTACTCCCTCCTTATGTCCCTCAGGAGCTCCCTCGACATCCTGAGACGCGTTGGAACATCCCTCACGTGCCTGAAGATGTAAACGCGCTCCTGATCCTCCACGTAGCCCACACCGTCGGTGACAAAAGGCTCGATCGCGAGGACGTCACCCGGTTTGAGCACCTGGCCCGTGGTCTCCCTCACATTCGGTATCGTCAGCCCTGCGTGCAGGTCCCACCTTCCCAGGCTGTGTCCGGTGAGGTTCCTTATGGGCTTGAAGCCTGTGGGCGCAACCGCCTCCTCAACGGCCCTGCCGATCTCGCCCACATCAACGCCCGGCTTAACCGCGTTTATGGCCGCCTCCAGCGCCTTCTCGGCCGCAGCCGCAAGCTCTCCGCCTCCGCCTATGCACACCGTGAAAGCCGTGTCCGCAATGTACCCGTCGATGTGCGCCCCCATGTCAACCTTGACCACATCCCCTGCCTTCAGGACCGTCTGATCTCCGGCCGTCGGGCTGTAGTGGGCCGCTATCTCATTTATGGAAACGTTGCATGGAAATGCTGGCTTCGCTCCCCTCTCCACTATCATTTTCTCCACGGATTCCGCTATCTCCACTATCCTGACACCCTCCCTGACCATCGGCCTCACGTTCTCCCTGACCTCTGCAAGCAGCCTTCCCACCTTTCTGTAGATCTCTAGCTCCTCCTGCATCATGCGAATCACAGAAAGTAGAGGGACATCGAATAAAAACCCTCGGGTCAGCCCATGAACCTCTCTATGCCGGTCTGCCTCTCCCTCGTAAACCTGAGGTCATCCTCCCTGTATCCGAGGACCTCCATTATCCTCATCACAGCCGGCAGAACCTGGTTCGATATGTAGTAATCGGGGTCCGGCTCCCTCTTCTCCATCATCTCAAGCGGGTACGAGCGCTCGCTGATGCTTCCGGGTCCCCTGACGACAACGTATGCGATCATCATCCCTGGCTCCACGGTGTATCCGAGCGCCCTCAGCCTTTTGGCTGCTACAACATGCGGGCCGACCGACCTGTAGCTCTCTATCGGCATCTTAAGCTGCGTGTATATCACCAGGTCCTCCAGCTCAACCCTGCCCTCGACTATGTCACGCGTTACCCTCTTTATGACCTCGGCTGCCCTCTCCGGGGAGCCGTCCCTCAGTATTGCCCTCAGGACCTCCTCCTGCGTCTTCTTGGCTATGGCTGCCCAGTCCCTCCGCACGAACTCAAGCCCCTTCACAACCATCCTTCCCGCCTCGTCGATCATCGCATACCTCTTCTTTGTGATGAAGACCCCTCTCGGATAGAACCCCTCAAGCTCGAGCTCTATGATGCCCGGGAGACTTTCATTAACCTTTTTCAGGAATCTCAGCGCATCATCCTTTGTCTTCCCATTGAGTTTGCAGAAGAGGGAGTCCGTGTCCCCGTACACCACATCAAAGCCCATTGCGCGCGACATGTCAATTGTCGTCTGTATGTAGTGTCTCCCGAAGCTGGTCACGCTCTCCGCGCATTCCTTCGAGTACCAGCGGGCCCTGGAGTATCCCAGCATCCCGTATGCGGAATTTGCGATTATCTTGTATGCGGTCTGCCTGGCATTCAGGGAGCGGTACTCCACGCTCTCGCGGGGGTGATGCTTGAGCTCCTCCTTGAGCTTTGCCCTTTCCCTAATGAGCTTCTTCAGCGTGGCTGGTATGAATCCCTCCCTCTCGACGCAGAACCAGTAGCCCAGTCCCGGAACACGCGTTCCCCTTCCCCTGCAGCATTCGCAGTTCAGCGTTGATGGATCTATGTTGTGGGTGACTATTATGGAGGGGTAAAGCGACCTAAAGTCATAAACAACCAGGTTTTCATGAAGTCCCTTCACAGGCTCCATGACGTAGGCCCCGGCATACGTCTCCTCCAGACGCTCCTCGAACTCCTCGCCAGCTGGCCTGGGCGGAACCAGCTCCCCGCGGCTGCGGGCCTCAGATATGAGAAGCCACTCCACGAGCTGCCCCGGGGTCATGCGACTCACATCGAAGAGCGTCTGCCTGACCACGCGGGAGAGTTCGATGAAGAGCGGAAGGAGGATGCGCCCCACCTCCAGCGTGGCCTCGGCGTCAGACATGGAGTACTCTATGAACCTCATCCACGGCTCCCCCCCTTCCTCCCACGCGCCGGGCATCTCGGTGAACTCAAAATCGGGCTTCTCCTTACCTGTGAAGTGCCTGTACACGTCCTCCAGCGTGTAGTGGATGAGCCTTATGGATCCTATCGTTGCCATGAAATCCACCATAGAGAATACGTCGACGTGGATCCTACCCCTTATCCTCGCGGCAGAGGCAAACCTGTGCCTCCTGAACGTCACATCGGATCCGTCGATTCCGAGCGAAAGCCTGACCTTCAGCATCTTTGCCCTGTCGCGCAGGTATGGAAAATCAAACATGTCCGTGTTGTATCCAAGCAGTATGTCGGGATCCCTTTCCCTCACTATCTCCACAAACCTCTCAATCATCTCCCTCTCGCTTCCGAGGCACTCCACGTACTCCGGAGACCCCTCGTGCCTCTTCCAGGTAAGCACCTTCCTGTATCCGGCGTTGTCCGATAGACTTATCATTATCACGGGGTCCCGATCCACACGGGGTGAGCCGCCCGGATTGTACACCTCTATGTCAAAGCTCATTATCCTCAGCTCGCCGACCTCGCCGCCGGAGCGAACGGGTGGCGATGATGCGCGCATCACGGGCGCCCCCTCACCATCCTCCTCGACCCTCACATTGACGCCCTCCATTGGGACCAGCCCCCTGTCAAGGATGTAGCTTCTGTTGGGGGGTATGTCGAACTCGTAGAGAGAATTCACCCCCGGCAGCTCCCTAACAGCGCGCCTCAGGGGCTGCATATCCCTCGGGTGGGAGAGAAAAATCCTGACCGCCCTGACCTCCTTACCCCTGATGGTCCTCCGGACCGCCTCCACGGCCTTCGGCCTCACCTTCCTCTCCCTGTACTCCGCCTCAACCCCGGATATCAGCTCGCTCAGCTTTTCCGGATCTTCGCCCAGAGCGTAGAAGTAATGAGAAAACGCGTGGTCGAGGACCATCACCTTTCTGGAACCGTCCTTTAACACCAGCCTGACGACCGGATGCTCTTCCTCCTCCGCGATCTCAACGTCCAGCAGGATTCCTCTCATGCCGCTCCTCAGAAACTCGCCTTTTAACGATAAAAGTCCACTTCTGAAAAGCGCACGAAATTTCCCCCCTAAGTAAAATTAATATGGACTGGACAACGCATTTACCTTTGACCGTTGGAGGCGGGGAGGCTGACCATGGGAAGAAATAAAGGAAGTTCTGGGGAGAAGCGGGAACCGCGTGAACTCAGGCTCTATCACTTCTGGCCCGGGCCCGAACAGCCCCCGGTAAACAGGCTCATCGCAATGTTCGAGAAAAAGCACCCGGGTGTGAGTGTATCGCAGAACATCTTGGAATGGTGGGTGTACACCGCCTCAATGCCAAGGCACATCGCAAAGGCCATGTGCGATGTCATGATAACCGAGGCTGGGCAGATGCTGCGTGGCTTCGCATCCGCCGGACTGCTGAGGGAACTGAGCGATGTGTGGGGGGAGAACTATGAAAAAATTTTCCCCGAATGGGTAACCAAGCGATGCACGGTAAACGGAGAGGTATACGGAATACCCGCAAAGATATACACCTTTCCCGTGTGGTACAAGAAGGAGGTATTTGAAAAACATGGAATAGATCCCCCGAAAACATGGGAGGAGTTCATCGAGATATGCGAGAGGATAAAAAAGGCTGGGATTTATCCCATAATCTCGGGGGGAGATGGAACCTCCGACTGGTTTATTAACATACTCGCAAGAGTCGGGGGAAGAAAGTTCTACGAGGGGCTCGCAGAGGGAAAGGAAAGCTGGATCGACAGGAGGGTGATAACCTCCTATGAGATCCTGAGGGACATTTCAAAGGAGTTCTTTTACCCGCACCCATTCGGGCTTGACTGGAGAACCGCCTTCTCAAGATTCAACGCTGGAGCTGCCGCAATGATGCTTCAGGGCGACTGGGTGAACACTGTGATGCGCTACGACCACGGGTACACGCCCGGGGTTGAGTACGACTGCTTTCCGCTTCCACCGATAGACAGGCAAACAGGGCAGGTGATGGTGGTGGGCGCGAACGCATGGGTCATTCCGATCAACTCAGGCGCACCCGATCTTGCAAGGAGCTTCATCGAGTTCACATGCTCTCCGGCGGTCCAGAGAACCATGGCAAAAATGGGCATGGGGATAATGCCAACCAGCGTGCCGGAGAAGAACTATGACCCCGTGTCGAGGAAACTGATAAAGGAGCTGAAGGGTGAAAAGGTTTACAATCTCAGCGCGTGTATGCCAAGAAAGATGCGGGGGCTGGAGCAGATGCTGAGGATGAGGATACTCCTGAACCCGCACATAGATGCGCAGGGGATAAAGGACCTCATGACGGAGATGGAGATCGTGGCAAAGGAACATCACACCCTGAAGGGGCTGGTTTACCTGGGAATGCACGCGCTGAAGGACCTCTCGAGCTGACCTCAGAACCTTATTGCATGCGTTGGGCAGAGCGAAACGCAGAGACCGCATCCGTAACACTTTGCTGGGTCAACCCTCGCCAGCCTGCCGACCACCCTTATGGCCCCATAAGGACAGCTGCTCTCGCACAGCCCGCATGCCGTGCACTTGGAGGCGATCACCTCAACCGGGGCAGCAGATGTCCTCAGCGACTCCTTGGGGAGGTGGTGGAGCGCTTTGCCCCTCAAATCCCCCAGGGTCTCGTAGTTCTTCGCTCGCATGAACTTGATCAGGTCGTCGGCAAGAAAGCCATAGACCTTGTGCCCCCTGATGATGGCACCAGAGGAGACCTGAACCGCCCATGCGCCGGCCATCACAAATTCCACAATATCCCTCCCGCTTGAGACTCCCCCGCAGCCTATCACGGGAACCCTGACCGCGCTGGCAACGTCTGCAACGCATTTCAGTATAAAAGGCTTCACAGGAGGCCCGGACATGTAGCCGACCCCTCCGGGCGAGCCAAGCATGGGCATGGAGCTCTCCACGTCTATTGAAAGGCAGGGACCCACGGGGCCGGCCGCGACTATTGCATCGGCGCCGGATTTCTCAACCTCGCGCGCAACCGCATCCGGCTGCATGAGGGGATTCATCAGCTTTGCAAAAACCGGGACCTTCACGGATTCCTTCGCAGCCCTGACCAGCTCCGCTGCCCTATCCGGATCTGAGGGGACCGGAACCTCTATGCCCTCCGCACCCGCCTCGACCATTCTCGGCGCCACCCTGCTCACATCCTCCGGACCTGGACCGACGCTCGCTATGATGGGTATGCCGGAGCGCTTTGCCTTTGGCATCTCGTACCTCGCCCACTGATCCGCAGGGATGTCGCTCAGCATGTCAAAGCTTATAATTCCCTCTCTCACCTTCGCAATGCAGGGCCTGGGAACCTTCGCAGGAGCTGACGAGATCGTTTTCGTGACCGCAGCCGCCGCTCCGCCTGCCGCTGCCCTGGCTATCGACTCTCCATCACGGGTCATGACACCGGAGGCAGCAATTATCGGGCTCCTGAGCTTTAGCCCACAGAGCTCGCACGAAATGTCAACCACGCGACCCACCTCCCAACATTTTCCCACACCTCTGTCCTCGATTCCTCAGATACTACAGATACTTGTTTGCGGGTATTATTATACCTGCGAATGCCGCCCGCACATAGCTCCGTTGAATGCTATTATATCTGAGAAACGGAATCTCAGATGGTGAAACCTTGGCTTCGCTGACTGTGTGGCCCTCCAGGCTTTCCGGAAGGATATCCGCGCCTCCCTCAAAGTCATACACCCATCGAGCGTTCATAATCGCCGCGCTCGCCAGGGGAGAAAGCAGGATAAAGGGACCGCTGCTTAGCCTTGATACAAAGGCGACCATAGAGGCCGTGAAAAGGATCGGAGCGAGGGTAAGGCGCGAGGGTGATGTCTGGAAGGTGACAGGAACCGGGGGTAAAATCGTGCCGAGGGAGACCGTGATAGACGTCATGAACTCCGGAACCACGATAAGGCTGATGGGCGCCGTGGCTGCGCTTTCCCCGAATCCGGTCAGGCTGACCGGAGACAGCTCCATCCTTCAGAGGCCAATGGGGCCCCTTGTCCAGGCCCTATCCAGCCTCGGAGCGAACGCCAGATGCGAGGGAAAGAATGGAAGGCCTCCGGTTGTGGTACACGGCGGGCTGAGGGGGGGCGAGGTGGAGATAACGGGCTCTGTGAGTTCCCAGTTCATCTCCGCGCTCCTCATCGCCGGACCCCTTGCTGAGGACGACGTGAGCATAAGGATAACAGGAGAGGCACGCTCGAGGCCCTACATTGAGATGACGCTCAAACTTCTCGAGCTTGCCGGGGTGAGGATAAGGCATGACTCCGGGCTGAAAAGGTTTAAGATCGAGGCGGGCCAGGTCCCAGAGCCCATAGAGATGGAGATACCCGGGGACTTCTCCTCCGCCGCATTCCCGCTTGGAGCCGCGGCCCTCACGGATTCCTGCGTGACCGTAGAAAACCTTGACATGAAAATGCCGCAGGGGGACATGCGGATAGTAGATCTCCTTGAGGATTTCGGGGCTGATGTGAGCATTGAAAAAAGAAGCGTCACGGTCGGGGGGTGCGAGGCCCTGAACGCCGTGGAGGTGGACTGCGGCGACAACCCGGACCTCGTACCAATCCTCGCTGTTCTGGGGTCAGTCGCGGATGGACACACCCTGCTCACAAACGTGCCGCACCTCAGGTTCAAGGAAACCGACAGGCTGAAGGCGCTGGCGCTCGGGCTTGGAAGGTTCGGGGCTGATATAAGGGAGCTCAGGGAAGGACTCCGCATTCATGGCGTCAGGGGGCTGAGGGGGACCCGTGTGAGGTCCTTTGGTGATCATAGAATGGCCATGGCCTTCGCTGTTGCTGGGCTCAGGGCAGAGGGGAAGACAGTTGTGGAGGAGGCAGAAAGCATACCGGTGTCCTACCCGGGCTTTGTTGATGACATGAAAAGGCTGGGCGCGAAGATGGAGATGACCGGGTAAAACCCAATTAAGATATATACGCCGAACAAGAGCTTAACTAGGGATTCCGTGGCCGGAAATTCGTTTGGCACGATTTTCAGGGTGACCACCTGGGGCGAAAGCCACGGGAAGGCTGTCGGGGTGGTTGTGGACGGAGTTCCGGCCGGGCTCGAGCTCTCGGAGAAGGACATACAGGAGGAGCTTGACAGGAGGCGCCCGGGAACCAGCCGTGTGGTGAGCGGAAGGAGCGAGCCGGACAGGGTTGAGATACTCTCCGGCGTGTTCGAGGGCAAGACCACCGGCGCACCCATCTCCATGATCGTTAAGAACATCGCGTTTGACAGCGGGGCGTACGAGGAGATCAGGGACGTCCCCCGCCCGGGCCACGCCGACCTCACATACAGGATGAAATACGGACACCTCGATCACAGGGGCGGCGGCAGGGCGAGCGGAAGGGAGACCGTGGGAAGGGTTGCGGCCGGGGCGGTTGCAAAAAAGCTCCTCAGGGCCTCGGGCATCGAGGTCCTCGGCCACACCGTGGAGATTGCAGGAATAGCGGTGGATCGGGAGAAGATCTCCATGGAGGACATAAGGAAGGCATACGACAATCCGGTGAGGTGCGCGGACAAAGGGATCGCGGAGAGGATGGTGAAGGCGATAGAGGCCGCCTCAAAGGAGGGGGACAGCGTTGGGGGAATTGTTGAGGTGATCGCGAACGGCGTGCCATGCGGGCTGGGGGAGCCGGTCTTCGACAAGCTGGACGCGGATCTGGCAAAGGCCCTCATGAGCATAGGCGGGGTCAAGGGCGTGGAGATAGGGGCCGGATTCAGCCTGGCCAGGATGAGGGGATCGGAGTCAAACGATGGATTCGCGGTCGATGGGAAGACCGGAAAAATCGTCACGATAACGAACAACTCCGGCGGGATCCTCGGAGGCATATCAACAGGAATGCCAGTTGTGGCGAGGATTGCCGTGAAACCGACCTCATCGATAGGAAAACCGCAGAGGAGCGTGAACCTGAAAACGATGAAGGAGGAAACGATAAAGGTTGGTGGAAAACACGACCCCTGCCTCTGCCCGAGGATCGTTCCGGTTGCCGAGGCCATGGTTGCGATAGTTCTTGCGGATCACATGCTGAGGGCCGGAATGATCAACCCATGCAGCGTTTCAAAGGTGCGATAATTTGTCCGGCATGATCGGAAGGGCATCGGCCTGTGCATCCGCCACCGTTGTAAACGCGATCGCCACCGGAAAGGGGGCTGCCTTCGGAATAGAGCTCAGGGTGAACGCCAGGGTTGAGCTCACCGGGGATCAGAGGGGGATCAGGGGCAGGATTATCGGCGGAGGGGGGGAGAGCCCAAGGCTCGCGGAGATATGCGTCAGGAGGGTCCTGGAAAGCCTGGGCATGGAGAAAAAGTATGGCGCAAGGGTGGAAACTGATTCCGGCATCCCAATCGCGGTGGGGCTTTCCAGCAGCAGCGCCGCGGCAAATGCCGTCGCGCTCGCAGCCCTGGCCGCAGCTGGTGCTGAACCAGACAGGGAAACCGCACTTAGGATCGGGATAGATGCGGCATTTGAGGCTGGCGTGACGGTGACTGGAGCTCTGGACGATGCTGCGGCCTCTATGTACGGATGCGGGGTGGTGACCGACAACCTGAGGAGGAGGATCCTGAAAAGGTTCAGGGTTGACCCAGCCCTCGACGTTCTGGTTTATGTACCTCCCACCAAGTCCTACTCGCGCAGCGTCAGGCCGGCCGAGCTCTCTGGCATAAGGGGCGCGGTTGAAATCGCCCACAAACTTGCGATGAGGGGAAGGGTGATGGATGCCATGTCGCTGAACGGCGCGCTCTACGCGACCGCGCTTGGGCAGGACCCCATGCCAGCGATAGAAGCCATAGCTGAGGGCGCTCTCGGCGCCGGCCTCACTGGAACCGGGAGCGCCACGGTCGCGGTGGCCAAGCCGGAAGTTTCAAAAAACATAGTGAGGAGATGGAGGATGAGGCCTGGCAGGGTCCTCAGGGTAAAACCCTCTGTGGAGGGGGCAAGGGTGGAAGCTTGAGGCTTGAAGAGCTCAGGCGCAGGATCGATGAGATAGACGAAAAGCTGCTCCTCCTGCTCTCAGAGCGTATGAGGATCGGTGGGGAGATAGCCGAGCTCAAGCGCAGGGGGGGTCTCAGGCTCAGGGACGAGTCCAGGGAAACCGCGATCATACACAGGTGCAGGAGGAGGGCGGCGGAGCTCGGGATGGATCCGGATTTCGTGGAGTCCATAATGAGGCTTGTGGTCCTGAGAACCGTGGGTGAGGAAAAGGAGAGGACTGGAATGGTCGGAATGTGGTCTGCGGTTCAGAGGGAATTCGAGGAGTACCCCGCCCAGCTGAGGGTTGCAAAGGTACTCTTCAGATACGGGCTGAGAGTCGGTGAAAAGGCAAGGATCTACTGCGGGGGGATAAAGGTGCCTGCGGTTCACGTCGCGAAGGAAGCCGGCGTGGACAGAAGGGCGGTCGACGCAACGGCGAGGAGAATCGCCGGAAGCGAGGAGCTCATGGCCATATTCGGGAACCTGGAGCCCATAGCCTACCTGAAGGGCGTTGCACGTGCCCTCGGTCTCGGCCTGATTGAGATCTTCGCGAGGGATCCGGCAAAGCCCGGCATAATAAGCGAGGTAACCGATGTGATATCCAGGTTTGGAGGAAACATCAGGCAGGCGATATCTGATGATCCCTACTTCGTTTCCGCGCCCAAGCTCACGATAATCACCGACAAGCCGCTTCCCGGTGATGCCATCAACGCGCTGAGGAGGCTGTCGAGCATCGAAAGCGTGATAGTTTACAGCTAAAGCCTGACGAGCTGGGCATGCGGAACTCCCTCAAACCTCAGCACGCTGCTCCCGTCTATTATGCCAGCCTTTATCGCCTCGTCAACTATTGACCCGACAAGATTTCCTATCGTGGCCTCACTAAGGGCCTTCAGGCACCTCTCGACGCTTGCCTCCTCTCCGGAGTAAAATGACTCCCTGACATCGAGGTGAAGATTGCCGCAGACAAACCTCTTCCCCAGCAGCTCCCTGTCGCATATTATCACCAGGGTTTCTCCCTGCTGCCTGAGGATTCTAAGCAGCGGCACCTGCTTCCCATCTCATGCTTGTCCGGAAAAGGTATATCGGTTGCGGTACGCCTCAGAGACTTCTCACGGATGCCCTTGCCCCGCATGCCTCGCATCTTATGACGTAAACCCTTTCAACGCGCTCCAGCCTTGTGTCAGGCTTGCCGCACTCCCTGCAGAGCACGAACTCCTCGGCGTACCTCCTGATGCGCTCGTCAATAAGCGATTTCGTGAACTTCCCCTGAAAGCTCGCCTGAGCGCCCTTCATATCCCCCGCAACCCCGAGCTCCCTCAGCAGGTACTTCATCAGATGAGATGGATCCCTGTTCAGGGCAGTGGCCACGGCCCTGAAGTTGTGAATTATTGTTCTGTTGCCGACATTTGTGACCTCGGCCTCGGGGATCTGAAAGCGCGACTTCTCAAAGACGGTCTTCGGGATCTGCTCGAGCGCCCTGTCCAGCATTTCCACGTATTCACGTTCGCGGTCCTCCATCGCTCTCACCTCGCCAGCCTATATCTCCCTGCCGTGGGTTCATAAATGCTTCCGGTGATCAGCAGGGACCTCAGCGCCTCCTCAACCTGGGCAAGAGGCAGGCCCAGTTCCATGCTTATCTCCGAGGGGGAAGCACCATCGGAGGAATCAAGCTTGTCAAGGGCCAGGACCACCTTATTTTTCAACTCCTCAGGAACCTCCTGGGAAAGCTCCCCGGAGGCCTGAGGTTCGGCCCCTCCCGGGACCCCGGACGGACCAAGTGCCCCAGCCTCCCATGCAAACCTCAGGTTCTCGGCCTCCCTCATCATCTCAACGTTCGGATCCTTAACCTCAAGCATAAGTTCCGGAACGATGTATATCTCCCCTCCGAATTCCCTCACCCTGCCCAGCACATCGAGAACATCGCCTGCCTCAAACCTCTCGAGCTCGCGTACTCCCTCGCGCCAGGCCCTCACCGTAACCGTCTCCGTCCCGTCATCAAGCCTGACCATCGCGTATCCCCCATCCTCCCTCACAAACTTTTCCACAACCGTTCCGATCACCCTCGCCCTTACGACCTTCAGTCCTGATGGGGTGACGAGGTGGCTCGGCTCGCTTATATCCCCGGAGCGCACGAACCTACCCCTGACGAGGTCCCTTATCCTCAGCTTATAAGCGGTGGGCTTCATCTTTCTCATGAGGTTATGGGGGTCATGGCTTATGAGAGTTGCGAGGGGTGAGAGGATATACGTGCTCAGGGGTCCATTTGGAAGGAGAACTGTTCTGGCCTTCGGGGCCCTGAGAAGTAACTCCGCGGATCCCCTTCCGGCTATATCTGAGGTTGACGAAAGGCTGGGCACGACCACCCAGGTCTTCGACGCATCCGCCATCGCGGGGCATGCACATCTTGTGTGCGGGGCCTTTTCAGCGCTGACCTCTTGGTCCGAGGGATGGAACTTCACCGAATCGCTGAAGCTCGAGCTGATATGCCACACGGCCTCAGACAGGCAGATCACCAGGGCCATCGGCAAGGTAGGGGTCAAGCCGGGCGTCAGAAAACTCGCATTTCTGGTGATCGGAAGCTCAAGGGAAAACGTGAGGGCTGCGGCGAGGGAGATATCATCCGCCCTTGGGCTCAGGAGGGATGACGGTGTTCTCGACATCGGACCGGAAAAGCTCAAAAGGCTCGCAAGGCTCTACTCAATCTCAGATGCTGAGCTGAGGTGCTCATCTATCGAGGATCTCATATTCGAGAGGATCTCGCTGCTAGGCCTGGGCTGAGCTTCTCACGCACTCCTCAAAGCACCTGTCCTCTGCGACCTCCACAATTCTGGCGCAGGCGGGCATGATCGGCTTGCCGGAGGTCTTCAGCTCTCCCTCATCGCCTATTGTGACATACCTGGCAGATATGGGAGAATCGCTGCGGGTGGCAATACATATTATCTCCGACTCCACGCCAGCGTAGACGTAGTAGTAATGCCTTCCATCCATTTGCAGGTGCAGCAGCCATCCGTGGCCCATCGCAACGGACACCACGTCCTCAAGGTTCTTACACCATATTATCCTCATCGTGCCGCCTCCGCTGCCTTCTTTACCGCCTCAACTCCGCGCCTGGCTCCCCTGACTATAAGCGAGTCCCCTGCCCTTATCCTCAATCTCCTGGGAGGATCAAATATGTAGCGCTCACCCCGCTTGACCATCAGAACATACGCGCCCATCCTCGTCCAGAGGGAGAGCTCCTTCAGCGACCTTCCGACGAACTCGGAGCCCTCCGCCACATTTGCGCGTCCGATCTGCTCGTCCGCCTCCGCAAGGGCCTGCTCAAAAACAGGATGAAGCTCTATCCCGCGAACTACCATGTCCGAAACTGAGCCGGCCGATTCCACGATCCTCTCGATAGACGCGACCATCCTCAGCAGTGTGTAAAGTCCGGAGATGTCCCTTTCTGCCCTGGCCGCCCTGAGAACGCACAGCCAGAGCCTCCTCCCAAAGCTCTCAAATTTTTTACGTATCTCGCTGACCTCCAGGGCGATCTCCCTGGAGTTCAGAAGGATCGAGGAATATGCGAGGTCAACTATGAGGCTGCTCAGATCCCTCATCTCGGCAAGGCACCTGCGTATGGACGGATGCCCTCCCGCCGGCCTCCAGCTCTCCCTCTTTTCGCCCGCCATTGCCCTGAATATCGCTATGCCGTCGGGAGGTCCCTTAACCACAAGGGTATCGCCAGCGAGGACCACGGTCTCCCTGTTCACGGGAAGTATCCAGTCGTTCCCCCTCTTTATGGCGAGCACGAGGACCCCTATGCTCGAAGCAAGCCTCAGATCCATGAGCTTCCTCTCCCTCATGGCAGAAACCTCCTCCACCTTGGCAATTGAGATCCTCTCATCCGAGGCCCTCAGGGCGTCGCGAACGACCTGCGGAATTTTCTCACCCCTCCTCACGAGGTCGGATATGTCTCCGGTGGCGTTGGATATCTGCTCGGCCGCGCTGGCAACGTGGAGTATCGCTGTGATCTTCCTCGCCTCGTGGATGTCCCTGGTGAGAACCGCCGCGATCGTCCTTATCTGGAACATAAGATCGTCCATTCTGGACTCCAGCTCATGAACCTTCCCGGCGAGCTCCTCGTTCTGGAGGAGAACCGATGCATACGAGAGATCGACCATGAGGTCAGAGAGGTTCTTCATCTCCGTCAGTATCTCCCTGATGCTGCGTGGCTGGTATTCCTCCTCCATTTGCTCACACTCCCACTATATTTACCGCTATAATAAGAAGGCATGCCGATGCCGCGACATCGATGATCGAGGTCATGACCGGTATAACTATGTTGTCCGGATCGAGGCCCTTCCTGAATGAGGCGAATGCGAGTATAACCGTGGATGAGATAATGACCGGGAGGAGCATCAGGCTCGCAAGCATGAAAACCGCAGCGTTCTTCAGCGCCGCAAACATGCTGATCCCCCTTCCGAGCGCCATGAGAAATATGGCCACGCCGATAAATGAAAATATCGCAAGCCCCAGGAGCGCAGAGGTTCTCACGTTCTCCCTCAGCACCCTTCCCCTTAGCTCCGGTGAAACAACCCCGAGGTGAAGGGCCGATGCGAGCCTGGCGCCCAGTATCGAACCAAGATTTCCCCCTATTCCGTTAAGGAGGGGTATCATGACTATGACCATGGTGCCCTCTATCCGCTCCAGACTTTTCTCAAGAGTCAGGCCGGCGATCAGCCCTATCAGCACACACAGGACCAGCACGGGATAGCTCTCCAGAACTATCCTTCCGAGACGGTAAACTGCCACCTCATCACCCCACGATCAGGACGACGATGTAGATGCAAAAAACCGTTATAAAGTCCCCAACGGTCGCCATCAGCGGGGCGGCTATGTTGTCCGGATCTATGCCCCGCAGGTAGGAATAAACAGCAACGCCTATTGTGAGGAACGCAAGTATTACTCCAGAAAGCATTCCAGCCACCATGGAGATGATCAGCAGCCTCAGTATGTCCACCTCTACGCCCGTGAGAACCCCAGTTGCCCACGCCATGATCCCTATTGTTGCGGATGCCATGAGCGTGAGGACGAGCGATGACACGACGTTGACCTTCAGCTCCCTCGTCATCTTCAGTCTGGCCGGTATCACTCCGAGATGAAGGGCGGAGCCCAGCCTTGATGCAAATGCTCCGTTTATGTTGCCCCTGAGGTCAAGAAGGGGGAGGGTCATTATCGCCAGGCCTCCAACAGCCCGCAGGGCGTCCTCCATCGTCTTCAGAAATGTACCGGCGCCCAACTCGATGAATGTGCACGCCGCCAGCACAAGGAAACCCTGAATGAACATGCTGCTGAACTCCTTTCTTCTCGGCATCCGACCACCAAGAGCCTTTCTCCCGCATTCTATAAAAAAACCTGAAATGCGGAGGAAACCCAAAACAGCCCGAAACCGCAGCTGCGGTAGGGTTAAATACCCCCTCAAAACAAAAAAAGCGGGGGATGAGAGGATGGAACTGACCACCGGAAAATTCGAAGGGATCGCGCACATATCAAACAGCAGGGGCCTTTTCATGATGGTTGCCACAGACCAGCGTGGCTCGCTCAAGAAGATGATAAACCCCGAGAACCCCAAGGCTGTCACGGATGACGATCTGAAAAGAACCAAGATATCCCTGATAAGGTGTCTGGTGGGCAGAAAGAGCGGGGGAAGGGCAACCGGGGTTCTGGTCGATCCCGAGTACTCATATGAAAAAGACTTCCTGAAGCAGTGCAACATTCCAGCGAACGTCGGGGTGCTGATGGGAATAGAATCCACTGGCTACGGGGGGCAGGGGGAATACGCTCCTAAGGTTGGCATTTTTGGAGGGCTGACCCCCGATGAGGGCGTGAGGAAGATAAAGATGAGGGGAGCATCAGCTGTGAAGATGCTGGTCTATCACAGGGTGGACAGTCCCACCCACGAGCATCAGGAGGCCATGGTCAGGGCGGTTGGCGAGGCGTGCGTGAAATACGATATACCGTTCCTCCTGGAGCCGATGTCCCACCCGATAGCGGGCGGTCCTGACAAGAAGAGCGATCCAAAGGGATTCGCAAGGATAAAGCCGGATCTCGTCATCAGCACGGCCGCGGAGCTAACAAAGCCGGAGTACCACGTGGACGTGCTCAAGGCCGAGTTTCCGCTTGATCTAAAGTACGCTGAAGAACTCGGGCAGGACCCAGCAGAGGCCTGCAGGGAGCTTACCGAGGCAAGCAGGGTGCCGTGGGTGGTCCTCAGCGCGGGTGTGGACTATCCGGAGTTCAGGGAAAACGTGAAATATGCGGTTCAAAACGGCGCGTCAGGATTCCTCGCCGGAAGGGCGATATGGAAGGAGGGTGTGGGGAGGAAGGACATTGACGAGTTTCTCCTGACCACCGGGGTAAAAAGGCTAAACGAGCTCTCGGATCTCGTTGAGAGGTATGCCACACCCTGGTACAAGAAGTACGCTGATTCCATTGAGGAAATCGAAGTGGTTCGCGGTGAGTGAATGAGGGTCGGGATACTCACTGGTGGAGGCGATGCCCCTGGATGCAACGCCGTGATAAGGGCTGCCGTCAGGAAGGGGATAGTAAACTACGGATATGAGATGTTCGGCATAAAGGATGGGTGGCAGGGCCTCATAACCGGGGATGTGGTCAAGCTCACGCTAAACGCCGTCTCCGGAATTCTACAAAAAAGAGGAACAATTCTGGGGACATCCAGACCCATCCCTTTCAAGAAGGAGG
>Ga0078972_1011045_pt1 | contig 16421 bp, 16 predicted proteins | sample YelNatPaOPGAMG01_FD_67568 | JGI IMG/M metagenome (GOLD analysis project Ga0078972, IMG submission 67568) | Hot spring thermophilic microbial communities from Obsidian Pool, Yellowstone National Park, USA - OP-RAMG-01 (SPADES assembly) (version 2) | ecosystem: Environmental > Aquatic > Thermal...
TCAACGCGAAACCTCAAGGCCATCGTCTATCTGCTCGCCGGAAAGCTCGACCTCAACCTGCCAGCCCGACACTGTTTCTCCCCACTCCAAACAGCGAAGAACCAACAATGTTTTCGCGACCTCTCACGGCTCGCGGCGACGATCATGCGCGGCTTCGCCCTTGCCCTCGATCTCGACGAGGGATTTTTCGAACCATTCATTGATCGCCATATCAGCCGGCTTCGCGTGCGTCATTATCCCGCGCAGCCGGAACCGCCAGCGCCCGGGCAATGGCGCGTCGGCGCCCATAGCGATTACGGCAGCCTCACCATTCTCCGCACCGAAGACGCGCCCGGTGGATTACAGGTCATCAACGCCGCCGGCGACTGGGTGGACGTGCCGATCATTCCCGGTTCATTCATCATCAATATCGGTGAACTGATGGCACGCTGGACCAATGACCGCTGGATCGCGACCCTGCACCGTGTCGTCAACCCGCCACGCGTGGTGGCGCCTGATAGCGAGCGTCTCTCGATCGTATTTTTTCATAACCCCAATTATGATGCCGATATCACGTGTTTGCCAACCTGCCTCGCGCCGAACCTGCCGCCGCGTTACCCGCCGACGACATCGGGTGCGCATCTGCGTGGTCAATTCACCCGCACCCAGGCCGCCTGATCATGACACTTCGCACGCATGACCGTTATGATTATCACGCGATCACCGACAGGCCGGATTTTTGCTGGCCGGAGGGCAAGCGACTTGCCGTGTATGTCGCGCTCAACCTCGAGCATTTTGCCTTTGGGGAGGGGCTCGGGGCGGAGCTGATCCCAGGCGGTCCGGCGCCCGACGTGCCGAATTTCGCCTGGCGAGACTACGGGAATCGGGTCGGCGCCTGGCGTTTGCGGGAAGTTTTCGATGCCCTCGGCTTGCCGGCGACGATTTTGCTCAACAGCAGCATTCTCGATCATTGTCCGTCTCTCGCGGCGGCTTTTCTGGCGCGCGGCGACGAGATCATCGGGCATGGCCGCACCAATTCCGAGCGCCAGTCGGTACTGCCCGAAGCGGAAGAAGGCGCGTTGATCGCCGAAGCGACATCCCGCATCGCCGCCTGGTCGGGGCGGGTCCCGCATGGCTGGCTCGGCCCCTGGCTCGCGCAAAGCCCTGTGACACCCGACCTCCTCAAAGAGGCGGGCTATGAATATCTCCTTGATTGGTGTCATGACGACCAGCCGGTTTGGATGCGAACGCGCTCCGGCCCGATCCTCTCGGTCCCTTATCCGCAGGAGATCAATGACATTCCCGCGATCGCCGTTCGTCGCGCCGGTGCCGCCGAGTTCGCCGCTATGATCATCGATCAGTTCGACGAAATGCTGGGCCAGAGCGCGGCGCAGCCGCTGGTGATGGGGATCGCTCTGCACGCTTATATCGTCGGCCAGCCGTTTCGTCTCCGCCATCTTCGCCGCGCGCTCGCCCATATCGCTGCGCAGCGCAAGGATGTCTGGATCACAACTCCCGGCGTTATCGCCAAGCATTATGCGGCATTGCTTCCCTACGAAAACCGACCAACAGGATGATCAAACTCCACCACGAGCGGGGCTCGATCGTGCCGAGGAGACCCTACGTTCAACGATGGATGTAGGCCAAAATTCAGTAGAAAATTCAATTCTTCCACCGTCAGGGCGAAATTCGGCACCGGACCTTCGAGAACAAGGCTTTCGCGCATCAAGCTTGAGCCTCATCACCGCAGCGATCGTCCATTGGAACACGGTCTACCTACACCGTGCCGTCCAGCATGCGCGTGCCCTCGGAGCGACCATTCCCGATGATCTCCTCGCCCACGTCCCGCCCTTCGGCTGGGAACATGGGGACGCGAAATCCGGATCGCGGGCGGCGCGCTGGCGCACCAGCTCACTGAAGCCCTTGTTCAGGGGGATGCACGGCTGTACAAACCAGAACTTGATCTGACAGACAGTGTTGGATGTTTGGCGCCGATGGGTGTGTATGTTGTGTTCAGGTGGCCAGGGGTTATGAAATCGCTACCAATAATGACCCCTGGGCTCGGTGATATTGTCTTGATTTTATTATGTGTATTCCGGCGAAATGGGGTCAAATGTAGCAGCGATTTCACACAGGCCAGCGATAGCAGCCAGACACGGGCGTCAGCGGTGATCTCGGGCGCCTTTCCCGGCCATGGGCTGTCGTCGAGCGCGGCCATCACGCCAAACCGCACCGCCCAGCGCAAGCACCGAAGCACGGTCTGATGGGTCACGCCGACCATCTCGCCAACCGCATGGGCCGATGGATCGGCGCGATAGGCCAGAAGGATACGGGCTCGCTCAACCCAACTCGCCGGTTCGGTTCGAGAACGCGCAATCCGTTCGAGTTGCATCAGGTCGTCTGCTTCAATTGAGATATCGATTACGCGCCGAGGCGCAGCCATGATGTCCAGCCATGATGCCGATGCCGACAACATGCCTACTACATCCGGCAATGCGTAGGGCATCCCTTGCAAAGGGTCGATTTCATGGAATCGGCGTACTAGCCTACGATTTTGCCCGGCCCATCGTCCACGCCGCTTGCCCTCCAATCTCGCGGCAGATCCCCTTGCAGTGTGCGCACCACGAGGGCGGCGGCGGCGGCGCGGTTTTCCACGCCAAGCTTGGTGTAGATGCCTTCGAGGTGCTTATTTACAGTGCGCGGGCTGAGGCCAAGAATCTCGCCGATGTCGCGATTGGTCTTGCCGCGTCCGAGCCATAACAGAACTTCGGCTTCCCGTGCAGTCAGCGCGAGACGGGCGCGGAGCAGCCCCTCCTCGAAGGCAGGGGTCACGCTGCGCGCAAGGCGGAGCAGGATTTCGTCGGGATCAATGCTGCCGACATAGGATATCTCCAGGCTTTGGCCGCCGATTAGCAGCCTGTGCTGGCGAGGTGCTGCCGCGCCAGCGGCGACAAGGCGCTGGATCCAGGCGACCATCTCGGCCGGTAGCGCGGCCTCGCGTGGCCCCGTGCCTCCCCTCTCCAGGAGCGCTGCCGCCTGCGGTGTGCTCCACACCACCCGTCCGGTACGGTCGATCGCCAGCAGGAAGCGGCCGGCGGCGTCCAGCGCCCGGTGCGCGCTTTGCGTCAACCTGGCATTAGCGAGATGCACGCCAAGCCGTGCCACCACCTCTGCCAGCACCATCGGCTTGGTGACGTAATCGACGCCGCCCGCCTCTAACGCTGCCAGCACATGCTCGGTCTCGCTCAGCGCCGTCATGAAAATCACCGGCACCGCAGCGAGCGCCGGAAGGCGTTTCAGTCGGCGGCACGTCTCGAAGCCATCAAGCCCGGGCATTAGCGCATCGAGCAGGATGATGTCGGGTGTCGCGCGCGTCACGACATCCAGCGCGGCGCGACCGGAGGGAGCCACCAAAACAGTGTAGCCAGCTTGCTCAAGTGCGTCGTTCAATAAGCCGAGTGTGCCTGGCTGATCATCCACCACCAACACGATGTCGCGCACGGCGGGGTTCATTGTTCCTCCGCGCGCGCGAGTGCGGCGAGAAAATCCTCCAGCCGGAAATCAATGGCGGCGCGGCGTAGTTCCGCAAGCAAAGGGTGGATGGTGGGCGCACCGCAAGCGAGTTCGTCGAGCTTGCCATGGATGCCGCGGACATAGCCTAGTCGCCCGAGTTGACGAAGTTCGGCGATCTCATCCGCGCCCAGCCGCGCCGGGGCGACGAACGGCGCCTCGGCCGGCGCCACGGTTTGCCAGGCGAGCCCGAGACATGCGCCCAGCCGCTCCAGAAGCGCGGTCACACTGACCGGCTTGGCGAGTACGTCATCATGCCCGGCATCCGGAGCGCCCGCGCGCAATTCCCCGGCATTGGCTGAAATGATGAGGATCGCCGCTTTCTGGTGGCCAGATTGGCGCAGGCGGCGAGCCAAATCCCAGCCATTGATGCCGGGCATCGCAAGATCGAGGAGAAAAGCGTCAGGCTGGCAATCGGCGGCGAGGCGCAAGCATTCCGCGCCATCGTCGGCTTCGAGCAGGATAAAGCCGAGCGGCGTCAGCACATCGCGCATCAGCCGCCGGTGCAGCGGATCGTCATCGGCGACCAGCACCAGGCGGCGCCGCCCAGCATAGCCAAGCGGGCGCGGCTCGGGTAGCGCCTTCTGGGTGGGTCGCAGCACCTCCGAGAGCATCAATCGCACGGCAAAGCGGCTGCCCTCCCCGGGCCGGCTCGCAAGCACGATCTCGCCGCCCATGATCTGGACCAGCAGGCGGGTGATGGTAAGGCCGAGCCCGATGCCCGCTGCCCCCGCTTGGCGCGCGCCGGAAGCTTGCTGGAACGGCTCGAAGATGCGCTCGCAATCCTCGGGTGCGATACCGCAACCAGTATCGGTGATCTCGAATTCTGCCACCGTGCCACGCTGGCGGAGATGAAAGGTGACCTCGCCGGAGGCGGTGAACTTGATCGCGTTGGAGATCAGATTGATCAGGATCTGGCGCAGCCGTCGCTCGTCGGTGAACACCACCGCTGGCAACCGCTCGGGACGGGTGTGGCGAAAGCTGATACCCTTTGCCGCCGCCTGCGGGCGGAACATATTGACGAGCTGGTCAAGAAATTCACCGAGCCGCACTTCGTCACGGTAGAGTTCGATGCGGCCGGCCTCGATCTTGGAAATATCGAGCAGCCCCTCGATCAGCCCGGCGAGGTGTTCGGCGCTCTGGCGGATGATGCGGATGCCGCTCCTGCGACGCTCGGGGATTGTGGGATCGGCTTCGAGGAGCTGGGCATAGCCGAGAACGGCGTTGAGCGGTGTGCGCAATTCGTGGCTGACGCCTACGACATAGCGGCTTTTGGCGTGATTGGCCGCCTCCGCCGCCTCCTTGGCCTTCTGTAGTTGCGCATCGGTGCGGCGATGAGCGGCGATCTCCCGCATTAAAAGATCGGTCTGGCGCCGGGTTTCCTCCTCCGCCATGCGGCGGCTCTCGAAAGCCAGCACGAGAAGCCAGGCGGCGATGCCGGCGATCACCAGCAGCACGACGAACGCCTTGCGGAACGCGGCAGCGATCGCCGCATCCAGCGCCGGCAAATGCGTCAGGGTTTCGGAATAAAGCGCGAACAGGATGGCGCAGAGTGCCACGGCGAATAGCACGACCGTCACCAGATAGCGCGCCAGCGGTCGCCCGGCTATGGCGATCGCGTATGCCGGTAGCAGCGCTTTGAAGGGAGCGGCGAGCAGATTGAGCCCGCGCGCCGAGCGCGGCTTGCAGCTATCCTTGCAGCGCGCATCCAGCGAGCAGCAGAGCGAGCAGATCGGCCCGGCATAGGCTGGGCAGAACGCCATGTCCTCGGGCTCGAACGCATGGGCGCAGATGACGCATTGCAGATCGGCGCGCCCGGCCCAGCCGGCGCGCGGCTTCCGCGCGAGATAGAAGCGCCCGCCGGTCACGGCTGCGATCAGAGGTGCGGTGGCAAAGGCGCCGGCGAAGCCGAGAAAAGGTGGTAGCGCCTGCGCGAGCCGGCCGAACAGCCCGGCATAGGCGGCACCGGCGAGCGCTACGCCAAGTAGCATCGCGCCAACGCCCACCGGGTTGATGTCATGCAGATGCGCGCGCTTAAACTCGATCTGCGGCGGGCTCAGCCCAAGCGGCTTGTTAATCACCAGATCGGCGACCAGCGCGCCCATCCACGCCGCGGCGATCCCGGAATAAAGTACCAGTGTGTGCTCGATCGTCTGATAGACGCCAATCTCCATCAGCAAAAGCGCAATAGCGATGTTGAAAATCAGCCACACCACCCGGCCGGGATGGCTATGCGTGAGACGAGCGAAGAAATTCGACCAGGCGATCGAGCCAGCATAGGCGTTGGCGACGTTAATTTTTAATTGTGATATACCAATAAAAATACTGGCGAGAATAAGCGCCGCGGTGGGCGAGGACGTGACATAGCCGAAGGCCGTGCGATACATCCCGACCGGCTGCGCTGCGAGATCGGCGGACATCCCATGCCGCAGCGCGAGGGTGGCAAGGAACGAGCCGGCGAGCAGCTTGAGCATGCCGGGCAGAATCCAGCCCGGCCCGCCCAAAATCAGCGCCGTCCACCAGGCGGCGTGCCCCTTGCCTTGCGGCTCTGGCGGCAGGAAGCGCAGGAAATCCACCTGCTCGCCGATCTGCGCTATCAGCGAGAACACCACCGAGCCCGCGGCACCGATGCGCAGCGGATCAAGCCCCCCACCAAAGCCAGTCCAGGCGTCGAACGCATCGTGCCCGGCAAAAGCGATGAAGGCTAGGGGTAAAAGATGGAGGAAAAGCCAGATTGGCTGGGAAAACAACTGAAACCGGCTGATGAACGTGAAACCATGAGTGACCAGCGGCAGCACCGCGATGGCGCAGAAAATCTCGCCCAACCACGCCGGAATACCAAAACAGGCTTCCAAAATACTAGCCAGGATGACCGCCTCGATGGCGAAAAAGATGAAGGTGAAGGAGGCATAGATCAATGAGGTCAGCGTCGAGCCCATATAGCCGAAACCAGCGCCGCGGGTGAGCAGGTCGATATCGACGCCGGCCCGCGCGGCGTGGATGGCGATCGGCAGCCCGGCAGCAAAGATCAAACATCCGACAAGGAGAATGGCCGCGACCGCATTGGCGAAGCCATAGCCGAGCGTGATGGTACCGCCGATCGCCTCCAACGCAAGGAAGGAGACATTGCCGAGCGCGGTATTGGCGACCCTGCCTGCCGACCAGCGGCGCGCCCGTTTGGCGGTGAAACGAAGCGCGTAGTCTTCAAGTGTCTCGTTCGCGACCCACTGATTATAATCGCGACGCACCCGCAGGATGCGCTGGCGCGAAGCCAGCTCCGGCCGGTTCATCGAGAACGCCGGCGCCCGCGCGGTCGGTCGCTAAAGCCTGATCCGCCACACAACATTCCGCCCTCACGATCCCGCAAAGACACCCCCTGCGTCAAGGGAAATTTTGCGCTGCACCATACGTCATTTGACGTATTCTCCTCACTCCTCGGGCCATTGATGCTTCAGCGCAGTAAATGCAGGCCGGCATCCCGCGGCTCTGCACAGCACTTGGGGATCAACGCATGAGCGAATATTCCAGCAATCCGCCTCCTATTTCCGCCGCGCGCCGGCGGATTTTACAGGGGCTGGCAGCGCTCCCCGCGCTCGGCCTGCTGCCGCGTTCGGCGCGCGCCGACAAGCCGGCGACGGCGGCGGTTAATACCACCGGGCTCGCCGTCACCGACGACACCGTGACCGTCGGCATCCTCCATTCCATCAGCGGCACGATGGCGCTCAGCGAGACCGGCTCGGTGGAAGCAGAAAAGCTCGCGATCGCGCAGATCAACGCCCAGGGTGGTGTGCTTGGGCGTAAGATCAATTTTGTTCAGGAGGATGGTGCGAGCGACTGGCCGACTTTCGCCGAAAAGGCACGCAAACTCCTAGTGCAGGACAAATGCGCCGCGGTCTTCGGCTGCTGGACCTCGGCCTCGCGCAAGGCGGTGCTCCCGGTATTCGAACAGTATAACGGCATGCTCTATTACCCAACGTTCTATGAAGGTCTCGAACAGTCAAAGAACGTCATCTATACCGGCCAGGAGGCGACGCAGCAGATCCTCGCCGGTCTCGACTGGGTAACCAAGGAGAAGGGTGCTAAAACTTTCTATCTGTTGGGCTCCGATTACATCTGGCCACGCACCTCCAATAAAATCGCACGCAAGCACATCGAGAACCACATGACCGGAACCCGAGTGGTGGGCGAGGATTATTTCCCGCTCGGCCACACTCAGTTCAATTCGGTCATCAACAAGATGAAGTTGGTCAAGCCAGATGTTATCTACGCCATCATCGTTGGTGGCTCCAATGTCGCCTTTTACAAGCAGCTCAAGGCGGCGGGTGTTGATCTTAACAAGCAGACGCTGATGACGATCTCCGTGACCGAGGACGAGATTGTCGGCATCGGTGGCGAGAATATCGCCGGGGCCTATGCCTGCATGAAATACTTTCAATCGATCAAGAATCCGAACAACGAGAAATTCGTGCCAGCTTTCAAGGAGATGTGGGGCCAAAGCAGCGTAATCGGCGATGTAACGCAGGCGGCCTATCTCGGACCATGGCTTTGGCTGCTCACTGCTCAGAAGGCAGGCTCTTTCGATATCGACAAGATCGCGGCCGCCTCGCCGGGTGTCGAATTCAAGGGCGCGCCCGAAGGCTACGTGCGCATCCACGAAAACCACCATCTCTGGAGCCGCACCCGCGTCGGCCGTGCCCGCACTGATGGGCAGTATGATGTGATCTATGAAACCGCCGATCTGATGGAACCCAATCCCTTCCCCAAGGGTTATCAGTAGTCCTCCGCAACCTCCGACGCCGATAGGGAGCATCGCCATGCTGTTCGGATATTCGTTCGCGGATCTCGGCTCAATCCTTGCTATGCAGGGTTTTGCCGGTCTGGTGCTGTTCTCGGTATTCGTGCTGATGGCGCTCGGCCTCGCTATCATCTTTGGCCAGATGGGGGTAATCAACATGGCGCACGGGGAGTTCATGATCCTCGGCGCCTATATCACCTTCCTGGTTGAGAAACTTTTTGTCGCCTTTCTACCCGGTGCCTTTTCCCTCTATTTCTTTTTTGCCATCGCTCTTGCCTTCTGCGCCTCGGGATTGCTTGGCATGGCGGTCGAATGGCTGCTCATCCGCCATCTCTACCGCCGTCCACTCGACACGTTGCTCGCCACCTGGGGCCTCAGTCTCATCCTGCAACAGGTCTATCGCAGCATTTTCGGCGCCCGCGAAGTGGGTGTCGAATTGCCCGGCTGGATGATGGGATCGATGCATCTAAGCGGGACTATCGAAATCCCCATCAACGGGCTGATCGTCATGGCGATCACCGCGCTAATCACTGCCGGCGTCTTTATCCTCATCCTTCGCGCGCCTTGGGGCCGGCAGGTGCGCGCGGTGATGCAAAACCGCGCGATGGCGGGCGCCGTCGGCATCGATGCCGGACGGGTTGACCGCCTCACCTTCGGCCTCGGCTGCGGCATCGCTGGTGTCGCCGGCAGCGCCTTTACCATGATTGGCTCGACAAGCCCAACGGCGGGACAGCTCTATATCGTCGATACCTTTCTGGTAGTGGTCTTTGGCGGCGCGCAGAGCCTGATCGGCACCATTGCCTCGGCCTTCACCATCTCGCAGGCGCGCTCGACGATGGAGTTTTTTCTCAGCGGCTCGATGGCGCAGGTCGTGGTGCTGCTGTTCGTTGTTGGCATCCTGATGCTTCGCCCGCAAGGGTTGTTCGTTCTTAAGCTGCGCCGCTGAGGAGACCCAACGATGCTGCGAAACTTCTCACTCGCCCGCGAGGATGCCATTGCCATCCTGCTCTTCGCGGCCCTCATCCTGTTGGTTTTTCCGATCGCTCTCGATCCTTTTCGTCTCAACCTTGTCGGCAAGTATCTTACCTATGGATTTGTCGCTCTCGGTCTGGTCCTCTGCTGGGGGGATGCCGGCATCCTGAGCCTGGGGCAGGGGATCTTCTTTGGCCTCGGTGGCTACTGCATGGCGATGTTTCTCAAGTTGGAGGCCTCGACGCCAGCGGCGACAAAAATCCAATCAACACCTGGCATCCCAGATTTCATGGATTGGAACCAGCTTACCGCATTGCCATGGTTCTGGCGGCCCTTCCACAGCCTAGCTTTCACGCTCGCGGCCGTGCCAATGGTGCCCATGCTTCTTGCGCTGGTCATCGGGCTTGCGATGTTCAAGCGCCGCGTTGGCGGCACCTACTTCGCGATCATCACACAGGCCATCGCCGCCATCCTCACAATTCTGATTATCGGTCAGCAGGGGTATACCGGCGGCGTCAACGGCATTACCGATCTACGCACTGTAAAAGGCTGGGATATTCGCACCGATCACGCCAAATTTATTCTCTATTTTATCAATGGAGGCCTGCTTATCCTCTGCCTTCTGGCAGCAAAATTTATACGTGCGAGCAAACTTGGGCGTATTCTTGTCGCCATGCGCGAACGCGAGGAGAGAGTGCGTTTTTCTGGCTACGATGTCGCGGCGTTCAAGATTTTTGCCTTCTGCCTGGCCGCGGCACTCGCCGGAATAGGGGGTGCGATGTTTACCTTGCAGGTCGGCTTCATGTCACCCTCCTTCGTCGGCATCGTACCTTCGATCGAACTGGTAATTTTCTGCGCCGTCGGTGGTCGCACCTCGCTGCTCGGCGCACTCTATGGCGTGCTTCTGGTCAACTGGGCCAAGACCTTGTTTTCAGAAGATATGCCCCAGCTCTGGCTGTTCGCCATGGGGGCGCTCTTCATCGGCGTCGTGGCGGTCCTCCCGAGCGGTCTGGCCGGGCTCTATCACGACTACCTGGAGCCGCTCGTGCGACTGCGTCGGCCGACTCCGGTGCGCCTCGCTGGGCCAGCGGCGGAAGCTGGCAAGACCGAGGCCGCGCGATGATCGGCAAATCCGACTTCCTTCTCGCAGTCGAGGGGCTCAGCGTTTCTTTCGACGGATTCAAGGCAGTTGACGATCTCTCCTTCTATATTGAGCAGAACGAGATCCGTGTCATCATCGGCCCGAACGGCGCCGGCAAAACGACCGTGCTCGACCTGATCTGCGGCCGCACCCAGGCGAGCGCAGGGTCGGTGCGTTTTAATGGCCGTGAACTAACGCGGCTTAAGGAGCATCAGATCGTCCGTGCTGGGGTCGGGCGCAAATTCCAGACGCCCTCGATCTACGAAGATCTTACAGTCTTTGAAAACCTGGAAATCTCCTACCCACGCGGTCGATCGGTGTTTGGCGCGCTTACCTTCCGCCGCGACACCGCTGTGCGAGAGCGGGTGGCCGAAATCGCGGCAATGATCTCTCTCGACACCCTGATCGGCGAGCGCGCCGAGCGTCTCAGCCACGGGCAGAAGCAGTGGCTGGAGATCGGCATGCTGCTGATCCAGGATCCGCTGCTCCTGATGCTCGATGAGCCGGTCGCTGGTATGAGCGTAAGCGAGCGAAAGACGACCGCCGAGCTTCTGCACCGAATAATTCGCGACCGTGCCGTGTTGGTGATTGAACACGACATGGCCTTCGTCGAGGACATTGCTCACCGTGTAACGGTTTTGCATCAAGGAAAAGTAATATCCGAGGGTTCGATGCAGCATGTAAAATCTGACCCGCGCGTCATCGAAGTCTATCTCGGGCATTGAGGGGTATCGTTCTGTGCTAAGCATATCCGGATTACGCGCGGGCTATGGCCAGAGCGAGGTTATACACGGGATCGACTTTACGGTCGAGGCAGGTGAAATCGTCGCGGTGATGGGACGCAACGGCATGGGCAAGAGCACGCTGATGAAAACGTTGATCGGGTTATTGCCTGCACAAGGTGGCGAGATACGCCTCGAATCCGAGGTGCTGAATGGGCGTAAATCGCATCAGCGTGTCGCGAGCGGGCTCGCCTATGTGCCACAGGGGCGGATGATTTTTCCCGCCATGACTGTCGTTGAGAATATCGAGACCGGCTTGGTGGTACGCGGGGGTGGAGCGGTACCCCGCGATCTCTACACGCTTTTCCCAGTTCTTGAAGAAATGAAGTCACGGCGCGGCGGCAATCTTTCTGGCGGCCAGCAGCAGCAACTCGCCATTGCCCGCGCACTTGCCACCGCACCCAAACTCCTGCTGCTCGACGAGCCGACCGAGGGTATCCAGCCCTCTATAATCCGCGACCTTGCCCGTACCCTAAAGCGTATTCGTGACGAGCGCGGGCTCGCCATCTTGGTCTCCGAGCAGGTGTTGAGCTTCGCGCTCGATGTTGCCGATCGCATGCTGGTATTGGAGGGCGGACGTATCGTCCATGCCGCCCCGCGCGCCGGCATTGATGAGAGCGAAGTGGCGCGCTTTCTTGCCGTGTAAGGCATCGCGCCACGAACCCCCTATTTTCACGAGAGGAAAAGGAAACCGTCATGGCTAACAAGCTCATCAGCATCGATCTCTCCCAATCACCGTACGAAAACGATATGATCCATAACCGCTGGCATCCTGACATTCCGATGGTGGCGAGCGTGAAGCCGGGAGCAGATTTCGTCGTCGAGTGCTATGACTGGACCGGCGGGTTCATCAAAAACAACGACTCCGCCGAGGATGTGCGCGACATCGACCTTTCCATCGTGCATTTCCTGAGCGGACCGATTGCCGTCGAGGGTGCGGAGCCCGGCGATCTCCTCATGGTCGATATTCTCGATATCGGCGTATTTCCCCACAATTCATGGGGGTTCAACGGGTTTTTCTCGAAGAAAAATGGTGGCGGCTTTCTTACAGATCATTTTCCCGATGCGCAGAAATCGATCTGGGATATCCAGGGCATGTTCACAAAGTCCCGCCATGTACCGGGCGTGCGCTTCCCTGGATTGATCCATCCCGGACTGATCGGTTGCCTGCCTTCGCAGGATCTCCTGGTAAAGTGGAACAGCCGTGAAACCGCACTGATCGCCACCAATCCAGGGCGCGTTCCCCCGCTCGCTAATCCGCCTTTTCCCTCTACAGCTCATCTCGGCCGTCTCAAAGGTGAAGCGCGCGACGCTGCGGCTGCCACCGGCGCGCGCACCGTGCCCCCGCGTGAGCACGGCGGCAATATCGACATCAAGGATCTCTCGCGCGGCGCACGGGTGTTCTTCCCGGTTTATTTGAAGGGTGCGGGGCTTTCCGTGGGCGATCTGCATTTCAGTCAAGGCGACGGTGAAATCACCTTCTGCGGCGCGATCGAGATGCCGGGCTGGATCCATCTCAAGGTCGACCTGCTGAAAGATGGCATGGCTAAATATGGCATCAGGAATCCAATCTTCAAGCCGAGTCCGATTAAGCCGACCTACGACGATTATCTGATCTTCGAGGGCATTTCGGTCGATGAGGCCGGGACGCAGCATTATCTCGACGTCAACGTCGCCTACCGCCAGGCATGCCTGAATGCGATCGAGTATCTTAAAAAATTTGGCTACTCGGGTGCGCAGGCCTACGCTATTCTTGGCACCGCGCCGGTACAAGGGCATATCAGTGGAGTCGTCGATATTCCGAATTCATGTGCCACTTTATGGCTTCCCACGGGGATCTTCGATTTCGACATCAACCCCGGCGCTTCCGGCCCGCATCTTGCCGTTCCACCGGGAGTGGAGGTTCCACTGGCGCCGGATTTGTAATGAAAATGCAGTGGTTTTGGTCGCTGCGGTCCCAAAGCCACTGATGGCCTTTACGGAATAGGAGGAGCTTTGCGATGCCAGACTACGATTATCTCTGTAAAACCTGTGGATTTTTTACCGAGACACGACCGATGGCGGAATACGCAGAACCGCAGCCCTGCCCGGCGTGCTCGTCCTTGGCGGAACGAGCCATCCTCTCCGCTCCGTCGCTTGCAATGATGGATACCGCGAGGCGCGCCGCATTCGCAACCAATGAGCGAAGTGCGAGCGCGCCGCGCCGAACGCGTGACCATGGCAGCGGCTGCGTTTGCTGCACCGCGCCGCAGCGTTTGACCGCTGAACGAGTGACGGAGAAAATGCGTTCCGGCACACGGCCCTGGATGATCAGTCACTAGTGCACCGATTCGGTGAAATCGACCCTTTGTGAGGGATTTCCTACGCATTGCCAGATGTAGTAGGCATGTTGTGGGCCTCAACACCATGGCTGGACATCATGGCAGCACCTCGGCGTGTAATTGATATTTCAATTGAAGCAGACGACCTGATGCAATCCGCGCGGATCGCGCGTTCTCGAACCGCATCCGAGGCGCACGCGCCTCGGCTTCATTAAAGCGCGTTGCGCAGGTCGGCGTTGGCATCCGAGGCGCACGCGCCTCGGCCTGATTGAAGCCTGCCTTCAACCGCCGCGAATCTGGGAGATGGCGTTGGTTGCCGCATCATTTCCCGTGCCGAGGCATGTGCTGGCGCAGAACCTCGTTCATGTGCGCCTGCCATCCCGGGCCTTCCTGTTTGTATGCATCCAGCACGTCCGGGTCCAAACGCAATGTCTGGTTGACCTTGCGGTCAGCCTTCGCCGGGCGGCCGCGACGGCGCCGGATTGTCTCCGCCGCTTGCGTGCCGAAAATCTCCGCAATGGCATCGAGCGCTGGCCGGGCGGTGCGGATCTCCTCATGCGTCCATTCCGGGTTGTCTTCGTCCGGGCGGGATGCCGCCTCATCCTTTTTCCTGTTCATACCACTCCACCTCTTTGCGGTTGGCCTTGCGAAAGCTGATGACGTGCATCGCCTCGCCTCGCATCGTGATGACCGCCACATGCAGTCGCCGACCGAGCCGCGCCAGCACCCGAACGCGAGTCTCGCCATAGTCTTTCCGCCGGTCTTCCTGTAAAATAGCGGTTTCCCACGCGAGGTCGGCCACTTTCTCGAACGGTAAATCGCGCTCCGCGATGTTTCTGGCATTTTTGACGGGATCGAACGTCACGCGCATATTGTTTTTTGCTACAGCAAAAATTGGTAAGGGTCAAGACAATTCATTGTGGCGAAAACCGCTATCAGCCACTTACCACAGCACCGCGGCTCGCCGAGGCTGCCGCTGAGATACGGGCGGCCAAGGCCCGAGCCCGACGCTCTTCCGCCACGATGACCGGCCGCTCAGCAAGCGACGGGCTGGAGAGTCAACTGTCGGAGGTTGCAGGTCCCCGCAACCACCTTTACCGAACTCATAAACAAATCAGAACCAGCCCCGGCAACGGCGCTTGGCCTAGCCCCTGCCACGGGGCCGCGCACGGGCACTTGCCCGAGGCCGAGCCCGACCATCGCGGCAATCTCGCCGGTGAGCACAATCTCCGGCGCCTCGCCCGCGGCCGTGGGGGGCAACACCTCGACCCGGGCCACCAGGCCACGCACCAGTTCCAATGCCTCCTGCCCGTCCGGCCCCGATAGCGCTTCGGCCAGCGCCGCGACCTTGGCGCGATAAACCTCGCCGAGATTGGGATGCAGCCGCGGCATCGCCTGCCCGGCCTGCGTCATCTGCCCGGCCTGCGCCACCTGCCGGGCCAGCGCCGCCTTGCGCGCTTCCAGGTCATCGAGTTGCTGTTGCAGCCCCGGCGCCCGAAACCCCTCGGCAATCGCGTCAATCAGCCCGGCGAGCTTGCGCTCGACCGCGGCCAGCTCCTTGCGCAGATTGGCCGCCTCGGCTCCGGCCGTGGCTTGCAGCCGGTTCCACTCGGCAGCGAATTCCGCGACGAATTCCGCCACCAGCGCCGGCGCCATGAGCTGCTCGCGCAGCGTATCGAGAATAATGTCTTCAAGGGCGTCGCGCTTCAGGGTCTCGCGATTGGCGCAAACCCCCTGGCGGTGGGCAGCGGTGCAGCCGAGATAATCGCGACCGATGGCGCCGAAGACGCCGCCGCAGCCGCCGCAGAAGACTTTTCCGGTCAGCACATGCCGCGCCCGGCGGCGGGCCCAGAACCCGGGCGGCAGGGTATCGGCGCCGGAGGCGGCGCGAATGGCGCCGAGCCGCTCGGCGGCTCGTTCCCAGGTTTCCTGGTCGATGATGCGCAATTCCGGCACTGCCTCGCTAATCCATTCCGCGCGCGGGTTCGGTCGCGACACCCGCTTGCCGGTGGCCGGGTCCTTGATGAAGCGCATGCGATTCCACACCAGGCGACCGATATAGAGTTCATTGCGCAGAAGCCCGGTGCCGCGCCCGGCATGGCCGCGGATGGTGGTATCGCGCCAGGCGCGCCCCTCGGGGCCGGGCACAGCCTCGGCATTCAGCCTTTTGGCGATGGCAATCGGGCTGGCGCCGCCGGCGAAGAGCGCGAAGATGCGGCGCACGACGGCCGCCTCGGCTTCATTGATGCTGCGCCTGCCGCGTTGCGGTTCGCCATTGGCGTCGAGCTGGCGGACCACATCATAGCCATAGCAGAGCCCGCCCGCCGAGCGCCCGGCGGCGACCCGCCCGCGCAGGCCGCGCCTTGTCTTGTCGGCGAGGTCCTTGAGAAAGAGGGCGTTCATCGTGCCCTTGAGGCCGACATGGAGTTCGGAAATCTCCCCCTCGGCCAAGGTAACGAAGCGGATGCCGGCGAATTTGAGGCGCTTGAAGAGAGCGGCGACGTCTTCCTGGTCGCGCGAGAGCCGGTCGAGGGCTTCGGCGACGACCACGTCGAAGGCGGCCTCGCGCGCGCCTTCGAGCAGCGCCTGATAACCCGGGCGCATCGTCGAGGCGGCGCTGAGCGCGGCATCGCGATAGACCTGCACCAGTTCCCAACCCTCGCGAATGATACGCTCCTTGCACAGACGCATCTGGTCTTCGATGGAAGCCTCGCGCTGGTTGTCGGAGGAATAGCGGGCGTAGATGACAGCGCGGAGGGTCATGGGCGCGGCTCCAGCGGCGATGCTTTCCAGGATGCTGCTCCGTCGTGGCGCTGGTCAAGACCGACGCGGAGGCTTCGTGCCGAGTGGCGGGGCATGGC
>Ga0078972_1011048_pt1 | contig 16418 bp, 14 predicted proteins | sample YelNatPaOPGAMG01_FD_67568 | JGI IMG/M metagenome (GOLD analysis project Ga0078972, IMG submission 67568) | Hot spring thermophilic microbial communities from Obsidian Pool, Yellowstone National Park, USA - OP-RAMG-01 (SPADES assembly) (version 2) | ecosystem: Environmental > Aquatic > Thermal...
TAAAGTTTTACGAAGAAGACAAACTAATTCCTGTTGGAGAATTCAAAGACTTCAAGATTTTGGCTTACAAAGGAGAAAGCTCCTATGAAGAATTCAACGGCAAACCCGATTATTTCACCGTCTACTTAGACAAAAGGAAATTTATCATAAAACCATGAAAAAGGTTGACAATTGTAAAAAATTTTTATAAACTTTGGTAATACTTGTTTAGAAAGGAGGAAGCAAAATGAAAAAAGCTGCATTTTTTATCTGTTTATTATTTGGATTTCTTTTGTTATTTCAACTAAACACTTATGCAATGGAAAATAATAGTGAAAAGATTGAAAAAATTAAAAAAATTCTAATTGAACATAATCAACGCCAACTTATTAAAGAAAAAGATTACATTGAAGACGAAGTTATCGTAATGCTAAAACCCTCTTTCACTAAAACACTGTCATCTTTAAACAACAATGAAGTAATTGACAGGATTTCTTCAAAAATACAAATGTTAAATCTTAACTTTAAGCATGTAAGGAGGCTTGGTCCGCAGTCTGAGTTTTTCTTAATAAAATTTGATAAAGAAAAGGAGACTTTTGAATCTGTAAAATCTAAACTTCTTAATAGTTCTGACATTGAAATTGTTGAGCCAAATTATATAAGAAAATTTCAGGGAACAATTCCAAATGATTTTTACAATTTTGATTTATGGGGACTTCAAAAAATTAATGCTCAAGGTGCATGGGATATAACAAAAGGCTCATCAGAGGTAGTTGTTGCTGTTATTGACAGCGGAGTTGATTATACCCATGAAGATTTAGCCCAGAATATCTGGATTAATACTAAAGAAATTCCTGACAATGGAATAGATGATGACGGAAATGGCTACATAGATGATGTTTACGGCATAGCACCTGGATATTCTGAAGATATAAAAGTAACTGACCCAATGGATGTTAATGGACACGGAACACATGTAGCTGGAATTATTGGAGCAGTTGGTAACAACGGTAAAGGAGTTGTTGGTGTTAACTGGAATGTAAAAATTTTAAGTTGTAACGCTGCAACTCCGGTTTTTAATGGACTTGCTTTATCTGATTCTTTGGAATGTTATGCCTATATAGGTTTAATGAAAGACAGAGGTGTAAATATAAAAGCTGTTAATGCAAGCTACGTAGGTTCTTATTCTTATGCCGAGGAGCTATCAATCCAAAGCAATCTTAAGTCTAAAGGTATATTGTTAATAGCAGCTGCAGGAAATGATGGTGAAAATAATGACACAGTACCTAAATATCCATGTAACTATAATCTTGATAATATAATCTGTGTCGCATCAACTGACAGAAATGATAATCTATCATGGTTTTCAAATTATGGGAATTCAGTTCATGTTGCAGCTCCGGGTGAAGAAATTTACTCAACCTATCCAATAACATCTGAAAACTTTAATCCATCTTTTTGTAACAATATATTTTTTGATAACTTTGAATCAGGTACAGGAAATTGGGATTTTGATTCACCTGCTGGTCTTTCTACAAAATATTCTTTAAGTCCATCTCATTCAATAACAGATTCTGTTGATGGTAATTACCCTAACAATGATATAATCCCGATAATATCAAGAAATATTGACCTTTCATCCTACAAGAATTCCAAAATTTTTGGGTATTTTTCAGTAAGACCATATTTAGCGACTGAGGATACAGGAGGTTTAATCTTTAGTTATAATGATTTGGATAAATCTTTTATTCCTTTTGTGATAAACGGAAATATTATAGATTTACTAAATATAAGGGATAAATGGACAACTTGGTCTTTTTATATTCCAAAAGATTTCAGAAAATATAATTCCCAGATAGCTTTAGCATTAATATCCAACGATGATGGTGTTACAGATGACGGAGTTTACTGGGATGATATAGGAATTTGCTCAATTTCTTCACCTACCAATAAATATGCACCTTTACAGGGAACATCTATGGCAACTCCCTTTGTTACAGGCTTAGCAGCTTTGATATGGTCAAAGGAGCCTAATTTAAGCTATTTAGATGTAAAAAATAGAATTTTAAGCAGTGTTGATGTGCTACCTCAGCTTTCCGGTAAAGTTGCCTCTTCAGGAAGAATAAATGCTTATAAAGCATTGAGTGGTTCATCCTGCACTTCGCCCTTTACAGATGTTCCTTGTGACCATTGGGCAATTAACTACATAAAAGCAGTAAAGGATGCTGGAATAACAAAGGGATGTAATCCACCACAGAATGACAGATTTTGTCCAGAAGACATAGTAACAAGGGCACAGATGGCAGCATTTATAATAAGGGCAATAGAAGGGGAGCCAACAAGTTACAATACAAATCCATATTTTTCAGATGTACCATCAAGTCACTGGGCATTTAAGTATATACAGAGGGTAAAAGAGAGAAACATAGCACAGGGATATGCAGGGACGAATTTATATGGACCTGAGGACAATGTAACAAGAGAGCAGATGGCGAAGATGTTGATAATGGGATTGGTATCACAGGGAAAGACAAGTGAGCCACCGACTGATTACTGTTCAACGGGAACACCCTTTGATGATGTATCCCCAAGCAGTTGGAGTTGTAGGTATATAAAGAAACTTAAGGAGCTTGGAATAACGCAGGGATGTAATCCACCAGATAATAACAGATATTGTCCACAGAATCCAGTAACAAGAGCTCAGATGGCAACATTTATATACAGGGGGTTTTTGCAGTAGAAAGTTTATAGTTACTGATGAATATTTAAGAGGAAGGGAATTACCTTCCTCTTACCAATTTTTTAAAATTGAAGCTTTTTTGAAATTGCCATTAGAAAAAAGGAGGGGATTCTTCACTCCGCTAACGCTCCGTTCAGAATGACAGAAAAGAAGCTCAGAATGACAAGAAAGGGATCAGAATGACAGAAAAAGGACGGCGCAGAATGACCGAATAAGGGTCAGCGAAGGGATGACCCCTTTCCCGTTGCCCTTTTTGTCATCCTGAGTGCTTCACAGTCACCCTGAGTGCTTCACGGTCACCTTGTCCCCTTTCCATGTCACCCTGAGGCGTAAGCCGAAGGGTCTCCTGAATGAGATTCTTCGGTCGCTAACGCTCCCTCAGAATGACGGGATAAGAGAAGAAACTCCTTTTTATATTGGCAATTTTAAGGAAGAGCTTTTAATTGACAAACCATAAAACTATCCTTAAAATAAAATATAGTAAATTTCGGAGGTTTTCATGGAAAAGAAAGATAAAAGAAAAGACGCAGGCTTTACACTTCTTGAAATCCTTATAGTTGTTGCAATTATAGGACTTATTGCATCCTTGATTGTTCCAAATATTATAGGCAGATACGAAAAGTCAAAGGAGGAAATTGCAAAAGCTCAATTAGAAATGCTTTCAAGCGCTATTGAGGCATTCAGGCTTGATGTTGGCAGATATCCAAACACTCTTGATGAGCTTATAAATAGCAGTGAACCTAACTGGAGAGGTCCTTATCTTGCAAAAAAACAAATACCAAAAGACCCGTGGGGAAAAGATTATCAGTATAAATATCCCGGAGAGCATGGTTCCTATGATTTATACTCTCTTGGGCCAGAAGGTCAACTTGGAGAAAAATCAATTACAAACTGGGCTAAATGAACTTTGAAATAATCCTTAAAGAAAAATTTCAGATAAAAGAGGAAGACTTAAAAAAGGCATATTTTCTCCAGAAAGAGTCTTCTCTTTCAATTGGACAAATACTAACAACTCTTGGAGTTTTATCGGAAGAACAGCTTATTGAAGCTTTATCTGTTTACCTTGACATTCCTGTTCTTGAAAATAACTTTGAAATTGAAGAATCCTTAAAAAATGGCATAAATGAAAAATTAAACATAGATTTTTTAATTGAAAAAAAATGTATCCCTGTTAAAATTGACTCAGACCAACAAACTCTCTATATCGCAACATCTGACCCTTTTAATTACGAAACCTTTAATTACATTACAAATCTTACAGGTTTCAAGATAAAACTCTTTCTTGCAACAGAAGAAAAGATAAAATTCCTTTCAAGGGCATTTATTTTTGAAGACACAACAGAGATAAAATCCCTTGAAGTTGATGAAGATGTTGAAAAGCTTACTGAACTTGCCTTTGAAGCTCCTGTAATAAAATATCTGAATAATCTTATAACAAAAGCAGTTGATACAAGAGCAACTGACATTCATATAGAAAATTATAAAAATAAAGGTAGGGTGAGATTTAGAATTGATGGAATACTTCATGATATAGAATTCTTAGATGAGAATTTTACGAGGGCTATTATTTCAAGGATAAAGCTTCTTTCAAATTTAAACATAGCAGAAAAAAGACTTCCACAAGATGGGAAATTCTCAACAAGGGTTTCCTCAGTTGTTCTTGACATAAGAGTTTCAACAATTCCAATGGTTCATGGTGAAGGAGTTGTGATGAGGCTTCTTTACAGAGAAAGACTTTCCTTTGATATAAAAGCTCTTGGAATGGAAGGTGACCACAATGATTTAGCTTTAAAACTTATTTCCCATCCCTATGGAATCCTTCTTGTTACAGGACCAACAGGTTCAGGGAAAACAACAACGCTTTACTCAATGCTAACTTACTTAAACAGTGATGAAAAAAAGATAATCACGATAGAAGACCCTGTAGAGTATCAGCTTGAAGGAATAAATCAGATTCAGGTAAAACCAGAAATAGAGCTGACCTTTGCCAATGCACTTCGTTCAATTTTAAGACATGACCCTGACATAATAATGGTTGGTGAGATAAGGGATAGAGAAACAGCAGAAATTTCAATACATTCAGCCCTGACAGGTCATCTTGTTTTAAGCACCCTTCATACAAATGATGCTCCAAGCAGTCTTTTTAGACTTATTGAGATGGGGCTTGAAGAGTATCTTATCAATGCATCAATAATTGGTGTTATTGCCCAGAGAATTATAAGAAAAAACTGTCCTTACTGTAGTGAAGAAGTATTTTTAGGAGATGAAGTAAAAAAAACTTATGGATTTGATGAATTACAGAAAAGATGGAAAGACATAATTGGTGAGCCAAAAATTTTGAAAGGCAGAGGTTGCTCAAAGTGTGCAAATACTGGTTACAGAGGTAGAATTGCAATCTTTGAGATGTTTGAATATGATGATGAACTTAAAGAAAGTTTTCTTAGACTGAAATCCCTTGAATCCTTTAGAAATTATCTCAAAGAAAAAAGAAGTTTCAGAACACTCAGGGATGATGGATTTATTAAGGTTTTAAAGGGAATTACAACAATTTCAGAGATTTTAAGAGTATGTTAAAAGAGTACCAATGCACCTATATTGAGTCCTCTGGAGTTGAAAAAAAAACAGTTATTTTAGCGGGTGATACAAAAGAAGCAATTCAGAGACTTAAAGAACAGGGCTTTGTTGTTACTGATATAAAAGAAAGAACAAAAAAGGAATTCTCTTTAACCTTACGAAAAGGAATTACCCAGCAAGACCTTTATAATGTAGCAAACCAGTTGAGTATTCTTATCAGGTCAGGAATGAAGATTGATGAAGCTTTGAATCTCTTAATTTCTACCTCAAAAAAACAAAAACTAAAAGAAGTTTTAACCGCTGTAAATCAGGAAATAAAGGCAGGGCAGGCTGTTGCAAAGGCAATGGAAAAAAACAAACTTTTCCCTTCTGTTTTTACAAGCATGGTTCATGTAGGAGAATCAATAGGCAATCTTTCAACAGCTTTTGACAATGTAGCTCAATATCTTAAATTCCAGATAGAGCTTAAAAGGGAGATTATTAATTCTCTTACCTATCCTTTTTTTCTAATTCTTGCAAGCATTTCTACACTTATATTTATGTTTAACTTCATAATCCCAAGATTTTTTGCAATTTTCGAAACTACAGGAACGATGCCACTTCCTGCAAAGTTTATTTTTGCAGTAGCCACTGTTTTCAACATTAAAAATATTTTTTTGCTTTTTGCAGTTGCTTTTATTTTACTTCTTTTAAAAAAATACAGAGTCATTAATTTTGATATTAAAAAAATGATGCAGTTTACGAACAAGATTCCTCTGGTAAAATCTCTAATTTTTTATCTTGAACTTTCAAGATTTTCCTATTCTATGCATTCAATGCTTAAGAGCGGAGTTGAATTTATAAAAGCTGTCAAACTTTCTACAGATATTATTCAGGATGGAGCACTTAAAGACGCTTTTTTATCAAGCATAAATGAAATAAAAAAAGGTAAAAGAATTGCTGAAGTTTACTCCCAGATTGCCATACTTCCTGATGTTTTTACGAATCTTGTTATTGTCGGTGAGGAAAGCGGTAATCTTTCTGGCATATTTCTTGAGCTTTATCAGATATTCAATGATAGATTTAAGACTGCCATAAGAAGATTTCTTACACTACTTGAACCAGCAATAATAGTTTTTATGGGTTTAATAGTAGGCTTTATCATTATCTCTCTTATTCTCACGGTAATGAATGTTGGAGCAATCAAGCTTTAGAAATGAAAAATCAAGGATTTACCCTTATTGAAATCCTTATAGTTGTTGCAATTATAGGACTTATTTTTTCTGTAACAATCCCTGTCTCCTATGAGCTTTATGAAAGTTATAAAAACTCCCTTAAAGCTCAAGAAGTTATGCTTTATATTTCTTCCTTAAAAAGAGAAGGTTTTCTTTACAGTGAACAGAATTATGTATCTTCCTCTGAAGGAGCTTTAATTGTAAACGGAGATAGGAAATCCTTTCCCGGAGTTTATATTGATATTAAGAAGCCCTTTAAATTTTTTAAAAATGGAACATCCGATGGAGGAGAGATACAACTCAGGATTGGAAGAGAAAAATATAGAATAATTGTATCAGCACCCTTTGGAGAGCTTTCTCTTGAGAGGTTGGAAGTTGAAAAGGTCTAACAGAGGTTCAATTACAATAGATGTGTTGATTGCGGGTATGATTCTCACAGCTGGAATTGCTGCAAGCATGTATTTGTTCAAACTTGGTTTTCAGTATCTTGAAAAGGCAAATACTGCAAATGCAATAGCCCTCAAGGTTTCTCAGGCTCCTGCTTTACTAAGAACGATTGACCTTACAAAGGAATCAGGTGTTGAGGAACTTGGTGACGGAGTTACTCTTAAATGGACTTCAAAGCTGATAGCTAAATCAAGGCCTGAAAGACTGGCAGAAGTAAAAATTCTTGCAAGCCATGAACTTTATCTTTATGAAGTAACTTTAAATTTTGAATACAAACAAACAACAAAAACTTATAAAATAAATGTTTTCAGGAGTAAGAGCCTTGTTTCACCTGAAGAAATCGGAATCTAAAGGATACACCCTTATTGAGGTTGTAGTTGCGGTTGCAATTTTCACAACAATGCTAATGCTTGGCAGTATTGCATTAAATCAGACTTTAATGCAGTATAAGGCTCTTGCGAAGAAAGGTTTTAGTTTCTGGCAGTATGCTAAAGTTGTGTGGATAGACAAAAGCATAGGCTCTATGACTGACTACTATGTAATGGAAAGACAGCACGGCTGGTTTCCCTATTTTAAGGGAGACTTAAATGGTTTCTCCTATGTATCTTTGTCTCCCTTTGCTGGTGATTCACCCAGTGTTGTCTGGGTTTTAAAGGAAAAAAATGAAAAGGGAAAGTATGACCTTAAATATTATGAACTTCCTGTGGTAACAAAAAAATATAAAGACATTGAAGATGATTTTGTATTTGGAAATTACAAAAAAGGTAACAGTTATATAATTTTTAATGATGTTCAATCAATTAATTTTCAATACTACGGCTTTGATATAAGTAAAAGAAAATATGAATGGTTCAATGAATTTGAAGGAAAATTGAAAAAAACTCTTCCAGTTGCTATAATGATAGACTATAAGGACGATGAAGGAGATAAAAAATTGCTTTTAAAGGTCAATACAAACTCTTTAATGAAGCTTATTTACAATGAGATATATAAACAATAAAGGTTCTGCCACATTTCTGATGGTTCTTCTTGTAATGGTTATACTTACAGTATCCATAGGTTTTAACTGGCTTGTAAGGGAATACATTAAATCTGCACAGGCTTTTCAGCAGAAAACTGAGGCTATGCTTAAAGCACGCTCAGTCTATGATACACTTATTTACTTTATGCTAAATGGTAACTTTACAGCAAAGGAGATTATTCTGCCACAGATTGAAGGGCTTCCTGAAATAAAAAGCATTCCTCTTGATGGCAGTGAAGTTTCTTTTTTAGAGGACCTTGCAGTAAAAGTTCAGGACTCAAATGGAATGCTTTCAGTAACAAGTATTAACACATTACCACTTAAAAGGCTTTTGACATACTTTGGCGTTGACCCTCAAAATGCAGATATATTTATTGATTCACTTTTAGACTGGATTGACCAGGATGACTTCACAAGAATAAATGGTGCTGAAAAACAGTGGTATTCCTCTCAAGGATTTAATTATGAACCAAGAAACTATCAAATCCAGTATAAAGAAGAGCTGAAACTTATAAGAGGCTTATCTCCGGAAATTTACTCAAAAATTGAACCCTATATTACTATTTTGCCAGCAACAGGTTTTAATCCAAACACTGCTTCAGATCCTGTTTTAATCTCCTACCTTGATATTGGAAATGATACCCTGAATGTGCTTAAAGAATACATGCAGACAAAGCCTGTTACATCTGATTCTGAGCTATACTCTCTTACAGGAAGAAGAATTGTTCAGGAAGAAGGTTTATATTTTTATCCTTCCTCCTTTCTTGAAATAACTGTTCAAGCTGGAAAACCGAAGCCTTTTTACACAATAAAGGCAGGTATTGACTTAAGGGAGAATTTTTATTATCCCTACAGCATAATTTACTGGAAAGAGGAATAGATGATTGTAGCCTACTTAAAGAAAGATGGAGTAAATTTTTATGAGATAAAAGAAGGAAAAATTACCGAAATTTCTCAAGAAAGCCTATCAAAGGCAAAATTTTTCTCAAAGAATATACTTTTAGTCTCAAAGGAGTTGCTTTTTTATACAAGAAGAAGATATCCGCCAACACCATTAAACAAACTAAAAAAAGCAATAAAAATAGAGATTCCAGAGCTTTTCCCGGTTTCAAATTTAGACTACACAATTAAAGTATTTGAAAGCACTGATAAAGTTACAGTCGTTGATATATGGGCATGGTCAAAGGATGAGTATGAAAAAGTTTTAAAAATTTTTCCCTTTCAATATGTTATTCCAGAGGATTTGCTTTTTTTAGATGAAGACTCATGCCTGAAGATATTTCACTCAAAGGATATCTATCATCTCATAGCATGTTCAAAAGGAAAATTTTTAGGAACCCTTTCAGTTGTCAGTTTAACCCAGAAGGACATAGAGTTATTTTTAGCAGGTCTTTCTCCGTATTCAGAGGAGATTAAAAAAATAAAAATATATGGAGACATACTAAAAGAAATAAGCTTTGAAAAAGAAATTGAAAGAATTCCAGAGCCTTCTTATCCTCTCTGCCTTGAGAGAATTCCAAAAATAAACATTAAAGAATTTAAAGTAAGAAGCGTCCTTCCATTAAAAACAGACTTGCTTTTCAGAATTCCCCTTTATGCGTTGTTTGGCTATTCTGTATTTCTTTTTTTCACAGTACAGAACTATGACTCAGCAATTAATAATTTAAAAAGCAAAATTTCAGAGCTTGACAAAAAAATAGCATCTCTTGAAGGTAAAGCTAAAAAAGATTACACAAGCCTTATTTCAGAGGCAAACAATAAAATTTCAGAAACAGTATCTCCTCTTACATTAATGAATGAGCTTGCTCAAAAAATTCCTGTTGGATGCACAGTGAACAGATTTGTTTTAAATGAAAAAAATCTTGAAATTACAATGAGTTTTGAAGCTCCTCTTGATGTACTTGAGACTCTTGAGTCTTCATCATTTGTAAAATCAGTTAAAATGAAAGGTGCACCGATAAAAAGAACAGGGACAAAAGCCTATGACTTTACCTTAACAGTGGAGCTAAACAGTGAATAAAAGAGCAGAACTAACGAAGATAGGGATATACATTGTAATTGCTTTGGTACTCATTAAATTTGCAGTAAAGCCTCTGAATGCAAGATTAGAACAAAACAAAGAGATGCTTACAGAAATAAAGCAGTCCTATTCACTTAAGCAACAGATTTATGAAAGAAAACTTTATGAAGCACAAAAACCTGCTACTGAGCCAGAGAGCCTATCAATGCTTTATTCAAAAAACTTTTCCTACAACTCAATAAGAAATAAAGTTTTACAATGGCTTATGGAGAATGCAGAAAAAAAAGGTCTGACAATCACAAACTTTGAAATACCAGAGATTAAAAAAGGTAAGGAACTGACAGAAATAAATGTTTTACTCCGGTTTAAAGGAAATCTCAAGCCTTTTCTTGAATATCTTGAAGGAGTTGAATCTGCTGACAAACTAATACTCATAAAAAATCTTGAGCTTGCTCCTTCTGGTAAGGAATTTAACATTACAGTAACCTTTTCCTTTTTCAGGAGAGAATCATGAAGGCTTTTGAGATAAAAAATCTGAAACAATACATTGCAGACATTTTAATTTTTCTGATTTTATGTTTATCAGGGTTTATACTTTCAGAAAAGCCAAAGATTAACCTTACAGCACCCAAGAAAAATATTGCGCAGGCTGAGCAAAAACCTGAAATAAAAAGACACAAAATTCAGACTGATGATATAATGGAAAGAAATCTTTTTACAATGGATGGAAAATATACTGACACAATGCAGAAGCCACCGGAAAATCCTTACAATCTTGTAGCAGTTATGATAGGCAGTGAAAAAAAGGCAGTTTTCAAAGACTACACAGGCAAGCTTTTTACTGCAAAGGAAAAGGAAAAAATGATTGATGGTTATACAATAAAAAAAATAGGCGAAAATTCTGTTATTCTTAAAAGGGGTAAACAGCAAAAGGAACTCAAAATTTTAATTAAGTAAAACTGAAGGAGGCTTGATGAGAGCTTTAATTTTTCTTTTATCTTTGTTCTTTCTTTTTTCATGTTCTGCAAATCCGCCAGTAAAAATAGATACACAGGAACCAGTAAAACAAACCGCAGAAAAAAAAGAAGATACAGAGAAAAAAGAAACAAAGGAATTTTTAATACAGCAGGAGCAGGAAAAAAAACAGGAACTGCATTACGAAGAGATAACCCTTCCAAAATATGAAAAAAAGACACCACCAAAACCTTTACCCGAAAAAAAGCCTCTTGACGCATCAACTCTTATTCATGTAAAAGAGCCTGTTTTGGTAAATGTTGAAAGCATGCCACTTTCAGATTTTGTAATCTATGTTATTGGTGAAACGCTTAAAGTAACATTTTTCATGGATGAAGATGTTATGAGAGATAAAACTCCTGTAACTTTGAAAATGGAAACAAAGATGGCACCAGAAAAACTTCTTGAAGCAACTCTCGGAATAATTGAAAAAAGAGGAATTGAGATTGAGCAAAAAAATGGCTCTCTTTATCTTTTTAAAGCAAAACCTCAGCCTCAAAAACCTGTTGATGTAAGAGTTGGAGAAGATGTTCCTTACTCTCCGGCTGAAATAATTCAAGTTGTGCCTCTTAAATATGTAAGGGCATTTGAGTTAGAGAGCTTCATAAGGGAATTTTACAAAACCTCAGTTAATTTTAAAGTCTATCAAAGAGAAAATGCTTTGATATTTCAGGGTTCTGCATCAAATATAAAAGAAGTTGTTGATTTTGTTAAACTTTTTGATGTCCCCTACTTACAAAACAAAAAAATTATACTTTTAAGGCTTACTTACTGGCAGACTGAGGATTTTATCAAGCAGATAACAACAATTCTTGAAGGCATTGGATTTACTATTGCAAAAATGCCAAAGGAGGCTGGAATTTACTTTATTCCAATAAAATACCTTAACAGCATTCTTGTTGTTGCGCCAGATGATACAACAATTAAACAGGTAATTGACTGGGCAAAAAAGCTTGACACAGCAGAAAGTGCTGGAGCAGAGGAGAAAGCCTTTGTTTATTCACCAAAGTTTTCAAAGGCATCAGACCTTCTTGAATCCCTGAAAAAACTCTTCTCTCCTGTAGAGACTCCCTCTTCACCTACAGCACAGACTACGCAACAGCAAAAACAGCCAGCTCCTACAAAGCCCCAGACTCTTTCTGTTTCAGGACTTAAAATGTCAGCAGATGACAAAAGAAATCTCTTACTCATAATGACAACACCAGCTCAATACAAAAGCATGCTTACCTATCTTGAAAGGCTTGATGTTCCACCAAAGCAGGTTCTAATAGAGGCAATGGTTGCAGAGCTTACCCTTTCAGATGACCTGAAATATGGCTTTGAATGGCTTATAAAAAACAAAATGCTTAATGGAAGTTACACACTTGGAGCAACCTTTGGAGTTCCAACATCACCGGGTTTAACTTACACATTTCTTTCAGAAAGTGAAAAAATAAATGTTACAATAAATCTACTTGCATCAAAGGACCTTGTAAACATCCTTTCAACACCAAGACTTATGGTTTTAGACAATGAAGAAGCAACAATACAGGTTGGAACAGATATTCCTGTTGTAACAGGGCAAGTAACAACAGCTGAAGCAGCTGGAGCAACAACAGGAGTTGTCCAGACAATTCAGTATCGTTCAACAGGAATAATACTAAGGGTTAAGCCGACAATAAACACAGAAGGACTTTTAACATTAAACATAACTCAGGAAGTATCAGAGATGGGCTCAAATCCACCGGGTGTTTCCTCACCATCAATCCTTGTAAGAAAAATAAATACATCAGTTGTTGCCTCCTCAGGACAGAGCATTGTTCTTGGAGGACTTATGTCTGAAACACAGAGTTCATCGGAAAGCAAAGTTCCATTTATTGGTGATATACCTCTTTTAGGAGAGTTCTTTAAAAGTAAAAGCAGGGAAAAAAGAAAGACAGAGCTTATAGTAATACTTACTCCAAAGATAGTTTCAACCTTAGAGGAAGCCACAAATATAACTGAGGATTTCAAAAAAGAGCTTAAGTGGTTTAAGTAGGGATAAAAAAATTTTATGGAGAAATTTAAAAAAATACTTGACAAGTAAATAATAGATTGATAAAATAGGAGTAAAGTTTTCTTGTACAAGAGGAGGTGATGTAAAATAACAAAACCAAAGAAAAAAGGAGGTGATGAAAAGGCAGATTTAAGATTTTTTTGTAACTCTGTCTTAAAAAATGGCTCCTTGAGCCATTGAAAGATTAAAAAGGAGGAAAGTTATGATTAAGAAGTTTTTGTTAATGAGTTTACTTTTTGCCTTTATTGTTTTAGGTATTGCTACTAATTCAAAAGCTGTAATTATATCGGGTAATGATGGAAGCAACGATTTTCCCCTTGCAAATTGTAATGGTGTTTGCACCTATTTGGCTGCTTATGAATACTATGGTAACAAAGCAGTTATTGCTGGAGGGGATGACTTAAACACTATTGTAAAATTTACACTTGGAACGAATTATGCAAAAGACGCTGAAGCTTCAATAATCCTTACTGGAGCCGAGTTTTTAAAACCAAGTGACCTTAACAGTGCTGCTACTCAGTATTGCCTTTATGATGGAAGCAATGTTGTTGCAGTTCAAAATGGGACTTTAACATTCCCTACAAATCAGCTATTTCTTACATTCAAGTCAGCTGCAAATAGTGGTACTAAGTTAACCTTAGCTGTTTGTAACGCCAACGATGCTTATGTTGCTGATATGAGCAATGTTCAGCTTGATCCTAATTTAGGTGCCTCTTGTAATACACCTCAAATAGTTAAGATTAAATGGAATTATCCAGCCGATTGTTGTGAAGCAAATTTTATTAAAATAACGCCTAAGTCTGTAATAAATTCTCAACCTTTAGACCTTACTGCAGAATTAGATTCTGATAAAGATTTCCAAACCTTTTTAGGAGGATATACAATCAGAGATGCTTGTTGCACTCCAGGAACTGCTAATTGTAACTGCGGCGGAACTGGTCAATGCTTTAGTTCAAGTGGAACAACTCCTACTGGATGCCCAGCATATTGGGTATTGGGTAAGACATTTGACCCTACCAGTATGAGTGTTGCTAAGTTCTCTTTTGACCTTGTTTCTTTATTTGAAGAGAAAGGTATAAAAGAAGTTAGATTTACTGATGGCAAAACTACATGCACAACAACTGATAATAAAACATGGCATTGTAGCTCAGATTGTATGCCTTGCCCACTTTGCTCAGCAAGTACGAATAGAGTACAAGTAGAAGTACAAGGTAATACTGAACTTAATCCAACCCTCTGGACTCTTGCTAATCCAAGTGTTACTCAGATTTGTCCAATAGACCCAAGAGTAAAAGATATTTGTTGTAATCTAGTAGCAGGTTCTGCAGGTGCCTGGTACGGTGGTCTTGAAGCAATTGTTCCCTTTGTAAAGAAATCAGACTCAGCTAACACTTATATTAAACTCTTTAACAGATACAACAAAGATGCAAAATTATATGTTCAAGTATTCAATAAAAGTTCAGACAGCATGATACTTGCTGTAAATCAAATTCCTGGTAAAGAAGCAATTCCTGCAGGTGGAGTTCTTCAGATTACAGGTGACGATCTCATGAATATTTGCTCAAATTGTGATTGGAATGCTGGCCAGGCAGTTAAATTCCTTATAAGGGTTCCATCTCAAGCTGGTTGCATGAGTGTTAGTGGCACGACTATGGGCACGTTTACTTCCAGCACCTATCAAGGCACCTTTACAGGCACAAGTTGCTATAACAATCCTAAAGACCCATACATTGAGGGCATTGTGATTAGCGTATATGGTTCTCAGCAGAGAAGCGTTCCTCTTAAATTCAAGTTCTTCAAACAGGGTAGCTATAACGAATAATCACATCACCTCCTTTATAAAGGCAGGGGGCTTCTCCCCTGCCTTTTTTTTGTCATTTTGCCTTCTTTCCTGACAGGGCAAAGTGCTGAAAATCCCTGAACACCTTCACTTTTCCTGTCATTCTGCCATCTTTCTTGTCATTCTGAGCCATCTTTCTTGTCATTCTAAGCGTCTTTTTTTGTCATTCTGAGCGTCTTTTTTTGTCATTCTGAGGGAGCGTAAGCGACCGAAGAATCCCCTCCGAATGTTGTCATTCTGAGGTTGCGACAGCGACCGAAGAATCCCCTCCTTTTATGAGACCCTTCGGCTAACGCCTCAGGGTGACAGAGAGGTGTCATTCTGCTTTTTTCTTGTCATTCTGAGCGTTTTATTTTGTCATTCTGAGCGTCAGCGAAGAATCCCCTCCTCTTTCAAACAATTTCTTCATATAAATCCTTCCAATCGGGATTAAATCCCTTTATCAAATTTTCTTTTTTCTCTCTTTTCCAGCCTTTTATTTGTTTTTCCCTGTTAATTGCTTCTTTTACATCGTTGAAAATTTCATAATATACAAGCTTCGTTAAATTATACTTAGCAGTAAAGCCTTCTACTAATTTATTTTTGTGTTCGTAAACTCTTCTTATCAGGTCATTTGTTACCCCTGTATAAAGAACAGTGTTATATTTATTCGTTATGATGTAAACATAATAATGTTCAGGCATGGCATATTTTATCATAAAATATTGAGTCAAAGAAGGAGACCCTTCGGCTAACGCCTCAGGGTGACAGAGAGGGTGTCATTCTGAACGGAGCGTCAGCGGAGTGAAGAATCCCCTCCGAATGTTGTCATTCTGAGGTTGCGACAGCAACCGAAGAATCTCCTTCTTTTATGAGACCCTTCGGCTAACGCCTCAGGGTGACAGAGAAAAAGCCTCAGGGTGACAAAGAGGTGTCATTCTGCCTTGATTTTTGTCATTCTGACCCCTTTCTTGTCATTCTGCCCCCTTTTCCTGTCATTCTGAGGGAGCGTTAGCGACCGAAGAATCTCCTCCTTTTTTCAATAAACAGGCTTTTAATTAGAGATTCTTCGGGGCATTAAGCCCCTCAGAATGACAAAAAAAGAGTTACAGAGTGACAGAAAAATAGGTACATGGTAAAAAATAAAAGAAGTCATTCTGAGCGTCCTTTCAGTCATACTGAGCCTCCATTTTTGTCATTCTGACCCCTTTTTGTCATTCTGAGGTTGCGATAGCAACCGAAGAATCCCCTCCTTTTATGAGACCCTTCGGCTTTGCCTCAGGGTGACAGAAAAAAGGGTCATTCCTTAGCAGAAACTCAGGGCTTCGGCTCAGGACAGAGCTTTGGGGCATTGAGCCTCTCAGAATGACGGATGATAGAAAAACTTCCTTTTTCTATGGGCAATTTCAGGTATCTCAATAATTTGTAGCTTAATTTTGGTATAATAAAAAGCATGAAAATATTTCTCTCTGGCTACTATGGCGCAAAAAATCTTGGTGATGAGCTACTTCTTTTCAAAATAATTGAGGATATAACCAAGATAATACCTCAGGCA